>ERZ1645185.92-NODE-92-length-38208-cov-16.928263_pt1 | contig 38208 bp, 33 predicted proteins | sample MGYA00575351_ERZ1645185 | MGnify/ENA primary metagenome ERZ1645185 (study PRJEB40838, sample SAMN11284767) | freshwater sediment metagenome | isolation source: river sediment | host: Sediment | place: India: Jana village, Kanpur | collected 2015-12-17 ... | reverse complement strand
CGCCGGTGAAGGGCGCGACCCTGATCGGCAACGGCCCGGAGACCATGCAGAAGGTCGCGATGGTCGGCCACGACATGGCCCTGGACGACGGCGTCGGCACCTGCGGCAAGGATGGACAGTCGGTGCCGGTCGGCGTCGGCCAGCCGTCGCTGCTGATTTCCGAGCTGACCGTCGGCGGCACCCGCGCGGGCTGATCAGGCGTGCGCGTCGTCGTCCAGGTCCGCGTCGTCGTCCGCCGCATCGCCGGCGTCCGCGGCATGCGCGGCGTCGGCGTCCAGCGCGTGCAGGGCCTTCAGCTCGCGGAACAGTTCGCGGAACGCGCGCGGCGGCTTGTTGCGCTTGCGCTCCTCGTGCGCGTTGCGGACCAGCTGGCGCAGGTGCTGGCGGTCGGCTTCGGGATGCGTGGCCAGCAGTTCGGTCATCGCGTCGTCGCCGTGGTCGCCGAGGAGCGCGTCGCGCAGCGCCTCGATCCGGTGCATCGCGGCGGTTTCCTTGCGCGCGGCCTCGCCATCCTTGGACATCGCGTCGCGGATCGCGTCGAGCACGTCCTCGTCCAGCTTGCGCATCTGCTTGGCCAGGAACGCCACCTGGCGCTTGCGCGCGCCGTGCGAGGTGATCCGCTGGGTGTCGCGGATGTGCGGCATCAAGCCCTCGGGGATCGGCAGCCGGCCGAGTTGCGCGGCGGTCATCGCCACCAGCTGTTCGCCAAGCTCCAGCACGTCCAGTGCCGCGCGCCGTTGCTGGCTGCGGCTTGGGCTGAAGAACTCCCCGGTTTCGTCGTCGCGTCCTCGCATCGTCACAGGATAAGCCATTGAACAGTCCCGCATCCGCCCCGCACGTCCTCGCGACCGCCCACGCCCACGACGACAGCCCCGCGCGCCTGCAGCGCCTGTCGGCGATCGCCGAGCGCCTGCTCGACCGCGCGCGCGCCAGCGGCGCCAGCCAGGCGGAGGTGACCTGCAACGAGGACACGGGTCTTGCGGTCAACGTGCGCATGGGCGAGGTGGAGACGGTCGAGGCCACCCAGGACCGCGGCATCTCGGTCACCGTGTACTTCGGCCAGCGCAAGGGCAGCGCCAGCACCGCCGACCTGCGCGACGAGAGCCTGGAGGCGACGGTGGCGCAGGCCTGCGCGATCGCCCGCCACACCGAGGACGATGCCGCCGCCGGCCTGGCCGATGCCGCGCTGATGGCGACCACCCTGCGCGAGTTCGACAGCTGGCACCCGTGGGACATCGATGCGCAGCGCGCGATCGACCTGGCCCTGGCCTGCGAGCAGGCAGGCCGCGAGGTCGATCCGCGGATCGGCAATTCCGATGGCGCGTCGCTGAACCGCAATGCGTCGGTCAGCGTGTACGCGAATTCGCACGGCTTTCTCGGCGCGGAGCGCGGCACCTCGCACAGCCTCGGCTGCGCGCTGATCGCCGGCGAGGGCGACGCGATGCAGCGCGACGGCTGGTACAGCCTGGCGCTGGCGCCGGGCGACCTGGCGTCGCCGGAGCTGGTGGGGCGCACCGCCGCGCAGCGCACCCTCGAACGGCTGGATCCGCGCCAGTTGCCGACCTGCGAGGTACCGGTGCTGTTCCATGCGGAGATGGCGCGTTCGCTCATCGGCAGCTTTGTCGGCGCGGTCAGCGGCGGTGCCCTGTACCGCAAGGCGAGCTTCCTGCTGGACAGCGCGGGCACGCGGGTGTTCCCGGACTGGTTCGCCATCGACGAGCTGCCGTTCCTGCCGCGCGGCTGGCGCTCCGCGGCCTTCGATGCCGAAGGCGTGGCCACCCGCGAATCGCCGCTGGTCGCCGGCGGCATCGTCCAGCGCTACGTGCTCGGCAGTTACTCGGCGCGCAAGCTGGGCCTGCAGAGCACCGCCAACGCCGGCGGCGTGCACAACCTGCAGGTGCGCGCCAATGCCGGCGGCCTGGATGCGCTGGTCGCCGGCATGCAGCGTGGCCTGCTGGTCACCGAACTGATGGGGCAGGGCGTCAACCAGATCACCGGCGACTACTCGCGCGGTGCGGCCGGGTTCTGGGTGGAGGGCGGCAAGATCGCCTACCCGGTGGACGGGATCACCATCGCCGGCAACCTGAAGGCGATGTTCGCGGCGATCGAGGCGGTTGGCGACGACGTGGATCCGCGCTCGCACATCCGCACCGGCGCGATCCTGGTGGGACGCATGACCGTGGCCGGGGCCGGTTGAGGCGGCGTTTGACCTCGGTGGGCCGCGCTTGGCGTTATCCTCGGGCAAGCGGCAGTCGCCGCGTCCCCGGGGAAACGCTCCATGAGTCCGAATGCACCTGATCCCGTGTCCGTCCCACCGCCGCCGCCGAGCGCCGGCGGCCCGCCGCAGGAAGAGCGGCAATGGGCGATGTTCGCCCACCTGTCCGCGCTCGCCGGCGGCCTGCTCACGTCCGCCATCGGCGGCTGGGGTTTTTTCCTGGGCCCGCTGGTGATCTGGCTGATGAAGAAGGACAGCATGCCCTTCGTCGCCGACCAGGCGAAGGAGTCGTTGAACTTCAACATCACCGTGTCGGCGATCTTCCTGGTCTTGCTGGTCCTGAGCCTGGTCACCCTCGGCATCGGCTTCATCATCACGCTGCCGATCATGCTGATCGTGGGCATCGCGGCGCTGGTACTGATCATCATGGCCGCGATCAAGGCCAACGACGGCATCGCCTACCGCTATCCGTTCACCATCCGCCTGGTCAAGTAAGCCGGCCGCCGGCGGGCGTTCGTCGCCCGCCGGTCGCCTTCGTCGCCGCGCCGGGCGTTTCGTCGACGCATCCCTTGCGTGGCTGCGGGGCGTCCCCATCCTCGATGCAACGCCGGAATGGTTCCGGCCGGAGCCGACGATGGAAGCCACGACCGTTCAGACCCTCTCCCCGAGCCAGAGCGACCGCCTGTGGGCGGCCGGTGCGCACGCGGGTGCGCTGCTGGCGGCGCTGGCGACCAGCTGGAGCGCCGGCATCGCCGGGGCGCTGGCCGCGTTCGCGGTGTGGATGCTGGTGCGCGACCGCAGCGAGTTCGCGGCCACGCACGCGAAGGAAGCCCTCAACTTCAACCTCAGCATGCTGCTGTACGCGATCGCCGCGGTCGCCATCGGCGTGGTGCTGGTCGGCGCGACCGTGCTCACCCTCGGCCTCGGCCTGCTGGTGACCGCGCCTGCCGGCTTGCTGCTGGTGCTGGCCTATGCCGCGATCGCGGCGACGTGGCTGGTGTGCAGCCTGATCGCGGCGTTCAAGGCCTACGACGGCCAGGCCTACCGCTACCCGCTCACCCTGCGCCTGTTCGGCTGAGGCCCGGCCTCAGCGGTCGCGCTCGACCACCTGGCGGGCGAGCGCGGCCAGCGCGGAGGTCTCGATGTCGAGGCCGTCGAGCGCGTCGTGCATGGCCGCGGCGAGGGCGTCGAGGCGGCGGCGGCTGGCCTCGATGCCGACCAGCGCCGGGAACGTCGCCTTGGCCTGGGCGAGATCCTTGCCCGCGGTCTTGCCGAGGGTCGCGGCATCGCCCTCCACGTCGAGCAGATCGTCGCGGACCTGGAAGGCCAGCCCCAGCGCGTCGGCATAGCGGTCGAGCGCGGCCGCCTGCACCGGGTTCGCCCGGCCCGCCATCGCCCCGAGGCGCACCGCGCAGCGCAGCAGCGCCCCGGTCTTCAACGCGTGCAGGCGCTCCAGCCCGGCGAGGTCGATGCCGGCGGATGCGCCCGTCGCGTCGATGTCCAGCGCCTGGCCGCCGCACATGCCGGCGACGCCGGAGGCACGCGCCAGCTCGGCGAGCATCGCCACCCGGCGTTCGGCGTCGAGCGATGCGCGCGCCAGGCAGTCGAAGGCCAGCGCCTGCAGGGCATCGCCGGCGAGGATCGCGGTGGCTTCGTCGAAGGCGACATGCACGGTCGGGCGGCCGCGGCGCAGGCTGTCGTCGTCCATCGCCGGCAGGTCGTCGTGGACCAGCGAATAGCAATGCACGAGTTCCACCGCGGCGGCAGCGGCATCCAGCGCGTCCTCATCGACGCCGAACGCGGTGCCGGTGGCGTAGGCGAGCAGCGGACGCATGCGCTTGCCGCCGTTGAGCACGCCATGGCGCATGGCGGCGTGCAGCCGGGCGGGCGACGCGGCCGGGTCCGGCAGCACGCGGTCCAGCGTCGCCTCGACCCGCGCGCGCCACGCCGCGAAGCGCGGCTCAGGCATCGTCGCCGGCGTCGAACGGGCGGCCGAGCTCCGGCTGGGCGGGATCGCTCAGCAGGCGCACGCGCAACTCGGCCTGCTCCAGCGCGGCCTGGCAGTGGCGGTACAGGCCGACGCCGCGCTCGTAGGCGGCCAGCGACGCCTCGAGGCTGAGCTCGCCGCTTTCCATGCGGGCGACGAGGTCTTCGAGCGCCTGCATCGACTGCTCGAAGTCGGCGACGGGCGAGGCATCGGGCGTTGCGGCGGGTTTGCGGGCCATGCAGCCAGTTTACGCCACGGCCGTCCATTGCAGCCGCGCGCCGCGCGCGTCCAGCCAGCGGGCCAGCGTGGCCGAGCAGAGGCGGTCGCCGGCGGCGAGCAGGGTGCCATCCGCGGCCGACAGCAGCGGCAGCCGCTCGCGTTGCCATGGCGGCACGCCGGCGTCCTGCAGCAGGTGCTTCAACGTATGGTCGTGGCGGCGTCGCGGGAGGCGCAGGCGTTCGCCGCCGCGCCGGGCGTGCACGATGACCTCGCGGTCGAAGCCGTCCGCTCCCAGTAATGCGAGCGTGTCGCCGGTCGGCAGTCGCAACGGCGCCCGCCCATCCCACGTGGCCCGCCAGTCGCGCGACAACGGCGCGCGCAGCGGCCCGGCATGCAGGAGGTCGCGCCAGCGTTGCACGCGCGCGCCATGCCAGTCGAAACGCGCACGCGCATCCGGGCGGGCGTCGAGCAGGTCCGCCTCGATACGCGCGCTGCCGTGCGCCGGCAGCGGCGGCAGCCCGAGTGCGGCGATCCAGCGACGGAGCACGCGGGCGCGTTGCGTGGCCGGCAAGGCCAGCAGGCCGGCGACGTCGAGCAGGTCGACCTCGCGCCGCACGCCGGCCAGCGCGGCGTCGTCACCGGCATCCAGCAGGTCGGCCGCGGCGGCGGCGAGGCCGGCGCTGCGGGCGAGCGCGGCGGGTGCGTGCGGCCAACGCGCCTGCACATGCGGCATCACGTGGTGGCGCAGGAAGTTGCGGTCGAGGCCGGGGTCGTCGTTGCCCGGGTCGTCGATCCAGGCGAGGCGATGCGCTTGCGCATAGGCCAGCAAGTCGGCGCGTGGCATCCCGAGCAGCGGACGCCACAGCCAGCCGCTGGCGTAGGCCCGCCACGGGCGCATCGCGGCCAGCCCATCGACGCCGGACCCGCGCAGCGCACGCAGCAGGAAGGTTTCGGCCTGGTCGTCGCGATGGTGGGCGAGGGCCAGGACTTCGCCGGCGCGCAGGTGGGCCGCGAACGCCGCATGGCGTGCCTCACGGGCCGCGCCTTCGAGGCCCAGCCCGGCGCGCCTGTCCACGGCGACGCGGACCACCTCCAGCGGAATGCCGAGCCTCGCGCAGGTGGCCTCGCAATGCGCCGCCCATGCGTCCGCCTGCGCGTGCAGGCCGTGGTGGACATGAAGCGCCCGCAGTCCGGGGCGCCGGGTCGCCGGGTCGCCGGCGAGCAGGTGCAGCAGCACCGTGGAATCCAGGCCGCCGCTGTAGCCGACCACGCAGGGCGCGCCAGCCTGCGGACTCGGGGGCAGCCTCAGCTGCGCGATTCGCGCTTGGCCAGGTCGATCCATTCGCGTTGGTCGCGCTGGTAGTAGGCCGGCGCGAGGCGGCTGCGACGCAGGATGTCGGCGAAAACCTCCTGCGCCTTGTCGTGCTGGCCGTCGCGCTGCAGCAACTGGGCATGGCGGGCGCGCCCTTCTTCCCCCGGGTATCCCGGGGCGAGCGCTTCGTATTCGTGGAGCGCCGCCGGGAGATCGCCCATCGCCTCGAGCGCGCGCGCGTACAGCAGGTGCCCCTCGCTCGAACGAAAGTCCGGATTGGCCGCGATCAGCGCGTCGAGCGTGTCGCGTGCCTCGCGTGCGTGTCCTTGCCCGAACTGCGCACGGGCCAGTCCGAGCATCAGGTGCGGGTCGGTCCGGTACAGGCCTTGCAGCGCCCCCTTGTACTGCGCTTCCGCCGCGGCGAAATCGCCGCGCTCCAAGCGTTCCTCGGCCAGCCGGCGGCGGTTGTCGGCGGTATCGGCCAGCTCCAGCCGGGCGCTGGCGTCGCGCGAGCGGCGTTCCGGATCGATGGTGTCGCGGGCGTTGCGCACGATGCGGCGGGCGCCGGCGCTGTTGCGCATCTCCGGGACCACCTCGGCGATGACGTAGATCACCACCGCGATGTACGAGCCGATCAGCAGCAGGAACAGCCAGTACATCGGGCGCCCGGTGCGGATCGCATGCACCGCGCACGCGATCTGCAGCACGGCGCCGAGCAACAGGATGGGGCTCAAGCGTGGCCGCTCGCGTCGTACGCGCCATAGCCGCGCAGGCGGCGGTAGCGGTTGTCCAGCAGCGTCGCGACCGGGACGCCTTCCAGCGCGTCCAGTTCGTTCAGCAGCACGGCCTTGAGGCGCCGGGCCATCTGCACCGGGTTGCGGTGCGCGCCGCCGATGGGCTCGCGCACGATCTTGTCGATCAGGCCCAGGCCGAGCAGGCGCTTGGCGGTGATCCCCATCTGCTCGGCGGCGTCCTTGGCCTTGCCGGCATCGCGCCACAGGATCGAGGCGCAGCCTTCGGGCGTGATCACCGAGTAGGTGCTGTATTCGAGCATCAGGGTGCGGTCGCCGACGCCGATGGCGAGCGCGCCACCGCTGCCGCCTTCGCCGATCACCGTGCAGATGATCGGCACCTTCAGCTCGGCCATCTCCAGCAGGTTGCGGGCGATCGCCTCGGACTGGCCGCGTTCCTCGGCATCGATGCCGGGCCAGGCGCCGGCGGTGTCGATGAAGGTCAGGATCGGCAGGCCGAAGCGTTCCGCCAGCTTCATCAGGCGCAGCGCCTTGCGGTAGCCCTCGGGCTTGGGCATGCCGAAGTTGCGGCGCACCTTGGACTTGGTGTCGCGGCCCTTCTCGTGGCCGATCACCATCACGCTGCGGCCGTCGATGCGGGCGAGGCCGCCGACGATCGCGTTGTCGTCCGCGAACGCGCGGTCGCCGGCGAGTTCCTGGAATTCGTCGCAGATCACCCGCAGGTAGTCCAGCGTGTACGGGCGCGCGGGATGCCGCGCCAGTTGCGAGACCTGCCACGGGGTGAGGTCGCGGAAGATGGTCGCGGTGCGCTTGCGCAGCTTTTCCTGCAACGCGTGCACTTCGGCATCGATGTTGACCGCCGGCCCGTTGCTGGCCTGCCGCAGGTCCTGGATCCTGGCTTCCAGGTCGGCGATGGGCTGCTCGAAATCGAGGTAGTTCGGGTTCATCGGCCGCAGTTTACCCCGCCGGGGGCGCCGTACCGAGCCGTAGGTGCGGGCTCACTGGGCCCAGGGCTTGCCCATCTGCACGCTGACCGCGGTCATGCCGGGCAGGCTGCGCAACAGGTCGGGCAGGCCGGCCTCCATGCGCAGGCCGCGGCCGCCGTTGATCGCCAGCCGGCCGACGCCGGTCGCGGTGGTCGCCTCGATCAGCACCGGGGTGCTGCCCGCATGGGCGCGCAGCACGCGCTCGAATTGCTCCACCGCCCCGGGCACGCGCAGGTCCAGGCGCAGCGAGAGGCGTTGTGCCTGCCCGCTGCTGAGTTGCAGGTAGTCCCAGGCGCGCCGTGCGCGCAGCGCGAAGCCGCCGCTGAATTCGTCCTCGCGCAGGTCGCCCTCGACCACCAGGATGCGGTCGCGGGTCAGCAACGGCGCGTACGCCTGCCACTCCTCGCCGAAGAACGCGCATTCGAGGCGCCCGCGCCCGTCTTCCAGTTGCACGAAGGCCTGGCTGTCGCCGCGCTTGCGCATGCCGACCACCTGGCCGGCGACCACCGCCGCCATCTGCGGGCGCCAGCCCTTGCGCGCCTCCGCCGGCCGCGCCTCCCACAACACGTCGAGCGAGGACAGGTCGTGGCCGACCAGTCCCTTCAGCTCGGCGCGGTACGGGTCCATCGGGTGGCCGCTGAGGTAGTGGCCCAGGGTCTCGCGCTCGCCCTGCAGCTTCTGCGCCAGCGGCCATTCCTCGCAGGTCGGCAGCACCACGTGGATGTCCGCCGCGCCGCTGCCGCCGTGCGCGGGCGCGGCACCGAACATGTCGACCATGCCGGCATCGCGGTTGCGCGCGATCTGCTCGGTCGCCTTCAGCGCCTCCGGCAACTGCAGCATCAGCGAGGCCCGGTTCGGCGCCAGGGCATCCATCGCGCCGGCATGCACCAGCGCTTCCAGCGTGCGCCGGTTGAGGCCGGCCGCCTCCACCCGCTTGCAGAAGTCGAGCAGGTCGGCGAACGCGCCGCCGTCGCGGCCGCTTTCGGCATCCTGCCTCCCGCGGCACTCGTCCATCCTTGCACGTCGTGCGGCGACGATCGCCTCGCACACACCGCGACCGACGCCCTTCACCGCGCCCAGCCCGTAGCGGATCGTGCGCGGGTCGGTGGCCTCGAACATGTAGGCCGAGGCATTCACGTCCGGCGGCAGCACCGCGAGGCCCATCGCGCGCGCCTCGTCGAGGAAGCCCACGACCTTGTCGGTGTTGTCCATGTCCGAGGACAGCACCGCGGCCATGAACTCCGCCGGGTAGTGCACCTTGAGCCAGGCGGTCTGGTAGGCGACCAGGGCGTACGCCGCCGAGTGCGACTTGTTGAAGCCGTACTCGGCGAACTTCTCCATCAGGTCGAAGATCTGCGTCGCGGTGCGCGGGTCGACGCCGCGCTCGGCCGCGCCGGCCTCGAACTTGGCGCGTTCCTTCGCCATTTCCTCGGGCTTCTTCTTGCCCATCGCGCGGCGCAGCAGGTCGGCGCCGCCCAGCGAATAGCCGGCCAGGACCTGGGCGATCTGCATCACCTGTTCCTGGTACACGATGACGCCGTAGGTCGGCGCGAGCACCGGCTCCAGCGCCGGATGCGGATAGCTCACCTCGGCCACGCCGTGCTTGCGGTCCACCCATTCGCGGTCCATCCCGCTGCCCAGCGGGCCGGGGCGGAACAGCGCGGCCAGCGCGATGATGTCCTCGAAGGTGTCGGGCCGGGCGCGCTTGAGCAGCTCGCGCATGCCGCGCGATTCGAACTGGAACACGGCGACGGTGTCGCCGCGCGCGAACAGTTCGTAGCTCGCCTTGTCGGTGAGCGGCAGGGTGGCGATGTCGAGCGCCGCCTCGCCGGCGGCGGCGCGGCGGGCGTTGATCGCCTTCACCGCCCAGTCGATGATCGTCAGCGTGCGCAGGCCGAGGAAGTCGAACTTCACCAGGCCGATCGACTCGACGTCGTCCTTGTCGAACTGGGTGACCGGGTTGCGCCCCCGGCCATGGCCGTCGTGTTCGGCGAACAGCGGGCAGAAGTCCTGCAGCGGGCTGGGCGCGATCACCACGCCGCCGGCGTGCTTGCCGGCGTTGCGGGTCAGGTCCTCGAGTTGCAGGGCGAGGTCGATGAGGTCGCGGACCTCGTCCTCGGCCTCGTAGCGCTCCTTGATCTCGGCGATCAGGTAGCCGTCCTTCTGCTGCGAGCGCTTGCTGCGGCCGATCACGTCGTCCAGCGACAGCGGGTCCGCGGGCTGCAGCGGGATCAGCTTGGCCAGGTCGTTGACGAAGCCGTAGGACAGGCCGAGCACGCGCCCGGCGTCGCGCAGCACCGCCTTTGCGGCCATGGTGCCGTAGGTGATGATCTGGCTGACCCGGTCGCGGCCGTACTTGCGCGCGACGTAGTCGATCACCTCGTCGCGCCGGTCCATGCAGAAGTCGATGTCGAAGTCGGGCATCGACACGCGTTCCGGGTTGAGGAAGCGCTCGAACAGCAGGTCGTAGGGCAGCGGGTCGAGGTCGGTGATGCCCAGCGCCCAGGCCACCAGCGAGCCGGCGCCGGAGCCGCGGCCGGGGCCGACCGGGATGCCGTGCTGCTTCGCCCAGTTGATGAAGTCGGCGACGATCAGGAAGTAGCCCGGGAAGCCCATCTTGACGATGACGTCGAGCTCGGTCTCCAGGCGCGCTTCGTAGTCTTCGCGCGCCTTGCCGGGCGCCAGCGGTGCCCGTTCGAGGCGCCTGGCCAGGCCGTCGCGCGACTGGCTGCGGATCCAGCTGTCGAGGGTCTCGTCGTCCGGCACCGGGAAGGCCGGCAGGTAGTAGGTGCCCAGCCGCAGTTCGAGGTTGCAGCGGGTGGCCAGCGCGAGGCTGTTGTCGAGCGCGTCCGGTACGTCGGCGAACAGCGCCGCCATCGCGTCCGCAGGCTTCAGGAACTGCTCGGCGCTGTAGTCGCGCGGGCGGCGCGCATCGTCGAGCACGCGGCCGCTGGCGATGCACACGCGGGCCTCGTGGGCGTCGAAGCCCTCGGCATCGAGGAAGCGCACGTCGTTGCTGGCGACCACCGGGATCCCGCGGCGCGCGGCGACGTCCAGCGCGAAGGCGTTGAAGGCGTCCTCGCCCTGCCGTCCGGTGCGCACCAGCTCCAGGTGCAGGCGCTCGCCGAAGCGGCGCTGGAGGTCGGCTACGGCCGCTTCCGCGAGGTCGTGGCGGCCCCCGGCGAGCAACTGCCCGGCGTCCGACTGTGGTCCGGCCAGCGCGAACAGGCCGGCGTTGGCCTCCAGCCACGCCGGCCGCGCGACCACGCCATCCACGCGGTGGCCTTCCATCCACGCGCGGGTGAGCAGTTCCGACAGGCTGAGGTAGCCGGCCTGGTCGCGGCAGAGCAGGGTGAGCCGGCTGGGCGTGCCCGTGCCCTCGGCGAGCAACACGTCGGCGCCCGCGATCGGCTTGATGCCGGCCTTCTCCGCCTCCTTGTAGAACTTCACCAGCGCGAACAGGTTGTTCTGGTCGGTGATCGCCACCGCCGGCAGCCCGCGCGCCGCGCAGGCCGTCACGAGTTCCGGGATGCGGATCGTGGAGTCGACCAGCGAGTACTCGCTGTGCAGGTGCAGGTGGGCGTAGCGGGCGGGCATGGGATCACCGCGGGGACAGTCCGCAGGGTAGGCCGCCCACCGACCCCGGGCAAGGCTTGACAGGCGGTCGCCCGGGTTCAGGCCAGCAGGCCGGCGGCCGCCAGCGCCGCGCGTACCGGCGCGAAGCTACGGCGATGCTCGGGGCAGGGCCCGTGCAGGCGCAGGGCCTCGCGGTGCAGCGGGCTGGGATAGCCCTTGTGGCGGTCGAAGCCGTAGGCCGGATACTGCTCGTGCAGCGCGCGCATGCGCGCATCGCGCGCGACCTTGGCGAGGATGGAGGCGGCCATGATCGCCGGCTCCAGCGCATCGCCGTCGATGATCGCGGTGGCCGGGCAGGGCAGGCCGTCGGGCACCCGGTTGCCGTCGACCAGCGCATGGGTGGCGGCGGGCGACAGCGCGGCGACGGCGCGGCGCATGCCGGCCATCGTGGCCTGCAGGATGTTGCGTTGGTCGATTTCCGCCGCTTCGACGAATTCGATGCGCCAGGCCACTGCGCATTCCAGGATCAGCGGATAGAGCGCTTCGCGGCGGCGCTCGCTGAGCTGCTTGGAATCGCCGAGCCCGTCGATCGCGCGGGCCGGGTCCAGGATCACCGCGGCCACGCAGACCGGGCCGGCCAGCGGGCCGCGTCCGGCTTCATCGACGCCGGCGACCAGCGCGGTCATCGTGGCGTCGCCAGCAATCCGGCCACCGCCTCCGCCGCGCGCGCCGATGCGTCGCGGCGCAGGGACTCGTGGAGGGCGAGGAAGCGCGGCTGCAGGGCGGCCACGGCGTCGGCGTCGCGGAACCAGTGCAGCAGGGCCGCATGCAGGGCCTCGGGCGTGCAGGCGTCCTGCAGCAGTTCGGGCACCAGCGTCTCCCCGGCGAGGATGTTGGGCAGGCTGACGTGCGCGGATTTCAGCAGGCCGAAGGCCTTGACGATGGCGTAGGTCAACCCGGAAATGCGATGCCCCACGACCAGCGGCCGCTTGCACAGCATGGCCTCCAGGGCGGCCGTGCCCGAGGCGAGCAGGACGACGTCGCTGGCGATCATCGCCGTCTGCGCCTGGCCGTCGAGCACGCGCACGCCTGGCGCGTCGCCGAGCACCGCGTCGATCGCGGCGCGGCAGCCGGCGTTCGCGGCCGGCACCAGCACCTGCAGGCCTGGCACGTCGCCGGCCAGCCGGCGTGCGGCATCGGCGAAGTCGGGCAACATCCGCTGGATTTCGCCGAGGCGGCTGCCGGGCAGCACGGCCAGCACGCGCGCATGGGTGGCGACGCCGAGCGCGATCCGGGCCGCCGTGCGGTCGGGTTGCAGCGGGATGGCGTCGGCCAGTGGATGCCCGATGAACACCGCGTCCACGCCGTGCCGGGCGTAGATCGGCGGTTCCATCGGGAACAGGCAGAGCACGCGGTCGGCGCTGTCGCCGATCTTCGCCGCGCGCGATTCCCGCCAGGCCCAGACCGAGGGGCTGACGTCGTGCACGGTGCGCACGCCGCGTTGCTTGAGCCAGCGCTCGACCCCGAGGTTGAAGTCGGGGGCGTCGATGCCGATGAGGACGTCCGGCCGCCAGTCGAGCACGCGCTGGCGGAAGGCCTTGCGCAGCGCCAGCAGGCGCGGCAGGTGCGCCAGCACCTCGGCGAGGCCCATCACCGACAGTTCGCTGGCGTCGTGCCAGGTGTCCACGCCGGCTGCGCGCATCGCGTCGCCGCCGATGCCGGCGAAGGTGGCCTCCGGGAACCGTTCGCGCAGCGCCGCGACCAGGCCGGCGCCGAGCTGGTCGCCCGAGGTTTCGCCGGCGCAGAGGGCGATGCGGGGGCTCATGTGATGCCTTTTCGCATGGGCGCGCCAAGGCGCGGTCCGGGCAGCATCCCAGGTCGCTGCCCGATCCTCGCTTGGTTGGAGCGCTCCCCGGGCGGCACCACGGCGCTGCCTGCGTCGATCACCGCAGCAACGGCCGCTCGCCGCCTTCGATGAAGTCGAGCATCGCGCGCACGTCCTCGCTGCCCGCGGCGGCGATCTCGCCGAGCTCCGCGCGCGCTTCGTCGAGCTTGGCCTCGCCCATGTACAGCGCGCGATAGGCACGCTTGATGCTGGCGATGCGGGCGGCATCGAAGCCGCGCCGCTTCAGGCCTTCGGCATTGATGCCGCGCGGGCGCGCGTACTTCTCCTGCGCCACCATCAGGAACGGCGGCACGTCGCCGTTGACGAAGGCGCCCATGCCGATGAACGCGTGGTCGCCGATGCGGCAGAACTGGTGCACGCCGGCGAAGCCGCTGAGGATGACGTGGTTGCCGACGCTGACGTGGCCGGCCAGCGTCGCGTTGTTGGAGAACACGCAGTCGCTGCCGACGATGCAGTCGTGGGCGACATGGCAGTAGGCGAGGATCCAGTTGCGGTCGCCGATGCGGGTGGTGCCGCCGCCGTCGCCGGTGCCGCGGTTGATGGTCACGAATTCGCGGATCGCGTTGCCGTCGCCGATCACCAGTTCGACCCGCTCGCCGCGGTACTTCTTGTCCTGCGGCGCGCCGCCGATCGCAGCGTGGCCGTGGAACACGTTGTCGCGGCCGATCCGGGTCGGGCCCTCGATCGTGCAATGCGGGCCGATCCGCGTGCCGTCCCCGACCTCGACCTCGGCACCGACCACTGCATAGGCGCCGATTACCACGCCCGCGCCAAGGCGGGCCGAGGGATCGACCACGGCGGTCGGGTGGACCAGGGTCGGGGCGCGGTCCATCAGCGGGCGGCGGCGCAGAGGATCTCGGCGCAGGCGGCCTGCTCGCCGTCGACGCGGGCGATGCCCACGTACTGCGCCATGTTGCGGATGCGTCGCTTGAGCTCGACCTCCAGTTCCAGGCGGTCGCCGGGGATGACCATGCGGCTGAACCTCGCGTTGTCCACCTTCACCAGGTAGAAGGTGTCCTTGCCCAGCTCCGACGGGTCGCGCGACAGCTGGGTGAGCAGGCCGCCGGCCTGCGCCAGCGCTTCGACCACCAGCACGCCAGGCATCACCGGGTGGCCCGGGAAATGGCCGGTGAAGAACGGCTCGTTGCAGGACACGTTCTTGTAGGCCAGCACGCGCTTGTCCTTCTCGAACTCGACCACCCGGTCGACCAGCAGGAAGGGATAACGGTGCGGGAGCAGGCGCTCGATCTCCGCCGTGGTCACCGGCAGGGTCACGCCAGGGGATGCATCGGTCATGCAGGGTCCTTGTCGCCGCCCCGCGTGCGCCGGGCGATGTCGTCGAGTTGCTTGAAACGCGCGGCGCTGCGGCGCCAGGCGCGATTGTCCATCAATGGCGTGCCCGAGGAGTACTCGCCGGGCTCGCGGATCGAATGGGTGACCAGCGACATCGCGGTCACCACCACGCGGTCGCAGACCTCCAGGTGGCCGAGGATGCCGGCGCCGCCGCCGACCAGGCAGTGGCGGCCGATGGTGGCGCTGCCGGCCACCGCGGAGCATCCCGCCATCGCCGTGTGCGCACCGATGCGGACGTTGTGTCCGACCTGGATCTGGTTGTCGAGGCGCACGTCCTGCTCGAGCACGGTGTCGTCCAGCGCGCCGCGGTCGATCGTGGTGTTCGCCCCGATCTCGCAGTCGTCGCCGACCACCACCCCGCCGAGCTGCGGCACCTTGAGCCACTGGCCATGGTCCATCGCGATGCCGAAGCCGTCGGCGCCCAGGACCGCACCGGGGTGCACCAGCACCCGCTTGCCCAAGCGCACGCGCACCACCAGGGTGACCCGCGCGACCAGTTCGCTGCCTTCGCCGACCTCGCAGTCCTCGCCGACCACGCAGCCGGGTCCGAGGATGGCGCCGGCGCCGATCCTGGCGCGCGCGCCCACCACCACCAGCGGGCCGACATGCGCGCCGGGATCCACCACCGCGGTGGCGTCGACCACCGCCGAGGGGTGGACGCCTGGCGGGCGTGCTGGCTTGGGTTCGAACAACGCCGCGATCCGCGCGAATGCGGCATACGGGTCGCGGGCGAGCAGCGCGGTGCCGGCGCGGGCATCCAGGTCGGCCTCGCGCAGGACCACGACGCCGGCAGCGGTCTCGGCGAGCTGGCCGCGATAGCGCGGGTTGGCGAGGAAGCCCAACTGCCCGGGGCCAGCCGTGGCGAGCGTACCCACGCCATGCACGGGGCGATCCTCGCCGCGGAGTTCCAGCCCGAAGCGCTGGGCCAGCTCGGACGCGGCGAAGGGCCCTGCGGTCATGCGGCCGTCAGAGCTGGCCGCCGAACGTGAACTGCAGGCGTTCGACCTGGTCGCCGTCCTTCTTGCGGATCGGGAAGGCGTAGCTGATCGACAGCGGGCCCATGGGCGAGCGCCACAGCAGCGCGACGCCGGTGGAGACGCGCAGGTCGCCGGCGCTGAAGTTGTCCCAGCCGTCGTAGACGTTGCCGAAGTCGATGAAGGCGGACACGCGGGCGGCCGGGCTGTCGAACAGCTTCGGGAACACCGCTTCGATCGTGCCGGCGACCAGCATCGAGCCGCCGAGTGGCTGCCGGTAGCCCGAAGGCGACACGTAGACCGGGCCGAGGGTGTTGTCGACGAAGCCGCGCACCTTGCCCTGGGCGGCGATGCCGCCGGCGTAGAAGTTCTCGAAGAACGGCAAGCCACTCGCGGTGACCGTTTTGGCGTAATCAGAGGATGTGGTCAGGCAGGGGTCGCTGGGCGGCGGGCCGGGGACCACCGTGTCGAGGATGCCGTCGCCATTGGAATCGGTGTAGGTTGGCGCGGTGTAGCAGAGGTTGCGCACGATGTCCGCGCCGTAGGAATCGCCATAACCGAGGTTGACCGCAGTCTTGACCACCAGGCTCTGGCTCAGCGGCCAGTACTTGGCGATGTCGTACTGCAGCTTGTAGTACTCGACCGTGGAGCCCGGTAGTGCGAGTTCCATCGACACGTTCTGGGTCATGCCGACCACCGGCATGAAAAAGTCGTTGCGGGTATCGCGGCCCCAGCCGCCCTGCAGGCGCCATGCCTTGAAGGTCCGGTTGCCGACCGCCTTGACGTAGTCGATCAACGGCGGCGGCGTCGAGCCGTCGACGGTCAGGATCTCGTTGGTGTCGATGCCGAACATCGCCGAGACCGAGTCGCTCTCGCTGATCGGGATCGTCGCGAACACCTGCGCGGCGCCGCTGTTGGTCGAGTACTGGGCCACGTTGTAGCTGGAGTAGTCGAACTCGCGCCACCACAGGTTGTAGCCCAGCGAGAGGCCCTCGTCGGTGAAGTACGGGTTGACGAAGGAGAAGTCGTAGCGCTTCTGGTAGGTGCTGCGGCTGACCGCCATCGAGACCCGGTTGCCGGTGCCGAGGAAGTTGTTCTCGGCCAATTGCAGGGACAGGTTCAGGCCGGACAGCTGCGAATAGCCCACGCCGGCGGAGATGCTGCCCGAGGTGGTTTCCTTCACGGTGTACACCACGTCGACCAAGTCGTCGCTGCCGGCCACGGCTTCGTTCTCGACTTCGACGGACTCGAAGTAGCCGAGGCGGCTCAGGCGCACCTTGCTGCGGTCGACCGCAGCCTGGGAGTACCAGCTGCCCTCGAACTGGCGCATCTCGCGGCGCAGGACCTGGTCGGCGGTGCGGGTATTGCCCTTGAACACGATCCGGCGCACGTTGACGCGGGGGCCGGGCTGGACCTGCATGTCGATCGCGACGCTGCGCTTGTCGCGATCGATGGCCGGGACCGGATTCACCTTGGCGAAGGCATAGCCGATGTTCGCGAGGCGCGCGGTGATCGACTCGGTGGCCAGCTCGACCAGTCCGCGGGAAAACGTGCTGCCCGGGGTGATGAACGCCACGATGCGTTCGATCTCCTCCTTGGGGAGCACCGTGTCGCCGGAAACGGTCACCCCGGACACGCTGTACACGTCGCCTTCGGTGATGCCGGCGGTGATGAACATGTCCTTCTTGTCGCCGCTCATCTCGACCTGGGTCGAGTCGATGCTGAAGTCGATGTGGCCGCGGTCGAGGTACCAGGAGTTCAGCTTCTCGATGTCGCCGGAAAGCTTCTCGCGCGAGTACTGGTCGTCGCGCTTGTACCAGCTGAGCCAGTTGCTGGTGTGCGACTCCCACCCCTTGGTGATGTCCTCGTCGGTGTAGGAGGTGTTGCCCACCAGGTTGATGTGGCGAATCTTCGCCGCCTTGCCTTCCTTGATGTTGATCGTGAGGTCGACGCGGTTGCGGTCGAGGCGCTCGACGTTCGGCGTGATCTGCACGCTGTACTTGCCGCGGTTGTTGTACTGGCGGTTCAGTTCCTGGGTGACGCGGTCCAGGTTGAGCCGGTTGAAGGTCTCGCCCTCGGACAGCCCGATTTCCTTGAGGCCCTTGAGCAGGTCCTCGGTCTTGAGGTCCTTGTTGCCGACCAGGGTGAGCTTGTTGATCGCCGGCCGTTCGACCACGGTCACGACCAGGATGCCGCCCTGGTGGTCCAGGCGCACGTCCTCGAAGAACCCCGTCTTGTAGAGGGCGCGCAAGGCTTCCGCGGCCTTCGCGGCGTCGACGGTGTCGCCGCGCTCGACCGGCAGGTAGGTGAACACGGTGCCCGCGCCGATGCGCTGCAGGCCGTCGATGCGGATGTCGCTGACGGTGAAGGGCGCGAACGCGGACTGCGCCCAGGCCGGCACGGCGAGTGCCGAGGCGAGGGCGAGGGTCAGCAGTCGGCGGGACAGGGGACGGGGCATTCGGTACATCCTGGTTGGGGGGTGGCCCGGGGTAGTGGCCCCGGGTTTCACGCAGTGTCCCGGCATCGGCGCAGCGATGCCGGACGGCAATTCACGACACCATCCGCAGGATGTCGTTGTAGAACGCCAGCCCCATCAGCCCCGCCAGCAAGGCGAGGCCCAGGTACTGGCCCGCGGCCACTACTCGGTCGCCCAAGGGGCGCCCGATGGCCAGCTCGATAAGGTAATACAGCAGGTGACCCCCGTCCAAGACGGGGATGGGCAGCAGGTTGAGGATGGCGATGCTGACCGACAGCAGGGCCAGGAAGTTCAGGAACCACGCCAGGCCCATGCTGGCGTAGCTGTTGGCGACCTGGGCGATGGTCAGCGGCCCCGAGACGGTGTTCTGCACCGAGACCTGCCCACTGAACGCGCGCCCGATCATCCCGAACAGCTGCCGGACCTGGTAGCCGGTTTCCTTGATGGAGGCCGGGATGGCCGCCAGCGGGCCGAGGCGCAGGACGGCGTCGGGGGCGGGACGGGCGGGGGGCGCATTGGCGATGCCCAGCAGCCACTGGCTGCCGCCGTCGGGCAGGGTGCGCTTGGCCGGGGTGAGTTCGAGCGCCAGGCGCTCGCCATCGCGTTGTACCTCGACCATGCCGGGGCCGCCGCGGGCGCCGAGGGCCGCCACCAGCGGCGCGATGTCCTCGAAGCTGGAGACCGGGCTGGCGTCGATCGCGGTGATCCGGTCGCCTTCCGCCAGCACGCCCCAGGCGGGGCTGCCCTCGGTCACGCTGCCCACGATCGCCGGCATCAGCAGGTGCCGGGGGGTGAGGCCGATCGCGGCGACCGCGCGGGTTTCGTCGAAGGCGGCCGGCAAGCGTTGCAGCGGCAGCGTGCGCTGCGCGTCACTGCCGCCCTCCGGCTTGACCCCCAGCGCGACCGGCTGCCGGTCCAGCGCGGCCACCGCCAGTGCCAGCTCGGCCTCGCTCCAGGTCGGGGTGGCGCGGCCGTCGACCGACAGGATGCGGTCCCCGGCGTGCAGCCCGGCCGCGGCGGCGAGGCGGTCGGCCTTGCCCACGACCGGGGCGTAGTCGGGACGCCCGACCACCAGCATCGCCCACAGGAGGCCGACGGCCAGCAGCAGGTTGGCGGCGGGGCCGGCGGCGACGATCGCCATCCGCTGCAGCACGGGTTTGTGGTTGAACGCCTGCGCGCGCTCGGCGGGTGCGACGTCGACCTCGCGCTCGTCCAGCATCTTTACGTAGCCGCCCAGCGGGATCGCGGCAATGACGTATTCGGTGCCGTCCTTGCCGACCCGCGTCCACAGCGGGCGGCCGAACCCGATCGAGAACCGCAGCACCTTTACCCCGAACCGGCGCGCGACCCAGAAGTGTCCGAACTCGTGGAAGGTGACCAGCACCCCGAGGGCCACCAGCATCCACCACACCGAGCCCAGGAAGGTGCTCATGCGGGCTGGCCGCTCGCCGGCAGCGTGGCGATCCGGGCCGCGCAGGCGTCGCGTGCGCGCGCATCGGCCTCCAGCAGCACGTCCAGGCAATCGGCAGGCTGCGGCGGCATGGCATCCAGGGTGGCGGCGACGAGGTCGGGGATGGACAGGAAACCGATCCGGCCCTGAAGAAAGGCTGAAACCGCGACTTCATTGGCCGCGTTGAGCACGGCCGGGGCGGTGCCGCCCGCCGCCAGCGCGTCGAAAGCGAGGGCGAGGCAGGGGAAGGCGTCGAGGTCGGGGGCCTCGAAGTCGAGGCGTCCGCCTTGCGCCAGAAGGTCCAGCAGGTCGACGCCTGAGGCCAGGCGTTCCGGCCAGCCGAAGCCGACCGCCAGTGCGGTGCGCATGTCGGGCAGGCCGAGCTGGGCCAGCGCGCTGCCGTCGACGAAATCGACGAGCGCATGCACCAGCGACTGCGGGTGCACCAACACGCGGATGCGTGCGGGCGGCATCGCGAACAGGTGGTGGGCCTCGATCACCTCCAGGCCCTTGTTCATCAGGGTCGCGGAATCCACCGAGATCTTGGGGCCCATCGACCACTTCGGGTGGGCCACGGCCTGGGCCGGGGTCACGCCGGCCAGGTCGTGCCGGCCGCGGCCGCGGAACGGACCGCCCGACGCCGTCAGCGTGATCCGCGCCACGTCGGCCGGTGCGCGGCTCGCCGCCAGGCACTGGAACACCGCGTTGTGCTCGCTGTCGATCGGCACGATGCGCGCGCCGCCGTCGCGGGCGGCCTGCATCAGCAGCTCCCCGGCCAGCACCAGCGATTCCTTGTTGGCCAGCAGCAGGCGCTTGCCGGCGCGCGCCGCGGCGAGGGTCGATGACAAACCGGCCGCGCCGACGATCGCGGCGACCACGCTGTCGCAGGCATCGCCGGCCACCAGCGCGTCCAGCGCGGCATCGCCGGCATGCGCTTCGGTCGGCACGCCGGCATCGCGCAGGCCATCGCGCAGCGCCGGGTAGGCGGCCGGGTCGGCGATCACCGCATGCGCCGGGCGGTGCCGACGGCACAGCGCGAGCAGGCCGTCGACGTTGCTGCCGGCGGCGAGGATGCTGGCGGACAGGCGTTCGGGATGGCGTGCGATGACGTCCAGCGCGGACGTCCCGATCGAGCCGGTGGCGCCCAGCACCGCCACGCGCTGCATCACGGCCGAGGCCATCGCGACGCCCGCCTCAGAAGCCAAGCCAGGCCTTGCCCAGCGCGAACACCGGCAGCGCGGCCAGCACGCTGTCGATGCGGTCGAGCACGCCGCCATGGCCCGGGATCAGGTCGCCGGAGTCCTTCACCCCGACATGGCGCTTGAGCAGGCTCTCGAACAGGTCGCCGGCGACCGAGAAGCCCGCGGTGGCCAGCGCGACCAGCGCGACCGCCGGCAATTGCGCGGCCTGCGCGCCGGCCAGCGGGGCGCCGACCACCGCGACCACCATCGCCAGCGCGAGCCCGCCTGCCAGTCCTTCCAGGGTCTTGTTCGGGCTGATCCGCGGTGCCAGCTTGCGCCCGCCGAACCAGCGCCCGCCGAAGCGGCGGCCGGTGAAGTAGGCGCCGGTATCCGCGGCCCACACCAGGCACAGCGCCAGCAACAGCCAGCGATGGCCATTCGGCTGGGTCGCGTGGATCAGGCCGAGCGCGCACCATGCCGGCACCACCGCGAGGGTGCCGGCGGCGAGCTTGAACACCCGCGCATGGCCGTCATGGTCGGAGGCGAAGTCGTAGTGGCGCAGCCACAGCAGGGCCAGGCACCACCAGGCGACGCCGATCAGCACGATCAGCTGGAACAACGCCAGCGAGCCGCCCTGCGCGGAGCGCGATCCCCAGACCAGCGCCGCCATCACCGCGACGTTGCAGGCCAGCAGCACGGTGCGCGCGAGGGTGTCCTCGATGTCGGCGAGCTTCAGCCATTCCCACAGCGCGACCAGGAACACCACCGCGCTCAGCGCGGCGAGGATCGGCGTGGGCGCGAACAGGACCGTGAGGATGGCGACCGGCGCCATGATCAGGGCCGCCAGCAGGCGCGTCTTCGTCACAGCATTCCCCCGGTCCCCTCGGCGGCCACCTGCGCCCCGGTCAATCCGAAGCGGCGTTCGCGCCCGGCGTAGTCGTCGAGCGCGCGCTGCAGTGTCGCTGCATCCACGTCCGGCCACAACGTGTCGGTGAACCACAGCTCGGTGTAGGCCAGCTGCCAGAGCAGGAAGTTGCTGATGCGCAGCTCCCCGCCGGTGCGGATGAACAGGTCGGGTGGCGGCAATTCGGCCAGCGCGACGCGTGCGCCGAGCGCCGCTTCATCGATCTCGTCGGGACGCAGGCGCCCGGCGGCCACGTCCTCGGCGAGCGAACGCGCCGCCGCGGCGATGTCCTGCCGCCCGCCGTAGCTTGCGGCGATGCTCAGCTGCAGGCGGGTGTTGCCGGCGGTCAGTGTTTCCGCGGCCTCCATGCGCTGCAGCAGCGCGGCGTCGAAGCGGCTGCGGTCGCCGATGAAGCGCAGGCGCGCGCCGAGCCGGTGCAGTTCGTCGACCTCGCGTTCCAGCGCGCCGAGGAACAGCTTCATGAGCCCGCCGACTTCCTCCGCCGGCCGGTTCCAGTTCTCACTGGAGAACGCGAACAGGGTGAGCGCGCCGACCCCGCGGTCGAGGCAGAACTCCACGCAGGTGCGCACCGCGCGCGCGCCGGCGCGATGGCCGATCAGGCGCGGCCGGCGGCGCTGCTGCGCCCAGCGCCCGTTGCCATCCATGATGATGGCGATGTGCCTTGGGATGCTCACTGCGAGCGGCCGCCGCGCATGCAGGCCAGGCGAGGAAGCGCGGGGCGCGCAGGCAGCGGCACCCCGGCAGTACGCGACTGCCGGCGAGGCGGGAGACGGCGCGGCATGACCAAGCGCAGTCCGCCCTCAGACCGCCATCAGTTCCTGTTCCTTCGCCTTCACCACCTCGTCCACGTCCTTGATCGCGGCATCGGTGATCTTCTGGATCTCCTGCTCGCTGCGGCTGGCGTCGTCCTCGGTGATCTGCTTGTCCTTCAGCAGCTCCTTGACCTGGTGGTTGGCGTCGCGGCGGATGTTGCGGATCGCGACCTTGGCGTCCTCGCCCTCGTGGTGCACGACCTTGGTCAGGTCCTTGCGGCGTTCCTCGGTCAGCGGCGGGATGTTGAGGCGGATCACGGTGCCCGCGGTGTTCGGGGTCAGGCCGAGGTCGGAGGCCAGGATCGCCTTCTCGACCGCGCCGACCATCTGCTTCTCCCACGGCGTGATCGTGATCGAGCGCGCATCGCCGACCGCCACGCTGGCGACCTGCGACAGCGGCATGTCGGAGCCGTAGTAGTTCACCTTGATGCTGTCCACCAGGCCGGCGTTGGCGCGGCCGGTGCGGACCTTGACCAGGTTGTGGCGGAGCGCCTCGACGCTCTTGGCCATGCGGGCCTGCGCGTCCTTCTTGATCTCGTTCAGCATCGCGGTGCTCCGGGTTCCATGGATAACCGCCGGATTATAAGCGAGGCGGGCACGCGGTCAGCGCGGGTGCGGGTGTCCGTGCGCATCGGCATGCGCGTGCCCGTGGGCGGCGCGCCCGCTGCAGTCGTGCGTGCAGGCGGCCCCGCGTTCGATTTGCAGGGTGGGGTGGTTGATCCCGAAGCGCGCGTCCAGGCCATCGCCCACGGCATCGATGAAGGCATCGTGGGCGTCGTCGGTGGTGCGCACCACGTGCGCGGTCAGCGCGACCTCGCCGGCGCCCAGCGACCAGATGTGCAAGTGGTGCACCGCGGCCACGCCGGGTTGGGCGAGCAGCCAGTCGCGCACCACGGCCTGGTCGATGCCGCGCGGGACGGCGTCCATCGCGGCATCGAAGGCATCGCGCAGCAGGCCGAAGGCGCCCGCCGCGACCACCACCGCCACCAGCAGGGCGGTGGTCGGATCCAGCCAGTCCCAGCCCAGCCACCAGATGCCGGCGCCGGCGAGCACGGCGGCCAGCGAGACCGCCGCGTCGGCCACCAGGTGCAGGAACGCGCCGCGCCGGTTGAGGTCATGATCGTGGCCGTCGCGGACCAGCCAGGCCGCGCCGAGGTTGACCACGATGCCGATCGCCGCGACCGCCATCACGGTCGGGCCCGGGACCTGCGGCGGCTCGGCGAAGCGGCGGACGGCCTCCCAGGCAAGCGCCCCGGAAAACCCGACCAGCAGCAGCGCATTGGCCAGCGGCGAGAGCAGGGTGGCCCGCCGCCACCCGTAGGTATGGCGCTCGGTGGGCATGCGCCTGGCGATCGTCGCGGCGGCCCAGGCCAGCCCCAGGCCGAGCACGTCGCCCAGGTTGTGCAGGGCGTCGGACAGCAGGGCGAGCGAATTGGTCGCGAAACCGTACCCCGCTTCCAGCGCGGTGTAGGCGAGGTTGATCAGGGTGACCCAGGCGAACGCGCGGGTCCCGTCGTGGGCGTGGGCATGGCCGTGCATGGCGGTGAGCCTGCCATGCCCGCGGGCGCGGACACTATTGCAGGCGCGGGGCCGGCGGGCTCAGCGCGAGGCGTGGACCAGGGTGCCGATCGGTTCGCCGTGCAGGATCCGCAGCAGCACGCCCGGCTGGGCCATGTCGAAGATGCGCAGCGGCAGGCCGGCGTCGCGGCACAGCGCGAACGCGGCGGTGTCCATCACCTGCAGGTTGCGGGCGATCACGTCGTCGTAGGTCAGGGTGTCCAGCTTGACCGCGTCGGCGTGCTTCTTCGGGTCGCGGTCGTACACGCCGTCGACCTTGGTGGCCTTCAGCAGCAGGTCGGCGCCGATCTCGATCGCGCGCAGCGCGGCGCCGGAATCGGTGGTGAAGAACGGGTTGCCGGTGCCGGCGGCGAAGATCGCGATCCGCCCCTTCTCGAGGTGGCGCACGGCGCGGCGGCGGATGTAGTCCTCGCACACGTCGTTGATCTTGATCGCCGACATCACCCGGCACTTCGCGCCCAGCTTCTCCAGCGCGTCCTGCATCGCCAGCGCGTTGATGACCGTGGCCAGCATGCCCATCTGGTCGCCGGTGACCCGGTCCATGCCGCCGGCGGCCAGGCCTGCGCCGCGGAAGATGTTGCCGCCGCCGATGACCAGCGCGACCTCGGCACCGGCGTCGCGGGCCTCGATCACTTCGCGGGCGAGGCGGCCGATGACCTTGGGGTCGATGCCGTAGTCCTCGTCGCCCATCAGGGCCTCGCCGGAGAGTTTCAGCAGGACGCGGCGATAGGCGAGTTGCGGCATGGCGGGCTCCGGGCGGGCAAACGGCGGAATTCTAGCCGATGCCGGGCCGGCCATCGCGCGTTGCCGGCCGACGCGGCCGGGGCGGGTGCCACGCAAACGAAAAACCCGCCTTGCGGCGGGTCGTTCGCGGATCCGGTGGCGCGCAGGTTCAGACCTGCATGGCCTTGGCGACTTCCGCCGCGTAGTCCTCGACCACCTTCTCGATGCCTTCGCCCACCAGCAGGCGGGAGAAGCCCACCACGTCGGCGCCGGCGGCCTTGGCGGCCTGCTCGACGGTCTGGTCGGTGTTCAGCACGTAGGGCTGGCCGTACAGGCTGACCTCGTTGACGATCTTGGCGATCTTGCCGCCGATGATCTTCTCCAGGATCTCGGCCGGCTTGGCCTTGTCCTTCTCGGACATCTTGGCCAGCTCGATTTCCTTCTCCTTCGCCACGAACTCGGCCGGCACGTCGGCGGCCTTGTTGTACGGCGGGTTCATCGCGGCCACGTGCATGGCCACGCCGCGGGCGAAGTCGGCGTCGCCGCCGGCGACCTCGACCAGCACGCCGATCTTGCCGCCGTGGACGTAGGCGGCCACGTTGTTGGCGGTGTCGATGCGCGACATGCGGCGGATCTGGATGTTCTCGCCGAGCTTGGCGATGGCGGCGGCGCGGGCTTCCTCGACGGTCTCGCCGCTGGGCAGCGCGACCGACTTCAGGGCCTCGGCGTCGGCCACGCCGGAGGCCAGCGCGGCCTGCGCGATGGTGTCGGCGAAGGCGATGAAGTTCGCGTCCTTGGCGACGAAGTCGGTCTCGGAGTTGATCTCGACCAGCACGGCCTTGCCGCCGTCCTGGGCGAACGCGATGCGGCCCTCGGCGGCCACGCGGCCGGCCTTCTTGTCAGCCTTCGCGAGGCCCTGCTTGCGCAGCCACTCGGCGGCCGCGTCGATGTCGCCGTTGTTCTCGGTGAGCGCCTTCTTGCACTCCATCATGCCGGCGCCGGTGCGCTCGCGCAGTTCCTTGACCAGGGAAGCGGTGATTTCAGCCATGGGGGTTACCTCTGGAAGTGGAGGCGGCCGCGTCGGCACGGGCCGGGCGGGCGCCAGGGTGTCTGGGAGCCGCGGCACGCCACCCGGGGTGCGGGTGGCGTGGCGGCAGGCGGCCGCGCGGCATGGCGCGGCGGCGCGACCGATCGGTTACTCGGCCTTCTTCGGGGCGCGGCGCGCCGGCTTCTTGTCCTCGCCTTCGGCGGCGGCGAAGTCTTCCTCGCGCACGGACGCCGAATTCGGGGACGCGGCCTTGCCTTCCAGCACCGCGTCGGCGGCGGCGCGGGCGTACAGCTGCACGGCGCGGATGGCGTCGTCGTTGCCCGGGATGGCGTAGTCGACCAGGGCCGGGTCGTAGTTGGTGTCGACCACCGCGATCACCGGGATGCCGAGCTTCTTGGCTTCCTTGATCGCGATGTCCTCATGGCCGATGTCGACCACGAACAACGCGTCGGGCAGGCGGTTCATGTCCTTGATGCCGCCGAGGCTGGCGTCGAGCTTCTCGCGCTCGCGGCGCAGGCCCATCACTTCGTGCTTGACCAGCTTCTGGAAGGTGCCGTCGGTCTCGGCGGCCTCGAGTTCCTTCAGGCGGGCGACCGACTTCTTCACGGTGGCGAAGTTGGTCAGCGAGCCGCCCAGCCAGCGCTGGGTCATGTACGGCATGCCGCAACGCTCCGCCTCTTCCTTCACCGCGTCGCGCGCGCTGCGCTTGGTGCCGAGGAACAGGATCATGCCGCGCTTCTGGGCCACGCCCGAGATGAAGTTCATCGCGTCGTTGAACAGCGGGACGGTCTTCTCGAGGTTGATGATGTGGATCTTGCCGCGGGCACCGAAGATGTACGGGGCCATCTTCGGGTTCCAGTAGCGGGTCTGGTGGCCGAAGTGGACGCCGGCTTCCAGCATCTGGCGCATGGTGATCTGGGGCATTGCAGGAACTCCATTGGCATGGAACCCGCGCCGGGTCGATGGAGGCGCTGCGCCTGGCCCTGGGGCTGGCGCGGGGTTCCGGGGTTGGGCCTCCCTGTCGTCGCTGCGTCCGAACTCCTCGCGGAGCACCCCGGCGCAGGGGTAGTCGACAGGTGTGGATTCGACGGTACGCCCGTCGTGGCGGCGATAAAGCCTTGAAAGTATGACGCAAATGGCGGGACGGGGCAAATCGTCGGGTGCGGGGACGCCGGCCACGGGGCATGGTCCCGGGCGGGCCATGGATGGCCCGCGCCCGGGAGATCGGTCGTGGATGGCGGGACCGGGCGGCAGGGCCACGCCCCGTGGCCGGTGTCGCATGCGATATCGGCGATAATCCGCCCATGATCAACCTGAAAACCCCCGCCGACCTCGAGAAGATGCGCGAGGCCGGTCGCCTCGCCGCCGAAGTCCTGCAGGTCGTGGCCCCGTTCGTGAAGCCTGGCGTGACCACCGAGGAACTGGACCGCATCTGCCACGACCACATCGTGAACGTGCAGGGCGCGATCCCGGCCAACGTCGGCTACCGCGGCTTCCCGAAGACCGTGTGCACCTCGGTCAACAACGTCATCTGCCACGGCATCCCGAGCGAGGCCAAGGTCCTGAAGGACGGCGACATCGTCAACATCGACGTCACCGTGATCAAGGACGGCTGGCACGGCGACACCAGCCGCATGTACTTGGTCGGCAACCCGTCGGTCATGGCCCGCCGGCTGGTGGACGTGACCCGCGAGGCGATGTTCCGCGGCATCCGCGCGGTGAAGCCGGGCGCCACCCTGGGCGACGTGGGCCATGCGATCCAGCAATACGCGGAAAGTGAGCGCTTCAGCGTGGTCCGCGAGTACTGCGGCCACGGCATCGGCAAGGTCTACCACGACGACCCGCAGGTCCTGCACTACGGCCGCCCGGGCGAGGGCATGGTCCTGCGCGAGGGCATGACCTTCACCATCGAGCCGATGATCAACGAGGGCGCGCGCCACACCCGCGTGCTGCCGGACGGCTGGACGGTGGTGACCAAGGACCGCAAGTTGTCCGCGCAGTGGGAGCACACCGTCGCGGTGACCGCCGACGGCGCGGAGATCCTGACCCGCCTGCCCGGCGACGACAACGACCTGTGACGATGCAGGCGCCGGCCGGGACCCCTGCGGCTGACGCCCTGCCTCCCGGCCCCGCCGGGGATGCCGGGTGGGCCGCCGCGGCCCGCGCCGAGCTGGCCCAGGCCGACGCGCGCCTGGCCAGGCGCTTCGATGCCGGCGAACCCGCCGACAAGCTGGTCGCGCTGCGCGCACGCGCGGTCGACGGCCTGCTGCTGGCGGCCTGGCAGCGGTGTTTCCCGGCGGATGCGCCGCTGGCCCTGTTCGCGGTCGGCGGCTACGGCCGCGGCGAATTGTTCCCGCAGTCCGACCTCGACCTGCTGGTGCTCGCCGAGCCGGGCGCGCAGGCGGGCCACGAGGCCGCGCTCGCGCGCTTCCTCGCCCTGCTCTGGGACGCCGGCCTGCAGGCCAGCCAGGCGGTGCGTTCCGCCGCACAGTGCCGCGAGGCCGCCGCCGACCAGACCGTGCTGACCGCGCTGCTCGAGGCCCGCCCGCTTGCCGCCCGCGATGGAGACGCCGCGGCGTTGCAGGCCGCCATCGCCGCCGATCACGTCTGGCCGCCGCGCGACTACTACCTGGCCAAGCGCGAGGAACAGCGCCTGCGGCATGCGCGCTTCGGCGACACCTCCGACAACCTGGAGCCGAACCTCAAGGACGGCCCCGGCGGCCTGCGCGACCTGCACATGCTGGGCTGGCTGGCGCAGCGCAGCTTCGGCGTGCGCGAGCTCGAGCCGCTGGTCGGCCTGGGCCACCTCGGCCCGGATGAGGCCGTGGCGCTGGAGCGGGAGCGTCGCGACCTGTCGCGCCTGCGCTACGGGCTGCACCTGGTGGCCGGGCGGCGCGAGGAGCGCCTGCGCTTCGACTACCAGAAGCCGCTGGCCGCGCGCCTGGGCTATGCCGACGACGCGGACGCGCTGGGCGTCGAGAAGATGATGCAGGCGTTCTACCGCAGCGCGGCGATCGTGCGGCGGATCGACGAACGCCTGCTGCAACGCTTCGAGGAACACTTCGACGGCGGCGCCGAACCGGAGCCGATCGATGCCGACTTCGAGCGCCGGCGCGGTTACCTTGCCACCCGCGTCCCCGGCTGGCTCGGCGCGGATCCCGCCCATGCCTTCGCGCTGATGGCCGCCTGGGCCGCCGACCCGGCGCTGCGCGGCCTGCATTCGCAGACCGCGCGCGAACTGGCGCAGATGCTGCCGGCGATCCCGGCCTACACCGATGCGCCGCCCGCGCTGCGCGCCGCCTTCATGGCCCTGCTGCGCGGCCCGCAGCCGGTGCGCACGCTGGAGCGGATGGCGCGGCTGGGCGTGCTCGGGCGCTGGATCCCGGCGTTCTCGCGGGTCACCGGGCGCATGCAGTTCGACCTGTTCCACGTCTACACCGTGGACCAGCACACGCTGATGGTGCTGCACAACATCGGCCGCTTCGCCAGCGGCGAGGCCGACGAGCGCTTCAGCATCGCCCACGACGTCTGGCCGCGCCTGCGCAAGCCGGAGTTGCTGCTGCTCGCCGGCCTGTTCCACGACATCGCCAAGGGCCGCGGCGGCGACCATTCCGAACTCGGCGCGGTGGACGCGCGCGCGTTCTGCGCGGCGCACGGCTTGTCGGACGGCGACACCGCGCTGGTCGCCTGGCTCGTGCAGAAGCACCTGGTGATGTCGGTGACCGCGCAGAAGCAGGACATCGGCGATCCCGCGGTGATCCATCGCTTCGCCGCGCAGGTCAACGACCGCGAGCGGCTGGACCTGCTGTACCTGCTCACCTGCGCCGACATCGCCGGCACCTCGCCGAAGCTGTGGAACGCGTGGAAGGACCGCCTGCTGGCCGACCTCTACAACGCCGCGCGCCTGGCCCTGCGGCGCGGGCTGGAGCATCCGGTCGCGGCCGCCGAACGCGCCGCCGAGACCCGCGCCGCCGCCGCCGCGCTGCTGGCCGATGCCGGCGTCGACGAGGCCGCCCGCAAGGCCCTGTTCGCGCAATTGCCGGGCCAGGTGTTCCAGCGCAGCCGCGCCGACGCGGTGGCCTGGCAGGCATTGCAGTTGCGCGGTGCCGCGCCTACGGAGTTGCGGGTCGGCGCGCGCCAGGTCGGTGCGCATGCGGGGGCGCTGGAGGTGTTCGTGCGCTCGCCCGACCGCGACGGCCTGTTCGCGGCGATCGTCGCCACCCTCGACCGGCTGGGCCTGGCGATCCAGCGCGCGCGCCTGCTCGACGCGCCGGCCGACTGCGTGGTCGACAGTTTCGAGGTGGTGCCCGCCGACGGCCAGCGCGCGGTCGCCCCCGATGCGGTCGCGCAGCGCCTGCGCGAGGCGCTGGCCAGCCCCGACCTGGACCGCATCCGCCCGACCCGGCGGACCCAGCCGCGCCACCTGCGGCATTTCCGGATCGCGCCGCGGATCGCGTTCGCCGACGCCGAGCAGGGCCGTACCCAGCTCAGCCTGTCCTGCACCGACCGCCCCGGCCTGCTCGCCGACGTCAGCCGGGTGCTGCGCGAGTGCCGCCTGCGCGTGCACGACGCGCGCATCGCGACCTTCGGCGAACGCGCCGAGGACCTGTTCCAGATCAGCGACGAGCGCGACCAGCCGTTGCGCGACGACCCCCAACGACAGGCCCTGCGCGACGCGCTGCTGGCCATCCTCGACGGAGATCCACGATGAGCCCCGCCAAGCCCCGGAAGAAGACCGACGACGCCAAGCCCTCGCCCGCGAAGGCGCGCGCCGCCGCCCGCGCGGCCGAGCTCGAGGTGCTGCGCTTCGAGATCGAGAGCGCCTGGGAACGCCGCGCGATGCTGACCCCGGAGGAGATCGAGGGTGCGACCAGGCCGGCGGTCGATCGCGCCATCGCCGGCCTCGAGCAGGGGCGCCTGCGCGTGGCCGAGCCCGACGGCAACGGCGGCTGGCGGGTCAACGAGTGGCTGAAGAAGGCGGTGCTGCTGTACTTCCGCACCCAGGAGATGGAACTGGTGGAGGCCGAACCGGCGCCGTTCTGGGACAAGGTCCCGGCGCGCTTCGCCGGCTTCGACGAGGCCGATTTCCGCAAGCTCGGCGCGCGGGTGGTGCCCGGCGCGGTGGTGCGCGCGGGCAGCCACGTCGGCAAGGACGTGGTGCTGATGCCGAGTTTCGTGAACATCGGCGCCCACGTCGGCGAGGGCACGATGGTCGACACCTGGGCGACGGTCGGGTCCTGCGCGCAGATCGGCAAGCACTGCCACCTGTCCGGCGGCGTCGGCATCGGCGGCGTGCTGGAACCGCTGCAGGCCAGCCCCACGATCATCGAGGATCATTGCTTCATCGGCGCGCGCTCGGAGGTGGTGGAGGGCTTCGTCGTCGGCCACCACAGCGTGGTCGGCATGGGCGTGTTCCTCGGCCAGAGCACGCGCGTGTACAACCGCATGACCGGCGAGGTGAGCTACGGCTCGGTGCCGCCGTACAGCGTGGTGGTCTCCGGCCAGTTGCCGGCCAAGGACGGCAGCCATTCGCTGTATTGCGCGGTCATCGTCAAGCAGGTGGACGCGAAGACGCGCAGCAAGACCGGCATCAACGAATTGCTGCGCGGCCTCGCGGACTGACCGCGGCCGCAGGCTGCCACCGGGAATGACGATGACCACCCTGTACGGACTCTCCAACTGCGATACCTGCAAGAAGGCCCGCAAGTGGCTGGACCGCTTCGGCGTCGCGCACGCGTTCGTCGACTACCGTGACCAGCGCCAGCCGCCGGAGGCGCTGGTGGCCTGGAAGGACGCCGTGGGCGGCTGGGATGCGCTGGTCAACAAGTCCTCGACCACGTGGCGCCAGCTGCCGCCGAACCGCAAGGCGCCCGGCAGCGATGCCGAATGGAAGCTGCTGCTGCGCGAGTATCCGCAACTGATGCGCCGCCCGGTCGTCGTGTTCGACGACGGCCGCGTCTCGCAGGGCTTCAGCGACAACGGGTTCAAGGCGCTGTTCGGCGTCGGCACGTGAGCGACGTCCTGCAACTGGCCTGCGACCTCATCGCCCGGCCTTCGGTCACCCCCGACGATGCTGGGTGCCAGGCGCTGGTCGCGCGGCGCCTGCAGGCTGCCGGGTTCGCCTGCGAGCACCTGCGCTTCGGTGCGGTCGACAACCTGTGGGCCACCCACGGCGACGGCGACGGCCCGGTGCTGGTGCTGCTCGGCCACACCGACGTGGTGCCGCCGGGACCGCGCGACGCGTGGGCCAGCGATCCGTTCGTGCCCGAGGTCCGCGAGGGCCTGCTGTACGGCCGCGGCGCCGCGGACATGAAGGGCAGCGTGGCCGCGTTCGTGGTCGCGCTGGAAGCGTTCGTCGCCGCGCATCCGCGGCATGCGGGCACGCTCGCGCTGCTGCTGACCTCGGACGAGGAGGGCGATGCCGTCGACGGCGTGCGCAAGGTCGCCGAGGTGTTGCGTGCGCGCGGCCAGCGCATCGACTGGTGCATCACCGGCGAGCCCTCGTCGAAGGCGGTGCTCGGCGACCTGTTGCGCGTCGGCCGGCGCGGCACGCTGTCGGCGACACTCGCCGTGCGCGGCATCCAGGGGCACGTCGCCTACCCGGAGAAGGCACGCAACCCGATCCACCAGGCGATGCCGGCGTTGGCGGAACTCGCGGCCCGTCGCTGGGACGAGGGCTACGAGCGCTTCCCGCCGACCAGCTTGCAGATCAGCAACATCAATGCCGGCACCGGCGCCAACAACGTGATCCCGGGTGAACTGCAGGTGCTGTTCAACCTGCGCTACAACCCGAACTGGCAGGCCGCGCGGCTGGAAGCCGAATGCGACGCGGTGTTGCGCGCGCATGGGCTCGAGTACGACATCCACTGGCACCGCGGCGGCGAACCCTTCTACACGCCGGAGGGCGAGCTGCGCGACGCCGCGCGCGCGGTGCTGGCCACCAGCGCCGGCATGCCGCCGGAGGAAAGCACCGGCGGCGGCACGTCGGATGCGCGCTTCATCGCGCCGCTCGGGGCGCAGTGCGTGGAGATCGGCCCGGTCAACGCGAGCATCCACAAGGTCGACGAGCACGTGCGCGTGGCCGACCTCGAGGCCCTGCCCGGGCTGTATCGCGCGCTGCTGGAACGCCTGCTGGCGTGAGCGCTCAGCCGCCGGGCAGCGGCAGCTGGCGGGTGGCCTTGATCGACATCAGCGAGAAGCTGGAGTGCAGCTCGCGCACGCCGGGCAGCGCCTGCAGCACGCTGCGCGCGAACTCGCCATAGGCGGCGAGGTCGCTGGCCACCACCTCCAGCAGGAAGTCGTACTCGCCCGACACGTTGTGGCAGGCGATCACCTGCGGGATGTCCTGCACCGCGGCTTCGAAGGCGCGGGCGACATCGCGGGTATGGCTGCCCATGACCACGCTGACGAAGGCGGTGATGCCGAAGCCGAGCTTCTCCGGCGACAGGCGCGCGTGGTAGCCGGCGATGTAGCCCGCCTGCTCGAGCCGCCGGATGCGCCGCCAGCAGGGCGAGGTGGAGAGCGAGACGCGCTCGGCGAGCTCGGCCACGGTGAGGCGCGCGTCGTCCTGCAGCAGGGCGAGCAGGCGACGATCGATCCGGTCCAGTGGCGCGGTCATGGCATGGAATTCCTGAAATGCGGATCAACTGGGCAAAATTTACCGCAATGACGGCCGATGCGCAGCAGGATGGACAGCGCATGCCCCGGCGAGGGGCATACGCTGTTGCCAATCCCAGGCGGACACGCGCATGAACGGCTTTTCGACCACGGCCATCCACCACGGCTACGACCCCGCCGACTACCACGGCGCACTGGTGCCGCCGGTGTTCCAGAGCGCGACCTTCACCATTCCGAGCGCGGCCGAGGCCAGCCGCCGCTTCGCCGGCGAATCCGCCGGCTACGTCTACACCCGCATCGCCAACCCCACGCTGGCGTTGTTCGAGGCGCGGATGGCGGCGCTGGAGGGCGGCGCCGCCGCGGTCGCATTCGGCTCCGGCATGGGTGCGATCACCGCCACCCTGTGGACCCTGCTCCAGCCCGGCGACGAGATCCTGGTCGACAAGACCGTCTACGGCTGCACCTTCGCCTTCCTCCACCACGGCATCGGCCGCTTCGGCGTGCGCACCACGCATGTCGACATGACCGATCCCGCGGCAGTCGCCGTGGCCCTCGCGCGCAAGCCGCGGATGGTCTACTTCGAAACGCCGGCCAATCCGAACATGCGCCTGGTGGACATCGCCGCGGTCGCCACCGCCGCGCATGCGGCGGGTGCGCTGGTGGTCGTCGACAACACCTACTGCACGCCCTACCTGCAGCGGCCGCTCGCGCTCGGTGCCGACGTGGTGGTGCATTCGGCGACCAAGTACATCAGCGGGCACGGCGACGTCACCGCCGGCGTCGCGGTCGCCGCGGACACCGGCATCGCCACCCGCATCCGCATGGAGGGCCTCAAGGACATGACCGGCGCGGTGCTGTCGCCGCAGGACGCCGCGCTGCTGCTGCGCGGCCTGAAGACGCTGGCGCTGCGCATGGACCGGCACTGCGCCAACGCGATGGCGGTGGCGCGCGTGCTCGAGGCGCACCCGGCGGTGGCGAAGGTGCATTACCCCGGGTTGGCGCGCGACCCGCAGCACGCACTGGCATGCCGCCAGATGCGCCAGGCGGGCGGGATGGTCGCGTTCGACCTGCATGGCGGACTGGCCGCCGGCCAGCGTTTCATCGATGCGCTCGAGCTGGTGGCCTGCGCGGTCAGCCTGGGCGATGCCGAGTCGCTGGCCCAGCACCCGGCGACCATGACCCATTCGACCTACACCGCCGAGGAGCGCGCCGCGGCCTGCATCGGCGATGGACTGGTGCGCCTGTCCGCCGGGCTGGAGGACACCGACGACCTCGTCGCCGATGTGCGGCGCGCGCTGGATGCGTTGCCGGCGTCGCTGGCGGCCGCCGCCTAGGGCTGCAGCTGCAAGCGGTAGCGGGTCTCGCCGGGCAGGAAGGGCGAGGCGCGACCCGCCACCCAATCGGCATGCCCCGCGCCCCAGAACGGCGACAGCGGGTGCCCGCTCTGTCCGCCGGGCATGTGCAACACGCCATCCGCTTCGTGGCCGGGCGAGACCACCATCCGCTCCGAGGCGCCGAACGCCGGTCCCTGCACGCGCGGCATCGCGCCATCGCCGGGCAGCGGCTGCGCGGGCATGCACAGCCAGCGCTTGCCGGCGAGTGGGAGGGCCGCCGCCAGCGGATGGCAGATCGCGGCGGTGTTGCGTTCGCCCCAGTTGCGCGCGGCGAGCGGGCCTTGCTTGGCGAGCTCGTCGCGGACCTCGCGCGCGGCGTCCTCGAACAGCGCGTCCCATGAGGCGTACCGCCGCGACAGCAGGTGCGGCGGGCGCTGGCTGGCCAGCGGCCAGGCCACGCCTTCCAGCTGCGGCAGGTCGGGCATCACGAAGTCCTTGCCGAGCGCGGCCTGCGCCGGCGCGGCCAAGCCTTCGGCGATGCGTGCGTGGACCGCGCGACGCCAGCCGCGGACCAGCCGGTAGCTGGTCGAGTCCACCGCGGCGCGGCCCTCCCAGCGCGATGCGGCGGCGGCCAGCGCGGTCATCGCCGGGGTCGGCGCGGCCTTGGCGCGCGCCTGCAGCAGGCCCCACCACGGCTGCAGCAGGAGGGCGCGGTCGTCGAGCTGGATCGCCAGCAGGTCGCGCTCGGCGAAGCGCTGGCGGGCGAACAGGGCATCGCGGATCTGCCGGGCGCGGGCACCGAACGCGTAGCCGCCATCGCCGACCTGTCGCAGCGCCTCGCCATCGACCACGCGCGCGTTCGCCGTCCACAGGCGGCCGCTGGCGGGCGAGGCGATCGCCGGATGGCCGGCGCTGGCCGCCGGCCATGGCGTGCAGCCGCCGGTGTCGACCGACGCGCTCGCGCTGCAGCCGTCGGCGCGTCGTGGCAGCAGGCCGAGCAGGCGCCAGGCGATTGCGCCCTCCCGATCCGCCAGCACCAGGTTCTGGGTGGGGATGCGCACGCCGTCGGCGATCCGCAGCGCGTCGGCGGCATCGCGTGCACGTGCCATCCGCAGCAGGCCGAGGTTGACGCCACCCTCCAGGTGCGCGGTCCAGCGCAACGCCAGCAGCCGGCCGTCGGCCTCGCGATGCGCGACCGGCCCCCAGTCGGTCTCGTCCACGTCGAAGTCGACCGGGTCGCCACCGGCGACCGCGATGCGCTCGCGGTGCCTCGCCACGCGCGCGCAGCCCGTGTTGGCGGCCGATCCGCACGGCCGTTCGCGCTTCCAGTCGAGGTAGTCGCCGTAGCTGTTGGTGAAGCCCCAGGCGACATGCCCGTTGCTGCCGACGATCACGCCCGGCAGGCCGGGCAGGGTCACGCCCTGCACGTCGACGCGGCCCCCGGGCGCGGCGGGATCGGGGTAGCGCAGGCGGGCGCGGAACCACAGGTTGGGTGCGCGCAGGCCGAGGTGCATGTCGTTGGCGACGATCGCGCGGCCATCGGCGGTCAGCGCGCCGGAGACCGCGAAATTGTTGCTCCCGGGCGTGCCCTTGGTCGCGGCGGCCCCGGGCGCGGGACCGGTCGGCGCGGGTAGCCGCCGCAGGTCGAGCAGGCTCGCCGCCGGCAGCGCGGCATCGCCACGCGGCGCGCCCTGCAGCGGCGCGTCCCAGCGCGTGCCGTCGCGCGCCAGCAGGGCATAGGCCGCATCCGGCAGGTGCGGGCGGATCCGCCACAGCGCGAGTTCGCGCGCGTTGTCGGCATCCTGCAGGTCGAAGTACATCGCCACGCCGACCAGCGGGCTGTCCTCGGCGCGCCAGTGCGCAGGCGATTGCCGCAGCAGCAGGTAGGGCCACGGCCGCACGCGCAATGCCGCGATCCCGGCATTCGCGCCGGCCACGTATGCCTCGAGCACCGCGCGCTGGTCGCCGGCGATGCGCGGCAGGTGGGCCGCCACCCGCGCGCGCATGCGATGCAGGCGGTGGCGCTTGTCGGTGTCGACCGCGATCGGGCCGAACAGCGCGGCGAGTTCGCCGGCGGCCGTGCGACGCAGCAGGTCCATCTCGAAGTAGCGTTCCTGCGCGTGCACGTAGCCGAGCGCCCGCATCGCGTCGGCTTCGCTGCCGGCATCGATGGTCACCGTGCCGTTGGCGTCGCGCGCGATCGAGGCCGGCGCGGCCAGCCCGGGCAGCGACTGCGTGCCCTCCAGCATCGGCAGGCTGCCGCGCAGCAGCCACCAGGCCAGCAGCAGGAGCGCCGCCACGCACGCCAGCAGGGCCAGTGCGCCGCGCTTGAGCCATCGCCTCATCGGGATCCCCGGGGTGGCCGCCCGGGCGGGCCGCCGATGGTTGCATCAGAAAGGGTCGCTTGCCAGATGGCAAGCGCTGCGGCAGGATCGCCGCATGACCGCCGCGCACGCCGCCCTGAATAATCGCAATAACGCCAGCCCCCCGCGGGTCGGCGATTAGCGCGCGCGTCCCACGCTGATCTTCCCGAAGCCCGCACTGCGAAGTGCGGGCTTCTTCGTTTCCGACCCTCCCGATTCCCCTGCAAGGACTTCCACGATGTGTTCGATCCTCGGTGTCTTCGACCTGCGCCCCGGCGCCGACCTGCATCCGCTGCGCCCGCTGGCGCTCTCGCTGTCGGCGCGCCAGCGCCATCGCGGCCCCGACTGGAGCGGCGTGCACGTGGAGGATCGTGCGCTGCTGGTGCATGAGCGCCTCGCCATCGTCGATCCCGCCGGCGGTGCGCAGCCGATCCACTCCGCGGATGGCGCGCTGGCGTTGGCGGTGAACGGCGAGATCTACAACCACCGCGAGCTCGAGCGCCGCCTCGCCACGCCCTACGCCTTCCAGACCGGGTCCGACTGCGAGGTGATCAACGCCCTGCACCGCGATGGCGAAGCGCCGGAAACCTGGCTGGGCCGGCTCAACGGCATCTTCGCCTTCGCGTTGTGGGATGCGGTGGCCGGGCGCGTGCTGGTCGCGCGCGACCACATGGGCGTCTGCCCGCTGTACTGGGGCCACGATGCCGACGGCCGGCTGTGGGTGGCCTCGGAGATGAAGGCGCTGGTGCGCGTCTGCGACGACGTCGCGGCGTTCCCGCCGGGCCATGTCTACGACAGCGCGACCGGGGCGCTGACGCGCTGGTACAAGCGCGCCTGGCGCGACTACGGCGCGGTGCAGGGCGTGGCCGCAGGCAAGGCGGAGCTGCGCGATGCGTTCGAGCGCGCGGTGCATCGCCAGTTGATGAGCGACGTGCCCTACGGCGTGTTGCTGTCGGGCGGGCTGGATTCGTCGCTGGTGGCCGCCTGCGCCGCGAAGTTCGCGCGCAAGCGGGTGGAGGACGACGACCGCGGCGAGGCGTGGTGGCCGCGCCTGCACAGCTTCGCCATCGGGCTGGAGGGCTCGCCCGACCTCGCCGCCGCGCAGGTCGCCGCCGACGCGCTCGGCACCGTGCACCACGGCTTCACCTACACCTTCGCGGAAGGCCTCGACGCATTGCCGGAGGTGATCCGCCACATCGAGACCTACGACGTGACCACCATCCGCGCGTCCACGCCGATGTTCCTGCTGGCGCGGCGGATCAAGGCGATGGGGGTGAAGATGGTGCTGAGCGGCGAGGGCAGCGACGAGCTGTTCGGCGGCTACCTCTACTTCCACAAGGCGCCGAACGCGCGCGAGTTCCATGACGAGCTGGTGCGCAAGCTGGACGCGCTGCACAGCTTCGACTGCCTGCGCGCCAACA
>ERZ1645185.91-NODE-91-length-38233-cov-7.930457_pt1 | contig 38233 bp, 42 predicted proteins | sample MGYA00575351_ERZ1645185 | MGnify/ENA primary metagenome ERZ1645185 (study PRJEB40838, sample SAMN11284767) | freshwater sediment metagenome | isolation source: river sediment | host: Sediment | place: India: Jana village, Kanpur | collected 2015-12-17 ... | reverse complement strand
TGCTGACCAATCCGCCCTTCGGCAAGAAGAGCAGCACCACCATCGTGGGCGAGGAAGGCAAGGTCAGCAAGGAGCGCGACACCGTCGAGCGCGACGACTTCTGGGCCACCACCTCGAACAAGCAGCTCAACTTCGTCCAGCACGTAAAGACGCTGTTGAAGCAGAACGGCCGCGCCGCCCTGGTGCTGCCGGACAACGTGCTGTTCGAAGGCGGGGCAGGCGAGACCATCCGCAGAAAGTTATTGCACGACTGCGACGTCCACACCCTGCTGCGCCTGCCCACCGGCCTGTTCTACGCCCAGGGCGTGAAGGCGAACGTGCTGTTCTTCGACAAGAAGCCCGCAGCCGAAACCCCGTGGACCCGCAAACTGTGGATCTACGACCTGCGCACCAATAGGCACTTCACGTTGAAGACTGATCCGCTGAAGCGGGAGGATCTGGACGAGTTCGTGCGGTGCTACAACCCGGCGAATCGGCACGACCGCAAGCCGACGTGGTCGGCAGACAACCCCGACGGCCGCTGGCGTGCCTACGACTACGAAGACCTGGTCAACCGCGACAAGGCCAGCCTCGACATCTTCTGGCTCAAGGACGAATCGCTGTCCGATTCCGACAACCTGCCCGCGCCGGAAGTGATCGCGGCGGAGATTGTGGAGGACTTGGAGGCGGCGCTGGAACAGTTTCGGGAGATTCTGGCCGATATGGATGGCACCTCAATAGAAGTGCAGGGTTTTTGAAGACGCACCCATTTAAATGGACCTGACTTACATCCTTGTCGATTTCGAGAATGTTCAGCCGCCCGACATGGGCCTGCTAAGCGGTGAGCAGTACCAGCTCAGAATCTTTCACGGCCCGCACCAGAAGAAGCTGGACTTCGACATTGCTGCATCGCTTCAGCCCCTGGGCGACAGGGTGAAATACATACAAAGCGATAAGCATGGGAAAAATGCGCTCGACTTTTATATAGCTTTCTATTTGGGCCGTTTGCTTCAGGAGCTTGAAGCGAATGGGCCCTCTGCAAACAGCAACACCCGATTCGTGGTGATTTCAAAAGACGGCGGCTTTGAGGCACTAATGAGTCACGTTCAGTCGCTTGGCTATGAGGCAATGAAGGCTGAAAGCATTCGCCAGGCCTTGGGGTTGGACGAGCCAGTCACTGTGCCTGAAAAATCCATGCAGTCTGAGATTGCAGGCAATGCCGCGACGCCTTCGCCGGCATCGCCGCCACGCAGCAAAACGCCTGCGGCCAAGAAGGCGGCACCCGTTGCGAAAGCGCAGCCCGCCAAGCCAGCCGCAACCCCAAAGAAAGCTGCCCCAACGCAGGCAAAACCGACCAAGGCGACGGAAAAGAAGCCTCAGCCATCCGCTCGGGAAAGTCTTGGGCCTGAAGATGAAGAAAAAGTCCTTGAAAATCTTCGACTGCATCCTAAGAAACGGCCTGTTAAGCGACAGACATTGGAAAACCACATTAAGTCTTTGCTCGGATGTAACGTGTCTACTAAGGCTGTTCAGGGTCTGGTTTCTGGTTTGGAGAGCAAAGGGATTATCAAATTCAACGAGAAGAAGATTGATGAATACAAGATACCAAAGCGAAAAAAATAGATGTATCACGCACCTGTTTTCGGGGCTGCTGCTCGGGATGGTCGCGGTTTCACCAGCCAAGGCAGATCAGCAGTTCTATCGCTGTGTCGTGAACGGAAAAATAACCTATACGGACAAGCCTTGCGATGTACCGATGCCTTCCGCCCTGGAAGGATCGGGTGCGGCGACTCGATCTAATGGCGGCAAGTCGGCAAAGCCCCTTGAACTTGACTACTCGACGCCTTATGGAATCTGGCGCGGGCAGGCTCAATACCAGGTATCCAGCAAAGGTCAGCCCCTACTTGAGGCACACGCTGTAATTCCATTGGTGATAGAGGTCGAGAAACACGGCCGGGTGCGGGGCGCTAGTCCCGATAATGGATGCAAGCTGCTCGGCGTCGCCGCGCCCTACGTGGCGCCAAATATGTTGATGCTCGACGTGACATTGTCGGAATGTCGCTACCCGGCACTCAACCGACGCTATTCGGGCATGCTTGCCCTGTACCAGTCGAGCAATTCAGTGCAGTTTTCCCTACAGTCAACCAACATTGCATCTGCGTTTACCGGAAAGGTGGCACATTTCGATATCAAAGCCACGATGCGTCGCTGATCGAAATGGGAACCGAAGCATGCAACAACTCCAATAATTATCTGGAAATTTAAATTGCCAAGTCGTAAACAAAGCTTCATTGAAGATTTAATCGAGATAACCAGCAAACTACCTTGGTGGGTCGGCGTGGTGCTCGCGCTGGTTTTATACGTCTGGCTTCACAGCGTGGCCGTTAGCGAAGTGACGGCCGTTTCTCAGCTTGGAAAGATGGGCGACTTTGTCGGTCAGCATCTTTTTAAGACGCTTGCTTCGGTTGGTCAGTATTTATTTCCGTTCATTTTCCTGGTGGGGGCAGCCATGTCCGCATATGGTCGCGCCAAGCGCCAGGCATTGCTCGCACAGGTAGCGTCCAGCCCCGACAGGGGCACACTCAATGATATGAGCTGGCAGCAGTTCGAGGCTTTGGTGGGCGAAGCTTTCCGGCGCAAGGGTTACAAGGTCACTGAGACGGGTGGCGGTGGTGCCGATGGCGGCGTTGATTTGTCGATGAAGAAGGAAGGCGAAACCTTCCTGGTGCAATGCAAGCAGTGGAAGGCCACCAAGGTTGGCGTAACAACGGTGCGGGAGCTCTATGGCGTGATGGCGGCGAATGGCGCGACCGGTGGGTTTGTGGTGACGTCAGGCGTGTTTACGGATGAAGCCCGTGCGTTTGCCGTGGGCCGCAACATTAAACTGATGGATGGCAAGGCGCTGCATGCGCTGATTCGTGGGGTGAGTGTTCCTGCAAAGGCCGCTGCAGCTTCACCGGCTGCAACGCCTGCTGGTTCGCCCGCCTGCCCCGTTTGCCAAAGTCAGATGGTGAAGCGCACGGCCAAGCGCGGCGAAAATTCGGGTAATGCGTTCTGGGGATGTTCGCGATATCCAGCCTGCAAGGGAACGCGAGCAATCTGATTTGACTGCTAAAAAAAACCGGGGGCAAAGTACTGCTTCCGCTCATATCTATAAGGACCAAGGCACCCGCATGCATGAATCGATTTTCGCCAGCATCGAAGGCCGGTTGCTGGGCGTCGGCCTGGCGCTTACTGGTCTGATGCTGCTGGCGTTCGGGATCGGCTGGCACCTGTTTCCGGACAAGGTTATCCCCTACGCGATCATGACCGGGCTTAACCTGATCATCGGCCGTGAAGCGGGGATGTCCTTCGGCTACGCGAGTGGTTTTGGTCATGCCCAGGTCGTCCCCCTCAACATCCTGATTGAGACTATCCAGGTCCTTGTGGTGTACCCGCTATTCGTACAAAGCGCGCGGCATCTGATCAGGTTGCGAACGCTGGAGCCTTTCGTCACGCGCATGCAACGCGCCGCGGAGTCCAGGGGTGGCATGGTGCGAAAGTTTGGTATCGCTGGCCTGTTCGTTTTTGTGTTTGCGCCGTTCTGGATGACGGGCCCGGTGGTGGGGGCGATCATCGGGTTTCTGATCGGCTTGCGCCCCTGGGTGAATCTGGTCGTGGTGCTGGTGTCGACCTATATCGCCATTGGCGTATGGGGGTTGCTGCTAAACGAGCTCAATGTCTGGGCGTCGGCCGTCAACCAGTACGCTCCCTACGCGCTGTTCCTCGCGATTGTGCTGATCGCGGCCGCAATGCATTTGCTCCTCCGGCACCGTGACCATCCACCGCAGAACTAGCGTGCAGGAGCAAGGCAACGTTTGCTTGTCACAAAGAAGCCAAACAGATTCGACTGGATTGCCGCGCGGAGTTTATGCCCTCTGGGTGCTCGCAGTGACAATCCGGAGTCATCGCGAGGCCGAAGGCCGTGGCGATCCAGTGAGGGGAAGCCCAGCAAAAACACTGGATTGCCACGCCCCTGGCGGGGCTCGCAATGACGGCCCAGGTCATCGCGAGTCCAAAGGCCGTGGCGATCCAGATAATAGAAGCCACGCCTTGGCTTGACTGGACTGCCGCGCGGAGTTTATGCCCTCCGGGTGCTCGCTGTGACGATCCGGTGTCATCGCGAGGCCGAAGGCTGTGGCGATCCAGTTTTAGCAGCCCAGCAAAACCCTGGATTGCCACGCCCCTGCGGGGCTCGCAATGACGGCCCAGGTCATCGCGAGGCCGAAGGCTGTGGCGATCCAGATAATAGAAGCCACGCCTTGGCTTGACTGGACTGCCGCGCGGAGTTTATGCCCTCCGGGTGCTCGCTGTGACAAATCCCCCCACCCCCCTTTATCAAGGGGGGCATATCGCCACGCATTTTTTGACTGGATTGCCACGCCCCTGCGGGGCTCGCAATGACGGCCTAGGTCATCGCGAGGCCGAAGGCCGTGGCGATCCAGCAAAATCAGGTCATCAGGTTTTGGGCTGTTTCTCCCAGGTGTCGTCGTCGGGCAAGCGAAACCCTGGATTGCCGCGTCGGCTTCGCCTCCTTGCAATGACAAATCCCCCGGCGCTACGCGCCACCCCCTTTATCAAGGGGGCATATCGCAACGTATTTTTTGACTGGATTGCCACGCCCCTGCGGGGCTCGCAATGACGGCCTAGGTCATCGCGAGGCCGAAGGCCGTGGCGATCCAGAAAATCAGGTCATCAGGTTTTGGGCTGTTTCTCCCAGGTGTCGTCATCAGGCAAGCGAAACGCGTCGTTTCGTGCGGCAAGATCGTCCTTAACCCGGCGCTCGATGGCGTGGGTCAGGATTTTGACTTCGTCGGGATTAAGCTGGGGGTAGGCTTCGTGGATGACGCGCAGGGCCAGGTAGTCCTGGTCGCTGCCTGCCCAGTCTGTGTGTTGTTTGAAAAAAATGTCGAGATGGCCTCTGGCCTCATCAAATATGGCGCGCAGGTTTGGGTGCTTGCGCCGTTCCATGACAATACCGCTGCTGCTCTGATTCTCCATCGCTTTCTCCCTGTTTAGTGCAAGGTTATTTTTTTAGGCTAGACGGATTATTGGGGGTGTGAAAATAAAATTCCTGATGGCGCGATAGATTGGGTCTTTGGTGGTTGATTGGCCCCCGGATAGTGGCGGATTTGAGTGGATTGCCGCGCTGCGCATGCTGTGACAGAAATCCAGGATTGCCGCGCCCCTGCGGGGCTCGCGATGACGGTGGCGTCATCGCGAGGCCGCAGGCCGTGGCGATCCAGTTAAGTAGAGTTTAGCCTCGTTCATCTGGACTGCCGCGCTGCGCTTGCAGTGACAGCAAACCCTAGATTGCCGCGTCGGCTTCGCCTCCTCGCAATGACAAATCGGGGGTCATCGCGAGGCCACGCGATCTTTGTGGCCGTGGCGATCCAGTTATTTAACCAATCAACCCTTCATACAGGTCTTTCCACTCCGGATTGATCGATTCGATCAGTGCAATCTTTTTTGCACGTGACCCGGCCTTGATTTGTTTTTCACGTGCAATGGCCGAGGTCATGTCTACCGTCATCTCGAAGTAAACCAGGGTGTGAACCGCATATTTTTTGCTGAATCCCTCGGCCAGATCATTCTTGTGTTGCCACACGCGAGTAGCGAGGTCTGATGTCACCCCGGTGTAAAGGGTGCCGTTGCGACCGCTGGCGAGGATGTAGATGGCGGGTTGTTTGTTTTTTTGTGTCACGGAACAAGTATAAAGCGCTGGGTTGCTTCGTCACTTGCAGTCAAAGCAAAACCTGGATTGCCGCGTCGGCTTCGCCTCCTCGCAATGACGGAGAGGGGTCATCGCGAGGCCACGCGATCTTTGTGGCCGTGGCGATCCAGTTAAGAAGCGCTTAGCCTTGCTTGGCTGGACTGCCGCGCGGAGTTTATGCCCTCCGGGTGCTCGCAGTGACGATCCGGAGTCATCGCGAGGCCGAAGGCCGTGGCGATCCAGTTAGGTAAAGCCCAGCAAAACCCTGGATTGCCGCGCCCCTGCGGGGCTCGCAATGACGGTGGCTGTGTCATCGCGAGGCCGGAGGCCATGGCGATCCAGTTAAGAAAGCTTAGCCTTGCTTGGCTGGACTGCTTCGTTACTGCGTTCCTCGCAATGACGGATCCTTATTTCCCCTTGTCCGGCACAAACTTCAGCACGTTGCCGTTGATGCAGTAGCGCTTGCCGGTGGGCGGGGGGCCGTCGTCGAAGACGTGGCCGAGGTGGATGCCGGAGCTGGCGCTGCGCACTTCCACGCGGTGCATGCCCAGGGCTCTGTCTTCGTGCAGGGTGATGGAGCCGGGCACGGGGTTGAAGAAGCTGGGCCAGCCGGTGCCGCTTTCAAACTTGGTGTCGCTGCGGAACAGGTGCGCGCCGGTGATGGGGTCGACGAAGTAGCCGGGACGTTTTTCGTCGAGGTGCGAGCCGGTGAAGGCGCGTTCGGTGCCCTCTTCAAAGGCGATCTTCTGCTGTTCGGGCGTCAGGAGCTGGAAGCCCAGCCATTTCCAGAAGCGGGCCATGTCGCCGTTGTAGCCGGTGTAGCGCGAGACTTCCCTGCCCTTTTCGAACAGCACGATGGTGGGGGTGGCAAACAGGGTTTTTTCCAGCTTCCAGCCTGTTGGCGCGTTGGAATTGAGCGTGCTGGTGATGGGCACATCGGATTTCCAGTGGTCGAGCACTTCGGCCTTGAACTGTTTGCAGAAGGCGCAATCCACGGCTTCGAACACCACCAGTTGCTTGCCTTGTGTCAGCGCCTTGCCATCCAGCGGTGGGGTTGCGGGCGCGCTGGCTTGCGTGTTTTGCGAGCCGGGGTATTTGACGATGGTGCCGCCCAGGCCGCAGTAGCCGTCAGGATTTTTGACCAGATAATCTTGATGGTAGTCCTCGGCTGAGTAGTATTTCTTCAGCGGTGCGATTTCGGTGGTGATCGTGCCCTGCCCGGCCTTGGCAAGCGCCGCTTGATAAACGGCGCGGGTCTTCTGCGCGGTTTCCAGTTGGGCCGGGGTATGGGTGTAGATGGCGCTGCGGTAGTTGCTGCCGACGTCATTGCCCTGGCGGTCGCCCTGGGTGGGGTTGTGGTTTTCCCAGAACTTGGCCAGCACGGCTTCCAGCGTGACCCTGGCCGGATCGAAGCTGACTTTCACCACTTCGGCATGGTTGCGCTTGGCTGTCTTGCCCATGCGCACGGCGCGCTCGTGGGCGAGGACAGCGTTGTAAGTTCCCGCGATGTCGCCGTTGGCGTAGCCGCTTTCCACGTCGACCACGCCGGGCAGCTCGGACATGCGCTTTTCCGCGCCCCAGAAACAGCCCATGCCCAGCACCACGTAATCAAGCTGGGCCTTGGGGTCGTCCATCATGGGCAATTTGGCGGGGGTGGCGGAAGATTCCCTGGCACAGGCGGTCAGCAGAAAGCTGAGGCCCAGGGTCAGTAACAGGGTTTGCAGCATGCGGAGAGTGGTCATGTCATTTGCTCGTGTTGGTTGGCTTGGATGCCTGAATCCGGATTAATCATAAATGCAGCGACATGGCTTGGTCGCATGGCGGGCAAATTCCTTTCAATTTTTGAACTGGAACAATTTCGCTCCATTCGAATCAAGGCTAAAACCCAGGCCGGCGCTGTATAGCGGGTATGATTCCGTTTCCCTCGATCAAGTTTCCTGGAGTTTGCCGATGAAAGCGCTTTACGTTCTGTTTTCCCTGATTCTTTCGGCCACGGCATTCGCCGCCGAGCCCGCGAAGCCCGCCAATCCGCATGGCAACATGAAGCCTGCCACGCCAAAGGGAAACCTGACGACGGATGGTATTGCCGTTACGCAGTCTGGCAAGGTGCTCAGCACGATCAACGTGCCGACCTACACCTATGTCGAGGTTTTGCAGGGTAAAAACAAACTGTGGCTGGCCGCGCTGACAACTTCCGTCAAGAAAGGCGACACGATCCGCTTTGACGAGGGCATGACCCTGGATAATTTCCACAGCAAGGGCCTGAACCGCACGTTTCCAAAAATCGTGTTCGTGAACAAGCTGGTGGTGGAAGGCGGGAAAAAATAAGTGTTGGCGTGAAGCGCCCACAGGTCAAATCAGCCAAAAATTTTTTCATAAGATGAAAATGGGAAGCAGTTTAATTGAATGCTTGTTCTATCAACCCAGGAGAAAGAGATGACTACACGCAAAGAATATGTCGATCAACTGAAGAGCAAACTGGATGAATGGAATACCGAACTTGGCAAATGGGAAGAAAAAGCCCGGGGCACGAAGAATGATCTGACCATCGACTATGAAATGAAGCTGGAGGATCTGCGCAAGAAACGCGAGGAAGTCACTGCCAAACTCAAGGAAGTGCAGGCCAGCAGCGAAGAAGCCTGGAAAGACTTGAAAGCCGGTGCGGATTCGGCATGGGCGTCGATGCGCGAAGCTTTCGACAAGGCAAAAACGCATTTCCAGAAGTAGACACGAAAAATTGCGTGCTACCTGAAAGGGCCAGTCAGACTGGCCCTTTTACATGTCGGCCAGCACCCGTATGTGTGCGGCGACGCTGCGGCCCAGTGCGTGCAGTGCGTAGCCGCCTTCCAGGGTGGAGACGATGCGGCGTTGAGCATGGGCCGTAGCGATTTTCTTGATCTCCTGCGTGACCCAGGCGTAATCGGCTTCGACCAGTTTGAGACTGGCCATGTCGTCTTCGCGGTGGGCGTCGAACCCCGCCGAAACAAAAATCAACTGCGGTTTGAATTCGTCGAGCGCGGGGATGAATTTTTCCGTAATGGCGGCGCGAAAGCCGGCGCCGTCGGTGTAGGCCGGCAATGGCGCGGGCAGGATGTGGCTGTTGGCTGTCTCGGCCCCGCTATAGGGATAGAACGGATGCTGGAAGCTGGAACATAGCAGCACGCGCGGATCGTCGCGGAAGATGGCCTCGGTGCCGTTGCCGTGATGCACGTCGAAATCGACCACGGCCACGCGTTCCAGCCCGTGGTGTTCCAGCGCGTGGGCCACGCCCACCGCCACATTATTGAAGAAACAGAAGCCCATGGCCTGGTCGCGGGTGGCGTGGTGGCCGGGTGGGCGCACGTTGCAGAAGGCGCTTTCGGCCCTGCCCTGCATGACCAGATCGGTGGCCAGAACTACGGCGCCGGCGGCATGCAGCGCTGCTTCCCATGTGCGGGGATTCATCCAGGTGTCGGCATCCAGCATGGCCAAGCCTTCGGCGGGCCGGGCCGACCATAGCGCATCCAGGTAAGCGGTGCTGTGCACGCGTTCGAGTTGTTCCGGCGTGGCGCGCGGCGCATCGTGATGCTGCAAAAAAGGATACAGGCCGGAAGCGATGAGCTGGTCTTCGATGGCCTTGATACGCGCCGGGCATTCGGGATGACCGCGCCCCATGTCATGCAACAGGCAGGATGGATGGCTGATGTAGGCGGTTTGCATGAAAGTGTCCTGACCGGTATTCAACCCGCCGCGCTGGCGGAATGCAACAGGTTTCGGTTATGGTAGTAACGGACACGATGTCCCGAGATTGCTTTCCGCCCCAGTCATGAACCAGCATTACCTGAATCCCCTCTTCTCGCCGCAATCGGTGGCGGTGATCGGCGCCAGCAACCGGATGGAATCGGTGGGCGGCGTGACGTTCAGGAACATGCTACAAGGCAGCTACCAGGGCAAGCTGTTCGCGGTGAATCCGAAACACGCGAAGATTCAACGCCATCGGTCTTATGCCAGCATCGATGATATTACCGAGGCGATCGACCTTGCCGTCGTCGCCACACCGGCGTCCACCGTGCCCGGCATCATCGAGGCCTGCGGCAAGCGCGGCGTGAAAGCCGCCGTGATCCTGTCGGCGGGCTTTGGCGAATCCGGTCCGGTGGGCCGCGCGCTGGAGAACGAGACGCTGGACATCGCGCGGCGCTACGGGATGAGATTGATCGGACCGAACTGCCTGGGCGTGATGCGTCCGGGGATTGGCCTGAACGCCACGTTCGGCAAAGGCGGTGCAAAACCCGGCAACCTGGCGCTGGTGTCTCAATCGGGCGCACTGTGCACGGCGATCCTGGACTGGGCTCAGCCCAACGATGTCGGCTTCTCTTCGATCATCTCGCTGGGCGCCACGGCCGATGTGGATTTTGGCGAAATTTTAGATTTCCTGGTTTCGGACCCGAAAACCGAGAGCATCCTTCTTTACATCGAAGGCATCCGCCAGGCGCGCAGTTTCATGAGCGCGCTGCGCGCGGCGGCACGCATCAAGCCGGTAATCCTGGTGAAGGTCGGCCGCCATGAGGCAGGCTCCAGGGCCGCGCTGTCGCATACCGGCGCGCTGGTCGGCGCGGACGATGTATTCGATGCGGCGATCCGGCGGGCCGGCGCCGTGCGGGTCAGCAGCGTTGTGCAGTTGTTCGCGGCAGCCAAGGCGCTGTCGACGAGGTTCAGACCGACCGGCAATCATCTGGCGATTGTGACCAATGGCGGCGGACCGGCGGTGATGGCCAGCGACCGTGCCGCCGATCTGGGCGTGGCCATGGCCAAGCTTTCAGAGGATACGTTCGGGAAACTGAATGACGTGCTGCCGCCCGCGTGGTCGCACGGCAACCCGGTCGACATCCTGGGCGACGGCGACGCTGAACGCTACCGGCAGGCAATTACCGCCTGCCAGCAGGATCCGGGCGTGGATGGCGTGATGGTGATTCTGACCCCGCAGGCCATGACCAAACCGCTGGAGGTGGCGATGGTGGTAATCGATGTCGCCAGGCAATCGAACAAGCCGCTGCTGACCTGCTGGATGGGCGATACCGAGGTGGCGAGCAGCCGCGCCGCATTTGCCAAAACCGGCATTCCCAGCTTTCGTACCCCGGAACCGGCGGTTGAAGTGTTTTCCTACATTTCGACCTACTACCAGAACCAGAAGCTGCTGATGCAGACGCCGGGTCCGCTGTCGCACCAGGCCGCGCCTGATGTCGAAGGCGCGCGGCTGCTTATCGAGGGCGCGCTGGCCGAGCATCGCCAGGTCCTGAGCGAAATGGAATCCAAGGCGATTCTGGCGGCGTTCCACATTCCCATTGCAAGAGCCATGGTAGCGCGCTCGCCCAACGAGGCGCTGCTGCTGGCGGAGGAACTGGGCATGCCGGTGGCGATGAAAATCAATTCGCCCGACATCACCCACAAGTCGGATGCCGGTGGCATTCGCCTCAACCTAAGCAACGCGCAGGCAGTCCGCCTGGCGTTTCACGACATGCTGGAATCGGTGCGGAAGGCGCGACCTAACGCCCGGCTGGACGGCGCGGTGATCGAGCCCATGGTGCGCAAGCCCAATGGCCGCGAACTGATGGTGGGCGTCACCACCGACCCGGTGTTCGGACCGGTCATTACCTTCGGCACCGGTGGCACCATGGTCGAGGTGCTGGACGACCGCTCGGTGGCGCTGCCGCCACTCAACCGATTTCTGGTCCGCAACCTGATCGAAGGCACCCAAGCCTCGCGCATGCTGGGCAGCTTCCGCCACATGCCGCCAGCGGATATGGCCGCACTGGAAAACGTGCTGTTGCGCGTGTCGGAAATGGTGTGCGAGTTGCCGCACATCCGCGAAATGGACATCAACCCGCTTATTGTCGATGAACAGGGCATCGTGGCGGTGGACGCGCGCATCGTTGTGGATTTTCCCAAACCCGCCAATGACCGTTATGCGCACACGGCGATCCACCCCTACCCCAGCCATCTGGTGAGCCGACAGCCGCTGCCGGACGGCACGGAACTGCTGGTCCGGCCGATTCGCCCGGAAGATGCGGAAATCGAGCAGGCCTTCATCCGCCGGCTGTCGCCCGAATCGCGCCACTTCCGCTTTGTCAGCGCCTTGCAGGAACTGAGTCCGTCCATGCTGGCGCGATTCACCCAGATCGACTACGACCGTGAAATGGCGCTGATCGCCGTGCTGGAATCGGACCATCAGGAAACCGAGATCGGCGTGGGCCGCTACATCATCAATCCCGACGGCCAGTCGTGCGAGTTCGCGCTGGTGATTGCCGACGAATGGCAGCACAAAGGCATCGGCCACCGTCTGATGGATTCGCTGATGGAGGTATCGCGAAGCAAGGGGCTCAAACGCATGGAAGGCGATGTGCTGGCCAGCAACCGCAACATGCTGAACCTGGTATCCGGGCTTGGCTTTGTCATCAGCCAAAATGAAGAGGACACTTCCTTCAAGCGGGTGGTGAAGAATTTCTAGGCCCTTGTCCAGGCCATGTGTCGGCAAGGGCTGGGGCGCTTTCCAATTGCGGGCTATGATGTAAGGAGAATTGATAAATATTTTTTGCCACGCTAAGGAGAACACATGAAAACCTGGTTTATCGCCCTGCCTTTAGTGTTTGCCGCCAATGCCGTCCTGGCGACCGATCAGACCGAGCCGGCTGCCACGCAATCGCAACAGAAAATGACCGCGCAGGAAAAGGCGCGGATGCACCAGCGCGACATGCGTCATTGCCTGGATAAAAAGTCCAACCGGGAAATTCACCGCTGTACAGTCAAAAAGAACAAGCGCAACTAATTCGTTCAGACAGGAGCATTGAATGTCCATCTCCATGCACCAGATTTCCGTACCGGTGTTTACCCGCATGCTGACCAATCTCATCGCAATCATCGAGAAAGCGGCGGCGCACTGCGAGGAAAAGAAGATCGACCCGGCGGTGCTGATCAACTACCGGCTGTATCCGGACATGTTTGCCTTTGCCAAGCAGATTCAGATCGCGACGGATGCCGCAAGAAACGGCACGGCCTATCTGGCGGGTGCGGAGCCGCCCAAATTCGACAACACCGAACAGACGTTTGCCGAGTTGATCGAACGGGTGAAGAAAACGATCGCGTTCGTGAACACGTTCAGGCCGGAACAGATTGACGGCACGGAAGAAAAGGATGTGGTCATCAAGCGCGGCGAGACGACGGTGACGTACAAGGGGCAGGCCTATCTGCTCAACCGCGTGCTGCCCAATTTCTTTTTCCACATCACAACCGCTTACGACATCCTTCGGCATAACGGCGTGGAACTGGGCAAGAAAGATTATCTGGGCACGCACTAGGCGCGAAACCCATGCCGAAAATCGCCAAGTTACTACTGGCCTGCGCGATCTGCCTGACGGTGGGAATCGGGGTGATTCTGGTTGTTGAACTGCTGGGTGCCTGACCCTCGCCGCGCGGGAGAGGGCTGGGTCAGATTAAATGCAGATTCAGATTAAATACAAACCGGCTCGATCTTGATGGGCAAAAGATCGGATTCGTTGATGTTGCCGATGACTTCAAACATGAAATGTTCAAATGCAAGAATTGGTGGGAAGCCGTTGGTCATGCGCTCGATCATGATGCAGGGCGTGGTGAATGCCACCGTCGGCTTCTGCTTGTCCATGAGATAAATCGTTACTGGCAAGGGCGAGAGGGAGATTTTCGAGCCGGGTGCTGTCTGCATTTGCTTTTGTCTCTGCACGGATTGCTCCCGTTTGGAATCGGGCGCGGCTTCGATTTCCAGTGACTCCATGCTGGGCAGTTTTTCCATCGGCTCGGCAGGCGCCGGCTTTTGTTCGGCGGCCTGAATAGCACTGGAGAAAAACAGCAAGGCCGCACAGGCAAGCCCGGTTTGCTTCATATTCATGACCATCTCCTCTTGTTGGTGTTGTTCTACCCTGCCGGTAGCCTGCCAAGCAGTCTATCCTTTATAGCGGCCATCCGCGGGATTAAAAGTAGTAAATTCAGGCCAGATGGCCGTGAATGTGACTTATGTTACCCGGCAACCGTACAGATGGATTGTCGCCGCTTTCCGGAACTGACATTGATAACAAAGGTAACGCGATGAATGAGCCGGTGCTCTGGTATTTTGCCGACCCGATGTGCTCGTGGTGCTGGGGGTTTTCACCCATCATCGAGGCCCTGCGGGAGGAATACCGCCCGCGTCTGAAGATAGCGCTGGTGCTGGGCGGCTTGCGGCCAGGCGAAACTGCTCCGATGACGTCCCCCGGGCGTGAGGAGATTCTGCATCACTGGCATCAGGTGCATGTACGCACGGGGCAGGCGTTCAAATTTGACGGCGCTATGCCGGCAGGGTTTGTCTACGACACGGAGCCGCCCAGTCGCGCGGTGGTTGCGGCAGGCAGTCTGGCGCCCGATTCGGTCTTTTCCATTTTCAAGGCCATCCAGTCGGCGTTTTATGCCGAAGGCCGGGATGTGACGCAACGGGACACGCTGGCCAGTCTGACGGCGGAGCTGGGCCTGGATCGCGCGGCGTTTTTACAGGCCTTTGATTCAGATGAAGCGCACACCCGGATTCGCGCGCATTTCAAACAGGCTCGGCAAGTGGGAGTGCGAGGTTTTCCGACGCTGATCCTGCAGCAGGGTGAAAATCTGCATCGGATTGCCAACGGCTGGCAGCCGCTGGATGGGATTCGGGAAAAGCTTGAGACCCGCCTTCCGGGCGCATGACTGATTGAACAATCAATCAGGATTGGTCGTATTCGGGCGATTTAAAGTACCCAGGGCCTGGACAGGTTCCAGCCTATGCCGCTGCAATAGATGCAGGGCGCATTACCCTGTTTGCCTGTGCCGCCGCAACTGGTGCAGGATTTCCAGTCGCTGTCACGCGAGGCATTGGCGAATTTACCGCTGCAGCGGTGGCCGTGCGGGCTTCGGCCGCAGCGCTGGTTGATGGATTCAACGCGATAGGTAATGCCACCGCAGGTTTTGCATACCCCGCAGGGATGCGCCTTTTTTGTATCAGTCATGCTGGAAAACAGTATTGATTAAACCGCTGCGCACACACGCTGGTCAGTACTTTCTTGGCATGGCCGGCCGGGAATGCGGGTTGGCATCCTTGTGGCGGAAGTTGATTCTGCCTTTTGACAGGTCATAGGGGGACATTTCTATGGTGACCTTGTCGCCCGCCAGGATGCGGATGTGGTGTTTGCGCATTTTGCCGCTGGCATAGGCGGTGATTTCAAAGCCGTTTTCGAGGGTGACGCGGAAGCGGGTTTGGGGCAGCACTTCGCTGACCACGCCTTCCATTTCCACCAGTTCTTCCTTGGACATGATTGATTCCTCATGGTTGGCCGATGGCGCAACAGGCGCTGCGCGCGGCGTATGGGTATTTCAATGGTTCGCGGCATGCGCCGCGGCGGCCGCGCCTGACAGGCACGGATTAACTGCCATGAGGAAAGCCGACAAGATGCCCCAAAACGGGGCGAGGAGACTGACCAAAAGACGAATTCGTGCGGCCAGTATGAGGGCTCGATCGCGGTTTGGCAAGGCAAGGCCTGACTTCACACGCTGTTTTCAACCCGTTTTCACGCGCCTTTCCCTGCCCGATGCGTCGAAATTTCCATAGTCCCTGCCAAATATTCAGACAAACGGGGTGTCAGGATGCCGGGATCGCGTAAAAAACTGCCATAAATAGCTGGCACATTCCCTGCTGATGCTTTGTGTACCAAGAACAACATCAACCAGCCGATCAATGAGCAAACCCGCAAACATGCAGGAAGCAAAAGTCCAGGAAGGACTGGCTCGCCTGTTGTTTGATCACGCCGGAACCGCACAGGCCACCAATCTGTTGAATGGTCTGCTGTGGGCATTTGCTGTCTGGGGTTCGCTGAAACCCCAGCAGATTCTGGTCTGGTTTGCCTGTCTTGCCGGAATCACCCTGCTTCGTTTCATGGTGCTGGGGCAATATCGCAGGCATGCGCCAACCGGCAAGCAGCTCGACCGGCTGGTCAACCTTTATACCCTGGGCGCTTTGGGCGCGGGCGTGGCATGGGCGGCTGCCGGCATCATGCTCATTAATACCCATGATCTTGCACTCCAGGCGCTGGCCGGTTTTCTGATGGCGGGCATGGCGGCCGGGGCGGTGGCAGTCAATGCCCCCAACCTGATGACCTATTTCGCATTTTCCCTGCCCATGCTGGTACCGCTGGCCCCGCTGCTGGTCATGGAAGGTGGACGGATTCAGGTCGTCATGGGGCTGTTGAGCATAGTGTTCATCCTGGTGATGAACAAGGCGGTGCGCCACACCCATGAAACCATGCGCCGCTCGTTTTCGCTGGGCAGCGAAAATGCCAATCTGGTGCTGGACCTTGGTCGCGAACTGGATGAACGCAAAAAGATCGAGGAAGCGCTGTTCATGGAAAAGGAACTGGCGCAGGTAACCCTGAGCTCTCTTGGCGACGCGGTGGTGACCACCGATCTGGACGGCCGCGTGCTCTCGCTCAACCCCGCGGGTGAATCCCTGACCGGATGGTCGGAAGCCGAAGCCAGGGGACATCAGTTTGGCGAGGTCTTCCGTCTGGCGTCGGTGCACAGCGACATTGCCGTCGCCGAAGATCCAGTGGCAACCTGTATCGCCAGGGGCGAACCCTACTCGCATGGTACGCACCTGCAATTGCTGGACCGGCAGGGGCTGTTTTCCTATTCGGTTGAGTTGACGACTTCGCCCATCCGTGATCGTTCCGGCAAGGCGATAGGCGCGGTGGCCGTGTGCCACGACGTATCCGCCTTGAGCTACGCAGCCAGCCATGATGTGCTGACGGGACTGATCAACCGCCGGGAGTTTCTGGTGCGGCTGGAACATGCGGTTGCCAATGCGCACACCGACCAGGCCGAACATGCCTTGTGCTATATCGATCTTGACCAGTTCAAAGTAGTGAACGATACCTGCGGCCACTCCGCCGGCGACGAACTGTTGAAGGAGCTGACTTCCCTGCTGCATGAACATGTGCGAGATGGCGACACGCTTGCCCGGCTGGGCGGCGACGAGTTCGGTCTGTTGCTGCCCTATTGCCCCCTGTCGAAAGCCACGCAGATTGCCGAGTCGATGCGCAAGCTGGTGAAGGATTTCCGTTTCAACTGGGGCGGGCGCATTTTTGAAATTGGCGCGAGTATCGGTGTGGTGCAAATTCACCGCAACAGCTCGGATGTGGCCGAACTGCTTCGGGCAGCGGATTCAGCCTGCTATGTGGCCAAAGCCCATGGCCGCAACCGCGTGCACCTTTATCAGCGCGATGATCTGGCCGTGGCCGAGCACCAGCAGCATATTGCCTGGGTCACTCGCATTCGCCAGGCGCTGGAGCGTGATGATTTCGCGCTTTACCTGCAAGCCATCCAGCCGCTTGTTGGCAATAAAATCGGCGAGCATTTCGAGGTGCTGCTGCGCCTGCCTGACGGCAATGGCGGTCTGATCAAACCCGGCGCTTTCCTGCCCGCGGCCGAACGCTACGACCTGATGCCCATGATTGATCGCTGGGTGATTCGCCATGCGCTGAAGCGACTCGCGCCCATGTTGCAGCAGGGCACAAACAGTCTGTGCGCCATCAACCTGTCGGGACAATCGCTGGGCGATGAAAAGCTGGTGGCGTATATTCTCGATGAAATTGCTGCCCACAACATCCCGGCTTCAACACTGTGTTTCGAAATTACGGAAACCAGCGCAATTTCCCATCTTGGCAAGGCACGTGAGCTGGCGCAACGCCTGAAGTCGGCGGGCTGTTCGCTGGCGCTGGACGATTTTGGCAGCGGATTGTCCAGCTTCTCGTACCTGAAGGAATTGCCCGTCGACTTCCTGAAAATTGATGGGACATTTGTCAAGAACATCGAGCGGAATGCCACGGACCGTGCGATTGTCTCTTCCATTGTTCACGTTGCACGGGCAATGGGCAAAAAGACCATTGCGGAATATGTGGAGGACGTCTCCAGCCTGAACTGGGTAAGCAAGCTTGGCGTGGATTACGCCCAGGGCTACTGCATCGATGAACCCAAGCCACTGGAATCCTTTACTAACCAGTTCGGGGTGATGCAGCTGGAACTGATAGACACGCTTCACATGGATTTTGCTCGCAAGCAAGCATAAAACTTCCTCTTCTCTTGTCGATTAACACGAATGGGGGACACTGCTCGCTACACGAGTAGTTTCAGCCCATCGACATTTAGAGAAGAATTGATGTTTAACAAGATCGTCAGAAAAATCAGAGCAGGCAATGCTACTCATCGCCCGCAATTTTTGTCTGAAAAGCTCTCTTTGCCTGTATCTCACAACCAGGCCTTTGCCAGACTCAACGAATTGGCGCCACTGGCAAGTGAAACGCCCCCCGCCATAACGCCTGAACTGGCTGACAACCTTCTACTTCGCACAGGCAGCGCTTCTCAATCAATTGTCTGCCGCGAGACCATACTGGGCCAGGATCAGCGGGTGGCTGGCTATGCATTCATGTTGAGACATCGTGTCAATGAGCGGGTGCGCGACAGCAGCACGAATATCAGGGGCTTGTATGATGAAGTCCTGCTTCTGAATTTACAGGCCATGCAAATTCAGCGGCTGCTTGAGCATCGTATGGCTTTTATTACGTTGTCAGCTTCGTCAATTTTCCTGCCCATAGTCGAACAACTGCCTGCGGAGGGAACCGTCTATGTGGTGGGTTCCAATGAAGGATTTAATTCTGACATTGAAACCACGATCAATCGGCTTTCCAGTCTCAAGACTCTTGGCTATCGTCTTGCGTTGCATGGATCTGGCATTGATCGGGTGGAACTGGCTGGCATTGTGAGTCTGGCCGATTTCGTGATCCTGGATATTGGCAACAGCGACATTCCCTCCATCCGACTCCAGATCGAATTTTCTGAAAGGCTCGCTCCACATATTCAATTTGTTGCCACCAACATCCCAACAAGGGAAGACTTCAATGTCTGCATGAAACTTCCCTTTTCTCTGTTCCATGGTTCCTTTATTACCCGCCGCGAGGAATGGAACAACCGCTGTCTGGATGCCGCCCGTATCCGGACCATGATGCTTCTGAACAAGCTGCGCAAGGATGTAGAACTGGATGAGTTGTCGGCCCTGATCAGACAGGATCCTGCACTCGTTGTCAGGCTGATGCGCTATGCCAACTCGCCGGGGATCGGGTTGCTGCAAAAGGCTGGGACCATAGATCAGGCATTGATGGTGCTGGGCAGGCAACAACTATACCGCTGGGCGACACTGTTGCTTTTCACGGGGGGCGAGTCAAACGATTTCATGCGTCCACTGCTCGAAAATGCGCTTATCCGGGCCCGTCTGGCTGAACTGCTTGCCCAAGATAAACTCGTCAGCAACGAACGGGAAGAACTGTTTCTGGCCGGCATGATTTCCCTCATGGACGTCCTGCTAGGCGTGCCCATGGAAGCTGTCCTGAAACAGCTCGGGCTGCCCCGCGTTTTCGAAGAAACCTTGCTGGGTCAGAATGGCGCGCTTGCTCCTTTTCTGAATTTGGCCATAGCATGCGAAAGACATGATGCCGGAAATATCCATGCTTTGTCCTCGGCGATCGGTCTGGACGAGAAAACGGTAAACAAATTGCATATCGAGGCCATGGTTTGGGCTCAGCAAAGCATGGAAAATTGACTTGAAACCGGCCTCGCATTCAGCCCAGGTAACGCCTATCCTGATAAAGGAATTTGCTGGGAATTATTATGAGCCACAAACACGAAAATCTGATTCATGCCATTTTTGAAGGCCCCGCCAGCGCCAATGTGCACTGGCGCGAAGTGGAGTCACTTTTATCTCACCTTGGGGCAAATGTGGAGCCGCACCACGGCGCAAGTTTCCGGGTGGTATTGAATGGCGTGGAGGGATTTTTGCACCGCCCGCACAACAGCAATACCTGCACCAAACAGGAAATCCGGCATCTGCGCGATTATCTGGCATCCGCGGGTGTGACCCTGTCGCAATACGAGGCGGATCACTCATGAAGCACTTACGAAACAAACTGGAAGCTGGCGCGCTGGCGGTTTTGCTGGCCGTGTCCCTCCCGGTGCTGGCCGACGACCCAAATACGGTCAGCGGTGACAAGACCACGGACATGGTAGTGGATGTGCTGGTCGTCCGCCCGCTGGGACTGGCCACTACCGTGATTGGTGCCGTGCTCACGGTGGTTGCCCTGCCTTTCACCATTCCCAGCGGCAGCGTGAAGGAATCGGCCGAGATGATGATTGTGAATCCGGCGGAATATACATTCAAACGCCCATTGGGCGAATTTGAAACCCGGGACTGATCCGGTCGACTACGTTCTCTTCTGATCCTGACCAAGCCTGTCCGCATACAATGGCAGGCATGACTGAACCTCCTGCTCCGCCCTATTCCCAGCTTACTCCCAGCCTGGTGCTGGACGCGCTGGAAAGTATCGGCCTGCGTTGTGACGGCCGACTACTGGCGCTGAACAGCTATGAAAACCGTGTTTACCAGGTGGGGCAGGAAGAAGGCGCACCGGTCATCGCCAAGTTTTACCGGCCGGATCGCTGGCGTGATGAGGCGATTCTGGAAGAACACGCGTTTACTCTTGAACTCGCGGAACGTGAAATTCCAGTTGTGCCGCCCAGCGTGACAGGCAACACAAGCCTGCACCGGTTTGACGGTTTTCGTTTTGCCATCTACCCGCGTCAGGGTGGTCGACCGCCGGAACTGGATGATCCTGATACGCTGGAATGGATGGGGCGCTTCATGGGTCGTATCCATGCGGTGGGCGCCATCCGCCCTTTCGCCCATCGGCCAACTTTGGACCTGGACAGTTTTGGCACCAGGCCGCGTGCCTGGCTGCTGGATAACAACTGGATACCACCCGACCTGCTGCCCGCATGGGAAAGCGTTTCGGCGCAGGCGCTGGATGGCGTTCGCCACTGTTATGAACGCGCTGGCGAAGTACGCATGCTGCGCCTGCATGGCGATTGCCATATGGGCAATGTGCTGTGGACGGATGATGGTCCGCACTTCGTGGATTTCGACGATTGCCGCATCGGACCTGCAGTACAGGATTTATGGATGCTGCTGTCTGGCGAACGGGATGTCATGACTCGCCAGTTTCGCGATGTGCTGGCAGGTTATGAAGATTTTTTTGAATTTGATCCGCGCGAATTGCATCTGATTGAAGCCTTGCGCACCTTGCGGCTGATTCACTATTCGGCCTGGCTGGCGCAGCGCTGGGAAGATCCCGCTTTTCCCGCCGCCTTTCCCTGGTTCAACACGCCTCACTACTGGCAGGCACGGATTCTGGAGTTGCGTGAGCAGGTTGCGCTGATGCAGGAATCTCCCCTAACAGTTGTGGGGTTGTAACCCGAGCAAAATCGTCTACTTTGAAGGTATCCAACAAAGGTGACAATCAAGGAGGTGACAATGATGCACGTTTCGGCAGACATTAACCGGCTGACGAGGGACCACGACGTGGACCCCAATTTTCCTCACGCACCGATGGACTGGACGCGTGAAGAGGCGCTTGAGATAGCCCGCAAGGAAAACCTGACAATAAGCGAGGCACACTGGGAATTGATTCGCGCGCTGCAAAACTACTTTGCAAGCCACGAGGTTGAAAAATCCATTCACATGCGTGAACTGCACGATGCCCTAGACGAACACTTCCATCATCAGGGCGGGTTAAAGTATCTGTACATCCTGTTTCCGGGCGGACCCATTTCGCAAGGTTGCAGGTTGGCCGGACTAAAAGCGCCCTTCTTGGCTTCCGATACCAGCTTCGGCAGCGTGTCCTGATCCGGCGATCGTTTCTTCAACATATCCGCGAATAGCAATTCGCGGAATGAGGTGGCTGCGAGACCTTGCAGCCATTTTTTTGGCCACAGCCAACGATTGACAAGCCTGCGCATTCGAAGCAGTCTGTTAACCAATGACATTTCCGGCGTCCCACCATGCAGCGCCCGATCCGGCTGAAGATATTTAGCATCACCATGGCCCTGCTGGGCTTGATGGTAATCGTAACCTGGCTGTCGGTGCTCAACTTCCGCCAGTTGAATAATCAGGTGCGCGCGCTTTCCGACTACTACCTGCCCTTGCAGGAGCAGGTGGCAAGCGTCGAAATTCTCATCCGCCAGCAGATGGTGCATATGGAGCGGATTCTTGGCGGCATGGAAGCGGCCAGGCCCGATCCGGAATTCCTGGAGAAGGAATCATCCAACTTCGATAATCGCGGCATCAACGCCGACCAGATTGTCGATTCTTCAATACGCATGCTGGCGGAAGCCCGGGCAGCGAAAGACATCAAGCTGGATGATGTGACCCTGGCCGTACTGGACCAGCAATTGCCCAGCATCCAGACTGCCCGCCAGCGTTTTCACGCAGCCTTCAGAATGTTTCAGATCGAGGCGGAGGAAGGCAACCGGCGTTCAGAAAAAATCGTTCGCGACAACCTGATTAATGAAAAGGACACGGTGGATGTCGAGATCGGCAAGACCATCGATATCCTCAACAAGCTGACCCGCGATACCGCCGCGCGGGCCAAGGCAGAGGAACGGCGCGCCATCCAGCTCAACTGGATCATCACCGCCATTGCCACGGCCCTCGGCCTGATTTTCGCCTGGGCCATCAGCCGCTCGCTGGTGGATTCGGTCAAGCGGCTGCTGGGCGGTACCCAGGCAGTGGAGCACGGCAATCTGGATGTGGAGATCCACGTCAAAACCCGCGACGAACTGGCCACACTGGCCAATTCCTTCAACCATATGGTGGTGGGCCTGAAGGAAAAGGAACACATCCGCGAAACCTTCGGCAAGTACGTCGACCCGCGCGTGGTGCGCGGCCTGCTGGAAAACCGATTGCCCGCGGAAGGCGGCCAAAGCCAGGTCATGTCGGTGTTCTTTTCCGATCTGGCGGGTTTCACGCAGATGTGCGAAGGCCTGACACCAGACGCGGCCGTGCGTTTTCTGAATCGCTACTTTTCCTACATGGCCGAGGTCATCCAGGCGCGTCAGGGCATTATCGATAAATACATCGGCGATGCGGTGATGGCGTTCTGGGGACCACCCTTCACCGACCCCGCCACCCATGCCGAGCTGTGCTGCGCGGCAGCGTTGGATCAGATGGCAAGGCTGGAGGATTTCAGGAAATCGCTGCCCGATCTGCTTGGGGTAAGGCACGGCCTGCCAGTGGTGAATATCCGAATGGGCATCGCCACGGGCGAAGTCACGGTGGGCAATATTGGTTCGGAAACCTCGCGCGGCTATACGGTAATTGGCGACACGGTGAATCTGGCGTCGCGGCTGGAGCAGGCCAACAAGTTTTACGGTACCCGGATTCTGGTCAACGAGGATACGCAGCGGCTGGCTGAAAATGAACTGGCTTTCCGCGAGATCGACAGTCTGCGCGTGGCTGGCAAGATGGAGCCGGTGCGCGTATTCGAGTTGATTGGAAACAAAGTGGATTTGAATGAAGATCAGCGACAACTGATCGACGCATTTGAACGCGGGCTGGCTGCCTACCGGAAGCAGGACTGGAATACGGCGGAATCAGCTTTCCACGATGGGCTGAAGGCCGTCCCCACGGATCAGCCCTGTCAGGTGTTTTTGGGCAGGATTGAAGCCTTCAGGAAATCGCCGCCCTCGTCGGACTGGGACGGCGTCTGGATTGCCACGCACAAGTAAACCCTTAGGGTTTACTCAATAAACCCCTCTTCGCCGTGACAGGTGCAGCCCGAAACAGCACTGGCCGTGCCATCGCAGCAGATTATCTTGCCCGCGCGGCAGCCGCAGATGCCCTTGTGTCCCTTGCAGCAGTCCGCCTGGCTGGTTTCCGCCACGTTGACTCCTTTGGGCATGGGGCAAGGCTGTAATGCAGGGGTTGAAGGCTGGACGATGTTTGTCTCCTGCTGCGCGACCGGGCCTGCATCGGCTCGCGCCAGCGAAGAAAACATGAAGGGCGCCATGACAAACAATGCCCAAAAAACAATGGTTAAAAGTCTCTTCATGATTTGGCTCTCCTTGGGGATGCGTTTTCCACTATATACGATCCGGCCTGTCTGCGTTTGTTCCTCGGCTGGGTAAAATCAACCAGATGCCTGTCCGGCTGTTAAGATCGCACCAAATTTCATTTATTTGGGGCTTGATCGATGACACGTATTTCCACTTTTCTCTTTTCCTTGCTGTTGGGCGCCACGCTTGCCACCACCGGTTGCGGCGCGAAAGAACCCGGCAAGCAGACTGTTTCCACCGAACCGGCCGCCGGCCAGCCTGCCAATCCGAAGGTGCTCATTGAAACCAGCAAGGGCAATATTACGGTGGAACTGTTTGCCGGCAAGGCGCCGCTGTCGGTGGAAAATTTCCTCACCCATGTCAAAACCGGTTTTTACGATGGAACGGTGTTTCATCGCGTCATCCCCGGCTTCATGATCCAGGGCGGCGGCATGCTGCCCGACATGACGGAAAAATCGCGCGGCACGCCGATCAAGAACGAAGCCAACAATGGCCTGAAGAACCTGCGCGGAACGCTTGCCATGGCACGCACTGGAGAACCACATTCAGCAACCTCGCAGTTTTTCATCAACGTGGCGGACAATTATTTCCTCAACCATCGCGGCGAAAGTTTCGAAGGCTGGGGCTATGCGGTCTTTGGCCAGGTGGTGTCGGGCATGGACGTCGTCGACGCCATCCTCGCCGTGCCGCGCGGCGATCGCGGCATGCATCAGGATGTGCCAGCGGAGCCGGTCATCATGAAGCGGGTAAGTTTGATACCGGGTGGTTGATACAACGGATTACTCAATGAATGAAGAAGTACTAGGTACTATGTTGCCAAATTAATAGTTAGCTGCAATGAAAGCTCGGACAATTCAATTCATCTCGTTCGCTGCAGCCATAGGCTTAATCTGCCTTATGGCTTGGGGGTTCTGGAATGCATTGCAGTTCGCAACTTCCGTCCTACGTGCTGCCGATTCTAATGTCATGGCTGCGGTGATCGGCGGAATGAGTACAGTCCTTGTAGCAGTTATTGCGGGTGTTGGGTCTCATCAGTTCGCACGCCAGCGGCAGAGCGAAGAGGCACATCGAGCAAGGAAGGTTGAAATCTACAGAGGATTTCTTGAGCTAGTCACACGCATGCAAGCCAATGTTAATGATTATTTAAAAGGGCCGGAAATACCTGAGAAGGAGCTGGTTGAGTTAATGCTGCGCTTCAAAACAGACATCATGCTTTGGGCGTCCCCTGAGGTTATTAACGCCTTTAATTCCTTCCAAGAATCGTCCGGAAAAGGGGGTATTGGAACGCTTGTAGCGGTCGATCGGCTGTATAGGGCAATCCGAAGTGACATAGGCCTCAGCAATCGTGGTCTGCCAGTAAACTCGCTTGTTAAGATGTACCTCAAGGACCCCTCCGAATTGGAGCAATAAATTGCAGCTAACAGATCGCTGCACCTGACGCCAAACTGCTAAGCGGTTTGGTTCCCTCCGTATTTTGTGCTTCGACGCGCGTAAGCTTCAGTGTTGCTGACTATCAGATAGTCATCTATAAATCACACTACTAAGCGCTTCAAGCGCATCATGCTGTTCCAGCCATTCGACTTCTAGGGACTCAAGCTCGCCGGCAATTTCGGCCTGTTCCAGCAATAAACGCTTCAGTTCTTCCTTGTTGGCATCGGCATAGATGTCTTCATTGGCCAGCCGTGCATCAACGGATGACTTGCGCACATTCAGGCCATCCATTCTCTTATCCAACTGGGCAATGCGGTTTTCAATTGGCTTGCGCGCAGCAGAAAGCTTCTGCCGGGCTTCGGCCTCTGCCCGACGTTCTGCCTTGCGGTCGATGCGTGGCGTTGTTTCTGATCCTTCAATCATCGGGCTCGCCAAACGGGTCTTGAACAGCCAGTCGCGGTAATCATCCAGATCGCCATCGAATGGCTTGAGTCCGCCCTCTGCCACGATCATGAATTCGTCAGTCGTGGCACGAAGCAAGTGCCGATCGTGCGAAACCAGCACCAGCGTGCCTTCGAACTGGGCCAGCGCCACCGTCAGTGCCTCGCGGGTTTCCAGATCGAGGTGATTGGTGGGTTCGTCGAGCAATAATAAATTCGGCCGCTGCCAGACAATCAGCGCGAGCGCCAGGCGGGCCTTCTCGCCGCCTGAAAAGGGTGCGATGGAAGCGGTCGCCATGTCGCCGGTAAAATTGAAGCTGCCGAGAAAATTGCGCAAGTCCTGCTCTTTCTCATTCGGGGCCAGTTTGTTCAGATGCCACAGCGGCGATTGGTCGTGTCGCAGCATTTCGAGTTGATGCTGGGCAAAGTAGCCGATGGCCAGCCCCTTGCCGTGGCGCACTTCGCCGCTTAATGGAGGCAGTTCGCCGACCAGGGTTTTGATCAACGTGGACTTGCCGGCGCCGTTGACGCCCAACAGGCCGATGCGCTGGCCGGCCTGGAGGGTGAGGTTGACTCCGGAAAGGATGGTCTTTGCACCCTCACCCCCGGCCCCTCCCCCCGAGGGGGAGGGGTGATAGCCTGCCGTGACGTTTTCCAGCGCTAACAAGGGGTTGGGCGCCCGCTCGGGTTCGCGGAATTCAAACGAGAATGCAGCGGCGGCATGGATGGGCGCGAGCTCTTCCATCTTTGCCAGCATTTTCATGCGCGACTGCGCCTGCTTGGCCTTGGTGGCCTTGGCCTTGAAGCGATCGATGAAGGACTGCAGGTGCGCGCGTTCGCGCGACTGCTTTTCGTAGGCCGCCTGCGACAGCGCGAGGTTGGCGGCGCGCTGGGTTTCGAACGAGGAGTAATTGCCGCCGTAACGCTTGAGCTTGCGCTCGTCGATATGCACGATGACGTTGGCGATGCCGTCGAGAAAATCGCGGTCGTGCGAAATGACAATCAGCGTGCCGGGATAGCGCTTGAGCCAGTCTTCCAGCCAGAGAATGGCGTCGAGGTCGAGGTGGTTGGTGGGCTCGTCCAGCAGCAGCAAATCCGAAGGGCACATGAGCGCCTGGGCGAGATTGAGCCGCATGCGCCAGCCGCCGGAAAAGCTGGCGACCGGTTCGTTCATCTGGCTGTGCGAAAAGCCCAGGCCATTGAGCAGGGTTTCGGCCCTAGCCTTTGCCGTATAGGCATCCGCATCCTGCAAGGCGGCGTGCAGTTCGCCGATGCGATGCCCGTCATGTTGTGCTTCGGCTTCCTCCAGTTCGCGCTCCAGCTTTCGCAATTGAGTGTCGCCATCGATTGCATAGTCGAGCGCGGAGCGTTGCAAAGCTGGCGTTTCCTGCGCGACATGGGCGATGCGCCATGAAGCCGGAAATCCGGCTTCGCCGCCATCGGCGTGCAGTTCACCACGCAGAAGGGAAAACAGGGTGGACTTGCCGGAGCCGTTGGCGCCAATGAGTCCCGCTTTCTCGCCCGGATTAAGAACGAGATCGGCTTTTTCGAACAGGGGTTTGGTGCCGCGTGCGAGCGTCAGGGACTGGAAACGAATCATGGGCGGCATTATCCTAGAAACGGCAGTTGACCGCTTACAAACGCATGAGGCGCCGCATGAGTGTTGAGCTTTCACGTCACGCTCATTCACCTTGTGGGTGAGAACGCTACGCACCCGATTGCACGGTTTTCGGGCCGCCTGGCCGTGTTGCTCTTCGTTGCAGGGAGCAGCCATGCGCCTCATCGCGCCTTACCAGACAACCCGAAAACCGCACACTCGAATGCGTCCAACTGCCGTTTCTAGGATTATCGCTCATAAGCACAGCGCTTAACCCGGTGTGGCGTAGATCAGCCTCGGCAGCCAGAGTGAAATTTCCGGCACGTAGGTCACGAGCAGAAGCACGGCCGTCACCACCAGTATCCACGGCGCGGCCGCGATGGTGGTTTCCGTCAGACCCATTCTCGCCAGCCCGCTGGCGACATAAAGATTAAGGCCTACCGGTGGCGTGATCATGCCCAGTTCCATGTTGATGACCATGACAATGCCCAGGTGGATGGGATCAACGCCAAGCTGCTGGGCCACTGGCAGGAAGATCGGCGCGAGGATGAGAATAATGGAACTGGGCTCCATGAAATCGCCGGCGAAAAACAGCAGGATGTTGACGAGCAGCAGGAACATCCAGGCCGTAAGTCCCTGGTCGATAATCCATTGCGCCAGGTTTTGCGGAATGTTTTCCGAAGTCAGCAGGAAGGAAAACAGGATGGCGTTGGTGATGATGTACATGAGCATGGCGCTCATGTTGGCGGCGTCTTTCAGCACGCGCGGAACCTCGCTCAGTTTGAGATCCTTGTAGATGAAGACCGACACGACGAAACCGTAGAGCGCGGACACGGCCGCCGCTTCCGTCGGTGTGAACACGCCGCCATAAATGCCGCCGAATACCACAACGATGAGACCCAGGCCCCACACCGATTCGCGGAACGCCGTCCATACTTCAGCCAGACTGGCACGCGGCAGCGTGGGGTAGTTGCGCTTCTTCGCCACGATCCAGGTCACCAGCATGAGCACGGCGGCCATGAGTATGCCGGGCACGATGCCGGCCGCGAACAGCTGGCCGATGCTGGAACTGGTCGACACGCCATAAATGATCATCACGATCGAAGGCGGAATGAGAATGCCCAGTCCGCCCGAAGTGGCGATGACACCCACGCCGAATTTTTTTGGATAACCCTGCTGCATCATCGCCGGCAGCATGATGGAGCCGATGGCCACCACCGTGGCCGGGCTGGAACCCGACACTGCCGCGAAGAATGCGCAGGACAGCACCGCGGACAAGGCCAGCCCGCCACTGAAGTGGCCGACAATGGCCGTGCCCAGCCGGGTGATGCGCGCTGCCACGCCACCGTGGGTGAGGAATGCACCCGCCAGAATGAAGAACGGAATGGCCATGAGCGCGAACTGGTCCAGCCCGGTAAACAGGCGCTGTGAAACGATTTCGACCGGAATGTTCGAGAAGAAGAATAGAAAAGTCAGCACCACCAGACCCAGCGCGATGGAGATGGGCATGCCGGTCATCAGCAGCGCAACCAGCAGGATGAGGATGATGCCGCTGTTCCCGCTCATGCGCGTGACTTCATTTCAACATCGGGCGTATCCACGCCGGTTTCAATTTCCGCATAGCTGTGGCTGGGCAGGGGGCGGCCCTTGAGGTAATTCACCAGCACTTCCAGAAAACGGAAACACATGAGCGATGAGCCGAGCGGAATGGCCAGATAAATGATCCACATGGGCAGTTCGAGGTCAGGCGAAACCTGGCCCAGCTGCCGCACTTGCAACACGAATGAAGCGCCCAGCCAGGCAATGACGGCGGTGAAGAATGCCCCTGACAACAGGCTGAAAATCACGAACACGCGCTGCCAGGCTTGCGAGAGCTTGCGCACCAGCACATCGACGCCGACATGAATGCCGGTGCGCACGCCATAAGCCGCGCCGAATTTCGCCATCCAGATGAGGAGGTAAATGGTCAGTTCCTGCGCCCAGTTGAAACTGACATGCTGGGTGTATTCCCACAGCGCGGGAATGCCCGAAGCATAGCGGTGGACAATCGAGGCAAAGAGAATCAACGTAGCCACGGCAAGAAAGAGGGCGATGACGCCCTCTTCCAGATGGTCCAGCGCAGCTTTAAACCTGGAAACGGTAGTTGGACGCATTCGAGTGTGCGGTTTTCGGGCTGTCTGGCAAGGCGCGATGAGGCGCATGGCTGCCCCCTGCAACGAAGAGCAACGCGGCCAAGCGGACCGAAAACAGTGCAATCGGGTGCGTAGCGCTCTCTCCCATTAGGTGAGGGTAGCCGTGACGTAAGAACTCAACACCCTTGTAGCGCTTCATGCGTTTGCAAGCGGTCAATTGCCGTTTCTAGGTTAAAGAAGCGCGACAATTACTTTTTCTTGGCGGGTGACTTTTTCGGCGCCGCAGGTTTCTTCACCCTGGTGGCATCCATTTCCTTTTGCACATCGGCCGCGATCTTGTAAATGGCCTGAATATTGTCGCGTCCCACCACATCGGCAAACTGTTCGTGCACTGGCAGCAGCACCTTGTGCCAGGCGGCTCGCCCTTCATTGGGCAAGATATAGATTTCAGTGGTGCCCGCTGCCTTGACCTTGGCCAGCGAATCGTCATTTTCTTCCTGTGCGATTTGCCGTTCGTAGGCCGTGGCTTCCTTGATGGCTTTTTCAAGCTGGATACGAATGTCGGGACTGAGTCCGTCCCAGAATGCCTTGTTGACGATGAGGGCGTATCCCAGGTAACCGTGATCGGACAACGTCAGGTGCTTCTGTACTTCATGCATTTTCTGGGTGTATAGATTGGACATCGGGTTTTCCGTGCCATCCACCACGTTTTGCTGAAGTGCCGTGTACACCTCGGAAAAAGCCATCACCTGCGGGTTGGCGCCGAGCGCGCGCATTTGGGCATCGAGTACCTTGGATGACTGGATGCGCAACTTCAGTCCCTTGAAGTCCTCTACATTCTTCAGCGGCTTGTTGGCGCTCATCTGCTTGAAACCATTGTCCCAGTAGGCAAGGCCCTTGATACTCTTGGGTTCGAGCTTGGCAAACAGCCGCGTGCCTATCTCGCCGTCCATCACGCGATAGAGCGTAGTCTTGTTGGGAAATATGTAGGGCAGGTCAAACACCTCAAAATCGCGCACACCCAGAGGCCCAAACTTTGAAAGCGATGGAGCCAGCATCTGCACTGCGCCCAGCTGCAGGGCTTCCATCTCCTCGCGGTCCTTGTAGAGCTGGCTGTTGGGATAGACCTCGACCTTGACCGCACCTTTCGTGTAGCTTTCCGCCAACTCCTTGAACTTGTCCGCTGCCTTGCCTTTGGGCGTGGCGGGCGCGACCACATGACTGAACTTGATGACGATTGGGTCGGCTGCCTGAACCGCCGAGAACAGCAGGGCAGCGAAAAGCCCAGCCAGAATCCGTTTCTGTTTCATGGTGAGTCTCCTTCGGTTTTTGTGTGTTGTTATAGGTGAAACTGAAAACAGTATAGTTCAGACACTGGGTCTATTCGAGCCGTGCCTTGCCCTTGATTCTGAGCAGTTTTCTTCCATCCGGAAGTGGCAGCGCCAGCCTTCCCCGTGCCTCAAGCAACTGGCGCAATATTTCCCGCATTTGCGCAGGCCTTGGCAGAGTCACTCCCTGTTCACGCAAAAAGTGGGCTAGCAGATTTCGCGCCCGCGTTTCCGGCATGGCTTTCAGTTCCGCGCAGTTCAGTTCGTCCAGAGTATGTGCCTGCTTATCCTGTCCGGCCAGACTTCCAAGTAGCTGAGCCACTTCCGACATGCGTCGTGAGACACCGGCCAACCGCTCGCGATAATCAGGGAAATGTTTTTCCAGCACCGGCAGAATGTCCTGGCGCAATGCGTTGCGGGAAAGTGAGGTATCCAGATTGCTGCCATCCTCCACCCACTTCAGATGATGCTGTCGGGCATGAGCAACAAGCACCGATTTCGTAATGCCCAGCAAGGGACGCAGCAGCTTGATGCCATCAAGCATTCGCGCTTCCGGCATGGCCGCCAGAGCGCGTGGTTCGCCACCTCGCAACAACTGGAATAGCACTGTCTCGGCCTGATCATCCAGGTGATGCGCCAGCGCCAAAACCTCAACTCCCGGTTTTGTCAGCGCTTCATAGCGTGCCTTGCGGGCAGCAGCTTCCAGGCCTTCGGCGGATTTGCGGGGCACTATGACATGCACAATTTCAAGAGGGACGCTCAGCTTCCTGCATAAAACCGAACAATGTTCCGCCCATTCGTCCGCCTTTGGATTTAGACCGTGATGCACATGAATGGCGGAAAGCTCGAAGGGAAAACGCGAAGCAATTTCTGCCAGCACTGCCAGTAAAACCACAGAATCGACACCGCCGGAGAGTGCGACGCGAAGGCGGGCACGGGGCGTCAGATGACGGGAAAGGCAAGCCTCGACCTGCCCTGGAAGATCAAGCCTGTTTGTCTTCTTTGTAGCGGCCATACGCCATCAACCGCTCGTAACGCTTGCTGAGCAGCGCATCCAGCGGCTGGTTGCGGACTTCGGAAAGCGTTTCCGCCAGCGCCTTGCGAAGCTGGGTGTACATGCCATCCCAGTCGCGGTGTGCGCCGCCAAGCGGCTCGGGAACGATCTTGTCGACCAGTTCCAGCGACCGCAAGCGCTCCGCCGTGATGCCGAGCGTCTCCGCCGCCTGAGGTGCCTTGTCCGCGCTTTTCCATAAAATGGACGCGCATCCCTCAGGCGAAATCACCGAATAGGTGGAATACTGGAGAATCAGCGCGCGGTCGCCCACACCAATTGCCAGCGCTCCGCCTGATCCACCTTCGCCAATGACTGTGCAGACAATGGGCGTCCTCAGTTCCGACATGACATAGAGATTGCGGGCAATGGCTTCACTTTGTCCACGCTCCTCCGCGCCGATTCCGGGATACGCACCGGGCGTATCGATGAAAGTCAGGATCGGGATCTGGAATTTTTCCGCCAGTCGCATGAGCCGCAAGGCCTTGCGATAACCCTCGGGACGCGGCATGCCAAAGTTGCGAAACTGGCGTTCCTTGATGTCGCGGCCTTTCTGCTGGCCAATAACCATAACAGGTTCGCCATTGAACCGGGCAATCCCGCCGACAATGGCGGGATCATCGGCAAAGCCGCGATCACCGTGCAGCTCGTGGAAATCCGTGAACAGACCACTGATGTAATCAAGGGAATAGGGACGCTGAGGATGGCGCGCAACCTGGGAAATCTGCCAGGCGGAAAGCTTGCCGTAGATGTCTTCGGTGAGCTTCTGGCTCTTTTTGGATAGCCGCTTGATTTCTTCCGAAATATCGAGCGCCGAATCGTCCTGCACAAAGCGCAGCTCTTCGATCTTGGCTTCCAGTTCCGCAATGGGCTGTTCGAAATCGAGGAAAGTGGTTTTCATCGAAATGGGGTCGTTTTATGAAGGGCGTATTCTAGCAGGGTTGCGGTTACAACTAGCTGGTCCTGCCGCGTTCCACGCATGTCAGTGGTGGTGATGCCCATGCGCACCATGCGCATGCCCATGCTCGATTTCATGTGGATCGGCCGCGCGCACTTCAGTTATTTCACAATGAAAATTCAGCGACTGGCCAGCCAGGGGATGATTGCCATCCACCACCACCTTGTCATCGGCGATATCAGTGATGGTAAAGATATTCACCTCACCGGAAATTTCGCCTTGCCCTTCGAACTGCATGCCGACTTCGATCTCTTCCGGAAAAACCGAACGATCCTCGACGCGCACCAGTTCCTCGTCATATTCGCCAAACGCTTCTTCGGGCTCCATGAGGACATCGATCGTATCGCCTACTGCCTTGCCTTCCAGAGCCTTTTCGACGGCATCGAAGACATTGCCATAACCGCCATGCAGGTAGCTGTGCGGTTCATCGCTTTGTTCCAGCACCTCGCCATCCCGGCTGGTCAGCCGGTAAACAATGGTAACTACGGTATTTTTCGCGACGGCGGTCATTTCATTTCCTTGACGAGTTCCAGAATTTCCTCGGCGTGTCCCTTGCTCTGCACGCCATAAAGCGCGTGACGGATCACACCCTTTTTATCAACTACAAAAGTGGAGCGCACAATACCCATGCGCTTGACACCGTCCTTTTCCTTCTCCTGCCATACGCCATAGGCTTCGCAGGCTTCGCCTTCCTTGTCAGCCAGCAGACGGACCGTGATTCCGTGCTTGTCACGGAACACGCCATGCGAAATGCAGTCATCGCGCGAAATCCCCAGCACCACGGTGTCCAGTTTGGCGAAATCACTTTCAAGTTCGGAAAACTCGATGCCTTGCGCCGTGCAGCCGGGCGTGTCATCACGCACATAAAAATACAGCACGACATTCTGCTTGCCTTTGAAGGGCTTCAGATCGATCAGGTTCATGTCGGCATCCGGCAGGGAAAAATCGGGCGCCTTGTCTCCGGCTTTGAGCATGTTTCCTCCACAATGTTTTGCGGATTCTAGACTGCATTTGCATCCTTTGATACTGGCATAATGCAGGAATGAAATTACAGCTTCTGGGCGGCCTGACGGCAGGTCAATTCCTTCGCGAGTATTGGCACAAGAAACCATTATTGGTGCGTGATGCCCTGCCCGGCTTCAACGGTCTACTCTCGCCAGCACAAATGCTGGAACTGGCTGGCCGCGAGGACGTGGAATCACGCCTGGTCGCGCAAGGCAAGGACTGGATGCTGGAGCACGGGCCATTCTTTCCCAGTCGCTTCAGGAAATTGCCCAAGCACAACTGGACGTTGCTCGTGCAGTCGCTTGATCATCATCTCGCCAGTGGCGCGGCCCTGCTGGAACAGTTCACCTTCATTCCGCGCGCGCGGCTAGATGACTTGATGGTGAGCTACGCTGTTCCCGGCGGCGGCGTCGGCCCGCATTTCGATTCCTATGACGTTTTTCTTATCCAGGGCAAGGGCCATCGCCGCTGGCGCATTTCTGCCCAGGAAAACCTCGATCTAATCGAAGGCTTGCCGCTGAGGATCCTCAGCCATTTCAAGCCTGAAGCGGAATATGTCCTGGGGCCAGGCGACATGCTTTACCTGCCGCCAAAGTATGCGCATGACGGCATCGCGGAAGATGAATGCATGACTTATTCAGTCGGTTTTCGTGCACCAGGGTTCGAGGAGTTGGGACAGGGCTTCCTCAATTTCCTGCACGACGAACTGGAATTGCCCGGGCGTTATGCTGACCCGGATCTTGCCCTGCAAAAACACAGCGGCGAGTTGCCAAAAGCCATGCTGAATCAGATCGCTGAACAACTGAATCAGATCCGCTGGGATGCAGATCTGACCAAGGCATTTACGGGACGATATTTCTCCGAACCCAAGCCCAACGTGTTTTTCACCGCGCCTGACAAACCGCTGACCGAGAAAGCCTTTGCAAGAAGACTGACCAGCCACGGCCTGCAACTCAACTCAAAAACACGGCTGCTGTTTTCCGGCACGCAATTTTTCATCAATGGCGAGGACTTCGGCGCCACAGGCCCAGAGCGCAAACACCTGATTCAGCTTGCCGACGAACGAAATCTTCCGGCTGGAAATTATGGTGATGCCCTGAGCGAACTTTTTTACGACTGGTATCTGTCGGGGTGGGTCAATGTCTAATGTCACCTGGTTTGAAACGCCCGTCGAGTATGCCGCGGCACTGGACAGCCTTCTACAACAGGCCTCGCATCAGATACGGATTTATGACTGGGATTTATCAGACGGTGGATACAAACAGTCTGCGCGCATCGACATCCTGAATCGATTTTGCAGGCAGGGCATCGGACATCAAGTTCGCATCCTGCTGGCGGACGATGCCTATTTGACGCGCTACGCCGGACAGATGATGCACCTGCTGACAGTATGGGGCCACGTGCTGGAAATCCGGGTGCGAGACAGCGAGCCGCCGCCCGCCCAGGATTGCTTCGTGCTGGTGGACGAGTCCGGCGCGCTCAAGCGCTTCGACAAGGACATGACCAAAGGCGTCATGCGCCTGGACTCGTGGGGCGATGTCATCGACCTGGGCATCCGTTTCGATTCGGAGTGGGAACGCGCGCCCGGACGGGTAACGCCACGCGCGCTGGGGCTTTAACAGTCTTTAAGCTCAAAGGCTTTTCAGCCAGCACAATTCCTCCTGGCTGAATCCGCCCGCCCTTCTGCCCTCGTAATTGAACGGTGGCTTGAGCGGCGGCGCATCATATTCCCCGAGCAATTGCTTGAACGTTGCCAGCGGTTCCAGTCCTCGCTGTTCGCACAAGTACAAATACCAGTGGCTGCCGATGGCGACATGGCCAATTTCATCACGCTCGACGACCGCAAGAATTTCCACTGCCTTCGCGTCATTCACGGATTTGAGCTTTTCCACGATGGCAGGTGTGGCATCCAGCCCCCGCGCTTCCAGTACACGCGGAACGAGCGCCATGCGCACCAGCGGGTCGTGCGCCGTTTTGACGGCCATTTCCCACAGCCCGTTGTGCGCGGGAAAATGCCCATAGTCGTAACCCATTGAACGCAAATGGCCGCTTAGCAGATTGAAGTGCAGCGCTTCTTCGGCCGCAACTTTCAGCCAGTCGCCGTAAAAGGCTCGCGGCAAGTCGCGAAAACGATAAGCCGCATCCAGCGCCAGGTTGACGGCATTGAACTCGATATGCGCCAGCGCATGGATCATTGCCGCGCGCCCGGCCAGCGTCGTCATCTTGCGGCGCGGCACCTGAAGCGGCGGGACAAGCTCGGGTCGGTCAGGCCGCCCAGGATCGCTTATGGGCAACAAGGGCGCATTGCCATCCCCTGTCACCTCCCCGGATTGCCATGACTGGTAAAGCGCATCCGCCAACTGGCATTTGCGCGAGGCATCCGGTTCCAACAAGGCATCAAGGCAGGCGGTAAACAATTCCATATCTGGATGGTACTAAAATCAATGCATGCTGACTCCAGCCGGCTTTATTTCAAGAGAACTCTACCAGCGCAAACCCTTGAAGCTGCTGGCCTTGGACTCTTTTTCCCACACGCTGGCGAATGCTTACCTTTCTGAATTTCCCGATGCGCGGATACATGAATCCGAAACGCCGGGAATTGATCTCGCGCTGATCAGCGATTCTCTTAATACACTGGGCAAGCCCGGCGCCATCATCCTGCTCGGCGGTGTGATTCGTCTATGCCCTGTTGTTCTGGTTATGGCCGAAGAAAATCATCCGCTGGGATTTAACGATTTTCTGAAGCTGGGCATGCAGCGCTGGCATGGTCCCGACGAAAACGGAACGGGTGTATATGGATTCGACCTGCACACTTATAAAACCGTGCCAGACTGGCTTAATGCCAAATACTGGGCACATCCGGAACGCTGGAAACCTTAAAGTTTCTGGCAAGTTTCTTCCATGGTTTTGCGGCGGCGTTCGCCCTGCCTGTCAGCGCAATGGCCTACCGCCAGCACCAGCGCAGGAACTTCGCCTGACGGCAGATTAAGCGCGGCGGCCAGCGCGGCTTCATCAAAGCCGCCAATCGGGCAGGTCGCCAGACCGAGCGAGCTTGCCTGCACCATCATCTGAGCGGCGGCAAAATTGCACTGGCCGATGGCCCAATTGCGCGCATCGGCATGCTCATGGAAACCACGATAGGCGGCTTTCAATTCATCGGGCACCGGGCCGCCGCCTGCCTCGGCTTCCAGTCTGGACTGCACGTAGGCTGAATTCGGCTGCAAGGCTTTTACCAACGCAATGACGGCAATCAGCACCGGCGCGCTTGCGACTGGCGTCTGGTTGAAACATGCAGTTGCCAACCGGGATTTGATTGCCGCTGAGCTGACAATCAAGAAACGCCACGGCTCCATGCCAAAGCCCGACGGTGCGATACGGCCAGCTTCCAGAATGGTCCGCAGCGCCGGTTCCGCAACAGCCTCATCCATAAACGACCGGCAGGCAAAACGCGTGGTCAACGCGAGTAGCAAATCCGCCATGTGTCCCTCCATTCGGTTAAACTCTGACTTGTATTTAAGCATGGCTGCCACATGGATACCTCCGTTTTCACCCCCCACAATGATCTGGAAAAACTGCTGGCCGAAGTCCACCAGGGCACGGTCGAAGTAGAGGATTTTGTCTCCCGCCTGCTGGCCGGCGAGCAGATTTTCATGCCGGTCAAGGATGAAAAACACGCCATCGCCGGTTTCCAGCTTTCCACCAAGGCCCAGCCTCTGGTCATCGAAGACGACGAAGGCACGCAGATTCTGGTGTTGTTTACCAGCCCGGAACGCGCCAAGCCCTTCGCCGAAATGTTTCCGGATTTCAAGGGCGGGCTGCTGGTGGAATTTCCCTGGATACTTCGGCGTATTGGCGGCGGCTTCCCGGTTTCCATCAATCCAGGGTGGGATGTCGGCATCGATTTCGACGCCGAGACAGTTGCCCAGTTGATTGGCAGCCTGCCTGAAGAGTCGCCAAATTAAACCATGCTGTCCGAAGACGTTTTCAAGGCACTGACAGCGGCGTTGGGGCCGGATCGGGTTTTTGCCGATCCGGAAACGCTGGCACTGTATAACGCCGATGAAACACCCCGGCAGGTCACGCCTGGCGCGGTGCTTTTCCCCGCCAGCCATGACCATGTCGTCGCGCTGATGAAGGTCGCTTATGCCAACAAACTGCCGGTCGTCCCACGCGGCGCTGGCTCGGGCAATGTGGGCGGTGCCCTGCCGGTTGCAAACGGACTGGTGGTGAGCTTTGAGTGCATGAACCGGGTACTCGAATTCGATCCGGACAATCGCCTCATGGTGGTGGAAGCCGGTATCGTCACCGAAGAAGTCGACAAGCTCGCACGCAGCGCCGACCTGTTTTACCCACCCGACCCCGGCAGCGGTGCCTATTGCCGCATTGGTGGCAACCTGGCCATGAATGCGGCCGGGCCGCGCGCGGTGAAATACGGCGTCTCGCGAGATTACGTGCTTGGGCTGAAAGCCGTCACGGGCGAAGGCAAAACCATCATCACGGGCTGCCGCACCACCAAGGGCGTGACAGGCTATGACCTGACCCGGCTGATTGTGGGATCGG
>ERZ1645185.90-NODE-90-length-38239-cov-8.343992_pt1 | contig 38239 bp, 53 predicted proteins | sample MGYA00575351_ERZ1645185 | MGnify/ENA primary metagenome ERZ1645185 (study PRJEB40838, sample SAMN11284767) | freshwater sediment metagenome | isolation source: river sediment | host: Sediment | place: India: Jana village, Kanpur | collected 2015-12-17 ... | reverse complement strand
CCCTTATACCAACCAAGCACAGTCATTAGGTTGTAAGGCTTTCCAATCTCGTAATCAGAATCAGTAATTTGATTACTTTGCGCGCCCATTAATTCTTTTAAATCTGAAATTTTTAACTCCATAATTTCCCCTTATTCTATACACTCGCCACAAAGATATATTGTGCCGATGGTTGTTTTACATAGTCTCAAATCGCAATTCACTCCGCATTGATAACAGAGAGGTCTTGTGATGATTGATTTAATTTTCATAATCTACAATCCTCATATTTAAGTTCGCAAATAAAAATACCACCAAGCCTAAAAGAATCTTCTCTCCACTCATCATTTTCTATATCCCAACAGTGCCAAAATAAGTGAGCTTTTTCATGGACAAAGTTTTTAAACAAAATCCACATCCCACCATTTAGTGGATTCATCCATAATTCAATATATTTCTGCTTTTTACGGGGTTTCATTTTAAAAGTCCCTTTTTAGAATCTAGCCAATCATTATATCTATCAATAGTATGTTTATTTTTTGGCGGTATAATTTTTTTAACGTCTGGGAAAAAATCAAAGACAATTCTAAATGTAAACGAATCCATAAATTCTACTTCACTTAAATCTAAAACAATATCGTCAAACGTATTAACAAGACTGTTTAGTGAGTGTTCAAATTTTACTGATTCAACTCCGCATCTAAAGTCTTTGGGCGCTTTTATTAAATTTTCACTCATTCCCCAATCTCCTTAACTTGTCTCTCTAATCTAACCCAATTACATCTCAACATTTTATTTGTGTGAGAAGATTTATTTGTCCTCCCATGCCATCCGTCTTTTCGCCCATTTTTTGATCTATAAATAACTAAATCGTTAGGACAACAATAACAGGCATTGTACTCATGAAGCTCAATACTGTTCCATCCTGGATGATACCAAACCTCTAAAATATTTTTCTTACTCATTCCCCAATCTCCTTTAAAGTTTGCCTTGCGAGTTTGCCGCCAACGCCACGATCGTCACATTGACCATTCTTTGTTTCAAAATCCCCATCCCCTATATCCACTCTATCTATTGTTAAATACTCGCTAAAATTTTCTTTTTCACTAACATTCCAACTTTCAATATTCGCATAAAACTCTATACACTCCCTCAATCGTTTATTTTCTTCTCGGAGTTTTTCGAGTTCTTTGGTCAACTCCATTTCTTTATCGGTGCTCATTTATCCTCGCAATAGTTTGTTTTATTGGTAACAACTTGATCTTTTTCACACCTTGGATAGCAAACGCATTGACCTGTTTGATCTTTTGGCTGAAAAACTACGCTTAAAAACACGGTGGCAATTGCTAAAAATCCCATAAATATCATAAAAACCTCGTATTATTTTTAAACGCGTAAACTTCTTTTTTCCAGCTAACAAATAGCGGGATATGATACTTGGCAATCTTTCTACATTTAGCTAGAAAATCTTTGGCTACACTTCTCGGTATTCTTGTCCCCATAGTTATTAGAACTCTGGGCTTGTCATCTTCTGGTATTGATTTAAAAACAGTGCCATTATTCCCAAGATCGCTCTCTAAAATGTCAACCGCTTTATTGTACAGATTGTTATGCTTACCGGCCTCGGCATTACATAGTTTCTTAGTCATTGTAAACCTCGAAATAAAAAGGCTTTATTGGGTAGCTTGAGAAGTCAGTTTCTTGAATTATTGTTCTCGTTAATGGTCCGTTTTTCACTTTGTAAAAATCTTTTTGGACCATTTGAGATTCTTCTTTTTTCTCTATAAAAAACAAATCTGCATTGAATAATTCTGACAAAAACCTTTCTTTACTCATAATGGTCATTTTCATGCATTGACCTCTTCATCGATGTATTGATTTTTGACATAATCTGCAAGCATATCAATTGCCTTATCTATTGATTTCTCATCTCTTTCTCTGAGTGTTTTTAAGACATCAAAAATAAGGTCTCTTTCCATTTTTCTTGTTATCTCTATTTCTTTAGGTGCTTCTATATTCATGCTGCAACTCCCGCGCTTTATTTTTGTTATTGTTATTGTCGCAAGCCCAAGCTTGAAACTTTTTCCTTCTTTAATGTTAAGACACAATCCCATTTTTATCCTTTATTGTATAAGAAAGCCTTACCTGTACTCCTAATTCGGTATTCAGCTTTCTTAGGTGTTCAATAGAAGCTTTTTTTAAATCAGAAAACACATTTACTCCAAGGTTCTCACTCATCCATTCGCCTTTTTGGTCAAGGGTTTTCATTTCCGCAGTTAATATCGCAGAATAATTTTGAATTGATGCCAAGAGTTCGGCAAACTCATCCACGCATTTCACTTTTTCTTGAAAGTCGATTTCTTTTTGCATTTTTTGTTCGACAATTTGGTCTCTTTGCTTGTCTTCAACCTGAACAGATGTTGCTTCAATTGCATCTTGCTCCATGTGGACAAATTCTTCTTCGGTGTAAAATCCTTGAACAATGTCCGCAAAAGCGTGCCTAGCACAACCAACTTCGGCGCATTTCCTGAGCATATATGAATACTTCTTGCGCCATTGCTCGCTGGACTTGTCAAAATAATCAGATAAGAGTGCTTCATAAGTGTAGGGTTTATCGCCTCTAAACATTGTGCAGATAGCGACGATCTCTGTTTTTTCTTCTGTCCCGTCAATTTCATATTCTTCTTTCCCGTAATGGTTTGTTGTTATTTTAAACTTTGGAAAAACTACTTTTTTGGTAACTATCTCGGTACTCATTCCCTTGTAGTCTTTGTGCGACTGGACCAGTCCGAGCGTGTACCCATAAGAGTAAACAATTGTTCCAACCTTTCCCCATTTTTCAGGCTCGCCCTTTTTGGTTTTAAGTTTAACATTTCTGGCGATTAGATATATTTGATTCTTCCTGGGGTCGGCATTGGTTACTTGTGCCGTGTGGATAAAATTCTTTAGATACTTAATATCAAGTCCATCTTCCAGGCAATGCTTTTGATAAAGCGTTGCAACATAATTTTCTTGAAAGTCTCTTTGAACGTCTTTCCCTGTTAAAATTAATTCTTCAATCTTTACTGGCAACATAAACCCTCCCTAGGTTTAATTTTTTATTTTAAAAGATAATCTTCTCTCTCCAAAGACCAAGTTTGCACCTGGAACATGGCCACCATTTTTAAGCGTTTCAGATATTGATTTTTTATCAACTTCATTTGTCACTTTTCTTCTAATGTATATTGGTGGAATTTCTGCCTCGTTTTCAATTTCGACAGACTGAGAAGCTGCGCCAATCTTAATTTGTGCCATTTTTCCCTTGATTTCAGTTACCCCTATTCTGTCCATGCAAAACAAAAGGTATTCTTTAAAGCGTTTTTGCTTGTTTTTAAGCACTTTCTTGGCGTGAGCAAGTTCTTCTTCGCGTTTCTCGATTAGCTCAATAGAATCGGTCAAAGATTGATTGTAAGCATGGCAATTATCTAGCTTGTTCTGCAAAAGGTCTGTTACCTGATTCTGTAGCTCTAATGCCGCATCTGAATCTTTTTCGTCAGTAACTGACTCTAAAAGCATATCCAGTGCATCAAGTTCGTTTGTAATTCCGTAAAGTGTAAGTTTTGTTTGATTGTTCATTTTGCCTCCCTAGCAATGTTGATTTTAAAAGACTAACAATAAACCAATAGCTTGTACAATATAATTTTTAGATAGTTTGGTCACTTTTTATATTGTTTATTTTATCTTTTCCATTGAGGATCATTTCAAGCGAGTCTGAATAATCATTTGCCAGCTCAAGTAGTTCTTTTTTTAAGCTATTAATTTCAATATCTTTCTGGTTAATTTCAAACTTATGAAGCGTTCTTAGTGACTCTCTTTCACTAAAAGACAGTGAGCCTTTTTGGATCATTTCTCTGGTTTTATTTAAAGTCTCAATTGCTTTATCAATGTCGTAAATTGTAACCATAAAATCTCCTAATAGTTTTGTATTACATCCGCAAGCTTGAGAAAAATTTCCTTCTGTTCAAAATTTAGCTGTGAAAACTCAGTCAAAACATTAAGAACTGGAATCATGTCAACTTTTTCTTTAGTCTTTTCTTGCTTATTTTCTTCTGTTATTTCTTCCCATGATTCGCACCAGTCTTTGATAAAATGATAATATGGTCCTTCAATGGTAAAATCGTAAGAACCAGTTTGGCATAGATTTTCACTCATGATGTGTTCTTGTCCGAAATATATTTTCATATCTGGGGCAATGCATATCGTTTTGTTTTCTTTGAATGGATAGAAACATTCGTAATTATTTAACCTGTGAAGCGCATCTGGAATATCTTTTAACTCTTTAAGTTTAACTTTGTATTTTTTCATTTTAAACCTCAAATATTTTACAAATTAAATCTCTCTCTTTTTTACTTGGGAACATTAAATAAAAATCAAATAAAACTTCTTCAATCGGTACACTATAAACCATCCACATAACTACCTCGCATCTCTTAAAGACTGTTGATATTCATAAATTGTCACGTTCTCTAACAATTTCTTAGCTGCATCGTAAAACTTATTCAAATGCTCCATACTTCCAGGCCCTAGATCGTGCTTAAAAAGCAAATTCTCAATTTCTACAATCTGACATTCTTCTGGCGGCAAACAACCATAAAAAGCTGCCAAGTGATCTTCTACGTCGTTTATATGCTCCATAAAAGCAATCATTCCGCTTTTACTGAACCCATTCCCTTTAACGAAACGTTCAACCTCTTTTGGCTCAGTATTAAAAGACCGTAATCTGGATATATAACTGCACGCGTAATCGACTAACGATAAAAGTAATTCGCCGTTGTTTTGCCTTCTCAAAAAATTAGCATCTCTTGATAACTTAATTTTCACCTTGAACCTCCCTAGTTCTATTGATTGAATCCTCGGCGGCAATGGTATATGTCTAGTTTGCTTCGTTAGTTTTAACCACCACCGCCGAAAACAAAAGCAGATTACAAAAACCAAATCAACGAGTCCAATATAAAAATTAGATAGGTTTTTGGATCCCCTTAGATAATTTTTAGATAGTTCTTCAGATTTTCCCATAGAGGGCCTTTGTCGTGATCTATACCGACATTGGGACTTAGAAGGCACTGGTTATAATCTACAGATAAACTAAAGCCAAATTTTAAGATCACGATTGGCCAAGAGAAAACACAAAAGAACTTGATTTATTCTGTAAATTTTTGTTCCAGTTATCTACAAGGTTAAAAGGTTAGCTTCATGAGTGCCTGCCCTCTTGTTTGTGTTTTAGGACACCTGCCGATGAAGCGTAGCTATTAACCGTGTCTTAGAGTTAATTCTCTAATCTTTTTTGACCAAGATTGCTTTTTACAAGATAAAAAACAGATAAAAACTTAAAAGAACTTTACAAGAGTCTAATTATGTTTTAGGTTATTCTTGTTGGTTCTTTTGGGTGCTGGGTTTCTTGGTCGTTGTCCAGCACCTGTTCTTAGATTCAAATTCAAATATTTCTAAAAATCAAGAAAAATCTAAGTCAAGCACAGTATCGAAGCCATAAAGTATTGCATTAAACCGAAATCTAGTTTACACTTCCTCTATAACCCATGAGGTCATAAATGAAAAAGAAAAAGGTTTATCTTGACGAAGTTGAAGCTGCAAATGACGTTTATGGGAAATCAGATCAAGAAATGTCTAAAGAAGAGTACGAAATACCCGAAAAGCAAGATGAAGAAATGAGAAGAGAAGCTCAACCCGACATGGAAGATGAGGAAACTGTTTTCCAGAAAGAAGAAAAGCTTCAAAGAGCTAAGATGCCAGGTGTCTCATTAGAGCAATCTGCCAAAGGCTCAATGACAAAAGAAACTTCACCAAAAGGTGCAGTCGAAAAGAAAACACTATACACTGCGCCACAAATGAAGGTCGAGCCTTGGGAAAATATCGTTCGACGTTTAAAAATGAACAAAGGGGCAAGCTCAACTGAGCAGCTCTATAAGTACAAATCGCATCCAGAATTTAAGAGGATTAAGAAACTAACTTTAGGATACTAAAATTTATTTTCCAGCAGTTATTATCTTTTAACAGTGGTTATCAATGGAAAGTGACGAAATAAAACCTTCAATCAAGCGGCGTATTCCTCGCGTTCCTAAAAATAAAGGCAACAATAAATCTATTGTTCCACCCAAAAAAGCAACTATCGAAAAATTAGAACAGAAACTTGAAATTCAAGCAATGACTACCGAAGGACGTCCAACCAAAGCAGAATTGAAAGAGCTTAAGCTAATAGAGTATTTACATCGAAAAGGTCTATCTGGAGCTTGGGTCGTTGATGAGCTTAATGAGCTAAGGAAAGAAAATGGTGAGCCTGAATTTGAGTATGATACATATATGAAATGGAAGGAGAGATTCCCACAGTTTTTCACAGCTATAGATAACTGGAAAGAGGCGGCAGACAAGAAAATCGAAGCCTCGCTGATGGATTTGGCCGTAGGAACCGAGGTGTGGGAAGAGAAGGCACTGACGGTGGGGGAAGGCGAGGGGTTCTCCAGAATCGAAAAGGTGAAGGTTAAAAAGAAGCTTGCACCAAATGTTCAAGCGGTTCAGTTTTGGCTAAAAAACAGGATGCCTCATTTATGGAAAGACCGCAAAGAACTTGAGATTGCCAATCTTCAAAACTTATCTGATGAGGAATTGGCGAAATTGGTTCGAGAGGCGATGAAAGAGGATAAGAAATGATTGAAATACTTTATGGCGCGTTAGCAATAGTGATGACCTGCTATATTATGCATGCTGTTGAGAGACTGGTTGGTCCAGATGGAATCGGGTTTATTGTTTGCTCTGCCGTGTTTTTATTTGTCAGTTTTGTTATTGGTGCGCTTATTAAAATTGCGATTTATTCATGAACATTTTATTACTTTTTGCTTTAGTGTTTTTAATATCGGTTTCGTTTAGGGATTAATTATGACTAAGTTGAGTATCACACAAGAAATTAAAGAAAAATTTCAAAAATACAAAAATAAAAATTCATCATGGGGAAGTCTTCATATTGTTTTAGATGACAATAATATTCAAGATTCCAGCGTTCTTTTTTGCAAACAATATGCAGCCGAACAAAACGATTATGATGGGGAATTGCTGGCCGACATATTATTGCAGATGTCAAAAACTCAACGATTAAAAATTGGAAATATAATAAAATGAAAATAGAAATCAGGAAGATGGAACCAATTGATCGCGACTATATTGTTCAAACCTGGCTTAGGGCGAACTTAAGCCGCTCTGCTATAGCAAAGTCGATTCCTCGTGGGGTTTATTTCAAGAATCATAACAGATTAATTAACTATCATCTCGACTTTTGCCAGACAAAGGTTGCCTGCGATGAAGAGGGATTTATTCTTGGTTTTATCTCTTATGAAAACATTCAAGAGCCTTCAGAGTGCTTTGATCTTCTTCATTTTATATTTGTCCGCAAAGAGATGCGAAATCAAAAGATCGGGACAAATTTAATCAACTGTATGAAAAACGCCAAAGATTTGTTCTACACACATCAAGGCGACATTTATAACCTTTGGGGAAAATACGAAAAAAAAGTATTTAACCCTTATCTCTTTTGGGGGGCAAGATGAAGTTTGTTGAGTTAAAAGTGCACCAGGCAGTTCATGTTATCGAGGCACAAGGTGCTGCGGTTAAATTCGGAGTTGGGGCAGACAAGGCCATTCTGCAGAAAGCTATCATTCAAAAAGTAGATGGCGGTTTTACGGTTAAGTTCAAAGAGGGCAGTGGATACTTTATCAGTGATAATAATGTGGTTTGGGCAAGGTATGCAGAAGAAACCCCAATAGGGAAAGCGTTAGGCGATGATCTTAAAACGCATTTAGAAAATATAAAAACAGAGCTGACAACTCCACCAAGCGAAGAAGCTCAATCCAAGTCACAAAAAAGAAGATTAAAAGTTCAAAAATCAGATGCTATCGACGCCGAATAGATACCTTTATCAAGAATATTTGCGAAGACAGCAGGAGCGTCCTAGGTTGCACCTTGCTGATCTTCGCGATCCCAATTTCCATAAGCAGAATGAAGTCCTAAACGCAAGAGCGCATAGATTTAAGGCGATTAATTGCACCAGAAGGGCAGGAAAATCTGTCGGTGAAGCGATTGACCACATCGAAATCATGCAAAAATATCCTGGCTCAAGGTGCATATATGGCGGTCTGACCTTGGACTCTGTCACTGAAATAATCTGGGACGTCTTTCTTGAAAAGCTTGATAGCGCGAAAATATTTCATAAGGTCGATAAAACACATCGGATAATAAGATTGGGAAATGAATCGAGAGTGCGCCTGTTCGGAGTTGATGCCTCTGAGAAAGAAATGAGGAAAATACTCGGGCAAAAACTAAGAAAAGCATCAATTGATGAGGCCGGTTCTATAACAATTGATATGCCCAAGCTTTGCTATCAAATGATAATGCCAGCATTGATCGACTTACGGCCTGATTCTTGGCTTACGCTACTTGGAACCTGTGAAAACATTCCTGGGACATTCTTTGAAGATGTCACCGAGGGAAAAGAAAGAGGAGTTGATTGGAGAGTCTTTAAGTGGACCGCCTATGACAATCCTCACATGAAAGAGCAGTGGACTGAGGAAATTTGCGAATTAGAGAAAAATAACCCTAAAATAAGAGAAGCGTCATGGTTTCAGACGCATTACCTTAATTTGTGGGTCACGGATGACAACCTTATTATTTATGATCTTCGGAAAGCATTTCTCAACCCATGGAAGCTTAGACAGAAAGGTCTTTTTATCCTTGGCGTTGACCTTGGATATAATGACGCTACTTCATTTAGTGTTGTTGGTTTTTCAATGAGGGATAATAAGTCCAACCTGATCTACTCAAAAAAAGAATCGTCGCTTGATTTTTCAGGAGTCGATGCCGAGGTGAAGAGGCTTGAGAAGATTTTTCAAACTGATTATGGAATGGAAGGCGGGTTTTATAAGTACATTGTTGACGGTGCAAACAAGCAAGGCGTTGAGGAAATGAAGAAGAGGAAAGGAGTTCCTTTTGAAAACGCTGAGAAGCAAGATAAAGTTACCTTTATGCGCCTGATGTATGATGATCTTAAAACTGGAGTTTTTGAGTTAAGCTCTAAAGACGAAGAAGAATCAGCTTTTGCCAAAGAATGTAAAACGCTCATCTGGAAAGATGAAGACAAGGGAAAAGAAGATGAAAGATGCGAAAATCACGCAACAGACGCAACCCTCTATGCCTGGCGATACGCCTACAACTATCTCTATGTCCAACCCGACCAAGGTCCAAAAAAAGGGTCGGAAGAATGGCATCTCCAGCAAGAGCAAGAAGCAGCAGAGCGAGAATTGCGAGAAAATGAACAATTTGCAGTTTGAAACAGTGCTTAAATTGATGGTACAATACAAAGCTAGGGAAGTTAAAATCGGCGACATGGAAATCAAGCTTGATAACTCAGCTTTTTTACCAGCCACCTCCACCAAAGAAACAGAACTCACGCCTGATGATTACAGAAAGCTAGAGGAAGAAATTCTCTATTATTCTTCAAAGTGAGGGATTAAATGGAAAAAAAGGTTTTTTGGTGGCAGGCGGACAAGTCAGAGATTCACAACAAGGTCTTCGAGCATATCGAGACAATAAGCGTGAACCAAGGCTATAGAAACGAGCTTAACAAGCGCAACCTGAGACTTTATGGAGATTATGAGGCGTTTGGGATATTTGATGCCGCCTTTGATGCTTTAAAGCCAATAGGGCGATTAACCCTTAACGTAATCCAACAATGTGTTGACACTGCTTGCGCCAGGATAGCTAAGAATAAACCAAAGCCAAGATTTTTAACCTCAAACGGTAGCGCACCAATGCAAAGACGAGCGCAGATGCTTGAGCGTTTTGTTCAGGGGATTTCATACAAAAACCAAGACGATAAAAAAATGCAAAATATGTTTAGATCGTCCTGCGTGTTTGGAACTGGTGCGGTCAAGGTTTTTTCTGAAAATGGCGAAATCAAATCTGAGCTTAAATTTACACCTTCCCTAATGGTGGACGAATCTGATGCAATCTACGGGAACCCATTTACTCTTTATGAAATCCAATTGGTAAACAAGCACATCCTAAAAGAAAAATACCCTCAATTTGCAGCAGAAATTGATTCGGCAGCATTGAGCGACTTCCAGTATATGGTTGACTTCAACAGCTACGACCAAGTTGTAATTTGCGAGGCCTGGAAGCTGCCTTCTTCTCTAGATGCCAATGACGGACGTCACTTTATCGGAATCAATAACTGCACATTACTTGATAAGAAATGGAATAGAAGCAAGTTCCCGTTTGTGTTCTGTCGATTTAGACCAAAATTGGTCGGATTCTGGGGCGAAGGTATCGCAGAATTAATTACAGGGATTCAGGTTGAGCTTAATAAGATTCTACGAACAATACAGCTTTCGATGCATCTTGGCGCAATTCCCAAGTTGTTCATAAGAAGAGGGACAAAAATTCCTGTTCAGCACCTAAATAACGAAATCGGCGGCGTGGTTTATCATGACGGCGAAAAGCCTGTCTATGAGCCATTAATGGGAATACCTCCAGAGCTAAGACCTTATGCTCAAGACCTTTATCTGAAAGCATTTGAGGCGATTGGACTATCTGCCTTGTCGGTTTCTGGTTCTAAACCTGCCGACCTTGAGTCAGGTAGAGCGCTAAGAGAATTTAACGACATTGAAACAGAGAGATTCGCCCTAGTTGCCCAGGATTATGAAAGTGCTCATATCGACCTTTGGAAGCTATACATCGACGAAGCAAAAGAACTGGCCGAAGAAAATAAAAAGTTCGCGGTTACGTTCCTTGACAAGAACGGTATGGAAAAAATCTACTGGAAAGATATTGGATACAAAGAAGATGATTTTACTCTTCAATGTTATCCGACAAACTTCCTAAGAACACAGCCGGCAGGAAGACAAGAGGACGTCGATTTCTTAATGTCAAAAGGGATTATCGATTTAGAAATGGCGCGCGACCTTCTCGACTTTCCAGATACAGAAAAATATTTTCAAGTTGCCAATGCTAAAAAACGGCATATCGATATGTGCATCGCCAAGATAGTCGATAAAGGCGAATACATTCAACCGTCAATCTACCTGGGCATCGAACTCCTTACCAAAGGAATCGAGCTAATGAGTAATAACTTATTCTATTATCAAGACAAAGGACTCGAGCCAGAAAGACTCGACCTTTTTGCTAGATGGATAAGTGATGCCGAAGCAATCATGGAATCAGTCCAGCAACCAATGCCAACGCCTGAAGAAGAAGCAATGGCAGAGCAAATGATGCTAAATCCTCCGCAACCTCAGTTGCCAGAACCCTCTCAAGGGGAATTGCCCATTGATCTAGCGCAATTATCCCCAGCAGAGACGGTTCAACTACCGCAATTGTAAAACCCCAATTTCGGGGCAAACGGAGGATAATCAGTGAATACTCAAGCGCAGTCAACAGCAGACCAAAACCATTCCACATCAGACTTCGAGGAAGCAATTAAGGCAATGGGGGACTCTCCCCTTAGAGTTCCAGACGAAAAAGATCATGACGATCTTGATCCAGAGGAGGTTTTAGATGCCGAAGAAGAGCAACAACCACCTAAGGCACCGGCACCAGAGACAGAAAAGAAACCAGTACATCCAAAAATTGACCTCGACCCAAAAAAATATGACCAGGCACTTGAGGCCAAAAGAAAACAATTTCTCGCAGAAAAGAAATGGAAGGAAGAAAAACTCCAATATGAACAACGAATAAAAGAACTAGAGGCAAAAGCAAATAAACCAACTCGGAAGGAAGAATCAAGGTCAGAAGATGAAATCTTCGACGACATTGTAAACGACCCCGAAAACAAATGGCTATCTCCTCAGGAGATCGCCAAAAAAGTTCGTGAAGAAGTAATGGCGGAAATTAAAAAAGAACGCGAACTTGAGAATCAAAAACAAAGCCAAGAAATGGAAATATCCATTTTCAAGGAAAAGATTAATGAGCACATCGAAACAAATGCCGAGCAATATCCTATGATTTCAGCGATGGGATATGAGGAAAATGTTTTCGATATTATTGAGCAAGCCTACGCAAGAGATTCAGAGAAGTACGGCGACGAATATGCCAATGACAATATCATGAGCATTGAAGAGGCCTCAAAAAAATTAGAAAATTATCTTGCGCAGCAATTCAAAACAAGAGTAAAATCAAAAAAGATAGGAAAGTCTTTAAGCTCATACTTGAGCGATGACGAGGAAACTCAGTCACCATCTACGCAGTCAAATACTCCTAAAACCTTATCAAATGACTTTTCAAGAAACCCGTCCAGCAAAGAAGAGCTTCCCGAAGATGAGAGGGAACTATTTAAGCTGGCACTTAGTAAAGTTAAATAGGAGTATTTATGGCTTTAGATTTAAGTTCATTTTCACCCGCATTAAAGATTCTTTATTCTGGAAAGAAAGTCGAGAATCTTACTTATAAAAACCGCCCAACATACGCAATGGTCGCTAAGAACAAAGATTTCTACGGCGAATCATACAAATTTGCGTTGATTCATGGGAACAACCAAAGACGTTCTGCTCTATTTGCAACTGCTCAAGCGAACACTTCTACTTCAAAAGTAAAAGCTTTCAACTTGACTCGCGCAAAAGACTACGCCTTTGCAACTGTTTCTAACGAAGTTATGGAAGCTTCTGAAAACGATAAAGGAGCTTTCCTAAAGGCATTAACGACTGAAATCGATGGAGCTTTTAGCTCTATGGCAGATTCAGACGCCATGTCTATCTTTGGTGACGGTGGTGGTACAATCGCCCAGATCGCCGCTGCTCAGAACTTAGCATTAACAGTGATGACCCTTAGAAATTCTGACGATGTTCATAAGTTTGAAATTGGTCAAGCACTACAGTTTGCTTCGGCAAAAACAGGAGGAACTTTAAGAGTTGGTTCTCTTACTGTGACTGCCGTTGATCGCGATGCTGGTACTGTAACTCTTTCTGCTGCCCTTAACACAATCGCCGCAATCACTGCAAGCGATTATGTTTTAATGGCAGGCGACTACGATGCTAAATTGAAAGGTTTTGCAGCTTGGTTGCCAGAAACGGCACCAACTGCTGGGGACAACTTCTTTGGAGTTGATCGTTCAGTTGACCCTGTTCGTTTGGCCGGTATCCGTTTTGACGGTTCTGCCCTTCCAATCGAAGAAGCACTAATCAAGTGCTCTGCTCGTATGTATAAAGAAGGTGCTAGACCAGACAACGTGGTTCTACCTGTTGATAAGTATTCTGACCTTGAAATCTCTTTAGGGACTAAAGTTCAGTATATTCAACAAGCAGCTTACGGAAACGCAAACATCAACTTCCAAGGTATCAAGCTTTCAACCAAGCAAGGTGTCTTGAATGTGTTTTGCGATCCTTGGCTAACTGACCCTGTCGGGTACATGTTGACCATGTCAACTTGGGAATTAGTCTCTCTTAAAGACCCAATTCGCTTCTTAATGCAAGACGGATTGAAAATGCTAAGAGTAAACGATGCCGATGAAGCAGAAGCTCGCATTGGTGGATACAAGCAACTTGGTTGCCATGCTCCAGGTTGGAACGCTCGTATCGCTTTCTAGTTTTTTAACAAATTAGGGGAGGTGTACGCACTTCCCCTTTTTTCTTTCAGGAGTTTTTATGGGATACATGAAGCAATTTAGTAAATCATATTTCGATATCGTAAAACTTTACGGTATTGTTGCAATTGGAGCTGCTGGAGCACCAACAATTACAAATTTCCCTGGAGTTTCGTCTGTTACAAGAACAGGTGTAGGGGCATATGACATTGTTTACACTGACACTTTCAGCTTGTTTCTGATGCTTTCAGCGGTTCTTGAGGTTGCTGGCCCAGAGGCTTTAGTTGTTCAAGTTACGGCCAAGAACTTAAGCACAAAGACAATTAGCATCCTTTGCGTTGACACTGCCGGTGTTGTTGCTGACCCCTCAAACGGTTCAGTATTAAGACTTGAAATGACTTTTTCTGAATCATCTGCTTACCCTAACAACGGTTAATCCGTAGAGGAGTTGCCATGTTGGGACTAATGGACGATAGCAAGAAAAAAGCTTCTGTTATAATTGGGATTATGAATAAGAAAAAAGACAACCCTGATATGATGGAAGAAAAGCAAGATCAAAACCCTCTTGTTGAAAAAGTATTCTCCTCTTTATCAGTAGGAGATAAGCAGGGCTTTCAAGATGCCATGAGACTTTTTATCAAAGAAGTTGTTTACGATCTTGAGATGAGCGAAGAATCTAGCGAAAAAGAAGATTAATCGGGGGTTGATATGGGAAGCACGGTAACCCTAAGCGAGTTAAAGCAAAGGGCAAGGGAGAGGGCAGATCAGGTTAATTCCACATTTGTCCAAGACTCTGAGCTTACTTCCTATATCAACATCTCTGCAAAGCAGCTTTATGATTTATTAGTTGCCGCCTATGGTGAAGACTATTATATCAAGGATGCCGCTACTCCTTACACAATCACAGCAGATGGGACTAACGACACCTTTAGTTTGCCAACTGATTTTTACAAAATGGTTGGACTCGATGAGGATGCTGGTGGTGGGCAGAGATACACTTTAAAACCATTCATGTTTCAAGAGCGCAATCAGTACAAGCAGCCTTATTTTGCATTGGCGCCATATACTAGCTCGTACAAATACAAGGTTTTTGGCGACAGTATCAAGTTTATTCCTAAACCTTCTGCTAATAAAAACTTTTACCTCTGGTACATTCCAGTGATGACCGAACTTGTTAATGGAACCGATGAACTCGATGGAATTAATGGATGGGAAGAGTTTATCGTTCTCGATGTCGCTATTAAGATGATGATTAAAGAAGAGTCGGACCCAAGTGCTTTAATAATTGAGCGCAGGCTAATTAAAGATAATCTTGAGGCAATGGCGCAAAATCGTGATTCTGGAATGAGCATGAGAGTTCAGGACGTAAGAAGAGATCAAATTTCGCCTTATGGTGGTCGCGGCGTCTGGGAGATTTAATGTCTTTTGATAAGTTAAGCTTCAAGAAAATTGGTCCTTCAAATGACAAAAGTCCAGAGGCACTTGACAGGAAAATTACAGAGCTACAAGACAATATTCAAGAGGCTTTTGGGGCTGTAAAGCAAGTGTCATTATCTGAAATCAACAGAGGCGTTATTGTTGAGATTTCAGGACTTCCACCATTAACCACCAGAACTTATGAGCACAATCTAAACAGAGAGCCTAAGGGATGGATTGTAGTTGATCTTATTTTAAATACTACCGCATATCCCGTTAGAGTATCGTGGAATAAAAAATACATAGAAATACAAAACGTCGATGCTGGAAACGCAATGGACGTTAAATTGTTGGTGTTTTAATGAAAACTAAAGAGGTTTCAATTGTTTTAACGGACGGCATGGACACCAAGCCTAATGAGCAACTGGCCGCCAAGCTAAAGCTTTTGCAAAATGCCACACTGGAAAAAAAGCTAACTCCAAGGAAGAGGCATGGGAAAACTCCGCTTTCAAAAGTTGCTGTCAATCCGAATACAAGTCCAGCTTTGTCTAATATTATTTCAATAGACAATTACAATGGTGGCCTAGTTGCCGAAGATAAAAATGGTCTTTATGTTCACGATTCTGGGCAAGATCGATGGACACAAAAAAGTTCAATGCCCAGATCAATACTTGAAACATTTACATTAATTACAGACAACACAATAACCCCAGAGATGAGATTTTATGACTACGCTGAATTGGATGGTTATAGAATTTTTACAATGGCAGATTTTGCTAATGTGAATAACTCGATTCTTTATGTTGTCGATTCAAAAAATAATATAGTTTATGATTCAAAGGCGGACATTGGGACCATAACTGGCAGAATAAGGCCTGTTGTTATTGGGTCCAGGGTTGCCATTGTTCAGATTACAGGTGCTTTAATTGATATTGGAGAACTTTATTTTAATTTCCCAGGTATTCAGCTTTCTACAGGGATTTTAAGTAATGTCTTGGCAAATACCCTTCCCCATTTTGACGTTTGTGCAATTTCATCAAGCAAGATTGCAATAGGCTATTATGATGGCGCAAATCTCAAATCAATAACAATAAACACATCAGGCGCAGGGGTTTTTACCATTGGCGACTCTGTCACTGTCGATGCTGCGGCAATTAACACTACGTCTTTTCATATTGCTTGGGATTCAGCCTCTAGTCTTTTATGGTTTGCTTATTGGCAAACAAGCGGAATTAATTCGCTTGCTGGAACTAAAAACTATAACAGTTCTTTGGTTCTTCAAAATGCCTTCGCTTCTGCCAAGTCGGTGGTAACTGCAACTGAAGTCCCTTACAGCTTGGGAATTTCTTTTCCGTATAGTGCCACAGCTCAAGCCGATCTTTATATTTGCTATGTTCCCACCGCTGGAGGGATAACCTCTAGCACTACATATAAGTCGATAATGGTGTCAGTCGTTGCAAATGCATGGGCAGCCTCTTCTCTATTCGTGTTGTCAGGAAGGCTTTACTCGAAGCCATTTGTCTATAATTCCAAAAGCAATGTGATTATCTCTAGGCTAGAGCCTTCAAGTCTTGGTTCTGATGTTGACCTTGTAAATGCCACTTATTACATTTTAGATTCAGACAAAAACGTATCTGCTAGATTTATGCGAGGACAAGCAGATTGGTTATTTGGTTCAAACCCTGACTTTTTAGTGACTCCAAATTTTGCCTCTAACATTCTAACATTCGCAGGAATAGGAAAAGATGCATTTTCAAATGCTGCTAATTTTCAAACAATAAAAGCTTATGCAAATATTGTAACTGTCACTTACGAATCGTTAAAAAAATCAAAAGCAATCAATTTAGCTGGTTGTTTGTTCATGACTGGTGCAAACCCAACCGTTTTTGATGGGAATATCGAATATGAAAATGGCTTTCTTCATTCTCCTTATATTTTTTCTACTTCTGTTGGGGCCGGTGGTCTTCCGAATGGTTCTTATAGATATTTAGTCACCTATGAATACACAAATTTCAGAGGTCAAAAGGTTGTATCTTCATCTCAAGAATACCTGTACAGCAATACGACAAATCAATATTTAAACATAGCCGCATTGTCGTACAAGCTCGGCAAGCTCACGGGCTGCCAAGTTGTTTTATGGAGGACTGCGCTTGACGGTGATACTTTCTACAAAGTCACATCGATCGCAAATGATTCAACTACAAATTATGTCTCATTAAATGACTCGGTTCCAGATGCAACACTCGAAACCAGAGAGACTTATTACTTTCCTGAGCCAGTTCTGGAAAATCAGCCCCCAAGTCCTTTTAGTTCATTTGACTTGTTTAAAAATAGATTAATGACAATTGCATCGGATAAATTAAATTATGTTCAATTTACTAAAGAAAAAGATTTTGAGCTTGACCCAGGATTCAATGAATTTCTTAGACTTCTTATCGAGGACAATTCTGTTTCTGTTGCTGAGAAATTGGTCGCGGTTTCGTCATTAGATGACAAGTTAATATTTTTCAAAGAATCGACCATTATGTACTCAATCGGAGATGGGCCAGACAATTCTGGGGAGAGTGGCGAGTTCACAAGACCGCAGCTTGTTTCCTATGATGTTGGATGCATAAATCCTAGATGTATTGCCTTAACTCCTAATGGGTTGATGTTTGTTAGCAAGAAAGGAATTTGGGCACTATCAAGAGGAATGGAGATTGAATACATTGGAAAAGAGGTTGAGGAATATAATAACTACACTTTTTCCAGTGCTATTTTAGATGAAAAGAGAAACCTAGTTTACTTCTCAACTACAGATGGTCCTGCTTTGGCCTATGATTATTTTACTAAGCAATGGTCAGTCTTTGATAATTATTCAGGTAATGACATGACCATGGTTGATGATAAAATCTGCCTGGGTACTTCTGACGGTACAATTTACCAGGAAAATGCAGATTATGACGATGATGGCAATTTTATAAAGCAAATCATTGAAACAAACTGGATAAAAATGTCAGGTGTTCAGAATTTTGGGAGAGCAAGAAGATTGTTGCTTTTGGGTGAGTTTGTTTCTAAGCACAAAATGAAAGTTTCAGTGGCTTACGACTACGAACAATATTATCAAGACGAATATGTGCTGACACCAGAAGATGCTGCGGATTATAATATAACCACGAAGCCGGCAAACAGTGACCTTTATAATGGAACGATTGACGGCGTTTATCAGTGGAGGATTCATTTGGCCAAACAGAAATGCCAGGCAATCAAAATCAAGATCGAAGACGTAGAAGATGGTGTTGATGGCGAGTCTTTTAGGCTTTCAGATTTAACTCTTGAGGTTGGTTTAAAAGATGGACCGTTTAAAACTGAGTTCAATAAACAGGGGTAGAATATGGGATTTTTGAGCAAAGCGGCAGGAATTGCACTAGCTCCATCAACAGGGGGATTGTCTTTGATTCCCATGGCGGCTGGTAAAGGCAATATTGGCACAGGTTTAAAGAAGCTAACAGGTCAAGAGTCGTATAAAGGTCCAGTTGGTTCTGACCCATATTATGAAGCAAAGCAAAGAGCTGGCATCGAAGAGATGGAAAAAGTGGCGTCTGGGCAAACCCCAAGCTACGCCGAAACTGCCACAAGAAATATGCTTGCCAAGAATCTTGCTGCTCAACAAGCAGGGATTAGATCAATAGGCGGTATTTCTGGTGCTCTAAAGCAGAGAATGGTAGCAAACGCTGCTGCAAGAGCTGGAACAGAGATGAGCCGATCTGGTGGCGAAGCTGCACTTTCTGAAAGGATGCAAGCACGTCAAGCGTTGGCAAATATGCTGGCACAGGCACGATCTGGTAGCTTTGCTGATGTTCAGGCCCAACAACAAAATTTCCAACAGAACCAGGCAAAGAGAGCGCAGTTAGCGCAAACTATTCTTGCGGCAGGAGGTCAGGCAATGGGTGCAGGAATGTCAGGTGGTGGCTTTAGTCCTGCCCGATCTCCAGAAATGGTTAATCCCCCAGTAAGCACGCCAACTTATGACAATAGCTCATGGGCAGATAATGCGAATAAAAAATATACTCTATTCTAAGAGGGCAAAATGGCAGATTTAACAGGTGCTACGATATTAAAAGATGATGAACTTGAAACAGTAATAAGCAAGCCTAAAAAGCCTGTTTTAGATGTTAATTTTGCGACTCGGGACCAGTACCCAGGAATGTCTGACGATCAGATTTTGGAAAAGATAGGCGCTGACACGCAAGCTCAAATGGTTCAAGAAGATCAATACCGAGAACCACAACAAGTTGCACCTGGCGTTACACAGGAAATGCTTAATCAGTCATTGCAAGGGTTCCAAAAGGCTGCAAAACCATCTCTTCAGCAAAAAATATCAGGTCAACCAATAACGGTAACTGGACAAACAAAAAAACCAATTGCGCCACCCGCTGGAAAAATGCCAGAAACCACTTCGGCTTTTAAACTTCCAGAAATGCCAAAACCAGAAGCATTAAAAGCAAAAGGTGAAGAAATTATTCAAAGAGGGGCAGACGAAGAAGCTGCTTACAAATTCCAGGCAAAAGAAGCTGCGCTTGAGGCAGAGGATTTAAGACAAAAAGCGGCCACCGAAGCTGTTGGTGGTATTTTAGAAAAAAAAGACTATGTTGATGCAAGAGTTCAAGAAGCACAGGACGAGCTTGATGCTTACAATGAAGCAAGATTACTTGCAGATGAGCAACAGAAAAAAATTAATGATGAGATTTCAAAAAAAATAGCAAATGAAGGTCCAGAGTTTTATGAAAGGACTCTTGGCAATAGAATCGGATGGATGATTGCAACATTTGTGGCCGGACTTGGAGGAAAAGGGGAATCTGTTTTAAGGATGCTCGATAGCGAAATAGAAAGAAAAGCAAAACTTGATGCTCAAAAGATTGCATCAATGGCAAAAATGTACAAGCCATCAAAGGCAGCGAGAGGTGAAGAGGATAAGCTTAAAAAAACGCTTCAAGATTGGCAAAAACAGCAAGCAGCTATGTACACAGAGATTACCGAGAGAAAACTAAAAGAAGGTATGCAAAAGGCAAAATCTCCAGAAGTTTTAGCTCGTTATCAAGATGCTCTTGCCATGATTACGCAAAAGAAAGCTAATCAAAAAGTGCAGCTTGAAAAAGATTATTTCACTAAAAAGACTGAGGATACAAAAAGAAGAAGAGAAGAAGACGTCATTGCTTCTCAAGGGCAAGCATTGCCGAGTGAAGCTTTTGTTACTCCTCAAACTGCTAAGCTAAAAATAAATGTTCCAGGAACTAAAATCTCCTTTGTAGCTTCAACAGAGAAAGGAGCAGAAGAACTAAGAACTATGATTCCTTCCTCAAGGACAATTTTAGGCCTGTATAAAGATTTAGAATCTCTTTACAGCAAGCACGGAAAAGCTGGCAAATTGACCCCAAAGGCTTTTAGTGAAGTAAAAAGCAAAATGGATACTCTAAGGGATCAATTGGTTGCCGAGGGTGCTGGTGGCGGCTTTGTTAATACTGGGGTGATACAGCCGGGAGAATTGCCAGTTCTTAGGTCTGTATTTACTGGTGGAGACCCAAATTCTCTTTTTAAAGATTGGAAAAAGACTGTCCAACCTTCAAGGAATTTTATTATCAAAAAGCTTTCTGAGAAGCTAAACTATGAAAGAGTTCCAAAAAATCAGCATAGATTAATATTGGGGTACTAAATGGCCCAGCTATTTAATAAATTATCGGGACAATTTGAAGAAGTCTCGGACGATCAGGCAGAAGATTTAAAATCATCTGGTGAATACCTAGAGCCAGAAGAAACAATTGAAGTTTTCAATACTCAAACAAATCAACCTGAATTTGTTGCTTACGACGAAGCACCTCAAAAGGTTTTGGCGCAAACACATCAATTTTTATCTGGGACAAAGATTCCTTTTTTGAATGATCTTGGTGAGACTGAGCTTGTAGAGCCAGAATCCGCTTATGACAAAATAAACGCAGGGGCAATGCCTTCTTCTTATAAGCAATTCAGCAAAGAAGAACTTGAAAGGAAGCGCGGAACTCCTGGCCAAATGGCAATTTCTGCACTTGAAGGCTCTGCGAGAGGTGCCACTTTAGGACTTGGCGCGGAAGGCGTCGTCGGATTAGCAAGAAAAGGAATTGAAAGCACTGGCGGTAAAGCTCCTGAGTGGATGGGTGACTATATTCAAGCCGCCGAAGAAAGAGAGGCAGTAAATCCTATTATTTCTGGCACTGCTGAGTTTGCAACTCCGTTTGTCGGACTTGGAATGGCGGCAAAGGGCGCAAAGGTTGCTAAATTTTTACCTTCAAACGCTCTGTTTTCTGTTGGTGAAAAATTAGGCTACGGAGCTGAAAAAGCTGCTCAAAAAATGCTTGGGAAAAAGGTCAGCGAAAGAGCGTTAAAAGGAATTGCTGGCGCATCTAACTTTGCCACTCAAGCAACGCTCGATGGTGCAGTTATTAATGCTAATAAGCAAATGAAGGATTATGTAAATCATGACAAAGACTTCTCTGCTGAGTCTTTTATTGGAAATACTGCAATTTCAACATTGTTCGGGTCTGTTGTTGGTGCCGCGTCACCTTATGCAAAAGACTACATAACCAAACAGGCAAATAGCTTTAACAGGCTTAAGTCTTTCATTGGCGAAGATAAAATAATTCAAGATTTGCCTGCAAGGGATGCATTGGCAGGAATGAAGGCAGACGAATCTAAGTTTGCACCTGGAAAATATGGATTCACTTTCAAAAAAAATTCAAAACTAGATAATATCTATGTCTTGGAACAAGGGAATAAAAAAGTAGTCATAAACAAAGCTGACATCATTGATCGTTTGATAGACTACGATAATCCAATAGAACTTAAAGACTTTGTTCTTAAAAACAATGGTAACTCTGACGTTTTACAACTTATTCCTGACGAGCTTTATAAAACCGATCTTTGGAACTCGATGCGAATGGCAGATTTTTACGGTGAAACTCCGCTAAACTCTACCATTAATCACCTTTCGCAGTTTAAAGAAACCAAAGAGCTTTCAAATATATTAGCAAGAAAGCAAAATGTCCTGGCAAGGCTTGAATCAATTTCGGAAGTCCCACTTGAGGGAATAGTCGAAAAAGAACCGATTTCTCAAGCATTAAAAGACGAAGCAAAAGAGGTCTTTGAAAAGTATTTGGACATTTTGCAAAAAACAAAACCAACTGAAGAATCCAAGCCTATTGTTGAATTTTTAAAATCAAACTTTAAAAAATCAAAAGAGATAATTGATCAAAAAGTCGAAGAAAAGTTTGGAAACATAATTGGCCACATTGAGGGCGGCGATGTTGTTATTCATTCAAAACGAGGACTGCCAGAAGATGCTGTTTTAAGAAACTTCAAAGTATATTCTACAAAAACCAAACAGACGCCTGCCGACTTGAATGCTCTTTTAAGGCAAATGGGTGCAAAAGATAAGCATCTTAAATATTTTAAAAATAGATTCAACGAGGAAGAAAAGAAAAAAATACTTACCTATCTTGAGGATAAGATAAAACAATCTGGCGATATAATCCCAGATGTTCATTCTATTGAAGAAGCTTTGCTGAACGATAACAAGTTGGCACTTGATGCCAGGGAATCTGCTTTAAACAAAATGGCAAATGCTGTTTTGGGAAAATATGGAAATGTTGGCATTAGGGACATGGGGCTACATAGCTCAAAAATTTCTAATTATATTGAGAAGCAAATAATTCCTGAGCTATACGAAAAAGGAATACTGCGCCCAGGAATGGGACGTGCCGAGACAATATTAAAAGAATACTCAGATTTTTACAAAAACCTAGATACCAAAATGACTCCTATTGAATGGATTAAAGCAAGGCAAGACATTGACCAACAAATAGGAAGATCATTTATTAAAGATTATGGTTCTGTCCCTTTCGGAAAGCAAAAGCTCTGGGACTTACGACACTTTATGGAAGATGAACTGGAAAATGTTGTAAGAAAAAAGATACCAGAAAGGTCTGATTTATTAAAAGAATATCAAGACGCCAAATTCATGTATCGAATAACTCATGATAGCGATCGAGGAGAATCTTTATTTACAATTGCCAGAGACAGCTCAGACAAAGAAGCCGCAAGGTGGAACATAAGCGCACCAAAGCTTATCAGATCAGCATTATCGGCCGGAGCAGGTTATTCTTTGGGTGGTATTCCTGGCACGATTGCAGGGATAGCTGCTGAAAATTTAATCACAGGTCCATTGGTTAAAAGTTCACCTTATTTTGAATACCAGTATTTTAAAAAAGTTTATCCCAAGCTAGAAAAGTCTTTCAAATTTATCGACCAAAGCAGTAAAGAATTTGCCAAAGGCGTACGCGCGGCCAATATTGGTGCTCAGGAAATCGCATTGGATAATAAAGACGTAGATTTTGTTCTTAAAAATAGATCAAAAATAGAATCAGCGTACAATAATCCTATCAATTTTATCCAAATGGTTTCAGAGAAAAACCCAGATGCAGAAATTTTCTCACCAGAACTTGGTGCTAAAATTGCCAAGGTCGGGCAAGCTGCCATGAATTTAATTTATGAAAAGATGCCTAAAAACCCCTACCCAGATGATCCAAGCTTTGAATGGAGACCTGACCCAATCGAGATGGCCAAATTTAAAAGGTATGTCACTGCCGTCCTTAAACCAGAGACTATTTTTGAGAATTTTGGCAACGGGTACGTATCCCAAGAGGAAATAGAAACTCTTAAAAAGGTTTATCCTACTACTTATTTAATGCTTAAAAGAAAGGTTTTTGAACGAACCTATAATAAAAAGCTCAATTATCAACAGCAAGAGCTTATTAAAAAGGTTTTTGGTAACGAAATGGGTAATTATAAATTCCCAAAAAGTATCTATTACAAGCCTGAGCAATTAGAAGAAGATCCACAAACTTTAAAACAATCAAATAAACAATTTTCTGGACAGGAACCTACCAAGGCACAGAAAATAGAAGCGAGGTAACATGAGAAAGCATTTCATCAACAAAAGAGTCATTAACCAGACAGGGCTTGCGGTTACGATTGAAACTGAGGTTTTACCTATTCAGGCAGTTGATCTAGCGGGGCTATTCTTTAGCTGGTCAAATGGTGCAGGATTAGCGGCAACTTTCACGATTCAAGTCAGCTTTGATAATGAAACCTGGTACGATCTTCCATTTGGTTCAGCGATTGCATTATCTGGCGCAAGCGGAAGCAATTTCGCGCAATTAAACGATCATTTTTTTAAATCTATGAAAGGCGTGTTCACTTTTACTGGCGGTTCTTGCGACCTTGTATGCTGGTATGGTGCAACTACCAAGGGGGCATAATGGGCGTATATGTTTATCCACCAGTATCACTTAGCACTACTCCGAATCAGGTTTTAAACCCTGACGGCTCTCAAGCTCAGTTTAACTTTACTCCAATTGAAAATGGACTTGTCGTTGATCTTTCAACTATTCCACTAGCTGGACAGTTGACAATAGTTGCAGCACTTTCTGCCAATCTTAAGAAAATAACATACAAAAATGACAGTGGTAAAAACCTACTTCTTCAATCTGGCGCAAGAGACAAAATCGTCCTTGGAAAAGGTAGCTCCGGAGATGGTGGAGTTGATTACTATGGACTATCTGGCGAAGCTATACAAATTGAAGTCGAGGACGGAAGCGCAGGGTCTGGCTATTTAGAAATTAACTTTTTGGGGTAAATATGATTAAGAATATTTTCTTATTTTTTGCGCTAATTATTTTAACGAGTAATGTTTTTGGTCAATGGTACTGGGACATAGTAAACGGGAAAGATGCTGCAAAAAATCTTACAAGACAAATTGCGAACGATACAGACCCAAAAACCATTGAGTTTGGAACAATTAATCCATCAGTCGTGGCAACCAATGCAAGCCAGGGTTCTGTTTTTATATCGACATCTGCTATTTATCAAAAATTAGACAATGGATTGTCGACTAATTGGCAACCCCTCTTAATAGGTCCGGCAGGTTCTGGCACTGATGAATGTGTTGCACGTTGGGACGGGACAGGAGTCCCACTTTTGCAAAACTCCCTTCTCTGTATAACAGATTTGGGAGTTGCATCTGGTCTTACTCAGTTCAATTTAGAAAATTTAAGATTAGATGGGAATACTATTTCCAGCACTGACGTCAATGGTGATATTTCACTTACCCCAAACGGCACTGGAAGCGTAATAATCTCTGGAGTGACAGCAACAAGACCGCTGAAGGTAGATGCTTCTAACCAGATTATTAGTGGCCAAATAAATCTGGCATCATCTGATGATGTCACTGGATTACTGCCGCTTGCAAATGCTGGGCTAGGTGTTGATGCATCTGCCTTTGCAGATTTCACATTACTTTATAAAAACGGAGCCGCTTATAGTTCAATAGGCCCATTAACGAATGGACAATTAATTATAGGTAGCACAGGTGTTGCTCCTGTAGCATCTACGCTTACTGGTACGGCCAATCAAATTTCAGTATCTAACAGTGCTGGCTCTATAACATTATCAACGCCGCAAGATATTGGGACAGCATCAAACGTCACATTTGGAAGCGTAACAGATTCTTCTTTGACCGATGGTAGAAATACATTTGCTGGAGCATCTGGAAATCTTTCGGATGATGCTGATTGGTTATTCAATACGACAGGAAACGTGGTCACACTGACGAATGGTCAAATGAATGTCGATAATCTCAGATTGGACGGAAACACTCTTTCATCTGAAGATGCCAATGGAAATATTGTTTTAAATCCAAACGGAACTGGTCAAATTAATCTTCCAGACTTGACAGCTTCAACGCCCTTGAAACTTGACGCATCTAACAATGTAATTTCATCTGATATTTCTTTAACTACGGATGTAACAGGGGTATTGCCAGAAGCAAACGGGGGAACAAATCAATCAACCTATGCAACTGGTGATATTCTTTATGCAAGTGCTGCAAATACATTATCAAAACTCCCAGCAGGAACAAACGGGGAATTTTTATCACTCGTTGCCGGAATACCATCATGGGAACCAATCCCTGGAGTAACTGGAACGGCGAATACAGTTGCCGTATTTAACGGTGCTGGTGCTCTTTCATCTCAAGCATTAACAAATGGCCAGGTTCTGATAGGAAGCACTGGCGCGGCACCGGTTGCCGCAACCATTACAGGAACGGCAAACCAAATCAGTGTTACAAATGGTGCTGGATCGATAACTCTTTCCACTCCACAAGACATAGGAACGGCATCAAATGTTACTTTTGGCAGCGTTACCGATTCATCATTAACGGCTGGAAGAAACGTATTTGCCGGAACTTCTGGCGATCTATCTGACGATGCGGACTGGTTATTTAACACCACTGGGAATGTGGTGACATTAACCAACGGTCAAATGAATGTGGATAACTTAAGGCTTGATCTGAATACATTAAGCGCTACCGATACAAATGGCAGTGTAACGGTTCAATCTGATGGAACTGGGGACACTTATTATAAAAAGGGAAGTGACGACTCGAAAAGAATTGGCTCAAGAAACCCAGAGCTTTTCAATCTTATAAATTATCCAAGCTTTGAGGAAAATATTACCGAGGGAACCTGCACCACCGCAACTTGCACTCAGGAATCAACTGAAGTCATAAATGGGACTAAATCCTTAAAGATGGCATTTTCTGCTTCTACGGGGAACTACTTAGTTGATAAATCAACAAGCTCTCAATATAGCGGAACAAGTTACAATCTTTCATGTTGGATTAAGGCAGACTCGACGGCGACAGGGGTTCAATTTGTTCCGAGAGTTAACGGGTCCGATGTAACGGGATATTTGGAGAGTGTGATAGCAGACGGAGCCTGGAGAAAATACGACATAAGAATAGGCTCGGGTTCAACATCGATAGGATATAAAGTAAATGCTTCAGCTTCAATTACAGGAAATGTTTACGTCGATAATTGTTCTCTTGGCCTTGGTAGTATAACTCAAGGTATTGTTTCGGATGTGCAAACATTTGAGGGATATTGGGGAAGCGCAGCAAATTGTGATATTGCTTTGGGAACAACAACAGACGGCAGCTTTGTAAACTTAACTACAGATGCAGATTGCAATACTGCTACCGAGTACCTAGATCAATTGGGCTGCACTATGAGCACAAGTGGTGATTTTAAAATTACTTGCGATAATTTAGAGCCAGCAACTTATGAAACTTGCTGGGAGTTCAATCACAATTTTGATATGGCCGGAACCACAGGAGGGATGCACTTTAGAACTGCTTACTGTAACGGTTCAAGCCTTTGCGCAACTTCTGGGGATAACTATTCGGCAGTGATGCAGGTTTCATATAATCAACCAGTTTATAGAGAAAAAATGATTTGCAGTAATGCCACCGTAACAAAAAGCGGACAACTAACTATCAATCTGCAAAAGCAAGTAGTATCTACTGGCGGTGGGATTTCTGTAAACCAGCTAAAAAATATAAATTCACCAAACAGAGTAAGGCTTTTAATCAACAAGAAAAAAGACATTTCTACAGTGATTGCAAATAGCCAGGGGCCGTCGCAGATCAAATTTTATAATGATACGGGATGTTCCGACACAACGACTTCAGCAACTTTTGAAGACATGACTGACTCTGATTGCGACTATGCGACAGCAACAAAAATAGGTTCTACTACTACGCCAACAACTACAGGGGCTTTTGCTCTAAAAATCCCATCCGTTAAGGCAGGGAGATACCAGGTTTCATTTGGTGGCTTAATGGCAGCAAATAACTTGGCCACTTGTTCTTTTAGGCTATATGACGGAACTAATGTAGTTGGCCCTTTGTATGTAGATGCCGTAACAGGTAGCTTTATTTCCAATGATGGTCATGTCAACATTGTAGAATACACTTCTACGCAGACAAACTTAGAATGGAAACTGCAAGGGAAAAGAGTTTCTGGGTCGGGTGATTGTTTTGTCTATGCGAATACTGACGACAGGGCATTGGCAATAACAATGGTTCCGATTTCTGAAACGGTTTCCGGGATTGAATCTTCGATAAGCTATATAAAATTAAACACAGGTAATAACTGGGGTAGCACAAACACAGCAATCAGGAGATTTTCATCAACTACAGAATCTTTTGGGTCCGATATAACCTACAGTGATAGTTCGACAAACGGAGCAACATTCACAATCAACACTTCGGGACTTTATTCTATAACTTACTCTGATTACAACATTTCAGGATCATTCTATTTTTTCGGCATATCTAGAAATTCTAATCAGCTAACTACTGCGCCCGAGTCAATTACCAACACACATAGATTAGCAATTGATAAGGCCACTGGCTTAGGAACTGCCTACAGGGAACTAGGAACAGTCACCGCGATAGAATATTTACAGGCGGGAGACATTATAAGGGCACACACAAGTGGATCGGGGCTATCTACAGGAGGGACAAGTACTCTGGCTTCATTTTACATAGCAAAAATAAAATAAAGTATGAAAATTAAAAAGGTTCAATAATGGCGCAATTTCACCCAGATTTTTTCGACTTAGAGAGTATGCTTAGGCCGTATCGAACGACAGAATATGGTCTTCCAGAAAGCAAAGCTTCTGGGAATCCGTTTCTTTATACGGCGTACTATGTTTTGCTTCTTAGAAGAACAGGTGATTTATCTTGGTCTGACATTGTTGATTTAATGGTAAAAAAAAGAGACAAAAAAAATGAGTCAATTTCTCACGATGAGATGACTGGTCTGTGTTGCATGAAAGAACTTAAAAAAATCTGGTATTCTCGCTGCTGGTATCGCCCAGAGCTTTTTCTCTATTGGCACTCTAAGAGATTTATTATTGGAACAATTCTTTTGCCGATTTTATTTGTTAAAATTATTCTAACTTGCGCAATAAAAGAGAAGGCGAAAAACGGTTTGCCAGAGACAGATGGCCCGTTGCAAGCGTGGCTTATTTGTGAATCATTTGCATTTAAAAAAGTTGGTAAAATATGTATGTGGTTTAACAAAAAGCATTTTGGCGAGCATCCACTTTCTAAAATGTTCACAATAGCATTTAATCGAGATGCTGATCATCCATGCAGGATATTGTCGATGAAACTTGAAGGTATATATGAGCCTAAGTAAAGAGATAAGGAACAGAGCTGTTGGTGCCATTGCAACTCTAATTATTTGCGTGATTACATTTCTTGTCTCTTCTTATTTTAGTTCCTTGGCAACCAATGCCAGAGTTGATTCGCTAGAGTCAAAAATAGATAAAATTCTAATGATTTTGTGTTACGATAACGATAAGTGCAAAATGATTGAAAAGAGGTGAGTATGTCAGATCAAGTCTATCAGGGGCAAAACAAGGACATTGAAATCAGATTAAGAGATGGAAACGATGATCCATGGCCATTGACCGGAAAAGATATTATAGCTCAGTTGAAAATAAATAAAGTCGTTACAAATAAAATCTGTGCAATATCAGGCAATGCTATTCTAGGAAAAGTTATTCTGTCTTTAACTGATGTTGAAACTGCGCAATTGGCAAAGGGCGATTTACCAATCGCTATCTATGTTGGGACTTATGCAGCACCTCCAGTTATAACTCCGGCATCAGATACAACAGATCAGATTTGGAATATTGTTGGACAAGTTACAGTATTAGAGCCAAAGGTTTAAAATGTCCTGTGATGTAATTGCTAAAACCGTTGAGAATACAGTTACCGTCATAGTAAATGGTGAGCCAGTAGTTGCTAAAATAAATTCAGAATTTGTTAAGGCACTGGTATCTGATCCACTTGCCGTCAAGGCCGGAGTAACTCAATCTAAAAACTTTGTAATTATTTCACCGATCACAGGATCAGTTGGCCCCGCAGGTTCAAATGGTCAAGATGGAAATACCATATTAAATGGTGTAGTTGACCCAACGCCTGGAGATGGTGTCAATGGCGATTTCTTTATCAATACCGCTACTTTTTACATATTTGGTCCAAAGGCTGCAGGCGTATGGCCGACAGGTACATTTCTAGGTGGAAGTAAAATCCTAACAGGCGCAGGCGCTCCTGCTCCTGCCCTTCAGGGCGACAGTTACCTATACATTGATACGACCACTGGAAAAGTTTATTACAAAGTAACTGGTTCATGGATTGATACTGGACTCTATTTTCATATTTCAACTTCTACACTGCCAGAAGGTACAAATTTATATTTTACAGATGCCAGGGCAAGGACTGCTGCCGTTCAGGATGCAATTACTGATGGTGTGACAAACATCGCACCATCTCAAAACGCCGTATTCGATGCTTTAACTGCCGTCTATGTAGCAATAGCCGCAAGACAGCCACTAGATTCCACCTTGACAGCTCTGGCGGCTTTTAATTCAAATGGAATTATAGTTCAAACTGCACCAGATACATTTGCGGCAAGATCAATCCAGGGGACGGCGTCACAAATAGATGTTGCAGATGGAGACGGTGTCGCAGCAAACCCTGTTATTGGACTTTCAAATTTTGGAGCGGGGGCCGCTACTTATGTAAATCCTCGATCTGTAACAGTTGATGCAAAAGGAAGAGTGTCGTCTGTTCTTAATGGCGATGCGCCAGAATACGAATCAGTTTTATCTGATGATTTTATTACTGGTCTAAACTCAAGTCATCTTGGATGGCTTGAAACAAGATCGGGGACAAATGCTTTTTCTACAATAGTCGCTTCAGGCTCCGAAGCATTTAACAAAGCGCAAGGATGTTTGCAATTATCAACTGGAACCACGGCTTCGGGAAGATCGGCTTCAAGTCTTAATTCAAACATGGGAATAAATTACACAACAATTTCTCAAAAGTGGAGAATGTGGCTACCATCATTATCAGATGCAGCAAACGAATATAGTTTCATGATGGGATTTGGTGACACTCCAGCAGGGGCAGGAATAGTTCATACTGATGAAATATCATTCGCTTACGATAGACTAGTTTCTTCGAACTGGCTGTGTAAAACAACAAAAGCTGGAGTAACGAGCCAAACAATTACAGCTATTGCTGTAAACCCTACAACATTCAACACATTTCAAATAAATATAAACGCGGCAGGGACATCGGTCAGCTTTATTATAAATGGCGTAACTGTTGCAACTCATGCGTTAAATATCCCAGGTTTTACCGAGTTTGTTGGACCAATGGCAAAAATAAGCAAATCCGTTGGAACTACTGCTAGAGTTTCTTTGATTGATTATTTTTGGCAAAAAATTAATTGGGCGGTGGCCAGATGATTGTTTATAAAGTTGTTTTAGGAAATATATCTCATGAATTTGATTCTATTACCGATGCTCAAGCTTTTTGTTTATCTGAGTCTTTAGACTTTGAAAATATACAAGAAATTGAAAAACAAGCACCAGAACAACGGTTGAGATTAAAAGACGTATCCGCAAGGCAATTAAGACAGGCAATCGTCCTAAGCGGAATGACACTAGCACAAGTCGATGCAATTCTTGACTCTTTGGATGAGCCAAATAAATCACTCGCAAAAATAGCTTGGGAATTTGAGGTTAAGTTTTCAAGAAATGACGAGCTGGTAGATTTTATTGGGGCATCTATAGGGATTACATCGCAGCAAATTGATGATTTATGGGGGCTTGCTGGCACCTTGTAAAAATAATAACATTAGATACAAACAAAAAAGGAGTATTTATGGACAAAGCGCAACTTGTAGAGATTTTGAAATCTGAAGGACTTGAGATGGCAGAAGAACAAGCCGTTGCATTATGCAAAGGCGTTTTTAAAGCACTTCCAAAAATTGCAGCTGCAACAGAAAATAAGGTTGATGATTTGGTAGTTCCGCTTTTATTAGCAGTTCAACCAAAAGTTTTAGAAGTTTTGGACAAAATTGACGGTCAAGTAGGATAATTAAATGGGGTCGGTTTTTGCGAGATTACTTGGAATTCTCCCTAGGTTAATCACTCTTTTGCCGACCCTGTTGATTTCAATAAAAGAGACAGTCTCAATTATTAAAAATTGGAGGAAAAAAGATGAACCTAGCATTAATTGCGGAAATAATCCTAGAGGGGCTGAAGCTTCTAAACAAGACCACACAGGATAAACTCAAAGAAGATCATCACGATGCGATTATCGATCTCAACATGGCAAGAAACGCCCATTTCCCAGAGTACAATGACATCGATACAGCATTGGCCAAGCAGAGACTTGATGCCTTGGCCAGGGCATATTTAAACGAGCTAAAAACAGAAGGAACTAAACTCTTATGAAATACCTTTTATTTCTACTGATGGGCTGCGCCTCTGCCGGTGAATGGCAAGAAGTTTTTGTTGATCCTAAACTGGTAGAACCCAGACCGTGCACAATCGAGCGCGATGGCCAGGAATTTTCGGGTAAGGGTTGGTGCTGGCAAGGAAAGGTTTGCAAGGATAGATTTTTAAGATCGGATAAATGCGTTCCAAAGCCTTATTTCTGCAAATATGGTGATGAGCAATGCTTAAAAGATAAGAATTGGCATTTAAAAAAACTGGTACATGATGAATGATTATGTTGATCTAGCACTGAAGTTTATAGGGGTTCATTATGTTTGGGGTGGAAATAATCCTCTTTCTGGTCTTGATTGTTCTGGCATGGTTTGTGAGTGTCTTAGGTCATTTGGTTATATTGGAAAAGCTGACCACTCAGCGTCTAGCCTTTATTTTCACCTACTCGCTGCTGGTTGGGTTCATGGCGTTGGTCGCGGCTCTGTCTTATTTTTTGGGCCAAACACTGACAATATAAACCATATAGCATTTGGATTGAATGACAAACTTATGGTTGAATCTGGTGGGGGCGACAGAAATACTATCAATAAAAAAGAAGCTGAAAAGATCGGCGCTTATGTTAGAATTAGACCTATAATAAATAGAAGGGATTTAGTGGCTTCACTTGTTCCTGGGGGTTTAAAATGAAATTTACAGACAAAAATGATTATTTATCAGCAGAAAGCATGGCAGGTGACATTGCTGGAGATGCTATTTTGCTAGATCAAATTTATGGTTACTCTTGGCAATGCGTTTGGACAGGAACACCACAGGGAAATATTATCCATCAAGTATCAAATGACGGCACTACTTGGTTTGATCTTGATACTCAGGCGGCTGGCGGTGCTGCTGGAACAAAACTTTTTGAGAAAAATGGTGCATTTTACAAATATACTAGAATTTTCTTTGATTTTACCGCTTCGACTGGTGCCTTAACTGTTAAATTCTTCGGCAAAGGCTGAAATAAAAACGCCCTCGAAAGAGGGCATTCAGTTACTTTTTGCCTTTTTTAGCTGTTTTCTTTACAGCTTTTTTGGCCTTCTTTGCTTTTGCCATTTTCTTTTCCTTGGTTTTTCGATTGATAAATCCATTTGATTATTTAATACCGGAATTATGATGTTGGCAAATTTGCAGATATGGAAATACTTATGTGGTCCTTGTTGGTTGTCTGCCCCTTCCAGGCGTTTATTGAAGTTACAATGTTATCCTCAACGCCAGCAGCTTCAAATATGCAATCAATTAAACCCTTTAACGAATTGTCCAGATCAGGAATTGCCTTTGAAATAGTTCCTTCTTTTTTGGTATAAAAATTTTCATAAGCAAAATAAAATCTTATGGTAATTCCATGCTTTTGAGCGTCTGGATTATTCAATATTTTTTTAATAGCACTAACATGAGGCTTGAGAAGTATTTCATATTCTTTTTTATCTTCTTTGAACTTCTGGCTAGGTATCATCCTTCCTTTGTAAATTGCTTTGCTGTGATTCAGGCTTTTCCCTTTGCAGAATAAAACAAATGAATAAAATTCACCATCTATTGCCATAGTCCACGCTCCTTCGCTATTTGCTTGATCTTGGTATAGTTCAACTCAAGCAATTCTTGCAAAAGATCAGGTCTTACCGAAAACGATGCAAACACTTTCACCTTAACATCTCTTATCTCAAATGGTCCGTAGCTATTGGAAAGCTCGCTCAAATCACGGTAGTCAGTAGGTCTAAAAGTTTGAGATTGTTGCATAAAAGCAACTTCAACTGAGTTCATATTTCCCCCTTATATTTTTAAAGTTTTTTTGTAATTAAGAACTGCTTGCAAGGCTTCTTCTTTAGTATCAAATCTTCCAAGAAAAACGTGCTTCATATTAAGTCCGACAATGGCTCGCCATCTTCCAGTGGTAACGCAAGGATATGCTCCAACAGTGAACTGTTTTTTTGTATTGAAAGCGTTTACAGAGCAATTTGTTACTCTCAAGTTCGACTTAGTGTTATTTTTTGGGTTTCTGTCGATATGGTCAACGACTTTTCCTTTTGGGGCATCGGTTATGATTCTGTGGAGAAGCTCATTCCTTCCGTATCTGGCGTATCCATTTTTGTCAACCCATATTTTGATGTACTGGAACATTTGGCACCAGTCCAAGTCGAAGCGTACTCCGCAAATTAGACCAGTGCCATCTCCGAGATCAGTGACCTTGTTCAATTTCTAATCCTCAAAATAATCATCTGCTTCTTGGCAAGCGGACCAATTGGACTCAAAGCAATCCTCGCCATATTCTTTTATCGCAACAATTTTCCCTTTATATGGCAAGTAGTCGTCACATTCTTCATTGGCATTACATTCTTCGATAAATACGCCTTGATAATATGGCGCAAGCTCTTTTGACATTTCTACACCGTTTTTCATCACGGCAAACATTCCTCGTTTATTTATTTCTTTTGCCAGCTTTATATTTGCCTCGATATTCTGCGCTTTTGTGATTTTGAAAGAAGGCTTATTAAATGCCTGATCGACGTTGTCGTTTTCTACGCCTTTGCATTCTTTATCTTTCGCTTGATCGTATCTTTTTGCCATAAAATCAATTAAAGATTGCTTTGTAGTGTTCCCCCACTCCTCACCTTTCCAGTACCCAACAGCGGGACATCCTCCAGAAAATGGTGTGCATTTAATTTTGCCACCCTTTGCTTCGGCGGGATATTGAGCGGCATCTTCGCGCCAGTTTTCATACCCAACAGAGGTGTAGCAAATTAATTTTACATTTACTGACTCTAAATAATCGCCAATTTCTTTTGTTACTTGATCCAGCTCAAGTGTGACTACATCAACTTTTTTTAATCTCTTTTTTAAATCTTTAATGCCATCAATGTGCATGATTTGAAACGATTTAATTGGTCCAGAGAAAAGTTTACTCTCAGCTTGCGGCTGACTTGGTTGCTCAGTTGGCACCTCTGCCTGCGGGCTAACAGTCGGTTGCTCTTGATTTTGTTCGGTTTTATTACTTGAGCACGAAATTGCTGCTAAAAAGCAGAATAAAACTAGCAGTAAATTTTTCATATTATCTCCTGTTAAAAATTGGCGTGTATTTTTTTAGCAAGTTTGCGACCGTAACGGTGAATGGAACTCCATTATTATCTTTTTTATCTGGCCTGTTATTTTTCTTGTGAAGTTCTCGAATATCTTTTCCAGCAAAAGTTGTTAAAACTTTAGTTGGTAGATGCTCAAGCCATTCTCGCTTCCATCCATTTTTCTCTGCCATCATTAAAAGATGCCACTTTCTTGATAGTGTTTTGTTTGAAGTTTTCCTTTTTCCGTTTGCATCAATTGCTTCTTGATAATAAACTCTAGACTTCATTCTGTCTCCTTACATAGACCCTTATAGGTTCCGTCAATTTTTTGGCAAGTTCTCATGTCCACTAAGACGTTTCTCGCGCAAGAGGTAAATAGTAACCCGATGATTAATAGTTTTGCAATTCTCATCCCAACTTCTCCTTTATTGCCTTTAATAATTGCCTCGAAAGAGCACCTGGCAATCGGTACTCTCTGAGCGTTTCTTCGATAATGTCTAAAATTGTTTCGGTGGTCATTCGCTTAGTTCTACTCTTTTAAAAACTCCGTTTTCATAATCAAAATAACCGTTCTTCTCCCAGCAATTCTCACCTTCCCTTTTCTTACACTCATCTAGCTTGGCACCAGAACCGCTTACAATGTAAGCAGTTTTACCTACCCGGGTAAACGCTAATAAGTGATCGTGTCCAGAAATTACATAATCAACATTCAGGGATTTAACAAAATTATTATGATCTTGGTTACCATCTCTCATATGAGAACCGTAAGTGTAAACAGTGTGGTGATTAAGCAGTGCTGTCTTTTTATTTTGACAATATTCAGAGGCGAAAAACTTTTTAACAAAGGCCTCTTGCCTTTCCTGCATATCATGGTCTTTTAACGTATCATAAATGGCCGAGTCAATTATCCCTAAACACCAATCTTGATAGACCAAACCTCGGTAATAATTTTTAAAGATGCAGCCGTTTTTATCGGCATTGAGAGCAAGCCAAGCTCTCTCTTCTTTGTTTTTGCTATATGAGTCATGATTACCTAGTATGCAGTGAACACTTTGCGCGAGCGAGAGATAATGTTTTAGCCATTTATCAAACTCCTTCTGATTCCTGACGCCCGATGGGTAACCAAGGTCACCTAAAATAAAAATATTTTCCGGCTTCCCGCTTTGTTTTATGTTTTGAATCAAGTTGTCTCTTTCTTCGCTAACTTCTCCGGTGTCGCCAATAAAAATAGATCGACCTAATGGAGAGTCAAATTTTGTAATATTAACCTCGAATCCTTTAACCTCTGCGACCCAATAGGCAGATGCTCCACCGACCATTAAAACAGTGGTGACAACCCCAGTGATTAGTTTCCATTTGTACTTTAATTTCTTAAAAAACTTTTTCATTTTTACCTCATCCATTTATATTTTGATTTTGCGCCAATTCTCCAAAAATTTTGCTGAGACCACGAGTTAATTTTCCAACTCCATGGTAAGCATATATAGAGAGCAATATATAAAAAAGAAATCCTTGCTCCACTAATTTCTATGCTAAATGCTGGCCATGGAGTCATGGCATCTGTCACTCTAAAAAACAACCAACTTATGCCAAACCTGGTGCTGTTATATTCATTCCCTTTTTTATACATTAACGCCGGAATTATTGGACACTGTTCACGATAATACCTTTCTGTTCTATTCTCCACTGCCCCTGTTTCGCTCATTTCTCCTCCCATTCAATTTTAACAGATGCTAATCCAATTGGGTTTAGAAACATTGGAGTAGAATCTTTGTCTTTTTTAAAATTTAAAACTTTTCCGTCAATATTAAGTGGCCCCTTATATGTATCAGATTTTTCATAAACATCTGCCCACAACTCCACAACCTTCTTCTCCTTCTGTTTCGGTCTTGGCGGCGGGGTTATTTTAACTTCGTCCCAGAAAAATGATTGTCCCTTTCCAAAAACAAAACCATTTGGATAGCATTGAAACCCGCCCATATTACAGTAACACGTGTCTCCCTCACCCAAGTAAACTTTTAAAATACCACTATTTATCTCAATAACATCAGTAAACAATGAGGATGCCGACCATATTTTATCCCCAACCTTAATCCCGTCAAAATAATTGCTCATTATAAATCCCCACTTTTAATTCTTTTTTGTGTCTCTTTATTCCAGTGATCTACGGCGCATATCTTAGCTTGCTCAATCATCCCTAAAAGCTCAGCAAATGTTTCCGCCTTAAAGTGAACCATTATTCTTTTCTTGTTGTGACCAAAGACAAAATAAGATGCAATTCCAGCTCGAAGCATTTCTTCGTCAATTTTTTCCGCGCTATTCATTAACGGCTCTGATGTCCCAGTTACTTTACCTTCCATGTATTACCTCCAATGTTTACAGTTCATGGTTATTGTAAACTATGATTTAGTAAGTCCCAGTCCTAGTCCAAGTCCTAGTCCTAGTCCAAGTCCAAGTCCCAGTCCTAGTCCAAGTCCTAGTCCTAGTCCAAGTCCAAGTCCTAGTCCGAGTCCCAGTCCAAGTCCTAGTCCCAGTCCTGGTCCTAGTCCAAGTCCCAGTCCTAGTCCAAGTCCTAGTCCCAGTCCTAGTCCAAGTCCTAGTCCGAGTCCCAGCCCAAGTCCTAGTCCGAGTCCCCTCTGCTAGTTGTAAAATCATTTTAGTTTCCTGGTAACTTTTGGAATCTGAAATCCTCCAATTAAAGAAGATCGCTCAATAATAACTTTTGTTTCTTCGGCAAATGGTTCTTCTTCTTTGACAACAGAATCATCATTGACGTACTCGCTAAACCTTCCACTGTCTGGCACCCATGATGCGTTTTTAAGGGTTAGTGTCTTAGGGGTTTCCTTCACTAAAACACCCTTATACCAACCAAGCACAGTCATTAGGTTGTAAGGCTTTCCAATCTCGTAAT
>ERZ1645185.89-NODE-89-length-38763-cov-4.847758_pt1 | contig 38763 bp, 29 predicted proteins | sample MGYA00575351_ERZ1645185 | MGnify/ENA primary metagenome ERZ1645185 (study PRJEB40838, sample SAMN11284767) | freshwater sediment metagenome | isolation source: river sediment | host: Sediment | place: India: Jana village, Kanpur | collected 2015-12-17 ... | reverse complement strand
GTGTGCTCTTCCGATATGTGACCGGGGAAGCGCGTGCGTGCTTGATTCCAACGCGTCCTTGCGCACACATCTGCGCCTGGATTTGTGGCGTATGCAGCCGAAGTGGTTTCTCTCCGTCACGCTGTCGCCCCGCGACACGCTTCCCCCGCAGATCCGGCGCCGGGCCGGGTGAGTGCGCTTCCCCCTTCATCCATGGTAAGACAGCAGCACGAGTGCGAATTGCTCGCAGGCATTCACGGGCTCAGTCGAACGATCACATGAACATTGCCATTATAGGAGGCGGACCGGCCGGGCTCATGGCCGCCGAAACAGCGCTGGCCGGGGGCGTGCAGGTCGCGCTCTATGACTCCATGCCCTCCGTGGGCCGTAAATTTCTCCTGGCCGGGAAGGGTGGGTTGAATCTCACCCACTCCGATCCGTCCGACCTGTTTCTCACCAGATATGGCGATCGGCGTGCGCAGGTGGCGCCGTGGTTGGCCGAGTTCGGGGCCGACGCGGTTCGCGCTTGGGCTCAGGGCCTTGGGATCGACACCTACATTGGCTCATCGGGCCGTGTGTTCCCGAGGGATATGAAGGCCGCCCCGCTGTTGCGCGCCTGGCTCCGGCGCCTGCGTCAGGCAGGATTGGCCATTTACGTGCGGCATCGCTGGTGCGGCTGGGACGAACACAAAGCCCTCCGCTTCGACACGCCACAAGGGCCGACCTCCGTACGGGCGGATGCCGTCATCCTCGCGTTAGGAGGGGGCAGTTGGCCGAACCTTGGCTCGGATGGCGCGTGGGTGTCGGTGCTTGGCGCGCGTTCGATTTCCGTCGCCCCGTTGCGACCGGCGAATTGCGGGTTCGATGTGGGGTGGACGGAACATTTTCGTGCCAAGTTTGCGGGGCATCCGGTGAAAACCGTGGGCGTGGTGGCGAAATCACCGACCGGCGCGGTCATGCGTCGCATGGGAGAATTCGTGATCACGGAGACCGGCCTCGAGGGTGGTGTCATTTACGCCGTCGCGCCGTTCCTGAGGGATGAAATCGAAGCAACGGGCAAGGGCACGCTCCGGCTTGATCTGGCTCCTGATCGTGAGCTGCCGCGTCTGATCAAGGATTTGTCCCAGCCGCGCTGCAAAAAAACGATGGCGACCCATTTGCAACGGCGGGCGCATATCGACGGTGTGAAGGCCGGACTGCTTCGCGAAATCGTGTCGAAGGACGATTTTACGGACCCGACCCGCCTGGCGGCAGCGATTAAATCTCTTCACATCACGGTGACAGCGCCGCGTCCCCTGGCGGAGGCGATCAGCACCGCCGGCGGGGTGGAGTTTAAGGCGCTCGACAAGCGGCTCATGTTGCGTGCGTTGCCGGGGGTGTTCTGCGCGGGAGAGATGGTGGATTGGGAAGCGCCGACGGGCGGGTATCTGCTCACGGCATGTTTAGCCAGCGGTCGGACCGCCGGAGCGGGGGCCGTGGCCTGGCTTGCGGAGCGTGCAGGCCGTGGTCGGTCGTAACGTGGCAGGCGGGGGGGCTGTGGCCCTGATCGTCCCGGGCATCGGTGATTCCGGGCCACGGCATTGGCAAACCCTCTGGATGCGGCACCATCCCCATTGGAGACGGGTGCGGCAGCGCGATTGGGACCATCCGCTGTTGGAGGAGTGGCTGCGGGGTCTCGATGCCGCGATGGTCGAACAGCCTCAGCCCACCGTCCTGATTGCCCACAGCATGGGCTGTTTGCTGGTGGCGCATTGGGCGCAACGCTCCTCACTGCCCGTGCGTGCGGCCTTGCTGGTCGCTCCTCCCGATCCGGCCGAACCGGCGTTTCCCCTCACCGCGCAGGGGTTTCAGACCACACCAACCGTCACACTTCGATTTCCCAGTCTCGTGGTCGCCAGCAGTGATGATCCGTTTGGATCGATAGCGTATGCCCGACGTTGCGCTGAGCAGTGGGGGAGCACATTCGTGAATGTCGGCGCTGCCGGCCATATCAATGCCGAGAGCGGACATGGTGACTGGCCGGCTGGGCTGGTCCTCTTGGACGGCTTGCTGAAGTCGTCGTAACCCGCTCGATCTCAGCGTTCGTCTCTCGTGAAACGTGAAGCGTATCTCGTCCATACGAGATGGTGTGTGGCGAAATACGAGATACGAGCGACGAGATACGGCGCTGCGCGTTAGAGCAGAATGCGCCGGGCGTTCGGGTCGGCGAGCGTCCCCGTTGTGAGATTCCAGTCGATGAGGAAGATGGCGGACTGTTCGCATGACAGGGAGAGGAGTCGCTTGCCCCCTTGTGCCACGACACTTTCGGCCTTCCTGAAATCCAGCGTACGGTCCTGACCGCTTCGATTGCAGACGAACAACGGCAGTCCCGTGTCTTTCGTGCAGCGTTCCCACTCGCCGTTCGGGCCATGTAGGCCAGGTGCCCAGGCAGCTGAAGAAACAAGAACCTTGGCTCGCTGCGCCTTCAGACTCTTGGCAATTCCGGGAGTATAGGCGTCGGCGCAGATGAGGAGGCCGACGCTGCCGAACGGCGCCAGGCAAAACGCGGTCGCCTCTGTGCCCGGGGTGGACCAGGCTTCAGATCTGACGCGCAGGGCATTGATCTTCCTGTGGCTACCCGCAATGCGACCGTCCGGGCCAATCGCAAAGACCGTGTTGTAGAGGTGCCCGGAACGTGGATCTTTTTCCGGGTGCGAGAGGAACAGGGTGACGCGGAGCCGGGCAGCGAGTCGGCAGATCCTGCTCATCCAGTGGTCCGGTTGCGGTTCGATCCACTCCGTCCCAAGTGCATCGGCGAAGGTATAGCCGCTGACCGCCAGTTCCGGGGTGATGATCCACGTGGCCCCTAGGCGGGCGGCGCTGCAGATGGCACTGGTGATGAGGTGACGGTTCCGCGCCAACGCTCCCGGAACCGGAGCCAGGTGCAAAAATGCGAGAGGGAGAATTGGTCCCGCCATCAATCCCATGCCTCCATTCGTCTGTCGAAGTAGTCGTGGGTCTCGGAGTGTAGCATAACCCTCACGTGCGCATGTCCGCTCCTGCCGACTCATGGAACAGGCAGTCAATGTGGAACCCTGTCTCAGCCCCAGCCCAGGCCTGCGACTTGTGTCTGACTCCTTCGCTGCGTACAGTGGAGCGACGGAGTCGCTTGGCATGAATCACACCATCGTCCCGCCCGTACTCAGGCGAATAGGACAATTGCTTCTGTTCATGATGATGCTGCTGGCGATCGTCTGTGTCTGTGTGGTCCTGGCGCTGCCCTGGCTCGTGAGCCGCCCTGAGAGTACGGCGACATTGCTGCGGGAGATCGAAGCGCGGACGGGACATCGGATTTCCATCGAGCAATCGCATCTTGGGATCTTTCCCTCGCCTAGGCTGACACTGATGCAGCCCCGGCTCTACGACTCCGCTTCCAGCATGTCGCTGGTGATCGCGGAACGGGTGGAGATCGCCCTGCAGTGGCTACCGTTGCTGGAGGGACGCATCGTCGCCAAAGATCTGGTCATCGACCGCCCTCAGGTCACCATTCACCGGTGGCCGGATGGAACGTGGTCCCTGGGCAAGGATGATTCATCTTCGGACACTCCGGATTCCACTCGGCCGTTCGCGCTGTTTCAGGTTGTCCAGAATCTGTTCGTGAGTCACGGAGTCGTGACCCTTATCGATGAATCGGCGCCCGCGCCCGCTCCGCTCCCTATCACTGTGACGCAGGGCGCGTTATCGAGTGACATGATGGGGCGCCGGGCGATGCTGCATCTCTCCGGTGAGATTCCGCAGGCGCGTGGGCAGGCGGCATTTCTGTATGAGGGGCCGTTGACGCAAACCGACGAAGGAGGAGGAGTACAGGCAGAAGGGGATCTGCGGATCCACAGACTGGATGTGCGTCATGCGTTGTCCCACTGGCTGGGCGACGGCAGGGTCTCCGATGGTTTTGCGCAGCCTGCCCAATTGACGGCTCACCTCCGCTGGGTGCCACGGGCGGCGGGGTCTGATCTGCTGGCCGACGACGTGAGGGCAGAGCTCGCGGATGTATCCTTGCAGGGTTCCGGGGCGGTGCTCGATATCGGGACCCCACAGGCACGATTCTCGTCCACGATGTCCGCGCCGCCGGTGACCGTTGCACGCCTCTTGAATGAACTGCCGTCCGCCTGGATCTCGGATCAGTTGCGAGCCCAGTTTACGGACCATGCTGTGGACGGAGTGATCACACTTCAAACCTTGTCGATCGCCGGTGAAATCAAGCCCGGGGCACGGCCGCGCGTCAATGGTCTCGTGGCGATTCGAAACGGCCGGTTCACGCTTGCTCCGCAGTACCCGCCCCTGGAGGCCCTCTCCGTACATATGGGGTTCGATGCCGATCAACTCCGCATGACGGAGCTGCGTGCGCAATGTGGCCCTATCAGGCTGACGGGGCAAGAGTTGCTGATCACCCACTGGGCAACCGATCCGCATATCGACGTGAAAATCTCAGGTGCGGCACCGGTGGCCGGTTTGGCAGAGACGGTGCGCCGTTTGGATGAATTTCCGCTTCTGCGAGACTTGGTGACCGAGCTGGAGCAACCAACCGGGGATGTCGAGGTGATCGCCCATGTGATGGGGCGACCGCTGAGTGGGCAACCGCTCGCGCTGGTTGATGCCGATCTCCGGTTGCAGCGGGGCGGAGGGCGCAGTGCCCTGTTGCCGATGCCGGTGCGGCAGGTGGAGGCGCATGTCACCGCCACGCCGACCCTGGTGGCGATCGAGCATGTTGACGGGTGGATGGGGCCGGCTGCATTCAACATGCAGGGTTCAGTGACGATGGTGGACGGCAAAGCCTATTCCAATGTGACGCTGGCGATGAGCATGGAGGCGTCGGAGGTCCAATCTTGGTTGGCCGAGCGCGCGGAGGAGGAATTGATTCCTGAGCTGGACGGCACCATTCGCCTGCGCGCCGCCGTAACGGGGGTGCTCGGACACCCACGAATCAAAGGCAGCATTGATCTCGGGCAGGCCGGGCTACGTGTGCAGAATTGGTTCACCAAGCCGCAGCAGGCTCCCGCCGAGGTAAGTTTTGAAGGGCAGCTCTCGCGAAACAATCGTCTGGAGATTCGACATGTCGGTATCAGGTTTCCTCCGGTCGCGGTTTCAGCATCCGGGGCGATCCATTTGGACGGGGAGGGGAAGTTTTCGGTGCATGTGTCGTCCGGCCGGATCGCCGTTGGCAGGCTGCCCAAAGGCATCGTTCTGGGACCCGTTCGGTCAGGAACGTTGGATGTCACCCTCGATATGGAGGGCCGGATGAACGACCGAGCCTCCTGGCGCACCACAGGCCAGATCACATTCGATGAGGGCACGATCAAGCTGGACGCCTTGGACGAGCCGATTCGCGACGCGTTCGTGACCCTGCGTTTCGATCAAGACCGGATTCATATTGGGCGTATGACGTGTCACGTGGGCGCGAGCGATCTGCGGATCTCCGGCTCGATCGCCCACTGGGCAGACTACCCGAAGGCCCGGCTCGTCGTGGAGTCCTCAGAAATCGATCTCGCCGCCTTTCAGATATCTCGGCCACGCCGGCCGCGAGCCGCCCGCTCTCGATCTTCGAGCCACCTCTGGTCGGACGCGACGCTGCACGCGTTCCTGTTTGCCGATCATGTGTACTACAAGAAGGTCCAGCTCACCGACCTCTCCAGCAAAATCACCTGGGAGCACGGACTTCTGACAGTTGAGCGGATCAGCGGGGACACAAATGAGGGCCAGCTCGCGGGCCAGGTCAAGATTCGCACGAGAAACGGGCAGATTGAGCAGGCCCGCAGCGCCTTCCGCGCCAGCGGCCTTCCGGTCGAGCGGGTCCTGTCGCCGTTCCAGCACAAGCCGGTCCTCTCGGGGTGGGTGACCACATCGGGGAAAGTCCAAGCCGAATTTGAGCGAGGCGTGCTGCTGCCTGCAAGTCTGACGAGTCGCCAACCGCTTCAAGTCCTCGTCCAGGACGGACGACTGTATCAGGTCCCGGTGTTATCTACCCTGCTGTCAGTCTTGAACCTGCCGGCTGTGTTGCAGGGGCAGGTGAATCTCGACGAAGATGGGTTGCCGTTTGCTCGGCTGAAACTGGTGGGTTCGCTGAACAATGGCGTCGTCATGGCAAAGGAATTCCTCCTCGACAGTCCCATCCTCAAGATCAGCGGAACGGGGCGATATGACCTCGTGGCGGATGAGTTTGACATGGTGCTGGCGACAAGTCCCCTCGGTTTGTACTCCGATATGTTGAAGCGCATCCCGCTGTTCGGTCACCTCCTTGCCGGAGACCGCCAGGGGTTCGATACCGCTGTGTTCGAACTGAAGGGGAGCGCCGACCGTCCGGACTTACGTTATCTCCCCACGGAATCGTTGATGACGGGGGTAAAGGGCACCGCACAATTAGCGTTCGATATTTTGGTCAATGCCATCACCCTGCCGCAAAAGGCCTTTTCGATGGTGGAAGAAGAGATCACCGGAGGAGAGGAAGAGGATTTTTGACGTTCAGCCCGTCGAAACTCGTCACGGCGCAGGGGCGGCGCGAATCTCCAGGTCGTTCTTCACCCGCCTCACCCCCGGTACCTGCCGCGCTAATTCAGCGGCCCGCGCCTTGCGTTCGGCCTTGTGCACGGTGCCGGTCAGGGTCACGGTTCCCCCTTCGGTCGTCACGATGATGTCGGACAGACCGCCCTGCTGATCTTCGGCCAACTTCGCTTCGACATTCGTGGAAATCGTCGCGTCTTTCGGCGTATCCGGCAAGGTGGAGGACGCGGGCAACAGGCATCCGGCAGAGAGGTGTACTAGAAGCATCGGGAGCAGCAATCGGTGGAATAGGTGCATGGGATCTCGCTGATATCGGCGTCTTCCTGGAAAATATTCAGGATCTTGGCATAGTGACGGCGCCGGTTTCCATGCCAAGTTTTACGATTGCGCGCCTTCTTTGCAACGGGCATCATGCGGCGGCAGGACTCAACCGATTGTTGACGAGGTGAAATGCCGGAGCCGGTGGTGGACTTGTGCGTGATCGGGGCGGGGGCGGCCGGGCTGGCGGCCGGCATTTTTGCGGCAGAGCACAATCCAGCCATCAGGGTGGAATTGTTGGATGGAGCCAAGAGTGTCGGGGCCAAGATCCTGGTCTCCGGTGGGGGGCGCTGCAATGTCACGCACGATGTGGTCACACCGGATGATTTTTTCGGCACCCGTCACCTCGTGCGCAATGTCTTAGCCGCGTTTTCGGTCCGTGAGACGGTCGAGTGGTTTGCCTCGCTCGGCGTCGAACTGAAATGCGAGGAGACCGGGAAGCTCTTCCCCGTGACCGATAAGGCGCGTACGGTGCTCACTGCGCTGCTGACCCGCGCCCGAGAGCTCGGAGTTGTATTGCGTCCCGGCCATCGCGTGTCGGCCATCACCAGGCTCGATACATCCAATAACGTCATTGGCACAGACCAGTCGTCCCGGTTTGTGATTCGCCACCGGGAGGGTGAGACATTGGCGCGGCGCGTCATGCTTGCCACCGGGGGCCGATCGTTGCCTCGGACGGGGAGTGACGGGTCAGGATACGGACTGGCGCGCGCGTTGGGACACCGGGTGACCCCGACCGTTCCGGCGCTGGTGGCGTTGGTGTTGGATGACCGTTGTTTCCACGAGAGACTGTCAGGTCTGTCCCACGAGGTGGAAGTGGAGACCGTCGTAGAGGGACGGTCGGTGGATCGGCGGACCGGGAGCCTGCTCTGGACACATTTCGGCATCAGCGGGCCTGTGGTGATGGACGCGAGTCGATTTTGGTCTCTGGCGAGGGAGCGCGGCGCGAAGGTGGAGGTCTGCGGGAACTTTTTGCCCGGCAAGACAGTCGATCAGGCACGCGAATGGTTCTTGGGGAGGGCTGCCGACGCGCCTCGGCGGTCGCTGGTGAAACTCGTGGCTGAAGTAGTGCCGGAGCGTTGTGCCGAGGCGATCTGTCTTCACGTCGGAGCGGACTCGCAGCAGGCCTGTGGGCAGGTGCCACGCGCACTTCGCGATCGTCTGCTCGCGGCATTGACACGGTTCCCGTTTCCGGTGGTGCGGGATCGTGGGTGGAATTTTGCCGAGGTCACTGCCGGCGGAGTGCCGTTGGAAGAGATCAACTTCCGTACGATGGAGTCGAAGGTGGTGCCAGGGCTCTATCTAGTCGGGGAAGTGCTGGACTGCGACGGACGGATCGGCGGATTTAATTTTCAATGGGCCTGGGCGACCGGACGGGTCGCGGGTCGTGCGGCAGCGGCAAGTCTCACTGCGGGCTAGACGAATGTCTATTCAACGGAACTCATAGCCCACACCGAAGATCACGGCTTCATCGGTGGTTTTTCGCCCCGGCGCAGGTTGCGTGTTTAATCGCAGGTCGTATTCCACGTTGAAAAAGAGATTCTTGTACACGGTGATGCGGACACCCTGGTCGGCATTCACCCGGAAGGCGTTACCGGCATTGAGGTCATAAAATGCTTCGTGGCGATGAAACACCTTGACGCGATCCGGCCAGAGGGCGTGCTCCCACCGTACGCTCCATCGTGCGGAAGGGGTTTGTGTATTGGGGCTGTTCGTGAAATGTTCATTCACGTGCGCGAGACCGACGGAGAGCGCTAGGGTGGTGCGGGCCGTTTCGTAGAACTGGTAACCCAAACCGCTACCGATGGTGGAGCGGAGTTGCAGGTTCTGCAGGGTGTCCTTTTCCAGCATGCCGAATGTTTCGATGAAGATCTGCTTGCTGACAAAATAGTTGTGTTTCAGGCTCGCGAGCGAGTTACGGGCCGTGACCTGGTCGCCCGCCTGCCCATAGTTGTATTTCCCTTCGAGCAACAGCCGCTGGCGATAGGCTTGGATCGTCATGCGAGCGGCGCTGTTGAAGGCTTTGGTGCTGCTGTTCCCTGAGGTGCTGTTCCCGCCGACCGTGATGGTGCCCGTCACGCGGAGCGGTTCCAGATTGATCGCGGTAATGTCGGTCAGCGGGACGGGACCTTCCGGACCGAGTTCCCTGGCCTCCTGGAGGTCCTGTGCCCCGTAGAGGAAGTCACGCAGCACGTCGTGAGAGGCACCCGGTACCAGGATTTTGAGCGGGCTTGTCGATGTCAGGCGTTCGACTTTACCCCAATCCAGTTTGATCTCGCCGCCATAATCCGTCTGGAGGGTCAACACCCGCTCCTCCATCTTGACGATCGTGCCCGTCAGCCGGTCCCCGTTCTGCAAATGAACTTCATCGGCCCATGCGAGGCCGGACCAGAGGCTACAGAACAACAGTGCGCCGTGCTGAAGCAGGCGGCGATAGACGTCGTGACGGGACATGGATGTGAATGGGTTCCGGCGGACTCGCGACTCAAGCCGAGAGGCGGAGGGACCGCGGTCTGTTCAAGCAGCACCCTACTGGAGGGCCTCCGGGAGTTGCAAGCGGATGGAGTGAAAAACTGTCGCCTGCCTATTTCGCGATGGTGATACCGGGGACGCCGCTGCGAGGGACTTCGGTCACGGTCATCTGAAACAGTTGCGTCAGCAGCTTGAAGGCTTCACGATTCCACCGGCCCAGCGGGCCTTCCCCATTGACGGCATAGTAGCGTCCATGAGAGCGAACAAAGAGATCCGAGGCCTCGGGCGCTCGGTCTGAGATCAGCAACTCCATCGTGTGGACGGGATTTTCCGCCACAGGAGGCGTCCGAATATCCTTGGCGACGTCATATTCGCGTTCTTCATCGACGGCGCGGCTCAAGAAATTCAGCATGGCGTTGAAACTACGCAATCTGAAATCCCCGCGCATCGGCCATTCCCCGCCGACATGGCCCGGCCGAATATCGAAGGACACATCGTTCGCGGGCCGTTGGTCGGCGGTTTCGTGCAATCGAATCCGTTCCGCCGGCGGCAGGGTAGCGGGATCGTAGTTGGTGATGAGGATGCGACCCGATACCGGCTTGCGGAGGACGTAGGCTCGCTGCTCGGGGAGATAGGTGATCAGGTATTGCTGTTCCAGCGCAGCGAAGCCTTCCGCCGTGACGGATTCAGCGGGAATGGTCCAGGTGCGCTCGAACGTCATCGCTTCCGCATAGAGGCGGTTGGCGTCTTGAATGGCCGACAAATGCAAGACGACTTTGCGGAACATCTCGTAGTCGTCTTTGTCGGAAGGCCTGTTGCGGTAGGCGATTTCCTCGCCCTGGTGTTTCAGTCGGAGTTCCTTGGCCATGAGCCGCAGGAGGAGATCGATGTCGACGCCTTGCCGGAGCAGCAGGGTGAGTTTGCTTTCCTGGAACGGCGCCAGAAGCCGCTTGGTGAATTCTTCTCCTTCGATCGGCGCGATGCTGATGGTGGGGTTCTCCGCGATGGACCCGCCGAACAACGGCATCAGGGTGCGGCCATGTTCGCCGGTGAGGGTCGGGGTCGCCCCGGCAGTGACGCGGAAGTCGAACGTGGCGGCCACGTTGGCCACACCGGTAAAGTGAATCGGCTCGTGATGGTGCGCCCTGGCGATATTGATCAATAACTGTTTGGAGATCGCATCGGTGATGGCCTCGTCATAGGCGAGGACCGCCCGGTTCAAGGTGGGAGGGGACAGGCAACCGGACGAGCTCAGGGCGGCGACGATGCCGAACAGGCTTGCCAGTTGTCTCGTCCTCGTAGGGTTCGACACCGATCACCACTCAAGGGGTACGTCGTAAGCCTTCTAACACACCTGTTCCTGGAAGCCTAGCGGAAAGGCCTGCCTGTCAGTGCCCCGCGGATGGAAGGAAGGAGAGCACGATCGAGAGCGCGATCAAGACAATGATGATCCATTCCAGATACTCCATCCGCTGAGTCGTCGATCGATCAGCCATCTTGCTGTAGATGCTGTCCAGGGTTTGCAGTTTTCGCAGAATGCTGGCGTCCCACGCGTCGAGATGGAAGCGTTGCGAGGCCAGGCGATAGACACGGGCCAGGTATTGATCGCCGAGAAGTTTGAGGGTGTTCGCCACCCGTTCGAAGAGCACCGCACTCTCGACCTGCAGCTGCCCGATGTGGGTCACGGCTCGTTCGTGTGAACCCGGCAACCACAGCTTGCGGCCGGGCCTTCGCGTGAGTGCCTCGTACCCCTCGTCCAGGGCCCTGTCGAGCTGTTGATCCAGCGTGCGCATCTCGAGCAGTTCCACGTTGACGAACTCCAGCACTGCCCGCACGTCTTCCATGCCCTGCCCGAATATGAGGGCCGCATTCCAGTCGATGAGGGCGAGGTCGCCACGACTGAATGCGATGCGGCAGGACGTCGCCTCATGGATCTCCTGGTCCGACAGCGGCGTGGCCTCGCTGCGGAGCACACGGGCGAACAGATGATCGTAGAGGGTGCCGAGCGTGTGGATGTCGGACGGGGTACAACGTTCGATCGCAAACAGCAGATAGTCCTCGACGTCGTTCGACATCGTGGGCCGCTCGACAGCGGGCTGAATATCCCGCACCAGTTGTTCCAATCGCCGGCGAGACTCCGTCCGCAAGGTGTCATTTTCGTAGAGCGCTTCGCTTAATCCCAAGAGGTCTTCGAAGGGGCCTTCCAAGGGAATGCGGTAGATGACGGTGACGGCACCGAAGTCGTAGAGCATGACCTCGACCGCGGCTTGCGAGCGATACGGGCCGAACTCCAGGACCTGCCCGTCTTGCATCAGGCGAAGCGGCGCCGGGTGGTAGTCGAAGTATTGCGGCGCACGCGCTTTATGCCGGATGCGGCCGCGCTCTTTGATGGCCGTGATATGCCGTTCCGCTTCGTCGAGGTGAATGGCCAAGCCGATGTCGTAAGCGAATAGGGCGTAACAGGTGCCTTGCTCGATACGCAGTGAGGTGGCGACAGGATTCGGCATCAGCGGCTCTCTTTCGGAACGTCACCTATGATGAGGTGAGTGGAAGCAAGACTGCAAGCCTGTACTCGGCTGACGGTCATCCAGGCATGGCAGGTCGGGCTCGGTCGAGAGGGGCACTGTAGAGGAGAGCGGTTACGGGAATATTAAGTGTTGATCAAGATCGTCGGTGTAGCTGGCAGGGTGCTGCGACGAACGGGTATTCTGACGTACAAGAAAGGCAGGTTATGGTGAAAGCGATTGTGTTCGATTTTGACGGCGTCTTGTTCGACACGGAACCGCTGCATTACGACATGTTCCGGCAGGTGTTGCGCATGGAAGGGATCTCGCTGGCGCCGGACGTCTATTACGCACGGTACGTCGGACTCACCGATCCCGCCTGTTTCCGCGCCGTCCTCGCCGATTACGGCAGATCCCCGGTCTCTTCCGAGACGGTCGCGCGGCTGGTACATCGCAAGACGGAGCTCATGCAGGCATCGCTGCGAGCCCAGTTGCCTGTTGTGCCCGGTGTCAGGGACTGTGTTGACACCGTTGCGTCGCGATACCGCACAGCCGTGGCCTCGGGGGCGTTACGGGAGGAAATCGTCTTGTGTTTGGAATTGGCCGGCATGACATCCATGTTTGAGCATGTGTCGGCCGCACAGGATGTGCACCAAGGGAAGCCTGCTCCCGCGCTCTACCTCCATGCTCTTGCTGCACTGAATCGCCGGTCGGCGCTGCGGGCCGACGAGTGTGTGGCCATCGAAGACACGCCGCACGGCATTGAGGCCGCTCATCAGGCCGGGATGCGGTGCATCGCGGTGGCCACCACCCTGCCGGAGTCTCGTCTCTCGGCAGCTGATGTCGTCGTCCCCTCGTTGCAGACCACGACACTCGAGCGACTGCTGTGCCGGCTGGCGTGATGACGTCCTCTTCCCCTCCGTCTCCCGGTCCATCTTGTTACACAACATTTCTGTGTCGATGAGCTATCCGTAACAGGTCGGCGGTATGATCGCGCCATATCGGCACGAGATATCCGCGGACGATCACCGGGAGGTGTTGATGAGTCGAACGACTGGGATTCCATCCGATACTTCTCTCCATGCAGCGGAACCTCGCCATGAACTTCATCGACAGGCCATTCAGTTTCTCGCCGATCTTCCGGCGTTGCCCTTTTCTCACGATGACATCACTGCCGGCTCCGAGAGCGAGCTTCAAGCGGCGGTCTGCGGCCGTTCCGAGGACGTGGATCTTCCGCGAACGATTCATGCTTCGAACTATGTGAAGAATATCCGGGAGCGGACTGCGGCGGGAGAAAGTCCTCGCATCCTCATCCGCCAGTTACAGGAGTTGCTGACGTCGTCCGACGCGACCGTGTGGGAAAACTCATGGGTCCGTTTTCCGCGGCGCTGCCTCAACCGGACAGCCAATCAACTCTTGGAGCGAGACCTGGCGGCCGATAAACGCGCCCCGCAAGGGCCTCGTCGCGCCGATGCCGACCGGTATCTGCTGGTCGAGCAGGGGGAAGAGTGGGTCCGGCTTCCCATCAGTTATCTCTTGACGCTGGCCTTGGCCGATGTCCTTGGTGAATTCGAACAGCACGTGCCGGCGCTGGCGAGCGAGAGCCGACGTCTGCTGAATCATTTCCTGAACGATAACAGTTCGCCGGAAACCTTTTCTTTCTATGTGTCCCGCATGGAACCGTCCATCGGAATGGGAACAGGGATTGCGAGAGAAACGGCAATTCGCTTTCTGCTGACCCACCTGTTGGTGCTGTATGCGAATAGGCGATTCGGATTGGAGGAGCGCGGGCAATCTGTTCTGGTGTATGCATCGCCTCATCCTCCCTTGCGGCAACGGCGCCTCAATCATCTCGTCTCCGATGCCTTCTATCGAGAACTGTTCATGAACCCCTGCCTCTCCGGATGGGAACGAGGCGAGGAGAAGTCCCGCTATATGGGACTCTGTCATGAAGTGTTGTCACGCAGCCAGCTGAATGCCGTGGTTCGATTGAAAGATGCCGGCATCATCACGCGCAATCTGGTGGTGTTACCGTCGACGTCGAACATCAGTCTGGCCAACAACGGCACGCACCTCAGCCTCGGCAGTCGACGCTTGAGCGAGGTGTTGCGGGCTGGGACCAAACGGTATACGCCCGCGCACGAGAAGGTGGTCGGGGATCTCGTCATCAAAATTGTGGAGCATTTTCTGCCGCTGTTTGTCGGGACCTATAGCGCGGCACCCTACCGCATGAATTTTCGAGATTTCCATCCCGAGCTGGCGCTGGGATTTCTGCCGCACGAACTGGACTTTACCCATTTGCGCATGTTGTGGCGGCGCTGGAAGAAGAAGGCGAAACTGTCGGTCTTTGGTCGGGCCATCACGCCGGTCGGTCCGGTGTGGATGGATCGCGCCCTCAGTGCGCTTTTCCACCTTCGCGGAGACTACGTACCGGATTTCCGGCTCATCGACTATCTGGTGTCGCTGCTCTCGACCGATCAAAGTCCGGCGCTCGACGGCCTGCAGGGAAACGACTTCCGGCTCAAACGTGATCTCGGGCAACTCGGCGTGTTCGACGAACGGATGTCGCTCTATCTCTGCTACAAGCTGCGCGCGCAGGCGGTGATGGGATTCTCGGGTTTCGAAGGTCGACACTACAGTCTGTTTTCGAATCATTTGGAAGATTTTGCCGATGCGGCCAGTCTGCAGGCATTGGTGACGGCGTTGGCCTTTCGGTACGTTGCCACGGGGCAGGTGACTCACGAGGACATTCCTGACGATCCGTTCAGCGAAAGTGAACGGCGGCAGTGCATGTTCGCCTCGGCCATCGGGATCGCGACAGTGAATGTGCGCGAGGCCGGTCCGAACCGGTTTCTGGCGCGTATTGTCGGCCGGACGCAGAAGACGAGAAGCAGCCGACGCTATGCGGGACATCTGCGAGTCCGGCTCGAGGACTATCGGTTGGCGCTCCTGTCGACGATTGAAGAGGATGCGCCGGAACTCGTCGAGGCGTTTCAACTCCGGGAGCATCTGATGCGACTGCGTCAACGACTCCTTGAACCGGATCGGTGCGGCACGGCCGGAAAGTTGGCGAGGGGGATTGTGGAGGTGGCGGGAGTCGATCGTCCGATGCAGCTCTCCGGTGAGGAGTTTGCCCAGTCGGCGGAACGTTATTACCGTGGGCCGTTGCGTGCACAGTATGTGCGGGAAGCCCTGACCTGCGTCGAGGAAGATCTGCGTGCGATCGACCAGGCTGAGGCCGAAACAGATCGACGGTGCAGGGGAATTGCGACCGCGCTGCTTGGCCCCCGTTCGGCTGCCGAGGCGCTCACGGAAGCGGCGCCGGAACTCCTTTCGGGATCGGCAGGTAGTCAAACGCTGCTTCGTTCCCTGGGGCTCTGCCTCCTGGCCATTTCGCGATCCCAGGCGTTGAACAGTCATCGGGACGAACGGTCGTTGGCCTCGTGATGACGCCGCATCAATATATCGACCGCGAGACGGGCGTGGTGCGGACAGAAGAGTTTCTTGGCGATCGATGGCTCAATTGGGCCTATCGCGCCTTGTGGGAAGATGCCGCATGGTTCATGAGGGCCCTGACCTCGCAGCGGATGACGCAAGTGTTGGGGTTCTTCAACTACGACCGGCCGTTTACCGCGACGCAAGAGGCGGTGACACGCTGTGCCAGGACGCTGGGTGTGGACCTGTCCGAGTGCCTGGATGATCCGACGCGACTCAATACGCTGCGCCGGCTGTTCCAGCGGCGGTTGCGGTATTGGCAGGTGCGGCCGATGGATGCCGATCCACGGGCGGTCGTGTCCCCCGCGGATGCCCGGGTGCTGCTCGGGTCCTTCGCCGACGACTCGTCGCTGTTTCTGAAAGGCAAGTTTTTCGACTATGACGAACTGCTCGGCTGCGATCCGGCGCCCTGGCGGGACCTGTTTCGTCGGGGCGATTGGGCGATCTTCCGCCTGACGCCAGACAAATATCACTACAATCACACGCCGGTCGCCGGCCAGGTGCTCGATTGCTATGAAATCTCCGGGCGCTACCATTCCTGCAACCCCGGGCCGGTGGTCGTCGCGGCCACGCCCTACTCCAAAAATAAGCGTGTCGTGACGATCCTCGATACGGAGGTTCCTGGCGGATCGCGTGTGGGAATTGTGGCGATGATCGAGATCGTGGCCCTCATGATCGGACAGATCGATCAATGTTACTCCTCGGTCGCCTATGACGATCCCAAAATGATGCATGTCGGGATGATGCTTGAAAAGGGGCGTCCGAAAAGTCTCTATCGACCGGGTAGCTCGACGGATGTGCTGCTGTTTGAACCTGGCCGTGTCCGCTTCTGCGAAGACCTCGTCCGGAATCGGTTGCGTTCCGGTGTGTACAGTCGCTTCTCGCAAGGATTCGGTCGCGCCTTGGTCGAGACCGATGTGAAGGTGCGTTCGACGATCGGGTGGAGAACGGAAGGATAACAGGATGGCTGTCAATGAACTTGTCGCCGCTGGACTGGTTGCCTTCTACGCCGGATTGTTCTGGTGGGCCTTTCGTGTCTTGCCGGGGGAGGGATGGCAGTTTCTCGCCGCGGTGCCGCTTACCAAACGGCCGGACGGGCAATGGGTCGGTCTCAACCTGACCTACTATGGCGCCTTCACCGCCAGCGCGGTCGTCATCGCGGTGGCGTGGAGCGTGGTGTTGATGGGCAGTGTGGGCCTGTCCCTGACCAGCATCCTTGCGCTGGCCATGATTGTCCTGGGCGTCTGCGTGCCCTCGGCCAAGGGGCTGGCACGCCTTATCGAAGGGAAAACGAATACCTTCACGGTGGGCGGCGCGTCCATGTTCGGCTTGTTCCTGCTCCCGTGGGTCGTCATGGCGATGAATGTCGGACTCGGCGCGTTGGGAGGAGACGCATTGCCCATGACGGCGGTCCTGGCGGTGGTGAGTATTGCCTACGCATTCGGTGAAGGGACCGGACGGCTGGCCTGTTTGAGTTTCGGTTGCTGTTACGGCGCTCCCCTGAAGCAGAGTCCTCCCTGGCTCTCCACCTTGTTTGCTCATCACCATACGGCCTTCGTGGAATCCACCAGAAAGGCGGCTTATGAACGGAACCTGGAAGCGATTCCGCTGATCCCCATTCAAGCGATGACGGCTGCCGTCTGCGTTGCTGCGGGAGTCGTCGGCTTATGGTTGTTCCTGCAGGGGCACATCCTCGCGGCATTTCTCGTCACGGTCCTGGTCACGCAGGTGTGGCGGGTCGTCTCGGAGTATCTGCGCGCCGATTACCGCGGTGGGCGTGCCTTTTCGCACTACCAATGGCTGTCCCTTGTCGGACTTGTTTATGCCGGATTACTGGCGTTGTGGCTTCCGGATAGTCCGTCTGCATTGCCGGATCTGCTGCGCGGGGTTCGCACGCTGTGGCAACCGGGCGTCCTCATCTGTCTGCAGATCTTGTGGGTCGTCATGTTTCTGTTCACCGGCCGGAGTCGGGTGACACAATCGACGCTGTCGATGCAGGTGATACAGGATCAGATTTGATCGTGCGCCGTCACGTCAGATATTCGCACCCTTGTATTGTCGGGCTTGCCTGGTGCCTGTTCATCTGTCCGGTCATGGCCGGTCAGGATGTCCTGCCCCTCGACTATCCCCAATCTCTCGAACGTGACCTTGCGGCACTGTTGTCCCGGCTGTCTGCGCAGGGCGATGAGCCCAAAGCGTTGCTGGAGGGGGCAGAACTTTATATGCAGATCGCCGACGATCTGTTCAGCGATGAGGGCCAGCGGCAATTGGCCTATGAGGCCGGTGCGGCGATGGCCAAGCGTGCGTTATACATCGATCCGCGTCAGGCCCATGCCCATTTTCTGTATGCTGCAACCCTCGGGAGTGCCGAGCGGTTGAAAGGCATCGCCGACGCGGGGCTGGTGCTGAATGACATCAAGCGCCATCTTCGAGAGGCGTTGGCCATCGACCCGACTCACCCGCAAGCGCTCCAGATGATGGGGGGGCTGTATGCCGAGCTGCCGTGGGTGCTTGGTGGGAGTGAGGCAGAGGCCGAGTCCTACCTGCGTCGTGCGATTGAGGCGGATGGGCGCTACACGAACGCGCATCTGATCCTTGCCCGCCTCCTCATGAAGCAGCGCCGGTTTGCCGAGGCGCGCCTGCATCTGCAGGCGGTCATCGATGTGCAACAGCCTCACTATCCCTACAGCTGGATGCGTCTGTTCAAGCCGGAAGCCGAACGCTTGCTGAAGGCTTTGCCTCCCTCCTGAGGCCGTTGCCTCGTCCGTGCCTCTCGCGCCGTACAATCCGGCAACGTTGAAGATCAGGAACAGGCGGCTTTGCGCCGTCATGGCATGGAAGGTGGACGGTCCGTCGGGAGCAGATGGGGAGTGTCTTGTCGCCGAGGCGGATGGGACGGATTGCCCCTCCGGCTCGGCAACGCATGGGGGCCGTCAGGCGAAGTGCCGGAAGAGCCAGAATAGGGTTCCCGACAGCAGGATTGACGCCGGCAGGGTCATAACCCAGGCGAGTGCAAGACTCCGGACCGTCTGCCACTGCAAACCCGAGCGATTGGCGGCCATGGTGCCCGCGACGCCTGAGGACAGCACTTGAGTCGTACTGACCGGTAGGCCGAAGAGGTCTGCCGCGCCGATGGTCGTCATGGCAACCAGCTCCGCACTGGCGCCTTGTCCATAAGAGAGGTGCGTCTTCCCGATCTTTTCCCCGACGGTCACCACGATACGTTTCCATCCGATCATCGTGCCCAACCCCAGCGCGATCGCCACGGAGGCTTTGACCCACACCGGAATGTATTTGGTGGCGTTATCCAGCAGGGATTTGTAGTGGAGCAGGATGTCGCGATCCGCTCGCGCAAAGGCCGGTTCGCGCGTTTTGTCCATCCAACGCAGAGATTCTCCGAGCAGGTACATGTCGTTGCGCACGTTGGAGGTCTGTTCCGTCGGGATTTGGGCGACGGTCGCATAGGAGGCGATCTGTGTGCGAACCATGCCGCTCAAGGCGCGAAGGGCGGGCAAGGTGTCCGGGCGAATTTCGTGCGTGCGGATATAGTCTGCTACCGTTTGCCTGGGGTCGGCCGGGGTCACAGCCGTTTTACTGTACCGCTGGAGAATGGCTTCCGATTTGGTCGATGTCTCCACGAAGGCGGGCGTGTACGACACATCCACGGTGCGATTGAGCGCATACACCGTCGGTACCGTGCCGATCAGGATGAGCATGATCAGGCCCATGCCCTTTTGTCCGTCATTGGAGCCATGGGCAAAGCTGACGCCCGTGCAGGTGAGAATGAGCAGGCCACGGATCCAGAGAGGTGGCGGCGTTTTGCCGCGCGGCGGTTTGTACAATTTGTCGACGGGGAGGGCCTTCATGGCAATCAGGAGGAGAAACGCCGCGGCTGAAAATCCGATGAGAGGTGAGAACAACAGAGATTTCCCCACGTTGAGGGCCTGGGTCCAATCGACGCCGCTGGTATTGGTGCTCCCGGCCGCCATCAGCTGGTTGGTGATGCCGACGCCGATGACCGAACCGATCAATGCATGCGAACTGGAGGAGGGCAGCCCCAAATACCATGTGCCCAGGTTCCAGATAATTGCGGCAATCAACAACGCAAACACCATGGCAAACCCTGCTCCGGCGCTCACCTGCAGAATCAACTCGACCGGCAGCAAGGCGACGATGCCGAAGGCCACGGCGCCGGAGGCGAGCATGACGCCGATGAAATTCCAGATGCCGGACCATGCGACGGCAACGTGCGCCGGCAGGGAATGCGTATAAATCACCGTCGCCACCGCATTCGCCGTGTCATGGAATCCGTTGACGAATTCGAAGCCCAACGCGATCAGGAGCGCAAACCCGAGCAGGACGAACGGCCAGACCGACGAGGCGCGGACGTCGGACAGGTCTGAGGTCAACTCACCGGCGACATAGATTCCACCGATGGTTAGGAGCAGCAAGATAAGAAAAAGGCCGATTTGCGAGCTGTTTTCCTCGAACGACGCACTGAGCGGTCGGTCGACGACGGTTTCGATGGTGTCGAGGGGGGGCGGCGTCATGCAAGAATCCTTTCCGCTGAACGGGTGAGAGGTGGGCGCGTAGCCGCAACACTGTGTCAATGCGCCGTTACGCAGGGGTGGACATTGCATCAAGATTCCGTTAACTCTGTCGGGTTCCACCGGAGCTCGCCTCGGGGCGGCTCGATGGTCTATCATCGGACATGATCGGAAGCATCATCATCAGAATGAAGGTGAGTCAAACCGGACGTGTTGTGCTGGCGGGGCTGCTGATCCTGGCTATGAATGCGGCCGGCTGCGGGAGCTCGGCCAAGCTGATGTCCGGTCTGAGTATTGAAGAACTCAAACCGGTGCCGGGCGTCTTGCCCAATGCGAGGTTGATCAGAGGCACGGTCCGCGGCTTTTCAGGCGACCGTGTTGAGGTAGACACCGGGGAACGGATCCCGCGGTATCTGTCGCTCGAAGCCGGTGGAGATGAGGGGCGCGGATTGCAGGTGGGCGGGGTGGTAGAAATCATGGTCAACGATCGTGATGAGATCGTCGCCTATCAGCGGCCGGCCGATCAGTCGCCCACGAAAATTTTTCGCGGCTCGCTGGGACGAGTGTTCAATCCTCAAAAGGAACGCGTCACGATTCGTCTCGATACGGGGCGGGATGTGGGATTCTATGCGCGCACGGTCGCCATGGAGAAACTGGCGGCACTGGAGGTCGGCGAGACGGCCGATTTTGCCGTCGATCGCGCGTACCTGCTTGTCGATGTGGTTTCGCTGGGGAAGCCTCGGGAACTGACGTTCGGGTCTTCATCACGCGCGCCGCAGCGGCGTGTCGAGGGTGCGTTCGTCACGATCGGAGACGGGCGGATGCGGCTACGGATGACGCTCGACGACATTCAGTCCTTTCCGGTCCGGCCGCTCCTGCAGCCGGCGATCGAACAGCTGGATCCCAACGAGTCGGTCGCCATTTTTCTCGACGGGCAAGGACATGTCATTGATATGGTGCGAGTCGGCCGGCGGTGAGCCTGTCAGCGGCGAGTGGGGAGCTTGACGATTCGCGTGATGATCCAATCATTGAGCCGATCGGGAAGCAGGAAGGCGAGATAGGCCCGAATGGCGGCATCCGAGCCGATGAGGTACCGAGTTTTCGGCCACCGAGATCCAAGCGCGTGCGCGACGGCCGCGGTCACGATGCCGGCCGGTTGCGCCTGTTCCCCCGCCGCGGTGGCGGCCTCCTTGATCCGTGTAAACCCCTCCTTGTACATGTTCTTGAGGTCCTGGCTCCAAGTGGCGTCCCAGGTATCGACGTCTTTTCGCGTCTTGCCCCAAATGGGTGTGGCGATGGCGCCGGGCGTAATCAGTGCCACGCGGATCCCCCACGGCTGGACTTCGAGGCGCAAGGCATCGGTAATCGCTTCCAGCGCATGCTTCGAGGCGGCATAGGGAGCCATGAAGGGCATGGAGGCGCGTCCGGCGATCGACCCCATGTTGATGACGCGTCCTCGTCCGGTGCGAATCAACGGGAGAAAGGTTTGCGTGACGGCGATGAGGCCGAACACATTCACCTCGAATTGCCGTCGCCAGTCGGTTAGGGGCAACAGTTCGATCGGCCCCGCGACGCCGATGCCGGCGTTGTTGACCAGGCCGGCCAGGCCGCGCTCGCCCACCATGGCCGCAACGGTGTGGCTGGCGGCGGAAATCGAGGCGGGATCGGTCACGTCGAGTCGGATGGGCATGAGGCGAGGACCGGCCTGCTGCTGGAGACGCTCACCGTCGGCGGGATTGCGGATGCCGGCGAAGACGCGATACCCGAGTTTGTCCAACGCGAGGGCGCACGCGGCCCCGATCCCTGTTGAGGCGCCGGTAATGACCACGGAGTCTGATGGGGAAGCGGCTGAGAACCAGTTCGGCATGTCTCGCATTCCTCGTGCTTGGGCGCGTACCCTACCATACTTTACGGCCCGACCCTACAGTCAGATGCATCCAGCTGAGGACATGGCGCAGTCTGTCTTCAGCGCGGGGCAGCGGGCGTGGAGAGGATGAAAGGAGCAGGCATGCAGAGAGCGAAATGGAAACGGGCGCTGCTGGTCATGATAGGGCTAGGCCTGGCTGCCTGCGTGTCTCCCCTCAGCGGCGGATCGGACCGGATAATGGCGACCTCTGCGGGGAAGCTCGTGACCGTGCAACCTCGTGAAATCGACGACGTGTTGTACAACCCCGGCATGGGGTTTGCGGATTTTCATTTCGGCTTCGGCCATCCGCCGCAGGCCGAGGAGTATCCCCATACGACGGTGGCCTATTTTCGCTGGCCATGGGCGGAACTCGAACCGGCGGAAGGTCAGTACAACTTTGCACTGGTCGATCGAGTCATCGAACAGGCCAAGGCCAAGGGTGAAACGCTCGCCATTCGCATCGTCTCCGAGTACAAGACCGGCACGCCGCAGTGGCTGCTCGACAAGGGCGTGGCCAGCGTGAAAGAGTCGGACGGCATTTTCCCCGATTACAACAATCCTGTTTTTCTCGACTATCATGAACGACTGATTCGGGCATTCGGGGAACGGTATGGGCGCTCGCTTGATATTGATCATGTGGATATCGGGTCGGTGGGGTGCTGGGGAGAATGGAATACGGCCTGCTGCGAAGGCGTGGAAGTGCAATGCAAGGCCTATTTCCCGAGCGAAGCGAATCAACTCGCCATTACGGATTGGTACTTCAAATATTTTGCGGGGACTCCGCTCGTGATGCTTCATGGCGGACAATTGCAGTATGCGACTGCGCGAGGGGCAGGTTGGCGAGGTGATTGCTTCGGTGACTATGGTTATTTTTCCCCAGACTGGAACCATATGGAGCATGCATATGCCCCGGTTCTGGAGGTGCAGGCGGTGGCCGACGCATGGAAGCATGGACCGGTGCAGATGGAAGTCTGCGGCTATATTCACGAATGGTACGAGCGGGGGTTCGATCTCGACCGCATCCTGAGCAAGGGGCTGGAGTGGCACGTCTCCGTGCTCAATGCCAAGTCGAAACCGGTCCCTGCGGCCTGGCGGCCGCGCATCAATGAGTTTCTGAAGAAGATCGGATATCGATTGGTGCCGGCCGAGATCATGCATCCGGCTGAAGGGCGTGCGGGTGAGCGCCTGCTGCTGCAGTCACGCTGGGAGAACAAGGGGGTGGCGCCTGTCTATCATGCATGGCCCCTGGCCTATCGGTTACGGTCCGAATCGGGTCATGTGGTGGCCCAATGGACGAGTGCGACTGATGTGAAGCAGTGGTTACCTGGTGCGCCGTATGAGGTTCAGGATTCGGTGGTGCTGCCAGGCACCCTGTCCCCCGGGACCTATGCGCTGGATCTTGCCGTGCTTACCGAAGATGGCCGCTCCGCACATGTCGACTTGGCGATCGAGGGCAAGCGGACGGATCGCTGGTATGGGGTGTCGACGCTCACGATTCGCTAGGCGGCTCGCACGGTGACATGCCGGTAAGACCCGACCGGTACGGTAATAGGAATCTGTGGAAATGAGGCTATGCGACCAGCATCTGGGGAATTGGGGCAAGATCGAGCACTGTAATGACTCGATTTCCCGTGCCGCGATATTCGATGTGATCGAAGCTGAGCTTGTTGGCCATGGCGATGCCTCGGCCATGGGTATCGAAAGCACGGTCGGGATCGAAGTCCAGATACTTCTTCCAGTCGAACCCTTTGCCCTGGTCGGTGATTTGTAAGGACAGCTTGGTAGTTTGACGGGCAAAGTGAGCCGTCGCCACCCGTGAGGCATACAGCGGATCGTTCAAGCGGCGAGTGATTTCTTCGTCTAGCGTGTCTTCCTCGAGCAGTTGCGTTTTCTGCGCGTACCCGATGTCCAGGTTGCCATGTTCGACGGCGTTCAAGGTGAGTTCCAGGATGCCGGTGACGACGCGGTTTGGATCAGGATAGGCATGGGCCAGCAGCGTGGCGAGGTTTTTGGCTTCCTCTGGCGATCTGAACGTGAAGGTGGCTGACTCCAGCAATCCCATCGTGGCGGTGGTGCGGCGGAGGTCCTGTCGTATCTCCAAGTAGTTGCTGTGATCACGCACGGCTGCGTCGACGATCGCCAGCAGCGTCGCTTTATCGTAGGGTTTCACTAGGTAGTAGTAGGCGCCGGCTTGCAGCCCCTCAAGTATCTGCTGTTGGGTGCCGGCCGCAGTCTGCATGATCACCGGAATCTGGCTCAGCACCGGGTGCTGCTTCATTCTCGAAAGAACTTCCATGCCGTCCATTTCCGGCATCATACGATCGAGCACGACGGCGCAAAACCGGTCCGGTTCCTGTTCCAAAAGCGCCCATGCGCGAACTCCGCTTGCCGCCGTCACGCAGGTATAGTCTTTCCCGCGAAGATGGTGTCTGAGCAGGTCAAGATTGACGGGTGAATCGTCCACCAGAAGCAACTGGGGAAGCTGTGCCTGCGTCAGCATTCGTGGTGACTCCGGCTGCCGGTTGGTGTGTCTATGCGGTACGGGTGGGTTGCGCATGCCGGCGCATATCTCCGGACCTGCTACCCTTATCGGCTGGGTTTTTAGAATACTTAATGAGGAAACGGGGGAAGGTGCCAAGAAGCGTCCGTCGGGGGTGCCCCGACGGACGTGTCCTGATTGGAGAGGCTATTGCTTCACGATATCAAGCAGTTCCACTTCGAAGACCAGAGTGGCCCCGGGCTTGATTACCGGGGGTGATCCACGGTCACCGTAGGCGATGCCGGAGGGGCAGACCAACTTGCTTTTGCCGCCGACCTTGATCAGTTGCACCGCTTCGGTCCAGCACTTGATCACCTGGTTCAGTGGGAATGTGGCCGGTTCGCCGCGTTTCACGGAGCTATCGAAGACGGTGCCATCAATCAGGGTCCCGTGATAATGCACCTTCACCGTATCCGTGGCTTTCGGGGTCGCTCCCTTGCCTTCCTTGATGGTCGTGATAATGGCACCCGATTCCGTCTTGTGGGCGCCCGGTTCCGCGGCGACTTTGGTTAGGAACGCCGACCCGGCTTTCTTTTCGACGTCGGCCAGCGCATTGGCCCGTACCTGCTGCATCTGTTGAATCTTCGGCCCGTACACGTTCAGGTCAACTTTTTGTGATCGCTTCAAGACCCCGTCGGCCAGGCCGGACTTCACGAACTCCAGTTCAGATTCGTTCAACGTGAAGGGCGTGAGTGATTGGCTGATGGCGACACCGAGGGCATACAACGTTTTCTGCTCGTCATTGGCCGGCTCAGGGGCGGCTGCCCAACTGAGTGAGGACATGAGGAGCACAACTGCGGACACGGCACCGGTCACATGGCGCATAGAGGATCCTTTCTGCTGAACAGCATGACTGTGCTCACCATATGCCAGGGAGCCTACGCGGCTCAAGAAAATTCTTGGGCAGGCTGCTGAAAATGGTCTCCGGCTTCGTACTCAGTCGCGAACTCTCGTTGTGACGTACCACCGAGGGTACGCCTCACTCGTGTCGCTCCTTGCGGCCTTGCTGGGCGACAATCTTGAGCAGCCTGCTCAGATCGCCGGCTTGTCTGTGGGCGTGTTTCATTCAAAGCCTGCCCGGCGCGCGTCGTCTGCTCCCCAGCAGCCTGCCGGCCGGTGTGGCTCAGGAAAGTGTGTCCCTTCCGTGTGGGCTGAGCAGATCCAGTTGCGGACCGATGGGCACGATGCGGGTGGGGTTGATGTCGTCGTGCGTCATGTAGTAGTGCCGCTTGATATGGTCGAAGTTCACGGTGTCCGCGATGCCGGGTACCTGATAGAGGTCCCTGAGATAGCCGGAAAGATTCGGGTAGTCGATGATGCGCCGGAGATTGCATTTGAAATGGCCATGGTAGACGGCGTCGAACCGGATCAGCGTGACGAAGAGTCGCCAATCGGATTCGACACATTGTCCGCCGAAGAGGTAGCGGTGTTGGCTGAGTCTCGTCTCCAATTGATCCAGCGCGGCAAAGAGTGATCGAGCCGCCTGCTCGTAGACGCGTTGAGACGTCGCGAATCCCGCCCGGTACACGCCGTTGTTCACCTGCTCATAGAGGAACGTGTTCATCTCGTCGATTTCCGGGCGGAGGGCTGGCGGATAGAGATCCAGCGTACTCGCGGTGAAGCGGTTGAACTCCCCATTGAGCATGCGCATGAGATCGTCGTCAGAATTGCTCACGATTCGCTTCGTGACGGTATCCCACAAGACTGGAACGGTGACGCGCCTCCGGTAATCGGGGTCGGTCAGGCGATAGGCCTCGCGCAGGAAGTGAAATCCATTGATCGGATCGATCGAACGGCCTGCTCCGTCGCGAAGGGCCCAGCCTTGCTCGTCGCGAAGGGGGTCTACCACGGTCATGCCGACGACCGACTCCAACTGTTTGAGTGTGCGGACAATGATCGTGCGATGCGCCCAGGGACAGGCCAGGGAGACATAGAGATGGTAGCGTCCGGCTGCGGCGGGGAATCCCGATCGCCCATCCTTGGTCACCCATTGGCGGAAGGCGTCCTCTTGGCGTTTAAATTCGCCTCCCTCGGTCTGCTCATTCGGAAATTGTGCCTGTCCGGTCATGATGTGGTGCTCCTTGAGCGGCACACCTTAGTCGCAATGGAGCGGGATCGTCAATCGCTGAGTGGTCCGGTGATTCGGGTTTGTATCACAGCCCGGTCAGCAGTGATCGACCGACGGCAGAACACCATCGTGGGGTTGACCATGTAGGTGCACGGAGGAATAGGAAGGGGACAAGCCTAGCGCGTTCCGCAGGTGATGGGAGCGGAGGCAGAAGGGCTGTGGGTGGCGTTTACCAGTGTCGGTGCCACCTTCCATAGTAGGGCCGATAGAAACGTGGCCCCCAGGCATAGGGGCGAGCGTAGAATGGTGAGCCGTAGATCCACGGACGTCCGAGATAAAGGCCGAAGCCCACGGACGGGTATCCATACAGCAAGCCGGGTGCGAGACCGGGGGACACGTAGGTGTATGTGGAAGGCGTAGAGGATTGTTGCGCCATTTGTCGCTGCAGGTCGGCAGTCATGGCGTCCTGTCGGTCGGCCTGCTCCTTCAACTGGCCGACGGTGTTCTGCTGGACCCGGACTTCCGCCTCCAGTTTCGAGATCTTGTCGCGCTGGATCTCGATGAACGCCTGCAAACATCGGGTATGCGCATCACCGGTATAGTTCGAGCATTCCCAGGGGCCTGCGCTGTCTGCCGCGTATACGGGAAGGGCGACAAGCACAGCGCTCAATCCCATGACGATCGGGGTAAGGTGATGCCGAAGGGATTCCAATCGGTGAGTCAGACGACGTACCATACGGCTCCTCCCTGGCGAGCTATTGACAGCGTAACATGGCTCTGTCGGTGAAGGCCAGATCCGGCTCGTAGTGAGGGAAACGAATCAGGGTCTTGTTGGTTGACAGAGGTGGCGTAGAATTTGTGCGGTGACAGAGACAAGAGAGACAAAAGGAGAAGGGAATATGGGACAGAAGCAGGTAATTGCCGTGGTCGGGGCGACCGGCATGCAGGGGGGAGGACTCGTGCGGGCTATTCTCGCAGATCCCGCCAGCGGTCTCACGGTGCGCGCGTTGACCAGGGATGTGAACTCGGACAAGGCCAGGGAGTTGGCGGGGCTTGGCGCGGAGGTGGTGGCTGCTGATGTGCAGGACGTCGAGAGTCTAAAACGGGCCTTTGCGGGAGCGGCCGGGGTATTTTGCGTCACGTTCTTTTGGGCGCATATGTCACCGGAACGGGAGTTTGCCGAGGCGGAAGCGATGGCCAAGGCTGCTCAAGCGGCCGGAGTGCAGCATGTCATCTGGTCGACCCTGGAAGATACGCGGCGATGGGTACCGCTTTCCGATAACCGGATGCCGACGCTGCTGGGGAAGTACAAGGTGCCGCATTTTGATGCGAAAGGTGAGGCGGATCAGGTGTTCAAGCAACTCGGAGTGCCGACCACGTTTCTGCTGACCTCTTTCTACTGGGACAATCTTATCCACTTCGGGATGGGGCCGAAGCCGGGTCCGGACGGCATATTGGACTTTACGCTGCCGATGGGGGAGGCCAGGCTGCCGGGTATCGCGGCGGAGGACATCGGGAAGTGCGCGTTGGGGATCTTGAAGAAGCGGGAGGCCTATCTCGGGAAGACGGTCGGCATCGCCGGAGAGCATCTGACCGGCGTGCACATGGCGTCCGCTCTGACCAAGGCGCTCGGGCGAGAGGTGCGGTACCAGGCCGTGCCGCCGGAGGTCTATCGAACCTTTGGATTTCCCGGAGCCGACGATCTCGGGAACATGTTTCAGTTCAAACGCGATTTTAACGCGGTGTTTTGCGCGGCTCGTGAGCCGGCCATCGCCCGCGTGCTCAATCCCGGCTTGCAGACCTTTGCCCAATGGTTGGAAACGAATGCCACACGTATCCCCTTGGCCTAAGGGGCAAGGGACGGGGAGGCTGAAGTTTAATGCTGCGGCTTTGGCTTGGAGGCGTGGCACGAGGACGCAAACGGATTGCACCGTAGCCGGTGAATCTTGATCGTCCGCAGTTTCTCCGCTCCTGCCACGATCCTCGGTTCTTGCGGACGTTCCCCGTTACCGAGTGTCGGAAACGAAGCGAGTGTCGTCAAGATACAGATCGACAGGACGGCCACGACCCAAGCGAAATAGAGTGAGTAACGCATGTCCTAGTCGTAACACAGCCCGCTGCTGAGTCAACGAAATGATCGTTTTTCGTCATTGGTATCTGTTGGGCTCCGGTTCGTGACTGATGTGATCCATACGATTTCGCAATTTGTTTCAGCGATTGCCGTGAACGGTCCCTTGTCGCAGACTGTTCGACGCAAGTCCTGGGTGTCTTATCCCCCCTCATGTCGGAGAAGGAGAATGCCCATGAAACAGTCACCTCTGCTTGTCTCGGCGTTGTTGCTCGCGATGGTCGGTCTCTGTTCGCCCGGTTGGGCCGGTGAAGTGAACGCCAAGATGGAGGAACTGAAGGGAGACACCAAGGCCAAGGTCGAAGCACTGAAGGGTGAGGCGAAAGCCGTGGTGGAGGAGGCCAAGGGCAATAGGGTACAGGCGGAAGTGGAGCGCGCTAAAGGGAAGGGGAAGGCGGCCATGGAGAAAGCCAAGGGCAAGGTTCAGGAACTGAAAGCCAAGATGGAGTAACTCGTTTTACGCAGAGAACGAAGGGGCTTGCGCGGGACTCCGGTTCCTGCGCAAACCGCCGGTGCAAAGGTTCCCCCCCATTGATTCAGGCCCCACGGCATTGCGCAGACTAACGGTCGCCGCTACAATCGCCTCCCATGTTACCAGCCGCCGGGGGTGATCTCACCGATGCGTCGATAGCCGCATGCTTCTATCCTTCGTGATTCTGTATCTTGCCTGTTCGGTCGGGGTTGGGCTTTATGCGGCAACCCGCGTCCACAACACCAAAGATTTTGCCGTTGCCGGGCGCTGTCTCCCGCTTCCTGTGGTGACGGCCACCGTCTTTGCCACCTGGTTCGGGGCCGAAACGGTGCTGGGCATTTCCGCCACCTTCGTCAAGGATGGACTGCGAGCCGTGGTGGCCGATCCGTTCGGCTCAAGCCTGTGTTTGATTCTGGCCGGCCTGTTCTTCGCGCGTCGTCTCTATCGGCTGAATCTGCTCACCATCGGGGACTTTTACCGGTTGCGGTACAACCGGGCGGTCGAGATGCTGTGCACCCTCTGCATCGTGGCGTCCTATCTCGGCTGGGTATCAGCCCAGATCAAAGCCCTCGGCCTCGTGTTCAACGTCGTGACGGACGGCGCCATGAGTCAGCAGGCCGGCATGGTGTTGGGCGCGCTGATCGTGCTGACCTACACCACGTTCGGGGGCATGTTTTCGGTGGCGATTCTTGATTTTGTCCAGATCACGATCATCATGGGCGGCATGTTATACATCGGGTCCGTGATCAGTGGCCTGGCCGGAGGAGTGGGGACGGTGGTCGCTCATGCGGCGGCGGCAGGGAAGCTCGAGTTCTTCCCTCCGGCCAATCTGGACCTGTGGATTCCGTTTCTGGGGGCGTGGGTCACGATGATGTTCGGGTCCATTCCGCAGCAGGACGTGTTTCAGCGCATCACCTCGGCGCGGGATGAACGAACGGCGGTGCGGGGTTCCGTGCTGGGCGGTACCCTCTACTTTTTCTTTGCGTTCGTGCCGATGTTTCTGGCCTATTCGGCCACGCTCGTCGACCCGTCACAGGTTGCAGGATTGTTGGCGCGGGACTCGCAGCTCATTTTGCCGACCCTCATCGTGCAACATACCCCGATGGTTGCGCAGATTGTATTTTTCGGCGCGCTGCTGTCCGCAATTATGAGTTGCTCGTCGGCGACCTTGCTCGCGCCGTCGGTGGCCTTCAGTGAGAATATCGTGAAAAGTTGCATGCCGACGATCAGCGATCGCGGCTTGTTGCTGGTGATGCGCTCGGTGCTGGTCGGGTTTGCCGGTGTCGTCTTGCTGTTTGCGCTCAATTCTGAAGCCAGTATTTTTAAAATGGTGGAGAGCGCGTACAAAGTGACATTAGTCGCGGCGTTTGTGCCGCTGCTGGCAGGGCTCTATTGGCCGGGTGCGACCACTCAGGGGGCGCTTCTAGGTATAGTGGCCGGTCTGGGAACCTGGTGGTTGCTGGAAACCTCAATCACGCCGGATCACGTCTGGCCTCCACAACTCGTCGGCCTGTTGGTTTCGGCAGCGGGCATGGCGGTCGGGTCTCTGTTGCCGCAATGGATTCCGCATTCTGCCGCCCTGGCCGGATCGGTGAACCAGCCTTCGCTCACGCGCCCTGCGGAGGAGTGATGAACAATGGGGCATTGCAGCAAGGGCAATGACTCATGCGGGCTAGGCGGGAGAGACCGGCTGCAGGATTTCGCGTACCAGCCGGATCAGGTCTTCAGGCGAGAACGGCTTTTGCAAAAAAGTCGTCTGTCCCTGCGACTCGTCTCCCGTGACCGGCGGATTGTCGCTATACCCTGACATGTAGAGGACCTTGAGGTCGGCGAAGTGACTGCGGAGACGCATCGCCAACTCCTTGCCGTTCATGCCGGGCATGACCAGATCGGTGATCAATAAATCCACGTGGAGCGAGGTGCGGCGAATCAGATCCAAGGCCTGGAAGCCGTCTTCCGCTTCATGCACCGTATACCCGTGGGTGCGAAGAATATGCTGCGTCAGCAACCGGACCGAGGGTTCATCTTCCACAAGGAGGATGATTTCCGTTGCCGTCTTGTGGTCGGGTGCGGGGGCGTTGGCCGGAAGTGCGATATGCGGAGGCATGACCTCCGGGAGAAAGACCGTCATGGTCGTCCCGTGCCCCACGGTGCTCTCCACCGAAATCGTCCCGCCGCTTTGATGCACGATGCCGTAGACGGTCGAGAGGCCGAGTCCTGTGCCTCGACCAGGCGGCTTGGTGGTAAAAAACGGCTCAAAGATCTTTGCCTTCGTGGCCGCATCAATGCCGGTTCCCGTGTCGTGGACGCGCAGCCGCACATAGGTTCGGGTGGTGCGTGCTTCGTGGTTGGGACCCCATACCTCTTGAGGAAATACCTGGGACGTGTCGATGGTCAATGTGCCGCCGTGCGGCATGGCATCGCGGGCATTCACGGCCAGGTTGAGCAGCACCTGTTCAAGCTGCACGGCATCGGCCTTGACCCACCGCGGCGTGGGATCGAGCTGCAACACGATCGTGACATGTTCTCCGATGAGGCTCTTGAGCAGTGCCATGAGGTCTCGAATGACTCGGTGTAGATCCAATGACACCGGGTGAAGCATCTGTTTGCGGCTGAAGGCCAGGAGTTGCCCGGTGAGGGCCGCGCAGCGTTCGCCGGCGCGTTGAATTTCCTGGACGAAGTAACGGGCTGAAGAGTTGTGACTGAGCTCCTGAAGCAGCACCGCGCTGTACCCGAGGATGACGGTCATGACGTTGTTGAAATCGTGCGCCACGCCGCCGGCCAATCGTCCCACCGCTTCCATTTTTTGGGCCTGCCTCAGCTGGTCTTCCAGTTCGCGGGCCTCGGTAATGTCCTCTGTGATCCCGCTCAGGCTGTCGACGTCACCCGTTTCGGAACGGTGGATGACCATCCGGTCGTGGATCCATCGGATTTTGCCGTCCGGGCGAACGATGCGATACAGCAGCTGCACATCCCGCCCGCTCGGATTCGTCAACTCGGCATCATAGACTTCCGTCACCATCCGCTGATCATCCGGATGGACACAATCCCGCCAGAGTTTGGGATTGTCGTAGAACCGCGCGGCCGGCAGTCCCCAGATCCGTTCAAACGCCGGATTCACGTAGAGAACTTGAGGCGGTTGGGCACGCGCGAACCAGACTCCCTGGTTGAGGTTGTCGGTGAGATAGTTGAAGCGTTTTTCACTCGAGAGCCGCGCGCCCTCTGTGAGGCGATGCTCACGCACCTCCTGCTGCAGTCTGGCATTGGCCTGTGCCAGATCGGCCGTGCGTTCGGCGATGCGCTGTTCCAAGTCGCTCTGAGCGGTGCGCAGATGCTCTTCAATCACACGGCGTTCGTGAATCTCTTTGGTGATTTCCTGATTGAGCCGTTCCACCGCTTCCGTGCGTGTGGTCAGTGACCGGATCAGGCGGAGCTTTTCCAACTGCAGCCGCATGGAGGAGAGCAGCACCCGATTGAAATTCCACGCCGAGTGGACGGTGGCGATGAGAAACAGGCCACCCATGACTCCCATGATCCCGTGGAATTCGTGCCCGCTGAACAGGAGGTGCCCGAGGGCAGGTACTGTCACCGGTACGGCATAACAGAGGAACAGGGGCAGAGAGACCGAAAGCACGGAGATCGCGCCCGCCGTCATCCCGCCCAACACAAAGAGATGGACGAGCTCATAGGGCAGGGGAATTTCCTGGGCCAGAAAATAGACACTGCTCCCCCAGGCGACGCCGGCCGCGGTGGTACCGACCAGCATCCAGCGGTGCCAGTCTGTGCTGCTCCAGTGGGAGGGAACGGCACGGCGATACTGAAAGATCAGGACGGCCCGCGCGGCGGCGATGACGCACAGGACGAGGACCCACGCCACCAGCGGCGTATGGGGAACGACCGACCACTCCACCGCGGCAAGAATCGCCGCATTGGCGGCGCTCGCCAACACACCGGTCGGCATGTTGCGATAGAGCACGTGCACTTGTTGGGCGTGGAGGTTCGTCGTAGGGTCGGCCTGAGACGGGCGATCCATGGAATGGCCTCGCTCGAAAACAGCGTCACTGCGCACAAGCAACCGGAGAGACGGTTAGAAGAACGCTGCGCATCGTGAGTGACGGTACTCTAGCACGATCAAGGAACGGCGGGGCATCAAAAATTCACCCGGAGGTTGATGGAGCCGACATGTAAGGTCGTGCGGTAGGTGCCGTTGACGGTCGGATTGACGTTGCCGGCGACTGTTCTATGTTCATACAAGATCGCCTGGTACGCGAGGTCGACGCCAAGCCCCTTGGGGCTGAGGGCCTTGTCTGATCCGCCGCAAGGAATGACTCCAAGAAACCGGCCATGCTCCCGACACATGAAGCCGATACCGGTGGACACGGCATGGTTGTCGCCGTCGGGGATGGCAGGGTTGAAGGTCTGGTCGGGAATCGCTTTCTGGGAATGCCAGTACCCGGCGCGCAAGGCGACGTCCCAATCGGGCAGCGGCGCGGGATTCAGCCACTTGTGCTCCGTGCCGATCATCACCGTGTATCCGCTGTTCCAGTTGGCCGGCGTGGCGACGGTCAGGCCGTTCGACAAGTGGGCGTCTAAGTTGCGGACCGATTTCCAACCCGTATAGTCCACATCCAATTCCAGTTTCCATTCCCGCTCTTTGTCGCGGACAGGCCAGAGTGCGATACCGGCTGTGAGTACTTGAGGGACGACAAACGTCGTGCGGGCGTCCGCCACACGGGTGCCGCCCGCCAGCAATTGACCGTCCAGGTGCAGGGTCGCTTGGCTGCGATAGATGAGGCCGATGTTCACGAGCGGGCGTCCGTCTTCGTTGCGCAATGGGGTGTACAGCAGGCTGGCATTAAAGCCGGCCGCCGTATCCCGTCCGTTCAGCTCCATGCCGGTCCCGGCAGGAATGCCGAGTCCCCCGGGCCAGCGAAACTGGCGCTCCACCTGTCCTTCACCGAAGGCTCCCGAAAACGTGTAGATGTCGGCGCCGAGGCCGATGGCCAGATCCGGTATCGGCCGGAAGGCGATGGAGGGGCGAATGTCGATGAGTTCGAAGGCGGCCTTGGTGGTGGCGGTGGAAAAGGGGCTGCTGTCCGACCAACGCGTCAGGGTGCCGAACGGGCTGAAGACGGCCAAGCCGACCGCGGTACTGTCTGATGAGCCGATGCCGAGATCCTTGAGGTTCGCGGTGATGTAAATATTCGACGGCGGCGGAACGGCCACACTGCCACGAAGATCCCCATTGGCTTGCGTGCCTGCAGCATTCTGGAATGAGAAGCCGCCGGCGATGAGGGTGGTGCCGGCAGACAATTGCACGCCGCGGAGTTGCGTCATGCCGGCTGGATTGTAATATCCCGCGGAGGCATCGTCGGCTTGGGCCGTGAACGCGGACGCCTGACCGGTGGCGGAGGCGCTGTGATCGTAAATGCGGAAACTGCCTGCCGAAACAGATGCCGGAAACGCGGTGAGGCCGGCCACGACGACGCCGCAGGCGAGAATCATCAGTCTGGTGCCGAGACGGCGGCATGTGCTTGCAGGTGTGCGGCGGCAGTTGCCTGGCCGCGGCAATTTCGCCGCACACAGGTCGATCGTCGGTGACACAGAGATGGCGTCCTTAATAGGGGAGAGTCTGGTCTTCACCGGGTCTTTCCTCATGTGATAAGTCTGGCAGGCTGTTGAAAAACGCCGCCGCCGGCGTTCTCACGGCGCGCAGAGGCTCCACGTACCGTAGCGAGTACGCATCGCCTCTTCGCTTGTTGCGGCCTTGCTGCACGGCATTTTTGAACAGCCTGCGAATGATGCTGGGTGTGTCCGTGAGAAGCCGAACAGCTATGGACGCCACGTTCTTACGTAGTGTGTCAACGACCTGCTAGGTACAAGGTCGTAGGCAACCGGCCCTGTGGCGCCCATCTAAGAGCACGGCGGGTGCTTTGTCAAGCCTGGCGCCCTGTCCGGCCATGATTCGCACGATGTCTCCGGATGTGATTTCGTCCGGCGGATCGCGTATGCTCGGTCCATGGGGATGTGGTGGTGACGGGCGTCGTGCGTTGGTTCGTACGAGGACTTCTGATCCTGGCGGGCGTCGTGCTCCTTGTCGCAGGGAGCGCCCTGACCTATGGCCTCTACCTTTCCACCAGCCTCGCCCTGCCGACGGGCGATGAGCATCCGCCTCGTCTCATTTACGGCGCGCCGTTTCTGCTGAAACCTGATCTGGACGTTGCCGCCTCACATCTGCTCGAACGCCTCAACCGTCTCGGGTACCACCAGGTCGACACGACGGTTCGCTCGCCGGGGGAGTACCGTGTGACGCCGACCGACATCGACATTTACCTGCACGAGTTTCCCGATTTGCATTTGCGCCCCGTTCCGGCCCGCTTGGTGCTCGATCAGGGGCGTGTGGCACGGGTGCTCTCGATTCAGAGCGGTGATGAGTTGTTTCCCGCCTATGTGGAACCGCAACTCATCAGCGGATTGCGCGGTGCTTCCCGACAGGTACGGGAATGGGTGTCGTATGACGATCTGTCGCCACGATTCCTGGACATTCTCTTGGCGATCGAAGATCGACGCTTCTTCAACCATCCGGGCATCGATCCGGTTGCCGTGGTGCGTGCGATCTGGACGAATCTCACACGCGGAACCGTCATTCAGGGCGGGAGTACGATCACCCAGCAGCTGGCGAAAAACCTGTTCTATTCCCCGCAACGGACGTTCGGAAGAAAGCTGAAGGAGTCCATTGCGGCCTTGGTCTTGGAGGCGAAGTATCGCAAACAGGCGATTCTCGAAAGTTATGCCAATGAGATTTATCTCGGGCAAGTCGGCTCGGTCTCCATCTATGGGGTCGGGGAGGCGTCTCACCGGTATTTCGGGAAACGCATGGAGGCGTTGAGTCTGGAGGAGGCCGCGTTGCTGGTGGGCATGATCAAGGGGCCGAATACCTATTCGCCGTTGAGAAACCCCGCCCTGGCCAAACAACGCCGCGATGTCGTCCTGGGGCGATTGCATGAATTGGGCATGATCGACGAGGAGGCCCGGGCGCAAGCCGTCAACGCACCGGTTCGGGTGATGCCGCCGCAGGATACGTTGGCCGATGCGCCCTTCTTCGTCGATTATCTGCTTCGGCAGGTGGAGGAGGCCACCGGCACGCCGCTTCCCGACGGCGTCCGGGCGTACACGACCCTTGATCCCGTGTTGCAGCAGTTGGCCGCGCAGACGTTGGCGCGCGAGTTGATCACGCTCGAAACGGCGTATCCGGCGCTGAAACACCATCCCACACCCGTGCAGGGGGCACTAGTGGCGATTGATCCCGCCACCGGCGGGATTCTGGCCATGGTAGGAAGCCGTGATTATCGCCTGAGCCAGTTCAATCGGGCCGTGCAGGCGAAGCGTCAACCGGGTTCATTGTTCAAGCCGCTGGTCTATCTCGCCGCCTTGGAGGCTCGCCGTGAACTGGCCGGTGGGCAACCGATGACCGCCGCGACGGTGATTGTGGACGAACCGGTTACCCTCGACTCTGGAAACGGCGTCTGGGCGCCGCAAAACTATGATCACAAATTCCACGGGACGGTTTCGCTACGAGCGGCATTGGAACAATCTCTCAACATCCCGGCGGTCAAGATCGCGCAGGCGGTCGGGACCAAACGTATTCTCCATCTCGCTGAGAGTCTGGGAATCCGGAGTCCCTTGGCCGACAATCTGTCCATCGCGCTGGGGACCTCCGGCGTCTCGTTGTTGGAACTCACCTCGGCCTACGGAGCCTTGGCACATGGGGGCTTGATGGTGGCCCCGACGGCTGTGCAGGCGGTGATGACTCCGGAAGGGGATCCGGCCTGGCACCATACGCCGGTTCGGCGTCAGGCGGTGTCGCCCCAGGGAGCCTACGTGATGACGTCGCTCTTGAAAGGAGTGGTCGAACGGGGAACCGCGGCGAAAGCCAAAGCGATGGGGCTGCGCGGGGTCGTGGCGGGCAAGACGGGGACGACGGACGGGTATCGCGATGCCTGGTTCATCGGCTATACGCCGGAGCTGGTGGTGGGGGTGTGGGTGGGCTTCGATGACGAGGAGACCTTGCATTTGACCGGAGCGCAAGCCGCCCTGCCGATGTGGGTGGAATTCATGCGTCGGATCATGCCGGCGACTCCGCGTGATTTCGCCCAGCCGCCGGCGGTGGTGACGCGCGAGATCGATCCCCAGTCTGCGCAACTTGCCACCTCGAAATGTCCGCAGCGGGTGGCGGAGGTGTTTATCGAGGGCACGGAGCCGTCGGTTTACTGCGAAGTGCATGGCAGCGGATTCTGGGAACGGGTGAAACGCGGTTTTGGTTTTTTCTAGGTGTGACCGCGAAGCTGGTGTAGGCTCGCTCCATGTTGGGATGGTTCACAGGTTCATCGGCCACCGCCTGCGACAAGGAGCTCGTGATGATGAAGAAGTCCGGCTTTGTGGAAAGCGACAATATCACCCTGTTGGCCAAGGGCGTCTTGCTCAGAGGGGAAATTCATGTGGAGGGCACCGTGCGCATCGACGGTCGGTTGGAGGGCGACCTGCAGACCGCCGGCACCGTCGTGATCGGGGAAGACGGGGTGGTGCAGGGCACCATCACCGCCGGGATCGTGATCAGCAGCGGGAAGATCAAGGCCACGGTCCGCGCTACGGAACGGTTGCAGCTGCTAAAGACCGGTCTCCTCATCGGCGAGGTGCATACGCCGGCCTTTTCGATGGAAGATGGCGCAAAATTTCAAGGCACGTCGGACATGGGCGTGTCGTCTTGGGGCGAGGATGCGCAGAAACTCCCCCCCAATGTCCGTGATATTGCCTCGCAACGTCCCAAGGCTGTTGCCGCAGTGGGCGACAACGCCTGACGCGCGTGCGTTCGGGCGCGCTGGGCCTATGTCTCGGCGCTTTCCCAAGCCTTCCGTTTTCCTCCTCCTTCTCCTGCGTACACCCGCTCAGGCACGACGGTCGGAAGACCCGCGCGTGACATCCTGAGCGGGTTCTGTTATCAACGGCTGCAATGCGTTTGCCCGGTACACGTTTATGAACCGACGCCAGATATTCGCACTCTGCTTTTTCGGCGTCTTATTGGCGCTGCTGTATCAGATGGCTCTGATGTTCCGCCCCTTCGTGTTTCCGGTCCTCTGGGCGGTCATTCTGGCGCATCTGTGCTTTCCGCTGCATGTTCGTGTGACGGCGTGGTTGGGAGGCAGGGAGTCGCATTCCGCCGCACTGCTCACGCTGGCCGCGCTTGCGTTGGTTGTGGTGCCGCTGGTCGTGCTCAGCGTGATGCTCGTCAAGGAGGCCGGGTCGGCGGAGCGAGCGGTGCGCGAATGGATCGCTTCCGGAGGGGTGCAGCAATTGCCCGATCGCCTGTCGGGCTTGCCGGGCGGGAGCGCGGCCAGGGAATGGCTGGAGCGCGTGACAGGAAGGGAGAGCGATCTGGAGCAGTTCGTCCTTTCCAGCGCCAAGACGTTCAGCAAGTTCGTCGTGGGCGAGTTGAGCGATCTCGTGCGGGACATTTTCATGCTGGTGGCTGATTTTCTGGTCATGGTGTTTACGTTGTTCTTCTTTTTCAAAGACGGCCGGCATTGGCTGATGTCGCTGTATGGCCTGATCCCGCTCGAATCTTCACATAAGGACAAGATCCTCCTTCGCTTGGACCAAACCATTCGTGCCGTGGTGAAGGGGATCGTGTTGACGGCCATCGCCCAAGGCCTGCTCGCCGGCGCGGCCTATGCCGTCCTGGGAGTACCGTTCCCCATGGTGTTAATGGCACTGACTATTTTGCTGGCCCCGCTGCCGTTC
>ERZ1645185.88-NODE-88-length-38992-cov-13.031384_pt1 | contig 38992 bp, 38 predicted proteins | sample MGYA00575351_ERZ1645185 | MGnify/ENA primary metagenome ERZ1645185 (study PRJEB40838, sample SAMN11284767) | freshwater sediment metagenome | isolation source: river sediment | host: Sediment | place: India: Jana village, Kanpur | collected 2015-12-17 ... | reverse complement strand
GCCAGGATCTCCTTGATCTCCTCGCGCTGGTTGGCGTGCATCTGCAGGATGCGGCCGATGCGCTCCTTCTTGCCGCGGATCGGGTTGTAGACCGAGTCGCCGCTCTTCAGCACGCCCGAATACACGCGCACGAAGGTCAGCTGGCCGACGTAGGGGTCGGTCATCAGCTTGAAGGCCAGCGCGGCGAACTTCTCGCCGTCGTCGGCCTTGCGCGAGGTTTCCTTGTCGTCGTCGTCGGTGCCCGGCACCGGCGGGATGTCGATCGGCGAAGGCATGAACTCGATCACCGCGTCGAGCATGCGCTGCACACCCTTGTTCTTGAAGGCGGTGCCGCACAGCATCGGCTGGATCTCGGTGGCGATCGTGCGCTGGCGCAGGCCCAGCTTGATCTCGGCCTCGGTCAGCTCGCCCGACTCGAGGTACTTGTTCATCAACTCCTCGCTGGCCTCGGCCGCGGCCTCGACCATGTTCTCGCGCCACTTCTGCGCCTCGGCCTGCATGTCGGCCGGGATGTCGTGGTACTCGAACTTCATGCCCTGCGAGGCCTCGTCCCAGATGATCGCCTTCATCTTGATCAGATCGATCACGCCCGTGAAGCGCTCCTCGGCGCCGATGGGGATCACCACCGGCACCGGGTTGGCCTTCAGGCGGGCCTTCATCTGCTCGTAGACCTTGAAGAAGTTGGCGCCGGTGCGGTCCATCTTGTTGACGAAGGCCAGTCGCGGCACTTTGTACTTGTTGGCCTGGCGCCAGACGGTCTCGGATTGCGGCTGCACGCCACCGACCGCGCAGTACACCATGCAGGCACCATCGAGCACGCGCATCGAGCGCTCGACCTCGATCGTGAAGTCGACGTGCCCCGGGGTGTCGATGATGTTGATGCGGTGCTCGGGGAAGGACAGGTCCATGCCCTTCCAGAAGCAGGTGGTCGCCGCGGACGTGATGGTGATGCCGCGCTCCTGCTCCTGCTCCATCCAGTCCATCGTCGCGGCGCCGTCGTGCACCTCACCGATCTTGTGGTTCACACCGGTGTAGTACAGGATGCGCTCGGTGGTGGTGGTCTTGCCGGCATCGATGTGCGCGGAGATACCGATGTTGCGGTAGCGCTCGATGGGGGTCTTGCGGGCCATGGTGTGGACTCCAAGTACAGGCGCCGCCGACGGGTTAGCACTAACCCTAAGGCGGCCCCGGGGGTAAAACGTTGTTCGTCTAGAAGCGGAAGTGCGAGAACGCCTTGTTGGCCTCGGCCATGCGGTGCACCTCGTCGCGCTTCTTCATCGCGCCGCCGCGGCCTTCCGAGGCCTCGAGCAGTTCGTTGGCCAGGCGCGCAGCCATCGACTTCTCGCTGCGCTTGCGGGCCGACTCCTTCAGCCAGCGCATGGCCAGCGCCTGACGACGCACCGGGCGCACCTCGACCGGCACCTGGTAGTTGGCACCGCCGACGCGGCGGCTCTTGACCTCGACCATCGGCTTGATGTTGTTCAGGGCGACGACGAAGATCTCCAGCGGATCCTTGCCCGCCTTCTTCTCGATCTGATCGAGCGCACCGTAGATGATCCGCTCGGCGACGGCCTTCTTGCCGCCCTCCATGATCACGTTCATGAACTTGGACAGGTCGACCGAGCCGAACTTCGGATCGGGCAGCACTTCTCTTTTGGGGACTTCGCGACGACGTGGCATGGGACTGCTTCCTTCGTGGGCTTCAGTTGGACGGAGCCTGGGCTCCGGCCGCGAAGGGCAACCGTCACGTCGACGGGCCCTTCACTTACTCGACCCGCAATGCGGCGGGCCTTCGATGGCGCCAGCCCTGGGGGCTGGCGCACGACAAACTTGGCCGTCAGGCCTTCTTCGGACGCTTGGCGCCGTACTTCGAACGCGCCTGCTTGCGATCCTTGACGCCTTGCAGGTCCAGCGAGCCGCGCACGATGTGGTAGCGCACGCCCGGCAGGTCCTTCACCCGGCCGCCGCGCACCAGCACCACGCTGTGCTCCTGCAGGTTGTGGCCTTCGCCGCCGATGTAGGAGATGACCTCGAAGCCGTTGGTCAGGCGCACCTTGGCCACCTTGCGCAGAGCCGAGTTCGGCTTCTTCGGCGTGGTGGTGTATACGCGGGTGCAAACACCGCGGCGCTGCGGGCCGCCCTGCATCGCCGGCGACTTGGACTTCGTGACCTCGGTCTGGCGACCCTGACGCACGAGCTGGTTGATGGTTGGCATAACGAACCTGTTCCCGGTTGAACTCAGACTCTTTTTCTACGCTCGGCGGATCGACGCATGGACGCGCCGCAGCGGGAGACAGGCTCTGTGGCCACCGCACGCAGGAACCCCTCGCGGGACCTGCATTCAAGGGCGAGCCGCTCTGCAAAGAGCGCAGCAGCGATCTGCTGAAAAGCCTTCCATTATATTGCCTGCTCCCCGATGCAGCAACAGGAACGGTTCGCCTTGCCCTCCCAGCCCGGCCCGCCGCCCGATCCGGCCCGCCCGAAACCGCCCTCGATCTCCCCGGCGGTCGTCGTGCTCGACACCAACGTGGCGCTCGACTGCCTGGTGTTCGAAGATCCTTCCTGCCGGGCGCTGACGGAGAGCCTGGCCCGCGGACAGTGGTCCTGGGTGGCGACACTGCCGATGCGCGCAGAACTCGCCAGTGTGCTGTCACGCCTTTCGTGGCGCGGCGCTTCGGTAGATAGCGACCACACACTTACTGTTTTCGACAAGCTGGTCAAGGTATGCGATGAGCAAGCCGCTCCACCTGCTGCGGCGGCACTGCGCCACTGCCGCGATGCCGACGACCAGAAGTTCCTCGACCTCGCGCTCGGGCTGGGCGCTCGCTGGCTGTTCAGCCGCGATCGCGCGCTGCTCGAAATGGCAAAGCCCGCCTTCTCGCTGGGCCTGGAGATCCTGACGCCGGCGTTGTGGTCGGCGCGCAACGCCGACCGGCCCGCCGAAAGCGTCCCTCGGACGGGTTGAGGAACGGATCCCCCGGCGGCAAGAACTGCCGGCGCGTCCGCCCCCCAGGCCGAGACGATCAGCTCTCCGGTTCTTCGTGGGCCACGCCCTTGTGGCAGTCGATGCAGGTCTCCTTGCTGGCGAAACGGCCCTCGTGGGCCTTGCGCGCCGCGCCCTTCTGCGCGGCCAGCACCTCGGGCGTCATCACGTGGCAGGTGCGGCAATTGGCCGAGTCCGTTTCCCGAAACTCGGCCCAGACTGCCTCGGCCATGCGAAGCCGCTCCTTCTTGAACTTCTCTTCAGTGCTGATGGTGCCCTTCATCTCGTGATAGGCGTCCTTCGTTCCGGCCACGGCCTTGTACCAGAGCACCTTGGGATAGGAGTGCGGGATGTGGCAGTCCGAGCACTTCGCGCTCAGGCCCTTGCTTGTGACGCCATGCGAACTGGCCTTGTGCTCCGCGGCCACCCATTGCATCGAATGGCAGGCTCCGCCGCAAAACTCGTCGGTGCCGGTGGCGTGCACCATGACCTGCGTCGACACCACGGCTGCGGCACCGCCCAGAGCGCCGAGCAACAGCAATGCCAGCACCGACCAGCGCGCACTCGGCGACGTCAGCGCCCGCCAGATGCGACCAAAAAGTCCCGGCTTGTTGGAGTTGCTGGCCATGGGCTCTCCTCTCTATATCGACAGTGCACCTACCGAAACGGATTGTGAACCATAGCGCTGCCTGCCGGGACCCGCCTTGAGCCAGCCCAAGAGTCGTGCAATCGCATCGGGACTTGACGCCGGTCAGCCCGGTAAGCGCCGGGCGTCCTAGAGTGCGGCCACGTCGTCGCACCCGGCACCTGGGCTGGAGGCGTGTTGTCACTGCAAGCCCACTCATGAGCCCGCTCGGAATCACGCTGCTGCTGGTCGTCGGCTTCGCAGGCTTCGGCTGGCTGGCGTGGCGCAAGCTGTCGATCCTGCGCGGCCTGCAGCCCGAGCCGCGATGGGACCACCCCGGCCAACGCCTCAAGTCGGTGCTGGTCAATGGGTTGCTGCAACGCCGCATGGTGCAGCGCGAGTGGCCGGCCGGCCTGATGCATGCCGTCATCTTCCTCGGCTTCCTGGCCTTGCTGCTGCGCAAGCTGCAGCTGATCGTCATCGGCTATCACGAACCCTTCGTCTACCCAGGCTTGCCGGGCCAATGGTTCGCGGCGTTGAAGGACGCCGTCGAGTTGGCCGTGCTCGGCGCACTGGCCTATGCCTACTGGCGCCGCTACGTGCTCCGGCCCCGGCGGCTGGAGCGCAACCGCGAGGCACTGCTGATCCTGGTGCTGATCACGGTGATCATGGTCACCGACTTCCTGTTCGACGGCTTCCGCTTCGCGCTGCTGGCGTCGACGGAACCGGGCGTGGCTCACGAGCGCGCCTTTGCCTTCGTCGGCAGCGCGTTGGCCACGGCCTTCTCGACGTGGCCCGAGTCCTGGCTGCGGGCGGGCTACGCGTCGTCCTACTGGGTGCAACTGGTCACGGTCTTCGCCTTCCTCGTGATCCTGCCGACCGGCGAGCACTTCCATATCGCCACCGCGCTGCCGACGCTGTACTTTCGCCGTGGCGGCCCGACCCACGCCGTGCCGACAGTCGACCTGGAGGCCATGATGTCCGACGAAGCGGACGCCAGCCAGTTGCGAGTGGGTGCCCGCAGCGCACGCGACCTGAGCTGGAAGGACGGCCTGGATGCCTTCACCTGCACCGAGTGCGGCCGCTGCAAGGACGCCTGCCCCACCTTCCTCACCGGCAAGCCCTTGTCGATGAAATGGGTGCACGACGGACTGAAGCGCCACCTCGTCGAGCAGCGCGAGGCGTTGCTCGCTCCGCCGCCCAAGGACGGCGAAGACCCGTTGCCGGCACTGGTCGGCCCAGTGATCTCCGAAGATGCGCTCTGGGCCTGCACCACCTGCGGCTACTGCGAGGCCGCCTGCCCGATCGAGCTCGAACATCTCGCCAAGTTCTACAAGTTGCGCCAGCACCGCGTGATGATGGACGGCGAGTTCCCGCACGAGCTGAAGCCCGTGTTCGAAGCCTACGAGTCGCAGAGCAACCCCTGGGGGCTGCCCTCGCAGACGCGTGGCGACTGGGCCCGCGGCCTGGACGTACCCCTGTGGACCGACGCCGCGCAGGCCGATGACTTCGAGCTGCTGTTCTACGTCGGCTCTGCCGAAAGCTTCGACCCACGCGGCCAGAAGATCGCGCGCGCCTTCGTGCAGGTACTGCAGGCGGCCGGCGTGCGTTTCGCGATCCTCGGCGAGGCCGAGACGTCCACCGGCGAGTGCGTGCGCCGCGCCGGCAACGAGATGCTCTTCCAGCAGCTCGCGGCGACCCTGGTCGAGACACTGAACGGACTGGGCGTCAAACGCATCGTGACATGCGATCCGCATGCCTTCAACACGCTGCGCAACGAGTACCCGGCGTTCGGCGGACACTGGCAGGTCGAGCACCACACGCAGTTCATCGACCAGCTGCTGCGCGACGGACGGCTCAAGCTCGCCAGGCAGCAGCAGCGGGTGATCTTCCACGACCCCTGTTACCTCGGCCGTCACAACGAGGAGTACGGCGCGCCGCGGCGCATCGTGGCCGCGTTGACGAAGGATGCACCCCTCGAGTTCGAACTGCACGGCCCCAAGGCCATGTGCTGCGGCGCCGGCGGCGCGCGCATGTGGCTCGAGGAAACGCTCGGCACGCGCATCAATGTGTTGCGAACCGAGCAGGCGCTGCAACGCGAGCCGCAGGTCGTGGCCACCGCGTGCCCCTACTGCGCGGTGATGATCGGCGACGGGCTGAAGGCCCTGGGCCGCGACGAGCAGGTCCTCAACCGCGACCTGGCCGAGCTGGTGGCCGAGTCCCTGGCGAGCAAACCCGCACCGAAGTGACGCTGCGATGGCCACCGTGCTGATCGCCTACTCGACCACCGACGGCCACACCCTGGCCATCTGCGAGCGCATCGCCCGCGGCCTCGGATCGCGTGGCCTTTCGGTGACCCTGCGGGCCGTGCCCGAGTGCAGCGATGCCGACGTCGCGCACAGCGACGCCATCGTCATCGGAGCGAGCATCCGCTACGGAAAGCACAAGCCCGAGGTCGCCGAGTTCGTGGCCCGCCACCGCGCGACCCTTTTGGCCAGACCGAGCGCGCTGTTCTCGGTCAATGTGGTGGCCCGCAAGCCGCAGAAGGACCGCCCAGAGACCAACCCCTACTTCAAGAAGCTGCTGCAACAGATTGCCTGGCAGCCGCTACTGGCCGAGGTGTTCGCCGGTCGCATCGACTACCCGCGGCTCGGCCCCGTCGATCGCACGATGATCCGCTTCATCATGTGGCTGACGAAGGGGCCCACCGATCCGACGCGCAGCTTCGAGTTCACCGACTGGCAGCGCGTGGACGACTTTGCCGGGCGGGTCGGCGCTGAGCTGCACCGCCCTTGAGCTGCATCAACCGCATGCACCCTGCACACACCCATGCGCCTTGCAGAATGGTCGGGCTATCGAGTGCGGCGCATGGGCTGTCTCGATGGACTCCATTGAGGGAGAAGCACATTGACTGATCTGACGTCGCTCCTGGCGGTCGGCCTCTTCCTCGGCGTACTGCACGCCACCGACTCCGACCACGTGGTGGCCATCGCGACCATCGTCACGCGCGAGCCCAGCCTTCGAGGCGCCGCGGCCATCGGCGCGCTGTGGGGCCTGGGGCACGGTGTCACGGTGGCGTTGGTGGGCTGCGCGATCATCGTCTTCGGCCTCGTGATCCCGCCTCGCCTGGGACTGGCCATGGAGTTTGCCGTAGGCATCATGCTCGTCGTGCTGGGTGTGTTCACGCTGGCCGCCGTGGTCCGGCAGGCCCGGGCGACCTGGGTGCTGAAACACTCGCCGCCTCGCCCTGGTCCGCCGGCGCACGGTCACACCCACGCCCATGCAAGGCGGCAAGCCCATGCACCCGCGCACTTGCATGTGCACGCCCACGGGGACTACGTGCATACCCACGTGCATGGCCATGGCCGGGGGGCGCACGGGCACTCCGAGGACGCCACGCCGCAGGCTTGGATGGACCGGCATTTCGGGCGCCTGGGCGCTTACCAGACGCTGCGCCCGATCCTGATCGGCGTGATCCATGGGCTCGCCGGTTCGGCAGCAGTGGCACTGCTGGTGCTGGCCGCGGTGCGCGACCCGCTTTGGGGGCTGGTCTACCTGGCGATATTCGGCCTCGGGACGATTCTCGGCATGATGGGCATGACCGTCGTCATCGCTGCACCGCTTGCCTTCGGCGGACTGCGGCTGCCCAGATTCGCGAGCGGCGCGCGTGTCTTCGCCGGTTTGCTGAGCCTGGGCTTCGGCCTGTTCCTGATGTACCAGATCGGCGTGGTCGACGGCCTGTTCTCGTCCGTGCCGCGGTGGGATCCCCACTGAAGGCACGCTGCAGACGGGCCAGGCGCACCTGCATGTCCGCCAGCGTGGCTGGCGCTTGACATGAATCAACGGCCCCCGCGTCAATCGGAGTACGTTGCCAGCCTTACAGGGGCGGAATTCATCGCGGGTCGCTGGGGCCCGTGAGGTATGGGCAAGTCGCTCCTGCAAGAGAGGGAGCATGGATTTGCCTGCGACGTCCTACCGCATCGTCCGCCGAGAGGATTTCTCCGACGTCACGTACCTTCTCGAGTTCGAGCATCCGATGATGGCCCGCGCCGCCAAGCCCGGGCAGTTTGTCATCGTCATGCCCGACGAGCACGGCGAGCGCATTCCGTTGACGATTGCCGACTACGACCGCGACAAGGGCACCATCACGCTGGTCATCCAGGCGGTGGGCAAGACCACCAAGGCGATGCAGCGCGATTGCCGGGTCGGCCAGTCGCTGCATGCCGTTGTCGGGCCGATGGGCATACCCAGCCACATCGGCAAGCCGAAATGCGTGGTTTGCGTCGGCGGCGGTCTCGGCGTGGCCCCGGTCTTCCCGCAGGCCCGTGCCTATCACGAGCAGGGCGCCAAGGTCATCGGAGTGATCGGTTTTCGCAACCGTGACCTGATCTTCTGGCAGGACAAGTTTGCCGGTGTCTGTGACGAGTTGATCGTCTGTACGGACGATGGCTCCGCCGGCGTGAAGGGCCGAGTCACGGATGGCCTGCGCCAAGCCCTGGAGCGCCACCCGGAGGTCGACGAGGTAGTGGCCATCGGACCACCGGTGATGATGAAGGGTTGCGCGGAGGTGACCCGACCGCTCGGCATCAAGACGATGGTGAGTCTGAATCCGGTGATGGTCGACGGCACCGGCATGTGTGGGGGTTGCCGCGTGAAGATCGGCGAGCAGGTCCGGTTTGCCTGCGTCGACGGCCCCGACTTCGACGGCCACCAGGTCGACTTCGAAGACCTGATGGCCCGACTCGTGCGCTTCCGGCGCGCCGAAACCGAGTCGCTGGAGCGTTTCCAGGAAAGTTGCCGGCTGCGCGCGCCCGCCGAGGAACGACCCGTGGCTTCGCCACTCGATGACCGCCCTGGTACCGACGTCTAGGAGGGCACCATGGCCGCCAGGAAGAAGACCATCCGCACCATCCCGCAGGAGCGGACACCCTGCGCCGAACAGGATCCGATGGTGCGCGCCCGCAACTTCGACGAGGTTGCGCTCGGTTATGGGCCGGCCGAGGCGCAGCGCGAGGCCGACCGTTGCCTGCAGTGCGCCGACGAGCCTTGCGTGCGCGGCTGCCCGGTGGGCATCGACATCCCGGGGTTCATCAAGAAGATCGCCGAAAAGCACCTGCAAGGGGCCTACGACATCATCACCGATACCAACCTGCTGCCGTCGGTATGCGGGCGCGTATGCCCGCAGGAGAACCAGTGCGAGGGCGTGTGCACGGTCGGCGACACGCTGGAGCCGGTGGCGATCGGCCGCCTCGAGCGGTTCGTCGGCGATACCGCCATCCGCGAGGGGTGGGCCAACGCCCCGTACATCGAAGCCAACGGCCTGAAAGTGGGCATCGTGGGCGCAGGCCCTGCGGGCATGGCTTGTGCAGCCGACATGGCCAAGGCCGGCTGCCAGGTCACGGTCTACGAGGCGTTCCACGAGCCCGGCGGAGTGCTCAAGTACGGCATCCCCGATTTCCGGCTGCCCAACACTGTCGTCGACGCCGAAATCCGCAAGCTCGAGCAGCTCGGTGTGCGCTTCGAGTGCAACACCCTTGTCGGACGACTGTTCACCATCGAACAGATGCTCGGCGAGATGGATTTCGCCGCGGTCTTCATCGGCACGGGGGCCGGATACCCCAGCTTCATGGGCATCCCGGGCGAATCGCTGGGGGGTGTGCTCTCGGCCAACGAGTTGCTGACGCGCTGCAACCTGATGCGCGCGCGCGACTTCCCCAACTACGACACGCCGCTGCAGCCGGGCAAGCACGTGGCCGTGATCGGCGCGGGCAACACCGCGATGGATGCACTGCGCGTGTCGTTGCGCCTGGGCGCCGAGAGCGTGCACTGCATCTATCGCCGCTCGCGCGACGAGGCGCCAGCGCGTGCCGAGGAGATTCATCACGCCGGGCAGGAAGGCGTTCAGTTCCACTGGCTGAGCAGTCCGGTGGAGATCCTGCCCGATGGTGCCGGCAGCGTGCGCGCGCTTCGTTGCGTGAAGATGGAGCTCGGCGAGCCCGACGCCTCGGGTCGCCGCCGGCCGGTGACCGTGCCCAACAGCGAATTCGAGTTCGAGTGCGACTCGGTGGTGTTCGCGATCGGTACCAATGCCAACCCGATCCTCGGCCAGACCTCCAAGCTCGCGCTCGACAAGCGCGGCTACATCGCCACCGACGAGGAGTTGCGCACCTCCATGGTCGGCGTGTGGGCCGGTGGCGACATCGTCACCGGCGCGGCCACGGTGATCCAGGCGATGGGTGCAGGCCGCCGGGCGGCGCGCTCGATGAAGGCCTGGCTCGGCCTGCGCGACAGCGACGCCGTCTATGGCGAGGACGCCAGTGGCACGCTGTTCGGCATCCCGCGCGCGGAACACGGCCCGGCGTTGCTGCGCCTGGGTTGAAACATCGCCCCATCCATCCCTTCCCGACAGAGACATGGCATGAACGACATCGCTGCACTGGAACGGCCAGCGGCCGCGCGGGTTGCCCAGGAACTGCCCGAGCACATCGTCGAGGTGATCAGCGACTCCGGCGAGGGGGCGCAACGCTGCGGCCAATCGCTGGCGGCCATCGCCGCGCGCAGCGGCAACGGCATCTGGACGGTGGAGATCATCCCTGCCGAGATCCAGCCGCCGGCCCGCAGCGTGGCCGGCGCGAGCGGCATCCGCATCCGCATCGGCGCCCGACGCGTCACCAACGGCGGCGACCAGACCGACCTGGCCGTGGCCTTCAACGAGCAGGTGCTGCTCGGGCGCGTCAAGGCCGGGGAGCTCAAGAAGGGCGCGACGATCATCCTCGAGAGCATGTGGCGCGACCATGCCGACCCGGCCATCGTCGCCTCGTACACGAGCACGGTCACGGCCCTGCGCGAAAGTGCCTTTCACGTCGTCGAGGCGCCGCTCGAGCAGGAATGCCGCAAGCTGGTGGCCGACGCGCGCAAAGGCAAGAACATGTTCGTGCTCGGCATGCTGTGCAGCATCTACAGCCTCGACCTCGAACTGGCGCGGGCGCAGATTGCGCTCATCTTCGGCAAGAAGGAATCGAAGATCATTGCCAGCAACGTGCGGCTGATGGAGGCCGGCTTCGCATGGGCCGAGTCGAACCTGGACTTCAAGTACCGAATCCCGGCCCAGAAGATCACCGAGCCGCAGGTGGTGGTCAGCGGCAACACCGCCATCGCGCTCGGCGTGCTGGCATCGGGCATGGACATCTGCGCGATGTACCCGATCACGCCTGCGACCAGTGCCTCGCACTACCTCAGTGAGTGCTTCGAGCGCGTCGGCGGCCTCGTGCACCAGGCCGAGGACGAGATCGCCGCCTGCGCCTTTGCCATCGGCGCCAGCTATGCCGGGCGCTGTGCAGTGACGATTACTTCGGGTCCGGGCTACTCGCTCAAGCAGGAAGGCATCGGGCTGGCTGTGATGGCCGAGATCCCGCTGGTCGTCGTCAACGTGCAGCGTGGCGGCCCGAGCACCGGGCAGCCGACCAAGGTCGAGCAGGGCGACCTGCTCACCAGCATCTACGGCAGCCACGGCGATGCGCCCAAGGTGGTGATGGCCGTGTCGAGCATCGAGGACTGCTTCTATTCGATGATCACCGCGCGCAAGATCGCCGAGACCTTCAACATGGTCGTCGTCGTGCTGTCCGACGCCAGCCTGTCGACGGCGCAGCAGCCATTCCCGCGCCCGGCGTTCAGCGAGGACTGGCTCGCCCCGCCGATCGACCAGACCCCGGTGCCCGAAGGCGCCAAACCCTACGACTGGGACCCGCTGACCGGCATGGCCCGTCGCTTCGTGCCCGGCCAGCCCGGCGGCATGCACACGATCACCGGCCTGGCTCACGACCGGATGAGCAAGGTGGCCTACGACCCAGCCATCAACGAGGAGGGGTTGCGGGCTCGCAGCCTGAAGCTGGCCGCGCTGCAGAAGACGCTGCGTACGCCGCCGGTCTACGGCGGAGACGATGGCGAGTTGCTGCTCGTCGGCTGGGGCAGCACGCAGGGCGTGATCGAGGAAGCCGTCGACCGGCTGCGCGCCAGGGGCAAGGCGGTGTCGTCACTGCACCTGCGCTTCATTCAGCCGCTGCCCTCGGGGATCAAGCCGATCCTGCAGCGCTTCGCGCGCGTGCTGACCATCGAGGGCAACTGGTCCGACCGTCTCGACGACGAACTGATCGATGCCGACAACCGGCGCTACTCGGCGCTGGCGATGATGCTGCGCTCGCGCTACCTGGTCGACGTCGACTGCTGGAGCGAGGCGCGCGGCCAGCCGATCAAGCCCGGCAGCGTCGTCGCCGCCGCACTGGCCAAGCTCGATCAACCCGTCGCTACCGAGGTCTGACATCATGGGCTCTGCACTGCACCACTGCGTCATCCGCCTGCACGAGGAACATCACGCCCTGGAGGACTACCAGGGCGGAGTGCCGCGCTGGTGCAACGGCTGCGGCGACAACGCCATCCTCGCCGCCGTGCAGCGCCTGTGCCGGGACGAGGACCTTGCGCCCGAGCGCACCGTCTTCGTCTCGGGTATCGGCTGCTCGAGCCGCTTCCCGCACTACATGCGCACCTACGGCTTCCATGGCATCCACGGCCGCGCGTTCCCGCTGGCCGAGGGAGTGAAGATGGCGCGCCCCGACCTGCACGTGTTCGTGAACACCGGCGACGGTGACTGCTGCTCGATCGGCGCCGCGCACTGGATTCACGCCATCCGCTACAACATGAACCTCACGGTCATCCTGCACGACAACCACGTCTACGGGCTGACCAAGAAACAGGCGTCGCCCACCTCGCCCACCGGGTTCAAGAGCAACACCACGCCACGCGGCGCGGTGCTGCAGGCGCTGAACCCGCTGACCGTGACGCTGGGCGTGCAGAACGCGTCGTTCGTCGCCCAGGGCGTCGACTGGATGCCCGAGCAGTTGTACGACATCATCCGCCGCGCCTACCGGCACCGCGGCTTCTCGTTCGTGCGCATCATCCAGCGCTGCCCCGAGTTCCTGCCCAAGATGTTCGAGCCGTGGCTGCACGACCCAGGCCGCACGCTGGTGCTGACCCATGAGAACGGGCTCCAGCCCAGTGCCGAGGTCAGTCGCATCTACCGCAACCAGCGCGAGCACGACCCGATGGACCTGGACCGCGCTCGCGAGATCGCCAGCGCCGAGGATCCGATCCCCGTCGGCATCCTGTATCACAACCCCGAGATTCCCTGTTACGAGGACTTGCGCGGTGCGGGCTCCCCACGCTCGCCAGAGCGCACGCGCGCCGGCCTCGAGGCGGAACTCGACAAGTACACCATCTGGCCGCAGGAAGACCAGGGCAAGCTGCCCCAGGCCGCCTGAGACCTCCCCAACCATGGACGCGCCCACCACCTACAACGATCAGTTGCTGTTCCATGCAGCCGGAACGCGCAGCGGCAGCGGCTTCGCCGACATCGACATCGGCAGCCTGCGGCCGGCGCTGATGGCGCCGTACAAGGACCTCGACCGGCTGCGCCACGACTTCCCGCTGGTGCTGCTGGACGAGCCGGGCGAGGACGGACTGGGCCTGCCGTTGTCGGCAGTGATCAACCGACTCGCGCTCGACCTGGCACCGCGAGGCGTCGAGGGCGAGCGGCTGCGGCGGCTGCTGCTGCGCCTGGAGCGTGAGATCCGGTCGCTGGTGGCTCAGGGTCACGCCGGCCGACTGACGGAGTTGTGGACGCAGGCGCTGCCGCGCCTGGACGTCGCCGACGACGATCCCGCGCGGCGCGTGCTCGCCCAGGCGGCCGAATCGCTGCCGGCCGACGGAGAGCTGGCCCCATGCGACGAACACTTTCCGGCGCGTGCGATCGAACAGGCGTGGCGGCATGCGCAGCTCGAGAAGTCCCGGGCGTTTCACGGCGTGACCGACAGGCTGATGCGTCAGCTCTCGGACATCCTGCGCGCGGCCTGGGTTCATTCGCAGGCCGGTCAACAGCCGCGGGCACTGCAGGCCGCAGTGGGTGCGGCCCATGCCGCGGTCTTCGACTTCGAGCAGATGTCGCGCCTGGTGGCACGCCGGACACCGCAGGACGAACTGCCGGCCGCGCGCCGCAAGCGCATCGAGTGGGCACTCGACGTGCTGTCGCGCCAGGCCTTCTGGCCCGGCCCACGCGCCGCCGAGGCGCTGCCCGAGGGCCTGCGCTTCGACGACTGCGCGTCGGCGATGCGGGCGTTTCGCGAACGCCTGCCGCAGGCGGTGGAGTTGCTCAAGGCCATCGAAATCGGCGAGCTGGAAGCTGCAGGCCGCTACGTCGAGGCCGAGCACGACGCCGTGTTCGCGGGCTTCGACGTTCACTCGCTCGGTGCCGAGGACTTCGCGCTGCTGCCCGACGCCCTGGTCTGCATCCCGCCGGAGCGCAACGACGCCGCCGAAAACGCCGGGCTGCTGGACATGCTGTCGTCGGGCATGCCGGTCAAGGTGCTGGTGCAGGTCAGCGACCTGCTCGAGGAATCCGCATTCGGCAGCGGGCACTTCGCCTTCGGTGTGCGCAGCGCGCGGCTGGCAACCACGGCGATGGGCCTGGGTGGCATGTTCGTGCTGCAGGCCGCGGCCTCGGCCCTACCGTCGCTGAAGGCGCGCTTGGCACTCGGAATGGCCCGGCGCGGCCCGGCGCTTGTCACCGTGTTTGCCGGCTCGCCGGCGCCGGCCGCAAGCCTGCCTCGCTACCTGACGGCAGCCGCGGCGGCAAAGGCCCGGGCCTTCCCCTCCTTCTGCTACGACGCCGCCGCCGGTGCCAACTGGGCCACGCGCTTCTCGCTCGATGGCAATCGCAACGCCGACGAGGACTGGGCCCTCGAGAGCGTCGAATACGCCGACGACGGGCTGCAACGGGTGGTCGAACCGGTGGCGTTCACCTACGCCGACTTCGCGCTCACCGACAGGCGTCATGCCGCGCACTTTGCCGTGCTGCCGCGTGCGCGCTGGCATGCCGGTCTCTTGCCGGCGGCCGACTGGCTGCGCCTGACCGAGAACGAGGCGGCGGGCAAGCTGCCCTACGTGCTGGCCGTCGACGCCGAGGACAGGCTGCATCGCGTCATCGTCGACTCGCGATTGATGAAGGCGGCGCGCGCCTGCCTGCTGCTGTGGCATCGCCTCCAGGAACACGCCGGCATCCACGACTCGCATGCCGAGCGCCTGCTCGCCGCGGAGCGGGCGCGTCACGCCGCGGAAGCGACGGCGCCTTCACCGGCCGTCGAAACGCTGCCGGCAGCGACGACAGCGCAGGCGCAGGAGGCGGCGGCGCCGGCTGACGCACCCCCCGCGGCTGCGGCGTCCGACGAGGCCTGGATCGAGACAGTGCGCTGTCCGAGCTGCAACGAGTGCCAGCAGATCAACCCGCGCATGTTCGCCTACAACGAGAACAAGCAGGCCTACATCAAGGACCTCAGCGCCGGCACCTATCGCGATCTGGTGGAAGCTGCCGAGGCGTGCCAGGTGGCGATCATCCACCCGGGCAAGCCGCGCGACCCGACCGAACCCGGGCTCGAAGAGCTTCTCGAACGCGCGAAGCCCTTCCTGTAGTCTGTGATCCAATGACCGCCGGAGATTCCCATGTCCGCCACCGACCTTTACGCGCTGCTGCACAAGCATCCCTTCGTCGAGGAATTCCGTGCCGAGCACATTGACAAGCTGGGCGGCCTTGCGCGGCAGGTCCGCTTCGCCACCGACCAGGTGATCTTCAAGGAAGGCGACGACACCCACGACTTCTACCTGATCGTCTCGGGTCGCGTCGCACTGGAGATGCAGGAGCCCGACCACGTGCTGCGTGTGCAGGCGCTCGGCGCGGGCGACGAGCTCGGCTGGTCGTCGGTGCTGATGGGCCGCGGCAAGTACTTCCAGGCGCGCGCTCTCGAGCCGACCGAGGCACTGGCATTCGATGGCGTCGCGCTTCTGGAGGCCTGCCGCAGCGATACGGCCTTTGGCTTTGCCTTCATGTACCGCATGCTCGGCGTGGTGTCCGAGCGGCTGCAGGCCACCCGGCTGCAACTGCACGACATGCACTCACCGAAGGCCAAGCGAGCGGGCACCTGAGCGGTCCACACGGGCTCCTGCAGTTCGAGCCCCGCGGCGAGCCGTAACTGCTTCAAACCGAAAGAACGTTGGCGATGTACAGCACAGGCGCAGCAGAGCGCAGCAACCGACCCGTTTGTCTGCCGGAGCGGCGGCTTTGGCTGGGCGCCGCACTTGCCACTGGACTGCTCGCAGCGACAGGGGCGAGCTGGGCCGCGAAACCTCTGGTCGAGGTCTGGAAGAGTCCGACTTGCGGATGTTGCGGCGACTGGATCGAGCATCTGAAGGCTTCGGGCTTCCAGGTGAAGGTCAACGAGGTGCCCAATGCGGCGCCGGTGCGCGCACGCCTGGGCGTTGCCGAGCGCTATGGCTCGTGCCACACCGCGCTCGTCGATGGATATGCGCTCGAGGGCCATGTGCCGGCCCGCGAGATCCATCGCCTGCTCAAGGAGAAGCCCGCAGCGATCGGCCTGGCCGTGCCGGGGATGCCCATCGGCTCGCCAGGCATGGATGGGCCGGCCTACAACGGCCGCAAGGACCCGTACGACGTGTTGCTGATCCAGAAGGGCGGCAGCGCGAAGGTGTACGCGCAATACCGCTGAACGGCAACGGAACCGCAGCGCCCGGCCTCGGTCGCTACAAGGCCGCCTCGCCGGAAGCGGCTGCGCTGCGCGCTACAGCAGGCGTGCCAGCACCCAGCCAGGAAGCAGCGTCAGCACCAACGTGGGCACCAGGCAGATCAGGGCCGCGCCCCAGGCGGCGGCGCGCATCGGCATGATGCCGACAGCGGCATGCGGCGGCGGGCTCATGAACGTCAGCTGGATGACCCGCAGGTAGAAGTACAGCCCCAGGTAACTCCCGACCAGTCCGGCCACCGCAACCCAGGTGTGGCCCGCCGCCATGACCTCGCGGAAAATGGTGAACTTGGCGACGAACCCGGGCAGGGGAGGAATGCCGGCGAGCGACAGCATCGCCAGGCCGAGCACGATGGCCGCGAACGGCTGCCGTTGGTACAGGCCCTGCAGCAGCTCCAGCCGGTCGCGCCGGCCATCGTCGTCGTCGGCGGGCACGACCGAAAGCGCCAGCACCGTCATCAGGCCATAGACGAGCAGGTAGAACAGCAGCGACGGCTGCCGCGCGGGCCCGAGCGCCAGGAAGGCGAGGAACAGGTAGCCCGCATGCGCGATCGACGAATAGGCGAGCATGCGCCGCAGCCCGGGCTGCTTCATCGCCGCCAGATTGCCCCAGACGATCGAGGCCAGCGGCAGCACGGTCAGCAGGCCGACGACGACGGGCGACAGCGGCGCCTCGGCGACCAGCCTCACACCGGCCAGCAGCACGCCTGCCTTGACGATGGCCGCCATGTAGGCGGTGACGGGAATGCTGGCACCGTCGTAGGCGTCGGGTGCCCAGGCGTGGAAGGGGACGATCGCCGCCTTCATGAAGAAGGCCACCAGCACCAGCACGCAGCCGCCCGTGGCCAGGGTGTAAGGGCTGCCCAGCGCCTGCGAGTAGGACGACAGCGCGAGCGTGCCCGACTGCCCGTACAGCAGCGAGATGCCCATCAGCAGCGTCGCGGTCGCCGCGCCGCCCAGCACCAGGTACTTCAGCGCCGCCTCCGGCGTGGACTCGCGCTTCCACCCGAGCAGCACCAGCACGTAGACCGGCAGCGACATCAGCTCGAGCGCGAGGAACAGCGTCAGGAAGCTGTCGGAGGAGAGCATCAGCGCCAGGCCGTACAGCGACGACAGCAGCAGCGGGTACAGCGGCCCGCCGTCGCCAAGATCGTCGCGTGCGAGCAGCAGCACCGGCAACGCCAGCGCGATGGCGATGGCCTTGCCGAAGGACGACGCCGGCGTCACCACGACCTGTCCCGGGAACGGCGCTGCCTCGAAGCCGGTGACACCCAGCCAGAGGGACGCCAGCGCGGCGCCGGCGACGATGACGATCGACGGGGAAGCGGCGCCCTGCGGGTGATCGCTGACGATCGCCTGCACGATCAGCAGCAGCATCCCGCCGAGCAGGATGTGCTCGGGCAGCATGCCGACGAGGAAGGCCTCCCAGTTCATCGCGTGGTCCCCGCATGGAACGCCGTGCCGGCGGCGCTGGTCACCCGTTGCTGCATCTCGCGAGCAGCGGCTTCGGTCTTGCGCAGCGGCTGGTCCGGGAACAGGCCGAGCCAGAAGATCGCGGCGATCAGCGCGGCGAGGATCGAGGCCTCCCGGCGGTTCAGGTCGGTCAGTCGCGCCACGGGCGCGCGCGTCGGGCCGAACAGGAAGGATGCCGCGAAGCGCAGCATGTACAGAGCGCCGAGCACGACACCGGTGACCGCAATCGCCGTCGGCGCGAGCGCGAACGAATCGCCGCCCAGGTGCTGGGCCCAGGCGGAGCGGAAGGCACCGAGCAGCACGAGGAACTCGCCGGTGAAGCCGCTGGTCGTCGGCAGCCCGATCGATGCCAGCGTGAGAACCATGAAGGCCACCGAATACAGCGGCACGAGCTTGGCCAGGCCGCCGTAGGCGGCGAGTTCGCGCGTGTGGCAACGCTCGTAGATCATGCCGACCACGAGGAACAGGCCAGCCGCCGTGAGGCCGTGGCTGACCATCTGCATGATCGCGCCCTGGATGCCGATCAGGTCCAGGCTGATCAGGCCGAGCATCACGTAGCCGAGGTGGCTGATCGACGAGTAGGCGATGATTTTCTTGATGTCGTCCTGCACGAGCGCCAGGCAGGCTCCGATGACGATGCTGGCCACGGCCAGCACCAGGATCGTCGGCGCGAACTGCAGCGTCGCCGCCGGGAACAGCGGGAAGCCCAGCTTGATGAAGCCGTAGGTGCCCATCTTCAGCAGCACGCCGGCCAGGATCACCGAGCCGGTGGTCGGTGCCTCGACGTGCGCGTCGGGCAGCCAGGTGTGTAGCGGAAAGACCGGCACCTTGATCGCGAACGACAGCGCGAAGGCCGCGAACAGCCAGGCCTGCACTTCCGGCGGCAACTGCAGCCGGGACAGGTCGGCAATGGCGTAGGAGTTCACGCCAGCCTGGTTGGCGGCATAGACCAGGTAGATCACCGCGGCCAGCATCAGGATGCTGCCGAAGGCCGTGTACAGAACGAACTTCAGCGTCGCATAGATGCGGCGCGGGCCACCCCAGATGCCGATCAGCAGGAACATCGGGATCAGCATCGTTTCCCAGAAGACATAGAAGACGAACAGATCCTGTGCGAGGAATGTGCCCATCATCGCGAACTGGATCAGCAGCACCATCGCGTAGAAGAGCTTGTGCTCCTTGTCCACTGCGCTGAACGAGCCGGCGACGACCAGCGGCCCGAGGAAGCCGGTCAGCAGCACGAGCAGCACGTTGTAGCCGTCCAGGCCGATCGAGAAGTAGACGCCCCACTCGGCGATCCAGGGTGCGCGGGTCGCGAACTGCAAGCCACTGGCAGCCGCGTCGAAGCGCAGGTACAGCCACGCCGTCAGCAGGAACTGCAGCACCATCGTCCAGAAGGCGATGGCCCGCACCCGGCCGGGCGCATGCGCCGGCACCAGCGCGATCCCGAGCATGCCGGCCAGCGGCAGCCACAGCACGCACTGCAGCGCGAAGGCTTCAGACATGGCGGACGCTCCAGGCCAGGGCAGCGAGCAGCCCCAGCACGACATAGAACGCGTAACGGTGGAGGCTGCCGGATTGCAGCGCGCCGAATAGCGACGCAGCGACCCGCGCCGTGCCCGCTGCCAGGTGCAGCGTGCCGTCGATCAGCCGGCGGTCACCCCATTGCAGCAGCACGCGCTCGCTGAGCCATCGCAGCGGCCGGCCGAGCGCGGCCTCGTAGAGTTCGTCGACGTAGTACTTCGCCGACAGCAGGCGGTGCAGCCCGGTCAGCCGCTCCCGCCATGCGCCCGCACGCGCCGCGTCGCCGCCGAAGAACCAGGCCGCACCTGCCAGGCCGGCCAGGCCGATCGCGATGGCCACGCCGATCAGCGTGCCCTGCAGCGCTGCCCGCTCCGGCTGTACGGCGGGCAGCGGCATCAGCGGCTCGAGGAATTGCGGCACGTGGATGAAGCCTCCGACTGCCGACAGCAGAGCGAGCACGAACAGCACGCCGGTCATCGACCACGGCGACTCGTGCACGTGGTGCTCGACCTCGGGGGTCATGCGCGAGCGGCCGAAGAAGGTCAGCCACAGCAGCCTGAACATGTAGAAGGAAGTCAGCAGCGCGGTGACCGAAGCCAGCAGCCACAGCCAGGCGGCCCCGCCGCGCGACGAGGCGAAGGCGAACCACAGGATCTCGTCCTTCGACCAGAACCCGGCCAGTGGCGGGATGCCAGCGATCGCCGCCGTGGCCACCGCGAAGGTCGCGAAGGTCCGCGGGATGCGCCGCGCCAGGCCGCCCATCCTGCGGATGTCCTGCTCGCCGCCCAGCGCGTGGATCACGCTGCCGGCGCCGAGGAACAGGCAGGCCTTGAAGAAAGCGTGCGTGACCACGTGGAAGATCGCCACCGCATAGGCGCCGACACCCAGCGCGACGAACATCAGCCCGAGTTGCGAGACGGTGCTGTAGGCAAGCACCTTCTTGATGTCGGTCTGCACCACCGCGACCGTCGCCGCGAAGAAGGCGGTGGCCAGGCCGACGACGGCGATGACCTGCGAGGCCTCGGGCGCCTGCAGGTACAGCCCCGACAGCCGCGCGACGAGGTAGATGCCTGCGGTGACCATCGTCGCCGCATGGATCAGCGCCGACACCGGTGTCGGACCGGCCATCGCATCGGGCAGCCAGACGTGCAGCGGTATCTGCGCGGACTTGCCGCAGGCGCCGATGAACAGCAGTACACCGACGAGGCTGGCGGACACGGCCGGCGCGGGGCTCGCGGCGAAGGCCGCGTTGATGCGGTCCAGGTCCAGCGTGCCCAGCGACTGCCACAGCAGGAACATGCCCAGAAGGAAGGCCGCGTCACCGATTCGGTTTGTGATGAAGGCCTTCTTGCCCGCCGCAGCCTTGGCCGGATCTTCGAACCAGAAACCGATCAGCAGGTAGGAGGCGAGGCCGACACCCTCCCAGCCGACGAACATCACCAGCAGCGAGCGCCCGAGCACCAGCAGCAGCATGAAGAACAGGAACAGGTTCAGGTATGCGAAGTAGCGCGCGTACCCGGCGTCGCCCTTCATGTAGCCGGTGGAATAGATATGGATCAGCGAGCCGACGCCGGTGACGACCAGCGTCATCACCGCCGACAGGCGGTCGAACCAGAACGCCACCTGCAACTCCTGGCCACCGATCTCGGCCCAGGTGTAGGCCAGCTCGAGCCGCGGCTGGCCGCTGGACAGCAGCGCGCCGCAGGCGATCAGCGTCAACACGAACGAGGCGATCGGCAGCGCGCAGGCGATCACCGAGACCCAGCCCGGGCCGAGGCGCTGAGCGGCCAAGCGCGTGCCAAGCAGGCCGTTGGCGACGAAGCCCACCAGCGGCAGCAGGACGATCCACGCGAGCAGGTTGTGCATCGTCAACCCTTCAGCCTGTCGTAGGCGCCGGCATCGAGCGTGCGGCGCTGACGCACGAGCAGCAGCACGATCGGGATCGCGATGGCGATCTCCGCCGCCGCGACGATGAAACTGAGGAACACCATCACCGCACCGTCCAGCGTCGCGCTGTGGCGCGCAAAGGTCACCAGGCTCAGGTTGACGCCGTTGAGCATCAGCTCCATGCACATCAGCATCACGAGCAGGTTGCGCCGCACGATCAGCCCAAGCAGGCCGATCGCGAACAGACCCATGCTGATCGCGAGCAGGAAGTTGACCCTATCCATCGCGACGCCTCCGCAGCTTCACGATGGCCACCGCGGCCAGCACCGCCACGACCAGCAGCACCGAGCTCAACTCGAAATACAGCCAGTACGCGTCCAGGAAGGCGGCCGAGAAGGGCTGCACGCCGAACAGATTGCCCGTGACCTGGCCCGGGTCGACGCGCCCGAAGCGGCTGGCGTCGAAGAGGACGCCCAGCAATACCACGATCGCCGCCAGGCCGGGCCACAGCAGCCTCGAGTAGCGCTCGCTGAACGACACGTCGCGCACGTCCAGCAGCATGATCGCGTAGACCATGAACACCATCACCGCTCCGACGTAGATCATGATCTGGAAGACGGCGATCACGTGCACCCCGAGCAGGCCGTAGACGCCACCCAGCGAGACCATCGTCGAGATCAGCGCCATCGCCACGCCCATCGGGTGGCGCATCAGCAGCATCATCACGGCGCCGACCAGCGCCGAGATCCCGAACAGCACGAGGACGACGTCTTCGATCATGGCCGGGTGACCTCCGTCGACCCCGCGGTCGCCGCCGACGTGATGGCCGGCACCGGGGGATAGGGCTTGGCGACGTCGCGGGCCGGCTGCCAGTTCAGCAACTGTTCCTTGCCGGACCACATCGTCCAGCGGTCGCGACCCGGGAAGCCGGGCACGTCCTTGACCATGCGGATCGCGTCCTCCGGGCAGGCCTCGACACACAGTCCACAGAACACGCAGCGCGAATAGTCGATCTCGAATCGGGCCGGGCTCTTCGGGTGGGCCGGGTCTCGCGGGTCGTACGTCGCCTCGATTTCGATGACCTTGGCCGGGCAGACCGTCGCGCACATGTTGCAGGCCACGCATTGCGGGCTGCCGTCGGGCCGCTGCGTCAGCACGTGGCGGCCGCGGTTGCCCTGCGCATAGTCGGCGCGCATCTCCTCGGGGTAGTAGGCGGTGACCGCGCCCTTGCGGCCGGTGCACCATTTCCACATGTTGCGCAGGAAGACGCCGCCAGTGATCGACAGTCCGCGCACGACCTCCAGCAGGTACACACGTTCCCACGCTGCCATCGTGGGTTCGTTCCAGTAGCTGCGCCGCACGCGACGCTCGACCGTCGAGCGCTTCACTTCATGCCTCCGAGCAGCCAGAGGGCCACGGCCGTGACCACCAGGTTGGCCAAGCAGATCGGGAACAGGAACTTCCACGCGAAGCGCAGCAACTGGTCGTAGCGGAAGCGCGGCAGCGTCCAGCGCACGAGAATCTGGAAGCTGCTGATCAGCAGCACCTTGGCGAGGAAGACGACCAGCTGGATCAGCACGACCGTCCCATGGCTCAGGGCGATCTCCACGCCACCGGGCAGCGAGAAGCCGCCGTCGTGCATGTAGGGCAGGTTGCTGCCGCCGAGGAACAGCGTCGTGAACAGCGCCGCGATCACCGCGATCTCGATGAACTCGGCGAACATGAACAGCCCCATCTTCATCGCGCTGTATTCGGTGAAGTAGCCGGCGATCAGCTCCGACTCGGCCTCGGGCAGATCGAAGGGCGCGCGCCGGTTCTCGGCCATCGCCGCGGTGATGAACAGGACCGCGGCGAAGGGCTGCAGGAAGATGCCCCAGGCCGGCAGGAAACCGAGCAGCAGGCCAGATTGCTGGCGCACGATCTCCACAAGGTCGACGCTGCCGTAGATCAGGATCAGCCCGAGCACCGTCAGGCCCATCACCAGCTCGTAGCTGATCATCTGCGAGCCGGCGCGCAGCGCGCCGAGCATCGAGAACTTGTTCGCCGAGGACCAGCCGGCGAGCATTGCGCCGATGACGGTGATGCCGCCGAAAGCAAACACCACCAGCAACCCGGCATCGAGCCGGGCGATCTGCAGCTGGTATTCGCGATCGCCGAACCACTGCGCGACGGCGGGCCAGAAGTCGAACAACTCGCCGGGCCGGAAAGCGCCGCCGAAGGGCACGACACCGAAGACCAGCAGCACCGGCACGAATACCACCCACGGTGCCGCCGCATAGGCGAATCGGTCGTAGCTGGCCGGCTTGAAGTCTTCCTTCAGCATCATCTTCAGGCCGTCGGCCAAGCCGTGGAACAGGCCGATCCAGATCAGCCGGATCTCGGTGTAGGGCAGGCGGATGTAGGCGCGGTTGGCACCGATGCGATCGGCCATCACCGCCGCCTGCTTGCGCTCGACCCAGGTCAGGATCGTGCCGAACAGCAGCAGCACCGTCAGCGCATAGCCGACGTAGGCGGCGTGGACGACGAGGTCCTGCATCATCGCGTCACCCCTTCGGCAACGGCGGCGGCGGCAAGTGCCCGAAACACCTGCTCGGCGTCGACCACGCCGGCTGGCCGGTCAAAGCAGCGCGAAAAGGCGCTGCGCACGCCGTCGGCATTGGTGAAGTGTCCGTCGCGCTCGGTGTGCACGCTGGTCGGGAAGAAGACCTCGGCGTGGCCGTTCTCCGGTGCGAGGAAGGCATTCAGAAAGATCACCGGCACGCCGCGCGGCAGCCGGCCGAAATCACATCCCTCGCCCCAGACGAGCACGAGGTCGGTGTCGGGCGCGAAGCACACGGCCTGGTCACCGAAGCGCGCGCGCGCGGTGCGCCCGTTCGGATTCTTGTCGGCACGGATCAGCAGCGCATCCTCGACGACCTCGCCGTCGGCCGGCAGGTGATCGTCCTTCACGAAGCAGTGGAAACGCCCGCCGAGCGCATCGCCGAAGGCCGCGAGCTCCTCGTCCGAGCCCCAGCTCGAGACCAGGGCGACCGGATGGCGCGCGCGGCCGATCAGCTCGCGCGCGGCGGCCAGCGCCTCGTCCAGCGCGACGGCACGCCCCTTGCACATCGGCGCGTCGGCACGGCGCCGCTCGAGCAGCAGCGCGAGATCACGGCCCTTGTTGCAGATCCACGGGCCGTTGACATCCGGGTTGTCACGCGGCGTCACGCGCGCGATGGCCGTGTTGTGGCGGGCGTCGAGCGCGCGCAGCGCCCACTCCGGCTTGCGGTGCCAGACATCGATCGAACAGCCCCGGGCGCAGCCCGGGCAGACCGACGGCGTGGCCTTCAGGTACCAGACCCGGTCCTTGTAGAGGAAGCGCGTGGACAGCAGTGCGCCGACCGGGCAGATGTCCACGACATTCTCGGAATAGGCATCGTCGTCGAGCGGGCGCACATCGTCGCCCTCGGCCGGGCGGATCAGCGAATGGTCGCCGCGGTGCTTCACGCCCAGCGCATTCGACTTCGACACCTCGCGCGTGAAGCGCACGCAGCGCGTGCACAGGATGCAGCGCTCGTTGTCCAGCGTGATGCGCTCGGACAGGCGATAGAACTTGGTCGCCTGCACCTTCGGCTCGCGGGAGATCGACGCCTCGCCGTTGAACGCGACGTGGTAGTCCTGCAGCGTGCACTCGCCAGCCTTGTCGCAGATGCCGCAATCGACCGGATGGTTCAGCGTGATGAACTGCATGATCGCCTTGCGGTGCTCGCGCACCAGCGGCGAGTCGGTCAGCACGCGCAAGCCCTCGCTGACCGGCATGTTGCAGGCAATCTCGACCCAGCTGCGCCCCTCGACCTGGACGACGCAGATGCGGCAGTTGCCGGCCACCGACAGCTGCGGGTGCCAGCACAGCCGCGGGATGAAGATGCCGTGGTCCAGTGCCACCTGCAGCACCGTCTGCTCGGTACGCGCCTCGAAGGGTTGCCCGTCTAGGAAGATCTGCGGCATTCCAGATTTCCTTCGTACATCGAGCGGCCCTCGCGGATCCAGTACTCGAATTCGTGCCGGTACTTCGCGAGGATGCCCAGCGTTGCGTAGCCCGCAGCGTCGCCCATGCCGCAGATGGTGTTGCCGTCCTGCAGCTTGGAGATGCGCGCCATCATGTCCAGGTCTTCGAGGCGGCCCTGGCCGGCAACGATGCGATCGATCAGGCGGTGCAGCCAGCCCATGCCTTCGCGGCAGGGCGTGCACTGGCCGCAGGACTCGTGGTGGTAGAAGCGCAGCATGACCTGCAGCAGGCGGACCATGCAGGTGCCTTCGGCGATCGCGACCATGCCGCCCGAGCCCATCGACGAGCCCGCGGGCTCGACCTCCGCCGGGTCGAGGTTCAGCGTCTCGATCTCCGCGCCGGTCAATACCTTGGTCGAGATGCCGCCCGGGATCACGCACTTCAGCGCTGCGCCGTGCAGCATGCCGCCGCAGTCGTCGTAGATCAGCCGCCGCCAGGGGTAGCCGACCTCGATCTCGTAGACGCCCGGCCTTGCGACGTGGCCGGAAATCGAAATCAGCCGCGTGCCCGGGCACTTCGGCGTGCCCACGGCCTTGAAAGCCTCGGCCCCGTGCTGGACGATCCACGCGATGTTCGACAACGTCTCGACGTTGTTGACGACTGTCGGCCGCTGATACAGCCCCTTGACGGTCAGCCGCGGGGGCCGGTTGCGTGGGTAGCCACGCTTGCCCTCGATCGAGGAAATCAGCGCCGAGGCCTCGCCGCAGACATAGGAGCCCGCGCCGCGATAGATCATGATGTCGCAGCTGAAGCCGGTGCCGAGGATGTTCTCGCCGATGAGCCCGGCCGCATAGGCCTCGTCGAGCGCACCTTGCAGGCGACGGAACGGCGCGGAGAACTCACCGCGCATGTAGACGAAGGCATGCCGCACCTGCAGCGCGTAGGCTGCGATCAGCATCGACTCGACCAGCTGGTGCGGCGAATTCTCGAGGATCCAGCGGTCCTTGAAGGTACCGGGCTCGCCCTCGTCGGCGTTTGCGCACAGGTAGTGCGGCTGGCCGTCGTCGTACTGGATCACGGCCCACTTGCGTCCGGTCGGGAAGGCCGCGCCGCCGCGCCCCTGCAACCCGGAGGCCGTGACCTCCTTGGCGACCTGCTGCGGCGTCATCGTGCGCAGCGCCTTCTCCAGCGCCCCATAGGCACCCCGGGCACGCGCCTCGGCCAGCAGGTGCGAGGTCGCGGTGACCGGAAAGGTCATCAGGATCTTCGCATCGCGGGCACGAAGCTCAGCCACCGCGGCCTCCTTCGGCGCGCGACATCTGGTCGATCAGCCGGTCGGCCTTGTCGATGTCCATGTTCTCGTGGTATTCGTCGTCCACCACCATCACCGGCGCCGTTCCGCAGGAGCCCAGGCACTCGGCCGTGGTCACGGTGAAACGTCCGTCACCGGTGGTGCCGCCCTCGGACACGCCCAGTCGCCGGCAGACGTGGCCGAGCAGGCGCTCGGCGCCGCGCATCGAGCAGCTGACGTTGCGGCAGATCTCCAGCCGCACCTGGCCGACCGGCTGGCGGCGGAACTGCGTGTAGTAGCTCAGCACCTCCTCGAACTGGATGCGCGGCACGCCCAGCCAGTCCACCAGTGCGCGGATGTCCTCGTCGGCGACGTGGCCGCGGACTTCCTGCACGCGCCGCAGGCAAGGCAGCGTCATCGACGAGTCAAAGCCCTCGGGGAAGCGCTGGCGCAGCCGCTCGAACTCCGGCATCAGCGAGGCGACGACCTTGCTCACCTGTCGCACTCCCCGCCGATCATGTTGACCGAGCCGAACGTGGGCACCACGTCGGCCAGCTGGCCGCCCTGCAGCATCAGGTGGGTCGCGCCCATGTGCACGAAACTCGGCGCGCGACAATGCACGCGCCAAGGCTGGCCATCGCCCGTCGAGACGAGGTAGAAGCCCAGCTCGCCGTTGGCGCCTTCCTGGGCGTAGTAGACCTCGCCGGCCGGCACGCGCGGCCCGTCGATGATCAGCTTGAAGTGGTTGATCAGCGACTCGATCTCGCGATAGACGAGCGTCTTCTCCGGCAGCACGCAGCGCGGATCGTCGACGTTGATCGGTCCGTCGGGCAGCAGGTCCACGCACTGGCGGATCATGTGCACCGACTCGTCCATCTCGCGCATGCGCACGACGTAGCGGTCGTAGTTGTCGCCCAGGATCCCGGTCGGCACCTCGAAGTCCAGGTCGGCGTAGGCCAGATAGGGCGTGTCCTTGCGGATGTCGCGCGCGATGCCGGTCGAACGCAGGATCGGGCCGGTGCAGCCGTACTGGATCGCTTGCGCGGGCGTCAGCACGCCGACGCGGCGCATGCGGTCGATGAAGATGCGGTTGCGGTCGACCAGGCCGTGGATGCGGCCAATGTAGGTCTCGTATTCGTCCAGCACCTCTTCCAGGCGCTTCAGCCAGCCCGCCGGCAGGTCGCGCGCGAGGCCGCCGATGCGGCCGTACGAGTAGGTCACGCGCGCGCCGGTCAGGTCGGCCAGGTGCTCGTAGATGTAGTCGCGCAATGTCATCAGGTAGAGGAACGCCGTCATCGCGCCGAGCTCCATCAGGCCGGCTGCGATGCAGGTGACGTGGTCGGCGATGCGCGAATACTCCGACAGCAGCGTGCGCAGCATGCGTGTGCGCGGCGTCAGCTCGATGCCCATCATCGTCTCGACCGCGCCGCAGTAGGCGAAGTCGTTGATCAGCGCCGAGCAGTAGTTCAGCCGGTCGACGTACGGGATCAGGTTGTGCCAGGTGTGCGCCTCGCACTCCTTCTCGAAGCCGCGGTGCAGGTAGCCGCAATGCACGTCGGCGCGCAACACCTTCTCGCCATCGAGCTCGGTGATGATCTGCACCGTGCCGTGCGTGGCCGGGTGCGAGGGGCCGATGTTGACCACCAGGCGGCCGTCATCCTCACGCGACGGCGCGATCGCGGAACGGACCGGGTTGGCGATCGGCAGGTTCATGACTGTCCGCCCTGTCGCCCGGCAGGCACGGCGTCGCGATAAGGCACGAGCGGCTGCTCGTGGTGCTTGTCGTAGTCCTTGCGCAGCGGATGGCCTACAAAGCCCTCGTAGAGCAGGATCGGACGCAGGTCGGCATTTCCGCGGAAGCGGATGCCGAACATGTCGTGGCACTCGCGTTCCATGAAGGCGGCCGCACCGTACCAGCTCACCAGGCTGTCGACCTCCGGATCGTCTTCAGGTACACGCGTCTTCAGCCGCAGCCGCTGGCAGTCGCGCGTGGCGAAGAAGTGCCAGACGACCTCGAATCGCGGACGCTGGCCGATCCAGTCGACCGCCGTGACGTCCAGGAGCATGTCGAAGCCGAGTTCGTCGCGCAGCACGCGTACAACCTCGCTCACGCGTGCCGCGTCGATCTCGACCACCGGCATGCCGTGCGACAACCAGGTCCGCGACCGGAGCCGGCTGTCCAGCAATTCGACCAGGCCGTCGCGCATCAGAAGTCGCCTTTCAGGATCACGTGATGCTCGCGGGCGATGCGATCCTGCAACTGCATGATCGCGTCGATCACCATCTCGGGGCGCGGCGGGCAGCCCGGGACGTAGATGTCCACCGGGATCAGCTTGTCGATGCCCTGCACCACCGCATAGTTGTCGTAGAAGCCGCCGCTGGTGGCGCACACGCCGAAGGCCATCACCCATTTGGGTTCGCACATCTGCTCGTAGATGCGCTTGAGCACCGGCGCCTGCTTGTGGGTGATCGTGCCGACGACCATCATCAGGTCGCTCTGTCGCGGCGTGAAGCGTGGCAGCGCCGCGCCGAATCGGTCGGTGTCGTAGATCGTCGAGCTGACCGACATGAATTCCATGCCGCAGCAGGCCGTGACGAACGGGTAGGGAAACAGCGAGAACTTGCGCGCCCAACCGACCACCTCGTCCTTCTTCGTCGTGAAGACGTCGAAGACCGGGTCCTTCGGCTGGGTGCCCGCGTTGGCGATCGGGATCGTCGCGCGCCTGTCGGGACTGTTCACTCGGTGACCTCCTCGATGATGCGGCTCTTCCAGACATACAGCAGCATCAGCACGAGCAGCAGCACGAAGAAGCCGAAGGTGAAGAGCAGCCAGCCGGTCAGCGGCTGTGCACCCAGCGCCCACAGGAAGAGAAACACCGTCTCCAGGTCGAACAGGATGAAGACGATGGCCACCGCGTAGTACTTGATCGGCAACGACTTGACGTTCAGCGTGTCCACCGGCGTCGCGCCGCATTCGAAGGGCTCGAGCTTGACCGCCGTGGGCTTGGGCTTCGGCCCCAGCGCCGCGTTCATCAGCAGCGTGATGCCGACGAAGCCCATGATCCCGCCGAACCACAGCGCGAACGTGAGATAGGGGCTCAGCGCCTGTGTCACACCCACCCCCGGTGAACCATCCGCCCCCCGCCGCACGCGGTCGTTCTGCCTGGCCAGCGACGAGACCCGGCAAACGGCCCCGAAAGCGAAGCCGCCCCAGGTTCGGGCTGTAGGTCCATCGGCATTGCCATTGTTCTTGATCTCGCAGGGCCAGCGCCGATGCAGTGTCGGCGCGCGCACGATGCAGCGGCTTGACACAAATCAAGCGTGCTTCGCGACCGGCATTTCTGCCCTGGCGCGGCACGCCGGTCCAGCAGTGGCTGTTCGGCAACAACCTACTGGCCCTTCGAACGAGTGCTGACCGCAATCAACGACAAATTCAGGCAACTGTGTAATCTAACAATCGCTGCCGCCCGCTTCACAAGAGTTGGCCGGCATGGAAAGTCGGTCGGGCGGTGGTGGCAGCGCGGCGTCTGGCCGCGCGGATTGACGAAAGGAAGTGTCATGAACACCACCCGTCTTCCCAGCCTGTTCGCTACCGAGTCGTTTCCCTTCGATGACGCGTTCCGCACCTTCATGCGGCCGTTGATGCGTTGGGAGCCGATGACCGAAGCCCCGCAGATCCCGATCGACGTGGTCGAGACCGATGATTTCTATACGGTCACGGCCGAGATTCCCGGCGTCACCCGGGAAGACATCCATGTCGAGATCGAGGGTCGGCAGGTGATGATCACCACCGAGTTCAAGAAGCCCGTGCTCGAGACGAAGGGCCCGCGCGTGCTGCGCACTGAACGCGTCTATGGCTTTGCCAGCCGCGTGTTCAGCCTCGGCGTCGAGATCGATCGTGCCAAGGCGGTCGCAAAGTACGCCGATGGCGTGCTGACGCTGACACTGCCGAAGTTGGTGCCGGCTCATGTCGAAGCGCTGAAAGTCCAATAGGGCAGGCTGCGCCCCTCGACTTTCGAAGAGGGGCGGGCGTCCTGTTCGGCGGGGCGGCAGACTCAAGTGGCCGCCCCGTGTTGCTTGAGGGCTCCCGCTTCGCGGCTTGATACGGGTCAAAGCCCGGCGCGGTCTGGCTGCCTACGCTCGCACCGTTCGCGCGGCCAAAGGCTGCGCGCCTTCGCCGCGACGGACCGCAATTGAGCCTGCACCACATCCGCAAGGGGCTGGATCTGCCACTGGCCGGCGCGCCAGTGCAGCACATCGCGCCGGCGCAACCGGTGTCGCAGGTGGCCACCTTGGGAGCGGATCTGCATGGCCTGCGCCCCGCACTGGCGGTGCAGGTCGGCGACCGCGTCCGGCGGGGGCAGCTTCTGTACGCCGACCGGCGGCGGCCCGAATGCCGCGTCACCGCGGCCGCAGCCGGCACCGTGCGTGCCATCCACCGCGGCGAGCGCCGGGCCTTCGTCTCGCTGGTCATCGACATCGCCGACAACGACGGCGTGCAGGCAAGCGTGGATTTCGCCAACCTGCCGCGCGACCTGGCACATGCCGACGCTGCTGCGTTGCGTGCGCTGCTGGTCGAGAGCGGTCTATGGTGCGCGCTGCGCGGCCGGCCCTATGGTCACGTTCCGGAAATCGACGCCCAGCCTCAGGCGTTGTTCGTCACCGCCATCGACACGCGTGCGCATGCGCCGGACCCGCAGGTGGTGCTGGCCGGTCGGGAGGCCGACTTTGCCGCGGGGCTGGCCGCACTGGAACGCATCGTCGCGCCCGAGGTGCCGGTGTACCTGTGCGTGGCCGCGGGCTCGGCGATCGCGGCCGGTGCCGGCAGCCGCGCCGCGCGCCATGAGTTCGCCGGCCCGCATCCGGCCGGTCTGCCGGGCCTGCACATCCACCAACTGCATCCCGTGGGAGCCGCACGCAGCGTCTGGCACATCGGCTATGCAGACGTGGCGGCGATCGGCCGGTTGCTGAACACCGGCCGGCTCGATGTCGAGCGCGTCATTTCGCTGGCCGGCCCGGCGGTGAAGAGCCCGCGGCTGCTGCGCACGCGCCTGGGCGCCTCGGTCGGCGAGCTGTGCCGCGGCGAGTTGCTGCAGGGCGAACTGCGCGTGCTGTCGGGTTCGGCGCTCGACGGGCGCCGCGCGATGGACGAGGCCGACGCCTTCCTCGGCCGCTTCCATGCGCAGGTGTGCGCCCTCGTCGAAGGCCGCGAACGCGAACTCTTCGGCTGGATCACGCCGCAGCGCGCCAAGTACTCGGTGTGGAACGTGGTCGCCGGCCGCTTTGCGGCCCTGCGACCGACGGGCGGCCTGCCGTTGTCGACCAGCACCAACGGCGGTGAACGCGCGATGGTGCCGATCGGCTCCTTCGAGCGGGTGCTGCCGATGGACATCATGGCCACCCACCTGCTGCGCGCGCTCATCACCGGCAACGCCGAACGCGCCGTGGCGCTGGGCGCACTCGAGCTGGAAGAGGAGGACCTGGCGCTGGCCACCTTCGTGTGCCCGGGCAAGACCGAGTACGGGCCGCTGCTGCGCCAAATGCTCGACCGCGTCGAAAAGGAAGGTGTCTGAACATGAAGGCCCTGCGCCGCGCGCTCGACCGCATGGCTCCGCACTTCGAGCCCGGCGGGCGGCTGCAGCGGCTCTATCCGCTGTGGGAGGCGGCCGACACCTTCCTGTACACGCCGGCAGCGGTGACGCACAGCGGCGCACACGTGCGCGACGCGCTCGACCTGAAGCGCATGATGATGCTGGTCGTCATCGCCACGCTGCCCTGCGTGTACATGGCCTTCTACAACACCGGGCTGCAGGCCAACCTGGCCATCGACCCGGCACGCACGGGCGCACTCGAAGGCTGGCGCCACGACGTCATCGCCTGGCTAGGCACCGGCTACGCGCCGGGCAGCTGGCTGGCGAACATGGTGCACGGCGCGCTGTACTTCCTGCCGCTGTACGCGGTGACGATGGCCGTGGGCCTGAGCTGGGAGGTGCTGTTCGCCGTCGTGCGGAAGGTCGAGGTCAACGAGGGCTTCTTCGTCACCGGCATGCTGTTCCCGCTGATCCTGCCGCCGACCACGCCGCTGTGGCAGGCGGCGCTGGCCATCAGTTTCGGCGTGGTGCTCGCCAAGGAGGTGTTCGGCGGCACGGGGATGAACTTCGTCAACCCGGCGCTGGCCTCGCGCGCGTTCCTGTTCTTCGCGTACCCGGCGGCGATGTCGGGCGACCGGGTGTGGGCCGCCGTGCCACCCGACGCGGCGGTGGACGGCTACTCGGGCGCCACCGTGCTGTCGCAGATCCGGCTGGCGAGCCCGCCCTTCGAGGGCGGCGCCGACGCCTGGTGGACGGCTTTCATCGGCCTGGAGCCGGGGTCGATGGGCGAGACCTCGGCGCTGGCCGCGCTGATCGGCGCGCTGGTCATCGCCTTCACCGGCGTCGGCTCGTGGCGCATCATGGTCGCGACCGCGCTGGGCACCATCGCCATGTCGCTCGTCTTCAACACCATCGGCTCGCACAGCAACGCCTGGTTTGGCGTGCCCTTCTGGTGGCACATGGTGCTCGGCGGCTGGGCCTTCGCCACCGCCTTCATGGTCACCGACCCGGTAACTGCACCGTTCAGCGACGCCGGCCGCTGGGTCTACGGGCTGATGATCGGCGCGATGATCGTGCTGGTACGCGTCGTCAACCCGGCGTACCCGGAGTCGGTGATGCTGGTCATCCTGTTCATGAACGTGATGGCGCCGCTGATCGATCAGGTGTTCGTGCGCGCCAACATCCGCAGACGTCGGCAGCGCCTGGGGCCCCCGGCAGGAGACCGCGATGGCGGCTAAGGACTCGGTGCGATACACGGTGGGCTTCGCCGCGGCGGTGTGCGTGGTCTGCGCGCTGCTGGTGGCCGGCGCATCGGTCGCGCTGCAGCCACGGCAGGACGCCAACGCGCGGCTGTACATGCAGAAGAACGTGCTGCTCGCCGCGGGCCTAGTCAAACCGGGCGCGGACCTCACGGAGACCGAGCTGCGCCGCATCTTCGACGAGCGCATCGTGGTGCGTCTGGTCGACTTCGCCACCGGCGAACTGGTGCCGGCCGAGCGGGTCGATGCGGCCGGCTTCGACCAGCGCCGGGCCCGCAACGACCCGGCCACCAGCCGTGTGGCGCCACCCAACCGTGCCGGCATCTCGCGCATGGCCAACTACGGCCTGGTCTACTTCGTCAAGGGGCCGGGCGGGGTCGAGCAGATCGTCATCGCGGTCGAGGGCCTGGGCATGTGGGGCACGATCTACGGCTTCGTGGCGCTTGCGCCTGACGCCAACACCGTGCTCGGCCTGACCTACTACGACCAGAAGGAGACGCCTGGCCTGGGCGGCGAGATCGGCAATCCGACCTGGCAGGGGCTGTGGCGTGGGCGCAAGGCCTTCGACGAGCGCTGGGAGCCGCGCATCACGGTCATCAAGGGCAGTGCCGGCCCGCCGGAGCAGGACCCGCTGCGCGTCGACGGCCTGTCCGGCGCCACCATCACCAGCAACGCGGTGACTCGGTTGATGCAGTTCTGGCTGTCGGACGATGGCTACGGCCGCTGGCTGACGCGCTTCCGCGAAGGGACCGGGACATGAAGCCCGGCTGGTTCGGCAAGAACGAGCGCCGCGCCCTGCTGGCGCCGATCGTCGACAACAACCCGATCGCGGTGCAGGTGCTCGGCATCTGCTCGGCGCTGGCCGTGACCACGCGCATGGACAAGGCGCTGGTCATGGGCATCGGCGTCACGCTGGTCACCGCACTGGCCAACTTCGCGGTGAGCCTGGTACGCAACGCGACGCCAGGGTCGATCCGCATCATCGTGCAGTTGTCGATCATCGCCTCGCTGGTGATCGTCGTCGACCAGATCCTGCGCGCCACGCTGTACGAGCTTTCGCTGGAGCTGTCGGTGTACGTCGGACTGATCATCACCAACTGCATCGTCATGGGGCGCGCCGAAGGCTTCGCGATGCAGAACCGGCCGTGGCCTTCGCTGCTCGACGGCCTGGGCAACGGCCTGGGCTATGCGCTGCTGCTGCTGTGCGTGGCCTTCGCGCGCGAGTTGCTCGGCGCCGGCAAGCTGTTCGGCGTGACGTTGCTGCCGCTGACGAAGGACGGCGGCTGGTACGAGCCCAACGGCCTGATGCTGCTGGCGCCGTCCGCACTGTTCCTGGTGGCGTTGATCATCTGGCTGCTGCGCACGCTCAAGCCCGAGCTGCGGGAGAAGGACTGAGCGTGGAGCACTACCTCTCGCTGTTCGTCAAGTCCGTGTTCCTGGAGAACATGGCGCTGGCCTTCTTCCTCGGCATGTGCTCATTCCTGGCCTGCTCGAAGAAGGTCGACACCGCGATCGGCCTGGGCGTGGCGGTGGTCTTCGTGCAGGCGCTGACCGTACCGCTGAACCACCTGCTGCTGAAGGGCCTGCTGGCCGAAGGTGCGCTCGGCTGGCTGAGCCCGGCGCTGGCCACGGTGAACCTGAGTTTCCTGTCCTTCATCGTCTTCATCGGCAGCATCGCCGCGGCCACGCAGGTGGTCGAGATGGCGGTCGAGCGCTTCGCGCCGAGCCTGTACACGACGCTGGGCGTGTTCCTGCCGCTGATCGCCGTCAATTGCGTGATCCTCGGGGGCTCGCTGTTCATGCAGGAGCGCGACTACAGCTTCGGCGAGAGCGTGGTCTTCGGTTTCGGTTCGGGGCTGGGCTTCGCGCTGGCCATCGTCGCCATGGCCGGCATCCGCGAGAAGCTCGAGTACTCGCACGTGCCCGACGGCCTGAAAGGCCTGGGCATCACCTTCGTCATCGCCGGGCTGATGTCGATGGCCTTCATGGTCTTTTCGGGGATCCAGCTGTGAGCACCGTGCTGCTCGCCGTGGCCATGTTCACCGGGGTCATCCTGGCCCTGGTAGGCCTGCTGCTGGCCGCGCGCCGCCAGCTGGTGCCCAGCGGCGATGTCTCGGTCGTGATCAACGACGACCCGGCCAAGGCGCTGAAGGTGCCGGTGGGCACCACGCTGCTCGGCGCCCTGTCGGCCAACGGCATCTTCATCCCCAGCGCCTGCGGCGGCAAGGGCGCGTGCGGCGTGTGCGAGGTGGTCGTGCGCGAAGGCGGCGGCGACCTGCTGCCGACCGAGACCGGCTTCATCTCGCCGCGGCAGGCGCGACAGGGCTGCCGCCTCGCCTGCCAGGTGAAGGCCAAGCGTGACATGCGCATCGACCTGCCGGCCGAGGTGTTCAGCGTCGCCAAGTGGCCCTGCCGCGTGGTCAGCAACCGCAACGTCGCCACCTTCATCAAGGAACTGGTGCTGGCGCTGCCTGAGGGCCAGGACGTGCCTTTCCGGGCCGGCGGCTATGTGCAGATCGAGTGCCCGGCGCACGTGGTCGAGTTCCGCGACATGATCGTCGAGGCACCGTTTCGCGAGGACTGGGACCGCTTCGACCTCTGGCGCTTCCGCTCGGTGGTCGACGAGCCGGTGGTGCGCGCCTACTCGATGGCCAACTATCCGCTGGAGAAGGGGCTGCTGAAGTTCACGATCCGCATCGCGTTCCCGCCCGGCTACCGGCAAGAAATCCCGCCCGGCAAGATGAGTTCCTGGCTGTTCAACCTGAAGCCGGGCGACACGGTCACCGCGTCGGGCCCCTTCGGCGAGTTCTTCGCTCGCGACACCGACAAGGAGATGTGCTTCATCGGGGGCGGCGCCGGCATGGCACCGATGCGCTCGCACATCTTCGACCAGCTGCTGCGCCTGAAGTCGACGCGCAAGATGAGCTTCTGGTACGGTGCGCGCAGCTTGAAGGAAGCCTTCTACGTCGACGAATTCGACAAGCTGCAGGCCGAGCACCCGAACTTCCGCTGGCACCTGGCGCTGTCCGAACCGCTGCCCGAGGACCAGTGGAGCGGACCGACCGGCTTCATCCACCAGGTACTGCGCGACCAGTACCTGAAGGACCATCCGGCGCCCGAGGACATCGAGTACTACATGTGCGGCCCTGGCGTGATGAACCGGGCCGTGATCGACATGCTGCTGGACCTCGGCGTCGAGCGCGAGAACATCCTGCTCGACGACTTCGGTTGACCCACCCTGCGAGGCCCCCGATGCACACCCTGACCGTTGCCGAACTCGTCAATGACCGGCGTGCCGACGAGCTCTACACGCTGCCGGCCTCGGCTCGAGTGGCCGAGGCCGTGGCGCTGATGGCCCGACACGAGATCGGCGCGCTGCTGCTCATGACCGAGGACGGCCTGGTGGCCGGCCTGTTCTCCGAGCGCGACCTGCTGGTGCGCGTCGTGGCGGCCGGGCGCGACCCGGCGACCACGCCGCTGTCGCTGGTGATGACGCGCGACGTCAAGTTCGTGACGCCGGCCACGCCCACCGAGGCGGCGCTGGCGCTGATGCACCTGCACCGCTTCCGCCACCTGCTGGTCATCGATGGGCCACGGGTGCACGGCCTGGTGTCGATGCGCGACCTGGTAGTGCAGATCATCACCCGCGGCGAAGGCCGCTACGAGTCGGCAGTGCGCGAGGCCGCATTGCCGTCGCCCACAAGGGGGGCTTGACCATGGACGCGTTGTTGTCACCGCGCCGGCGTCGCCTGCTGGCGGCCTTCGGCTTCACCGCACTGGGCGCGGCCTGCGGCTTACGACCTCAGACCGCGTCGCCGGCGCTGCGCTTCGCCGGGCAGAGCATGGGTTCGACCTGGAGCGTACGCGTCGCCGGCGGGCCGTTCGACCCCGCGCTCGAGGCCGCTGCGCAGCAGGCGGTCGTCGACGCACTCGACGGCGTGGTCGCGCGGATGTCGACCTTCGACCCGCAGTCCGAGATCGGACGCTTCAACCGGCACCTTGCCGGCACGGACTTCGCCGTCTCGCCCGACACGATGGCGGTGATCGGGCACGCGCACCAGGTCGCGCGGCTCAGCGACGGCGCCTTCGACCCCACCGTCGCGCCGCTGGTGCGCGCCTGGGGCTTCGGCGCCGATGCCCGCTCGCGCGGCGCCGCGCCCACGGCGGCCGAACTCGACGCGGCACTCGGATGGCAGCACCTGAGGCTCGACGCCGCGCGCGGCAGCGTGCGCAAGGCACTGCCAGGCCTGCAGATCGACCTGTCCGGCATCGCCAAGGGCCATGCCGTCGACCGCGCGGCGCAGGCGCTGGACACCCTGGGCCTGGCGCGCTACATGGTCGAGGCCGGCGGCGAGATCCGCACCCGCGGCCTCAACGCCGAAGGCCGGCCCTGGCAGATCGCGGTCGAGCGCCCCGATTCCTGGCCGCAACGCGTGCACCGCGTCGTGCCGCTGCAGGGCCTGGCGATCGCCACGTCCGGCGACTACCGCAACTTCTACGAACACGACGGCCGGCGCGTCCACCACGAGATCGACCCGGCCACGCGTGCGCCTGCGGCGCACCGCGTGGCCTCGGTCAGCGTCGTGCACGACGAGTGCCGCCACGCCGACGCGATGGCCACCGCGCTGTTCGTCATGGGCCCCGAGCGTGGCTTGGCGCTGGCGCGCGAGCAGCGTCTGGCGGCGCTGTTCATCGTGCGCGAGCCGGGGGGCGGCCTGCGCGACCTGGCTTCGCCGGCCTTCGCAGCGCTGGGCTGACGACCATGTCGGGCACGCTGCTGGCGGTCCTGGTGGCCTCAGTGCTGGTGGTTGGCGCGAGCATCGCCGCGATGGCCATCGGCGTGATGATGAAGCGCCCCTGCCTGCGCGGCAGCTGCGGCGGGCCGGAGCTGCGCAACGCTCGAGGCGACAAGCTGTCCTGTGCCACCTGCCCCAACCGCCGCCGGCCGTCCACGCCGGATGGCGCATGAACAGCACCGCGCATCGGTTTCTGCACGAGCGGCTCGCACGCGAGTGGCCACGCGAGCGGCTGGTCACCGATGCCCTGCGCCGGCTGGCCTGGGGTGGCGACGCGAGCTTCTATCGGCTGGTGCCGCAGCTGATCGTGGTCATCGAGAGCGAAGCCGAACTGCTGCGCCTGCTGGCCCATGCACGAGAGCTGAAGACGCCGCTGACCTTCCGCGCCGCGGGCACCAGCCTGTCCGGCCAGGCGGTCAGCGACTCGGTGCTGGTGATGCTGGGCGACGGCTGGCAGGGCTGCCGCGTCGGCGAAGGCGGCTGGACGATCTCGCTGCAGCCGGGCGTGATTGGCGCGCAGGCCAACCGGCGGTTGCTGCCCTTCCAGCGCAAGATCGGGCCCGACCCGGCCTCGATCGACGCCGCGATGATCGGCGGCATCGCCGCCAACAACGCCAGCGGCATGTGCTGCGGCACGGCGCAGAACAGCTACCGCACGCTGCAGGCGATGCGCGTGGTGCTGGCCGACGGCAGCGTGCTCGACAGCGCCGATGCGGCCAGTCGCGAGGCCTTCGCCAGGCAGCGGCCCGAACTGCTCGCCGGCCTGGCCGGCCTGTCCGCCGAGCTCAGGGCCGATGCGGCGCTGGCCGCGCGCATCCGCCACAAGTTCCGCATCAAGAACACCACCGGCTACAGCCTCAACGCGCTGCTCGACCACGACGACCCGATCGACATCCTGACCCACCTGATGATCGGCTCGGAGGGCACGCTCGGC
>ERZ1645185.87-NODE-87-length-39334-cov-5.482879_pt1 | contig 39334 bp, 27 predicted proteins | sample MGYA00575351_ERZ1645185 | MGnify/ENA primary metagenome ERZ1645185 (study PRJEB40838, sample SAMN11284767) | freshwater sediment metagenome | isolation source: river sediment | host: Sediment | place: India: Jana village, Kanpur | collected 2015-12-17 ... | reverse complement strand
CCGGGCACCGTGATCGTGCAGCACATGCCGCCGCACTTCACGCGCGCCTTCGCCGACCGGCTCGACGGCCTCGTGCCGATGCGCGTCTGCGAGGCGGAGGACGGCCAGCTCATCCGCGACGGGCACGCCTACGTCGCGCCGGGCGGCCGGCACCTCGTCGTGCGCCGCGCGGCCGAGGGGTTCGTCACGCACGTGAAGGACGGGCCGCCGGTGCACCACCAGCGCCCCGCCGTGGACGTGCTCTTCGACGCCGTCGCCGACCTCGCCGGCGGCACCACCGTCGCCGCGCTCCTCACCGGGATGGGCGCCGACGGCGCCCGCGGCCTGCGGCAGCTGCGCGAGGCCGGCGCGTGGACGATCGCGCAGGACGAGGAGAGCTGCGTCGTCTACGGCATGCCCCGCGAGGCGGTGGAGCTCGACGCCGCCTGCGAGGTGCTGCCGCTCGACCGCATCGCCGACGCCATCATCCATCACCTCGCGCCGGCCGGCGCGCGGCGCTGACCCCGGAGTGCCCATGCGCCTGCGCCCGATCCTCCTCGCCGCCACCGTCGCGCTCGTCGTGGCCGCGGCCTGCCGTCCCAAGGACCCCGCGCGCGGCCCCGATGCGCGCGGCGACGCCCCCGAGCTCACCGAGCGCGAGGCGCGCGCGCGCGCCGGCCAGGTGCGGCTCGAGCCGTACCAGTCGGTCGACCACGCCTTCCGCGACGCCAAGAGCCACCTCACGCACTCGGTGCGCCTCACCGTGCAGGACAGCGCGGATTGGCGCGCGGTGTGGGCGCGCATCGCCGGGCCCAACGCGACGCAGGAGCCGCCCGCGGTGGACTTCACCCGCGAGATGCTGCTCGTGGCGGGGATGGGCGAGCAGCCCTGCATGGGCTACCTGATCAACATCGACACGATCTTCCGCGACGACGACCGCCGGATCTACGCGGTGGTGCGCGAGCGGCACCGCGGCGCGGGGTGCGGCTGCCTCAACGAGGTGGTGTCGCCGGTGGACGTGGTGCGCGTGCCGCGCACGATCCGGCCCGTCACGTTCCTCGAGCGGCGCGAGTCGAACGTCTGCGAGGTGCGGTAGCGCGGGCGGCGCGGCTCGGCGCGCCGGTCAGCGCGCCGACGCGAGCCGCACCGCCTCGTCGACCGCGTCGAGCAGGCGCTGCGGGCGGAACGGCTTGTGGAGCGTCACCGCCCCCGGGCCGGCCGCGGCGCACTCCTCCTCGGTGATCGGCCGGCCCGAGATCAGCACCGTCGCGCGCGCGACGCCGCGCGCGCGCAGCGCCCCCGCCAGCGCGGCGCCGTTGGTCCCCGGCAGCTGCACGTCGCAGACGAGCACGTCCACCGGCTCGCTCGCGACCAGCGCCTCGGCCTCCGCCGCGTCGGCCGCGTGCCGCGCCTGGTGTCCGCCGTCGTGCAGCAGCTTCCGCAGCACCTTGCCGAGCTCGGCCTCGTCCTCGACCACGAGCACGCGGCGCGCGACGCGGGGCGGCGCGTGCCGCTCGCGCCGCGGGCCGGGGGCCGCCGCCGCCGCCTCGGACAGGCGCGGGAACCAGCAGCGGAACGTCGTCCCCTCGCCCGGCGCCGTCTGCACGTCGATCGCGCCGCCCGACTGCAGCACGGTGCCCATCACCGCGGCGAGGCCGAGGCCGGTGCCGCGCCCCTGCGGCTTCGTCGTGAAGAACGGCTCGAAGATGCGGCGCCGCGTCGCCTCGTCCATCCCGACTCCGCGGTCGCGCACGCTCACCAGCACGTGGTCGCCCGCGCGCAGCGGGCCGAGGCGCTCCGCCTCCTCGGCGCTGAGCGTGCGGTGCGCGACGGTCATCGCGATCTCGCCGCCGCCGGGCATCGCGTCCTGCGCGTTCATGATGAGCGCGGTCAGCGCGCGCTCGATCTGCGTCCGGTCGGCCTCGATCAGCCAGGTGCTGTCGGGCACGACGAGCTCGAGGCGGTGGTCGGCGCCGAGCGCGCGGTCCATCCACCGCTTGAGCCGCACGGCGACCTCGCCGAGGTCGAGCGGGCGCGGGTCGAGCAGCTGGCGGCGGCCGAACGCGAGGAGCTGCCGCGTGAGCTCGGCGGCGCGGTCGGCGGCGGTGCGGATCTCGCCGAGCGCCATCGCGACGGCGCTGCCCGGCGCCACCTCGTCGCCCGCGATGTCGACCCACGCGAGGATGCCGGTGAGCATGTTGTTGAAGTCGTGGGCCACGCCGCCGGCGAGGAGGCCCACGGCCTCGACCTTCTCCGCCTCCGCCATCCGCCGCTGCAGCGCGCGCGCGTCGGTCATGTCGGTGACGGTGCAGAGCAGCGCCGGGCGGCCCTCGAAGTCGACGACGCTCGTCGCGACGTCGACGTCCACGGTGCGGCCGTCCTGGCGCCGGCCCGTGAGCTGCACGCGCGCGGCCTGCGTGGCGCCGGTCGCGAGCTCGGCCTGCACCGCGCGGATGCCGGGGAGCGACTCGCGCGCCACGAGCGAGAGCGCGCGCGGCCGCGTGGCGAGGGCGTCGGCGCCGAGGCCCGCCAGCTGCAGGAAGCGCGGGTTGGCGTAGACCACGCGCCCCTCCTGCACGACGACGATGCCGGTGAGCGCCTGCTCCACCAGCCGGCTGAACCGGTACTCCACCTCGCGCAGCGCGGCCTCGGTCCGCTCGCGCGCGGTGACGTCGCGCGCGTTGAGCACGAAGACCGAGCTGCCGAGCAGGTTGGGATTGAAGCCCGAGACGGTGGTCTCGAGCGTGCGCCAGCCGCCGAGGCGGTGGCGCGCCCGCACGACGATGCTGCGCACGGCCTGCGGGTCCGCCTTGAGCTCGGCGAGCAGGGCCGCCAGCGGCTCCGCCTCCTCGGGCGCGAGCAGGTCGAGGAGCGGCCCGCCCTCGAGCTCCTGCGGCGTCCAGCCGAGGTGCGCGCTGATCGACTCGCTCACGGAGCGGAAGAGGCCGGTGTCGCTCACGAGCGCCCAGATGTCGAGCGAGTGCTGGGTGAGCGCGCGCAGCCCGCTCTCCAGCTCCTGCAGCGTGCGGGTCGCCTCGCGCTCGGCGGTGAGGTCGTGCGCGGTCAGCCGCACCCGCTGCGCGCCCTCCCCCTCCAGCACCAGGCGGACGGCCCGCTCGTCGCGCTCGTGCTGCAGGAAGTGCAGCTCGAGCGCGCAGCCGGGCCACTCGCCGGTGCCGACGGCCGAGATGGCGTGCGCGAGGGCGGGGCGCTCGTCGGGCACCACGAGCTGCGGGAGCGGGAGGCTGAGCAGCTCGTCGCGGCGGATGCGCAGGGTGGAGGTGAAGGCCCCGCTCACGGCGCGGACGCGGCCGTTGATGTCAACGATCGCGACGGCGCGCGAATTCGCGTCGGTGTCCCCGTCGACCGACAGGTCCGCCACCGTGGTGGTCGCCGAGGGAGAGGGCCGCCGCGTCACGCCCACAATATGAGCGCGGGACCGCCCCGCGGTAGCTCCAGTTTCCCCGAGCGTCGCCGATACTGCGCTCAGGAAGTCTGCATTTGTCCCCCCGCAGGGAGGCGGTATCACCATCAGTCCCGATCTCCAGGCCACGCCGACCGGGCGCGATCGTCCCGCCGGCGCGGACCGCGGACGGCACACGCCGTTGCGGGCGCCCGTCATCGACGGGAGCCCCGAGGTGCGCACCGTCACGGTCCTCGTGCTCGAGGATCATCCGTTCCAGCGGCGCATGCTGGGGCGGCTGCTGCTCGGGCTCGGGCACGTCGCGGTCGTCGAGGCCGGCACCGGGGACGAGGCGCTCGAGGCCGTGCGGCGCAGCCAGCCCGACCTCGTGATCGCGGACCTCGAGACGCCCGGCATGGACGGCATCACCTTCCTGCGCATGCTCGCGCAGGAGTCGGTGAGCCCGCGCGTGGTGCTCACCTCCGCGCACGACCCCGCCGTGCTCCGCTCGGTCGACGAGATGGCGCGGATGTACGGCCTCGCGGTGCTCGGCGCGATCCCCAAGCCCGTCTCGCTCGACGCGCTGCGCGGCTTCCTGCAGGAGGTGCGCCACGCCGACATCGAGCGCGTGGCCGCCGCCAAGGCCGTGCGCGCCGCCGCCGACCGCTACAGCCCCGACCAGATCGGCGAGGCGATCGCGCGCGGCGAGATCATCCCCTGGTTCCAGCCCAAGGTCGAGGTGCGCACCGGCCGGCTCGCCGGCGTCGAGGCGCTCGCGCGCTGGCAGCATCCCACGCGCGGCCTCGTCGGCCCGGGCGCGTTCATCCCTGTCATCGAGACCACGCCGCTCATCGACGACCTCAGCCGCAGCATGCTCACGCAGGCGCTGCAGTGGGTGCGCAAGTGGGAGCGCGCGGGGCTCGCCGTCACGGTGAGCGTCAACCTGCCGGGCGGCGCGCTCGCCGACCCCGGCCTCGCCGACCGGCTCACGACGCTCATCCGCCAGGTCGGCGTCGAGCCCGGCGTGCTCGTCGTCGAGGTGACCGAGACGACGATGAGCCGCGAGCGCGCCCTCGCCATCGAGACGCTCGCGCGCCTGCGCCTCGCCGGCTTCGGCCTCTCGCTCGACGACTACGGCACCGGCTACGCCTCCATGGAGATGCTCAAGACGATGCCGGTCACCGAGGTGAAGGTCGACCGCCGCTTCGTCCACGGCGCCGCGCACGACCCCAAGGCGACCGCCGTGCTCGGCTCGCTGCTCGAGCTGGCCTCGGGCCTCTCGCTCGCCGCGGTCGCCGAGGGCGTCGAGACGCTCGAGGACCTCGCGCTGCTCGAGGCGCTGGAATGCCCGTTCGCGCAGGGGTACGTGATCGCCAAGCCGATGAGCGGCGACGACCTCTTCGCCTGGGCGCAGCGGCTGGCCGCCCCGGAGGGGTGATGCTGCGGCGCCTGCGCGTGTCCGCGGCGGAAGGGGTGGCCGGGCGCCGGCGCGCGCTCGGCCTGACGCTCGGCATCGCGCTCGCCTGCCTGGCCGTCGCCGCGGTCGCGCTGCTGCGGCACGCCGAGCGGGCCGTGCTGCACGAGCTGGAGTCGATCGCGCACGCCACGAGCGCGCGCGACGCCTCGGCCCTGCTCGCGCGCCATCGCGCGCTCGCGGCGTGGGCGGCCTCCGCCGCGCTCGAGCCCGTGGCCTCGCCGCGCGCCTGGCGCGTGGAGCGGCAGGCCGGGGCCGACGCCGCGGAGTTCCGCGCGCTCGATCCCGACACGCGGCTCGCGGTGGGCGGCGTGCTCGCGCTCGACGCCGACCAGCCCGAGGGGCGCGCCGCGGTCGACGCGCTGCTCGCCGCGCTCGCGCCGCTGCGCCTGGCGCACGAGGCGGAGCCGGACGCCGAGGCGATCTACGTCGCCGTGCCCGGCGCGCGCGCCGCGCTGCGCGTGCCGTACGCGAGCGCCGAGCAGCTGCGGCTGCGCGAGCGCGATGCGCGCCTCGCCCCCTGGTTCGCGCGCGAGTTCCTCGACGCCCCCGCGCGCCTCGACGAGCCGACGCTCGTGCGCGACCCCGTGACCGGCACGCCCGCCCTGCGCTACGACGCCGAGTCGTGGGTGGGGGCGCGCGCGCGGCCGGCGCGCGTGAGCGTCGTCGTGCCGGTGCGCGCCTACCTCGACCGCATCGCCACCGCGGCCTACCCGGTGCGGATGGTCGGCGCGCTCGTCAGCGCCGACGGCGAGGTGCTCGCCGCCGCCTTCCGCGGGCCCGATGCCAGCGCGGCCGCCGAGCTCCGGCTGCCCGACGAGCTCGCCGCCGCCGTCGCGACCCTCGGGCCCCGGCTCGCCACCGTCGCCGACTGGCAGGCGGTGCGCATCCCCATCGCGGGGGCGTCGTTCTCCCTCGTGGTCGGGTCGCGCACGTCGACGGTGCGCGAGGCCGCCGTCGCGCGCGTCGCGCAGCCGCTCGTCGTCCTCGGCGTCACGGCCCTGGCGCTGCTCGCGCTCGCGCTCGTGCTCCGCCGCCGCGTGATCGACCCCGCCGAGCGCGCGGTGCGCGACCTCACCGCCGCCGAGGCGCTGATGCGCGACATCACCGACGGCGTCCCCGGGCTCGCGGTGTTCAAGCTCGTGCGCGACGACGCCGGCGCCACCGCCGTCGCGTACGTGAGCCGCGGCGCCGCCGCGGTGCTCGGCGTCCCCGCCGTCGCGATCGCCGACGACTGGCGCCACCAGTTCGACCCCATCGCCGACGACTCGGCGGCCGCCGTGCGCGCGAACGCCGAGCGGGCGCTCGCCGAGGCGCTGCCCTGGCAGGAGGAGTTCCGCATCACGCGCCGCGACGAGGAGCGCTGGATCCGCGTCGAGGCGCGCGCCACGCGCACCGCCGCCGGCGTCGAGCTCGTCGGGTCGTGGCGCGACGTCACCGAGACGCGGGTGCACACCGAGCTGCTCGCCGACGCGCACCGCCGCCTCATCGAGCTCGCCGACGGCGTGCCGGGCGCGGTGATCCAGTGGCGCGTCACCGAGGACGGCCGCCAGGTGGTCGCCTTCGTCGGCAACCGCCTCCCCGAGATCGCCGGCATCAGCACGAGCGACCTCTACGCCGGCCTGCACGCGCTCGAGCAAGTGCAGCTGGCCGAGGACCTCGACGCCGTGCGCCGCGCGCGCCAGCAGGCCGTCACGGCCCGCGCGGGCTACGCGGTGGAGTACCGCGTGATGCACCCCGGCCGCGGCCTCCGCTGGCTGCGCGAGGAGGCGGTGTCGCACCCGGTCGCCGGCTGCCTCGCCGCCTTCACCGTGCACGTCACCGACGTCACTCAGCAGCGCCGCGAGGCGGGCGAGCTGCGCCGCGCGAAGGAGGAGGCCGAGCAGGCGACGCGCGCCAAGAGCGTCTTCCTCGCGACGATGAGCCACGAGATCCGCACGCCGATGACCGGCATCAGCGGGATGATCGAGGTCCTCTCGCGCACCGTGCTCGACGCCGACCAGCGCGCACAGCTCGCGACCATCGCCGACTCGGCGCGCGCCCTGCGCCGCATCCTCGACGACGTGCTCGACTTCTCGCGCATCGAGGCGGGCAAGATGACCGTCGAGCGCCGGCCGATCAGCATCGACGACGTGATCGAGGCGACCGCGGGGCTCTACGCGGCCGCGGCGGAGGAGCGGGGCGTGCGCCTGCGCGCCACCGTCGACCCGCGCATCGGCGAGCTCGTGATGGGCGACGCCGTGCGCCTGCGCCAGGTGCTCGGCAACCTGCTCAGCAACGCGGTCAAGTTCACGGCGCGCGGCACCGTGCGCCTCGCCGTCACGCAGGAGTCGGCCGACGAGGCCACGCGCGTGCTGCGCTTCGACGTCACCGACACCGGCGCCGGCATCCCGTACGACGTGCAGCCGCGGCTCTTCGCGCCGTTCGAGCGCGGCGAGCACGAGACCACCACGCAGGTCGGCGGCACGGGCCTCGGCCTCGCCCTCGTCAAGCGCATCGTCGACCTGATGGACGGCACCGTCGAGCTGCGCAGCCTCCCCGGCGTCGGCACCGCCGTCGCCGTGCGCATCCCGTTCGAGCGCCTGCACGAGGAGACGAGCGACGTGCGCGTCTGGCTCACCGGCCTGCGCGTGGCGGTGCTGCAGGAGGACGAGGTGGACGGGCGCTTCCTCGCCGCGCTGCTCGAGGGCCGCGGCGCGCACGTCACGGTCGTCGGCCCCGATGCCGTCACCGCCCTCCCCGAGGGCACCGCCGCCGACGTCATCCTCACCGCCTCCGAGGTGCCGCGCGAGGCGCAGCACGCGCTGCGCGCGCGCGTCGCCCCCGGCGACAGCGGTCGCACGCAGGTCGTGCGCCTCTTCGAGGGCGCGAGCCTCCGCCCCGAGCTGCGCGGCGACGGCGGCGTCGTCGTCGCCCCGCACGCGCGCCGCGGCACGCTCCTGCGCGCCGTCGCCATCGCCGCCGGCCGCGACGAGCCCGACCTCCCCACCAGCGGCGAGCCGCGCACCGCCGCCTCGCCGGCCAGCGCCACCGTCGAGGAGGCGATCGCCGACCGCCGCCTCATCCTCGTCTGCGAGGACCACCCCATCGCGCAGCGCGTCATCGAGAAGCAGCTGCGCGTGCTCGGCTACACCGCCGAGCTGCACGCCAACGGGCACAGCGGCCTCACCGCCTGGCGCTCGGGCCGCTACGGGCTCGTCCTCACCGACCTGCACATGCCGGAGATGGACGGTCTCACCCTCGCGCGCCGCATCCGCGCCGAGGAGCAGCGCGACCCCGCGCTCGGCCGCACGCCGATCATCGCGCTCAGCGGCAACGCGTTCGACGAGCAGCGCGTGGTGTGCGTCGAGGCGGGGATGGACGACTTCCTCGCCAAGCCCGCGCTCCTCAAGGAGCTCGACGCCACGCTGCGCTTCTGGCTTCCGCCCTCGGCGCGGCCGCAGGGCGAGCAGGCCCTCCCCGCGGCGTCGAGCGCGCTCCCCGTCACGCTCCCCGCGCCGCTCAGCCACAAGGCGCTCAAGGAGGCGCTCGGCGACGATCCCGACGTGCTGCGCCAGGCGCTTGGCGAGTTCCTCGCGGCCGACGCCGATGACTTCGCCGTGCTCTACGCCGCGGTCGAGGCCGACGACCGCCAGCAGGTCGTGAGCTCCGCGCACCGCATCGAGGGGGCCGCGCGCATGCTCGGCGCGATGCCCTACGCGCGCGCCGCCGAGCGGGTGAAGCGCCTCTTCGGCGTCGACCAGGATCCCGCCGAGCGCGTGGAGGCCGTGCACGTCCTGCAGCAGGAGGGCGAGCGGCTGCGCACGTGGCTGCACACCACGCGCGACTGGTTCGAGCGCGTGACGGTGGGGACGGCGGGCTGAGGCCGCGGCCGGCGCGTGCGGACGGTCAAGTCCATGCGTGTCCCGGTCGAGACTCACGAAGTGACGCGCCGCCCGTCGCGGGCGCGCCACGCGACCTGACACCACCGGAACTCCCCCCGCATGCTCAACTCGCTCTCCCTCAGGGCGCGCATCCTCGCGCTGCCCGCCGTGGCCGCCGTCGGCATCGTCGTGATGCTCGCGGTCACCGTCGGCCTCGGCCGCCGGGCGCTCGACCAGCAGGAGCTCGTGCGCTCGAGCTACGCGCAGTCGCTCGCGCACGGGCAGCGGCTCGAGGCGCTGCTCGGCACGTACCAGCGCGCGCTGCAGGACGCCGTCGGCGCCAGCGACGCGGACGCGGTCTCGGCGGCCGACTCGCTCGTCACCGCCTTCGGCGCGACGCTCGACTCGCTGCGCGCCCTCGAGGTCAACGCCGGCCCCGCGCTCGACTCGATCGCGACGCCGTGGACGGCCTACGCGGCGCTCGCGCGCCGCACGACGCTCGCCATGATCGCCGGCGACATCTCCATGGAGGCGATGCAGGCGATGCGCGCCGGCGCCGCCGGCATGCAGGACGCGCTCAAGGCCCGCGTCGCGTTCGAGGACGCGCGCATCACCGCGGCCTTCGACGCCGCGGGCGGGGCGCAGCGCAGCGCGCTCGTGATCTCCGTCGTCGTGCTGCTCGCCGCGCTCGTCGCGCTCGTCGCGCTCTCCATCGGCACGCTGCGCAGCATCACGCGCGCGATGCGCGAGCTCTCCGGGGCCGCGCGCGGGATCGCCGAGGGGCGCCTCGACCAGACGATCACCGTGCGCGGCGACGACGAGATCGGCGCGCTCGCCGACGCCTTCCGCGACATGCTGGGCTACGTCGGCGGCATCGCGCACGCCGCCGACCGGCTCGCCGCCGGCGACCTCGCCGCGCGCGTCGAGCCGCGGTCCGACGCGGACGTCCTCTCGCGCAACATGAATCGCGCGGCCGACGAGCTGCGCGCGCTCGTCGGCGAGGCCCAGCGCCTCATCGCGGCCGGCCGCGCCGGCCGCCTCGCGGCGCGCGGCGACGCCGCCCGGTTCGACGGCGCCTACCGCGAGCTGCTGCAGGGGATGAACGCGCTGCTCGACGCGGTGGTGGAGCCGGTGCGCGCCGCGCGCGCGGTCCTCGAGCGCGTCGCCGAGCGCGACCTCACCGCCCGCGTGGCCGGGGCGTACGAGGGCGAGCACGCGGCCGTCGCCGACGCGCTCAATCGCGCGCTCGACCAGCTCGAGGAGGCCTTCGCCTCGCTCGGGGCCAGCATCGCGCAGGTCAACGCGGCCGGCGGCGAGATCGGCTCCGGCAGCCAGGAGCTCGCCAGCGGCTCCAGCGGCCAGGCCGCCGCGCTCGACCGCGTCACCGCGCGCGTGCAGGCCGTGGACGAGCGCACGCGGCAGAACGCCCGCGAGGTCGCCGAGGCGCGCGGCGCCGTCGAGCGGGCGCGCATCGTCGCCGAGGAGGGCGTGCAGCGGATGGACTCGCTCGCCGGCGCCGTCGCCGAGATCAAGCGCTCGGCCGACGACACCGCGCGCATCGTCCGCAGCATCGACGAGATCGCCTTCCAGACGAACCTGCTCGCGCTCAACGCGGCCGTCGAGGCCGCGCGCGCGGGCGAGGCCGGCCGCGGCTTCGCGGTCGTCGCGGACGAGGTGCGCGCCCTGGCCATCCGCGCCGCGGAGGCCGCGCGCAGCACCGCGGCCCTCATCGAGCAGTCCGTCGCCAAGGCGGAGCAGGGGGTCACGCTCAACGCGTCGGTCTCCAAGCGCCTCGGCGAGATCCGCGCCCAGGTCGACTCGGCGAGCGGCGTGATGGTGCGCATCGCCGACGAGGCCGCCGCGCAGACGCAGGACCTCGCCGACATCAGCGCCGCGATGGGCGAGGTGGGCGAGCTGACCCAGCGCACCGCCGCGAGCGCCGAGGAGTTCGCCAGCGCCGCGCAGGAGCTCTCGGCGCAGGCCGGCGAGATGCAAATGCTCGCCGAGCAGTTCCGCACGCGGACGTCGGCCCCGGGCCGCGGCGACCGCGGCCGCCCGGCGTCGCGCGCCGCCGTCCTGCCGCCCTCCGTCGCCACGGGCGCGCGGCGGGCCCACCCCGGCCGCGCCGCCGCGGCCATCCCGTTCACCGCGTCCGAGGCGGGCGACGCCTTCGGCGGCTTCTGACCTCCCCCGTTCCCTCCACCCACACCACCCGACCCATGCGCTTCCGTTCCTTCCTCCTCGCGGCCACCGTCGCCGTCGCGGCGCCCGGCGTCCTCCACGCCCAGGGCGACCTCGCCGAGCGGCTCGCCATCCACGGCTCCATCAACATGGGCTACGGCAAGTCCGATGGCCTGCCGACCTTCGGCATCGGCAAGGACGGCACGTCCGAGTACCGCGCCGTCGCCCTGCAGTTCGGCTACCGCATCGACGACAACGACCGCGTCGTCACGCAGTTCCTGCACCGCCGCAACGGCGAATCGCCGCTCAACGAGGCCGAGCCGGACTTCGCGCCAGTGTGGGCGTTCTACGAGCACGCGTTCGACAACGGCGCCAGGCTCAAGCTCGGGCGCGCGCCGCTGCCGCGCGGCCTCTTCAACGAGGTGCGCTTCGTCGGCTCGCTGCTGCCCTTCTACCGCGTGGGGCGCGCCGTGTACGGCGAGACGCTCGAGCAGATCGACGGCGCCGTGCTGAGCAAGCCGTTCTCGTTCGGCGGCTACCGCCTCGAGACCTACGCGTTCGCCGGCGGCTTCGACCTGAAGGCGCAGCTCGTCAGCCAGAGCGGCGCGACGGTCTACCAGCAGCGCATGGAGAGCTCCTTCGGCACGCAGGTGTGGCTGCACGCGCCCATCGAGGGCGTCCGCGTCGGCGCCTACGCGCACTCGTACCAGCCCACGCCGCACCTCTCGCTGCCCGACTCGGCTCGCACCGACCGCACCCTCACGTGGATGGTCTCCGCCGAGGCCGCGCGGGAGCGCTGGTTCGTGCGCGGCGAGGCGACCGGCTTCGAGCAGCCCGACTGGCAGACCTACAGCGGCTGGTACGCGCAGGCGGGCGTGAAGCCCGTCGCCAAGCTCACGGTCGCGGCCGAGTACCAGGAGGCGACGTACCGCGTGAGCCTCCCGGCGCCGATCCCGGCCGTGAGCGTCCCGATGTCGAAGGAGCTCACCGTCGGCCTCGCCTGGGCGCGCAGCCCGAACGTCGTCTTCAAGCTCGAGGGGCACCAGGTGCGCGGCTACGACTTCGACGTCGCCGTCCCGACCATCGTGCCGCCGACCGCGCCGCCGTTCATCGCGGGCATCGCGCCGGCCTCCAAGAGCCACTACATCCTCGCGTCCGTCGCGGTCACGTTCTGAGGCCCATCGCCATGCGCACCCTTCGAATCCTCGCCGGCCTCGTGCCGGCCCTCCTCCTCGCGCTCGCGGCCGCGCCGGCCGCCGCGCAGTCGTACAAGGTGATCGCCCACGAGGGCGTCGCCGAGTCGGAGCTGCCGCGCGACGTCGTCGCCAAGCTCTTCCTCAAGCAGGCCGCCAAGTTCCCCAGCGGCACCGCCGCCAAGCCGGTCGACAACGCCAAGGCGAGCCCCGCGCGCGCGGAGTTCTCCACGGCGGTCCTCAACCGGCCCGTCGCCGCCGTCGAGACCTACTGGCAGCAGCAGATCTTCACCGGCAAGGACGTGCCGCCGCCGACGAAGGCCTCGGATGACGAGGTGCTCGCCTTCGTGAAGGGCACCCCGGGCGCCATCGGGTACGTCAGCGCCGGCGCGTCCACCGCGGGCGTGAAGGTCATCGCGGTGAAGTGACCGCAGCGACGTGACCGCGGCCGCCGTCGACGTTCGGGTCGACGGGTCCGAGCCCGGTCCAGCGAGGGTGCCGGCGACGTGGTCGCCGGCACCCTCGTGCGCGTCGGGGTTTCCTTGAAACACGCGGTCCGCTCTCAAGCCGCCGTCCGCCCCGCCGATACCACGAAGAGAGAGCCCGGCCCGCGCTCGCCTGCGATCGCAGGCGCGGCGTCCGTCGTGGCCGTGCCGTCTCCCAGGTCCACCCTCCGCCTCCCCGTCGCATGTCGCCGATCCAGCACCCCTCCAACGATTCCGCCCTCCTGCGCGCCGCCCGCATCCGCGGCGACCGCGTTCTCGGCGCCGTCGTCGCGGCCCACTGGCTCTTCGCGCTCGCGATCGCCCCGGTGCACGGCACCTGGGTCGCGGCCCTCGTCTGGGCCCCGCTCGTCTCCCTCGTCGTCTTCGCGGCGAGCCGGCGTTCCACCGGCGCGCTCGGTTCGCGCCTCGTCGTCGGCCTCGGCTTCATGGCCTACAGTGCGATCATCATCCACCAGATGCACGGGATGATCGAGATGCACTTCCACATCTTCGCCTCGCTCGCCTTCCTGCTGCTCTACCGCGACTGGCGCGTGCCGGTCGTCGCCGCGGCCTTCATCGCGGTGCACCACCTCGGCTTCCACGCGCTGCACCACGCCGGCGTGCCCGTCTACGTGCTCAACCACACCGGCGGCTGGGGCATCATCGTCGTGCACGCGGCCTTCGTGGTGTTCGAGACCACCATCCTCGTGGGCCTGGCCCGCACGCTCGAGGGCGAGGCCGTCGAGACGGGTGCCCTGCTCGACGCGGCCAAGCGACTCGCCGCCGGCGAGACCGACATCGACATCCCCGGCGACAGCGACGTCGCCAAGGGCTACCGCAGCGTCATCGACACCATCGGCGCGATCGGCCGCGAGGTCGAGGCGATGCGCCACGCCGTCGCCGCCAACGCCGACGTGCGGCGCGTCACCGGCCAGGCGTTCGCCGGCGTCTTCGGCGCGATCGTCGGCTCGCTCGAGCAGACGGGCCGCGACGCCGTGCAGCGCTCGCGCGAGATGTCGGCCGTCTCGGCCGAGCAGACCGCCTTCATCGACGACCTGCGCGGCGTGGTGGACCGCCTCGCCGTGCGCGACCTGACCGCGCGGATGCGCACCGACTGGGGCGGCGCGCTCGGCGACGACGCGCGCGTCCTCGCCGAGGCGTTCAACGGCGCGCTCGACCAGCTCACCGCCGCGCTCGCCGAGGTCTCCGCCTCCGCCGCCGAGGTCAGCGACGCCGCCGGCCAGATCGCCAGCGGCTCCGACAACCTCGCGCAGGCCACGTCGCGGCAGGCCGCCTCGATGGGCGAGATCGCCGAGCGCGTGCGGGGCCTCGGCGAGAGCGCCGCCACCAGCGAGTCCGACGCGCGCGACGCCGAGCGCATGACCAGCGAGACCCGCGCCAACGCCACGGTCAGCCAGCAGCGGATGGACGAGCTGCTCTCTGCGATGGCGGCGATCCGCCAGGGCTCCGAGGCGACCGCGAAGATCGTGAAGGAGATCGACGCCATCGCCTTCCAGACGAACCTGCTCGCGCTCAACGCGGCCGTCGAGGCCGCGCGCGCGGGCGAGGCGGGCCGCGGCTTCGCGGTCGTCGCCGAGGAGGTGCGCAACCTGGCGCAGCGCTCCGCCGAGGCGGCGCGCAACTCGTCGGGCCTCATCGAGGAGTCGGTGCGCACCGTCTCGCACACCGAGCAGCTGACGCGCAGCGTGCACGCCGGGTTCTCCGACATCCGCGAGCGGGTCGAAGCGGTCGCGGGGCGCGTCACGCGGATCGGCGACCTCTGCGCCGACCAGCGCAAGGACGTCGTGGCGATCGGCAGCGCGATCGACGCGGTGAACGACGGCGTGCAGGCCGCGGCGGCGAGCGCCGAGGAGTCGGCCGCGGCCTCGCAGGAGCTCACCGCGCAGGCGGAGGGGCAGCGCGAGCTCGTCGGCTCGTTCACCCTCGAGCCGCAGGGCGCGGTGGGCCAGCACCGCGCCGGCGGGCGGCGCTACGACCCGATCTCGCGGTCGAGCACCTCGCGCACGCGCCGAGCGAGCACGGCCATCGAGTAGGGCTTCGCGAGGAAGTCCATCGCGGCATCGGTGTGGAGCCCGTGGTGCGCGAGCACGTCCTCGGTGTAGCCCGAGACGAACAGCACGCGCAGCCCGGGCCGCTCCGCGCACAGGCGGTCCGCCAGGGCGCGTCCGTTCAGGTGCGGCATGATCACGTCGGTCACGAGCAGGTCCACCCGGGCCGAACCGTCGCGCAGCGCGTCCCACGCGGCCTGCCCGTCCTCGAACGCGAGCACGTGGTAGCCCTGGTGCTCGAGCACGCGCGTGGCGAGCGCGCGGATCGCCGGCTCGTCCTCCACCACCGCCACCGTCTCCTCGCCGCGCGGGAGCGTCGAGGTCCCCGGGGAGGGCCGCGCCTCCGGCGGCGCCTCCATCTGCGGCAGCAGGATGGTGAAGGAGGTGCCGTGCATGGCGTCGCTCGCGACCTCGATCCAGCCGCCGTTCTGCGTCACCGCGCCGTAGACCATCGCGAGGCCCAGCCCGGTGCCGCGGCCCGGCGCCTTGGTGGTCACGAACGGCTCGAACAGGTGGGCGCGCACCTCGGGCGGCAGGCCCGGCCCCGTGTCGCTCACCGAGAGCGTCACGTACGCGCCCGGCTTCGCCTCGGGGTGCCGCCGGGCGAACCCGGCGTCGAGCTCCACGGTGCCGGTCTCCAGCGTCACGATCCCGCCGGACGGCATCGCGTCGCGCGCGTTCACCACGAGGTTCATCAGCACCTGCTCGATCTGGTGCGGGTCGAACCGCACCGGCGCCAGACCGGGGGTGAGCCGCACCTGCAGCTCCACCATCTCGCCCAGCAGGCGGCGGAGCATCCCCTCCACCCGGTGCACCGACGCGTTGAGGTCGAGCACCTGCGGCGAGATCATCTGCCGCCGCGAGAACGCGAGCAGCTGCTGCGTGAGCGCCGCCGCCGAGTCGGCGGCCTTCTCGACCTCGGCGAGGTCCGCGCCGAGCGGCGAGTCGGGCGCCAGCTGCCCGCGCGCCAGCCCGAGGTACCCCTTCATCACCGTCAGCAGGTTGTTGAAGTCGTGCGCCACGCCGCCCGCCAGTCGCCCGATCGTCTCCATCTTCTGCGCCTGGAGGAACTGCGCCTGCAGCCGCTTGAGCTCCGTGATGTCCGCGAGCGACGTCATCACCCAGCGCATCGTGCCGTCGGCGTCGCGCACCACGCTCGACGTCACCAGCGCCTCGAGCAGCGTGCCGTCGGGGCGGGGAATCCGCCACTCGGCCTGCCAGCTCCCGTCGCGCCGCAACCGTTCGAGCATCCGCTCGGCCTCGCCCGACGGCGAGATCTCGCTCAGCCGCCGGCCGACGAGCTGCGACGGGTCGTCACGCCCGAGCAGGCTCACCATCGCCGGGTTGACGTACACCACCCGGCCGTCAGCGCTGGCGATGCCGATCCCGTTCACCGAGGTCGCCATCGCCTCGTCCCGCAGCCGCAGCTCCTCCGCCGCGGCCTCCTGCTCGGTCACGTCGAGGAACGAGGCCAGCAGGCCGCCCGGCCCGCCATCGTGGCCGGGGATCGTGCTCGACCGCACCTGGATGCGGCGCAGCCGCCCGTCCGCCCGCCGCGCGGTGAGCACGCGCGAGTCGGTCCCGCTCACGCGCATCTGCGCGAAGGTCGCCTGCACCTCGGCCGGGTCCGCCCAGAACTCGCTCGCGTGGCGGCCCACCACCTCCTGCAGCGAGCGGAACCCCCACATGTCGAGCGTCGCCTGGTTCACGTACTCGACCCGTCCCTCGAGGTCCGAGACCGAGATCCCGGTGATCGCATGCTCGATCGCGAGCTTCAGGCGCACGCGCTCGGCCTCCGCCGCGCGTCGCTCGGTGACGTCCGTGATGAAGCCGTGCCAGAGCGTGCTCCCGTCCTCGAGCCGCTCGGGATTCGAGATCCCGTGCACCCAGCGCGTGCCGCGCCCGGGCAGCACGACGCGGTACTCCGCCTCCCACGTCGTGAGGTCGGCCGCGGACTGCGCGATCGAGCCGCTCACCCGCGGGAGGTCCTCGGGGTGCAGTCGTGCGAACACCGCGCTCGCGTCCTCGCGCACCGCGTCAGGCGCGACGTCGTAGATCGCGCGCATCGCCTCGCTCGCGAACGGGAAGCACGAGCGCCCGTCGGGGAAGAGGCGGAACTGGTAGATGACCCCCGGGACGTGACGCGCCAGGGAGGCGAGCAGGCCGAGGTCCGTCGGGGCGACGTGGGTCATCGTGTCCTCAAGATGCGGCCGGCACCCGCTGGACCGCCACAGGACCGTCAGCGACTGACGCGCTCCAGTCCGGCGGGGCGCCGCTCGAGCGCGGACTGCACCGCCTCGGGCGTCAGGGGTTTCACCACGACGTCGTTCATCCCCGCGGCGAGGTATCGGTCGTGCTCGTCCGGGCTCGCCGAGGTGCCCATCGCGATGATGTGGGGGCCGTTGAGCGGCGGCGCGAGCCGCCGGATGAGGCCCGTCGCGCCGAGCCCGTCGAGCATCGGCATCTGGATGTCCATCAGGATGACGTCGAACTCCTGCCGCGACGCGAGGCGCACCGCCTCGGCGCCGTCGCCCACCACTTCCACGCGGCAGCCGAGCCGCTGCAGCAGGTTCGTCGCGACGATCTGGTTGACGCGGTTGTCCTCGGCGAGGAGCACGCGCAGGCGCGTGTCCTCCAGCGGTTCGGGCAGCGCGCGGCGCGGCGCCGAGGGCTCCTCGAGGATCGGAATGTGCCCGTCGGGCCGCTCCTGCGGCGCGCGCGCCGCGGCCGTGAGCGCCTCGGCGCGGATCAGCGCGCCACGCCCGCGCTCGGCGCGCGGCCGTTCCACGACCGCGGCGAGCGTGCGCGAGAGCGCCTGCGCACCGAACGGCTTGCTGATGAGGGCATCGCAGCCGGCGGCGGCGAGCTTCTCCGCCTCCGCGCCCGTCGGGCCGGCGGTCGAGATGAGCAGGCCCGTGCCCGCGATCGCCGGCTCGCCGCGCAGGCGCCGCGCGAAGGCGTCGGCCTGCTCGCCCACGCTCTGCCGGTCCACCAGCGCCACCTCCACCGGGTCGCCCTCCGCCGCCGCGCGGCGCAGGTGCCCGATCGCCTCCTCGGGCGTCGCGGTCGTCTCCACCCGCATGCCCCAGCTCCGCAGCCACTCGCGCGTCACCGCCGTCTCCTGCGGCGAGCGGTCCACCACGAGCGCGCGCGCGCCCGCCAGCTTGGCGGTCGTCGAGACGCTCGCCCCCGAGGCCTGCTCCGTCATCCGCAGCCGCAGCCGGAAGTGGAACGTCGAGCCCTCGCCCTGCAGGCTGCGCACCTCGAGCTTGCCGCCCATCAGCTCCACCAGGTGCTTGGCCATCGAGATGCCGAGGCCGCCGCCCGCCAGCTTGCTCACCGTCGTCGGGTCCTTGGCGAAGAGGCGCCGGATCGTCTCGTTGTCCATCCCGGGGCCGTTGTCGCGCACGCGCACGTGCAGCGTCGCCTCGCCCGCGAGCGGCTCGCCGTCGAGCTTCACCTCGACCTGGCCGCCCGGCGCGAACCGGATGCCGTTCCCCACGAGGTTGATCAGCACCTGCCGCAGCCGCCCCGCGTCGCCGACGAGCCACGCGGGCGTCCGCTCCGTGACGCGCGTCTCGAGGATCGTGCGCGACTGCTCCGCCTGCGGCGCGCAGAGCGCCCCCACCTCCTGCAGCATCGGGCGCACCTCGAACGGCGCCTCGATCAGCTGCAGCGTCCCCTGCTCGATCTTCGCGAGGTCGAGCACGTCGGTGACGAACGTCATCATCAGCTGCGCGCTGCGCATCAGCGAGTCGACGTAGCCCTGCTGCACCGGGGTCAGCGACGTGTCGTGCAGCAGGTGCGCCATCCCCATCACGCGGCTCATCGGCGTGCGGATCTCCTGGTGCATCACCTGCACCAGCTCCTCCTGCCGGGCGCGTGCCTTCGCGGCCTCCTCGCGGGCCTCCTGCGCCGCGCGCGCGGCGCCGCGCTGCGCGGTGCGGTCGAGCAGCACCACCACATGCAGCGCGCCGCCGGCGAACTCGCCGTGGCCCACGCGCACGTCCACCGGCACCGTCGTGCCGTCGCCGCGCCGCGCCGCGCCCTCGCGCGCCGCGGCGTCGAGCCACGACGTCAGCCGCTCGGGCCGCCACGGGACGCCCGCCTCGAGCCACTGGTCGAGCGTGCTGCCCAGCAGCTGCGCCGGCAGCGCCTCGAGCAGCGCCGCCGCGCGCGCGTTGACGCGCGTGACGCGTCCCTCGGCGTCGCAGACGAGCACCGCGTTGGGCGACGAGTTCACCACGGCCACCGCCTCGGCCTCCTCCGTGCGCGCGCCCCGGCAGGCGCGCGCGAGCGTCACGCCCTGCCAGGCCGCGAGCGCCGCGGCCATCGCCAGCGCGAGCGCGAGCGCCCCCTCGAGCGGGATCGCGCCGCCCCCGGCCAGCGTCGCCGCGGGCACCTCGTACAGCAGGCGCGCCTCGAGCGGGGCGGCCGCCCCCCATGCGCTCACCACGCGGCGGCCGTCGGCCGCGGCGTAGGCGCGGCGCACGATCCCGCTCGCGCCGTCGGTCCACGGCCGCGCGACGCGCGGCGGCGCGCCGACGACGCGCCCTGCCACCGGCTCCGCGCCCTGCGCGAGCACCTCGCCCTCCCGCGTCACCAGCCACAGCAGCGCGCCGGCGTCGCCGCGCACCGCGAGCTGCGTCGGGCGCAGCGGGGCCTCGAGGCCGTGCAGCAGCGCGAGCACCGCGCGCGGGCGGCCCTGCGCATCGCGCACCGGCGCGGCCACCGCGACCATCCACTCGCCGCGCCCGTCCGCCGGGCGATGCGGGCCGCTCACCGCCGCGCGGCCCTCGGCCGCCCGGCGCACCGCCTCGGGCCGCGCGCCCGCCCACGCGGCCGCGGCGCTCCCGGCGCTCGATGCGAGCAGCATCCCCTCCGGCGAGTAGAGCACCGCCGCCCGCACTCCCTCCGACGACGCCGAGCGCACGAGCGCCGCCAGGGCCGGGCCGGGCTCCACGCCCGCGCCGGTCAGCTGTGCGTCCTCCGCGCGGCTCGTCGCGCGCGCCAGCGCCTGCGCCTCCCACGCCCGCACTGCCGCCTGTGCCCGCTCCACGCCGCTCGCGAGCCTCGTGTCCGCCTCGGCGCGCCGCGCCCGCGGCGTGCGCGCGAGCGCCGCCGCGCCCGCGAGCGCGGCGAGGACGATCAGCGCGGTGCCCAGCAGCACGGGCCACGTCGCGGCGCGCGCGCCCGGGCGCGGGACGTCCGCGCGGGGGGAGGGGGCAGGGGAGGACGGCGACATGACCGCAGTATCGGCGGCGGCGGCGGTCTCGTGAGCGTCGTGCACTTGACGGCGGTTTGTGTCATCGCGCGATGGCGCACGCCCACGCGCGCCGCGCGCGAACCGGCTCAGGCCAGCGCCGCCTGCGTCGTCCGCAGCAGCGTCGTCAGGTCGAACGGCTTGTGCAGGCGCCCCACGATGCCGCTCCCCGCGAACTGCGTCGCCAGCGAGCGCTCGCTGTGCCCCGACATCACCACCACGCGCACGTCGGGCCGCACCTCGCGCATCCGCCGGAAGCTCTCGGTGCCGTCCATGCCCGGCATCGTGAGGTCCAGCAGCACGCAGCGGATGCGCGCCCCCGCCTCGCGCAGCAGCGCCACGCCGCGCGGGCCATCGGGCGCGTCGAGCACCTCGAAGCCCTGCCGCGAGAGGAGCCGCCGCGTCACGTCGCGCACGGCGGCGTCGTCGTCGACCACGAGGATCGCGCCGTGCCCCTCGATGGGAGGCGGTGTCGGGCGCGGCGGCGGCGCGGCGGTGAGCGATGCGCACTGCGGGAAGAGCAGGCGGAAGGTCGTGCCGCGCCCGGGCTCGCTCGTCACCTCCAGGCCGGCCTTGTGCGCGCGGATCGTGCCCACCGTCGCCGCGAGGCCGAGGCCCCGCCCCTTCGTCTTCGTCGTGAAGAAGGGGTCGAAGATCCGGGCGAGCGTCTCCGGCGGCATCCCGCACCCCGTGTCGCGCACCTCGAGCACCACGTGGCGTCCCGGGCGCAGCCCGCCGTCCACCGCGAGCCCCGCCTTCCGCGCCGCCGTCACCTCCTGCTCGCTGGTCGACACCACGATCTCGCCCGCGCCGTCGCCGAGCGCGTCGGCCGCGTTCTTCACGAGGTTCAGCACCACCTGGCGCAGCCGCGTCGCGTCGCCGGGGACGCACGGCAGTGCCGCGCCCAGCTCGGCCGCCACGCGCGCGCGCGCCGGCAGCGAGCTCCGCAGCAGCGTGAGCGTCTCCTCCACCGCGGCGTGCAGGTCCACCGACGTCTCGGGCACGCGCCCGCGCCCCGCGTACGCCAGCAGCTGGGCCGTGAGCTCCGTCGCGCGCTCCGCCGCCAGCTGCAGGTCGCCAAGCGCCTGTGCCGCCTCGCTCCCCGGCGGCACGTCCATGAGGGCCAGCGCCGCGTTGCCCGTGATGCCCACGAGCAGGTTGTTGAAGTCGTGGGCCACGCCGCCCGCGAGCAGTCCGAGGCTCTCCAGCTTGTGCGTCTGCTGCAGCTTGGCCTCGAGCAGGCGCGACTGCTGCTCCGCCTGCCGCTGCGCCGTGATGTCCTCGCACACGCCGGCGAGGCCGACCGGCCGCCCCGCGGCGTCGTGGATCGGCGCCACGCGCACCCGCGCCCACACCTCGGCCCCGGCGCGCACCAGCCGGTAGTCGTGCGAGGCCTCCTCGCCCGACGCCAGCACCTCGCCCACGCGATGCGCGGCGCGGTCGCGGTCCTCGGGGTGCAGCCGCGCGAGATACCCGTGGCCGAGCAGCTCGTCCTCGGTGGCCGCGAGGATCGCGCACGCGCGCGGGTTGGCGAACGTCAGCGCGCCGTGCGTGTCGAGCAGGAAGATGCCGGTCGGCGACGCCAGCGTCGCCAGGCGGTGCCGATCATCGGGCGTCGCGGCCGTCGCCGCGGTCACTTCGCGGTCCGCCACGGATACTTCCGCCGCAGCCACCACTGCTCGCGCAGGATCTGCGCGAACGGGATCCGTTGCCGGTCGAGGCGCAGGATCAGCAGGCCGTCGCCGAAGCGCACCACGTCGCCCGCCACGTCCACCGCCGCCCCGCTCTTGAACCGCACCGTGCCCCCCATCCGCTCCCCCACCTCGAGGGTCACGTCGCCCGGCACCGGGCCCAGCTCCACGCGCACGCCGGTCTCGGAGCAGTCGCTCACGAGGCCGTGGATCGCCCCCGACGCGAACTGCGGGCGGTCGACCACCGGGTACTCCACCCGGTAGTACTGCCGGCGGTTCTCGACGTCCTGCGGACGGGCGCTGGTGGGCTGGTCGCTCATGGGGTGGCGGGTGATGGCCGGACGGGGGCGCTCGAACCTCAGTATCGGCCCGGCGGGCCGGCGCTTGAGGCGCCGGGCGGCGTTACATTCCCCGCCATGACCGAGGAGCCGCAGGAGGCGGCCGTCGCCGCGACGCTCGTCCGCGAGGCGCCCGACATGATCGTCACCCTCGATCGCGAGGGGCGGATCCTGCAGGCCAACCCGGCCACGCTGCGGCAGTCGGGCTTCTCCCTCGAGGAGCTGCGCGCCCGCCCCCTCGACGGCTTCCTGCCCGGCCTCGACCCCAAGCGCGTCGCCGCCGCCCGCGAACGCGTCGCCGACGGCGACGACGCGCCGGTCACCGTCCGCTACCACCGCCGCGACGGCGAGCTGCGATGGCTCTCCGTCCGCATCGCCCCGCTGCCCCCCGGCGCCGGCGCCGCCGCGCACCTCGTCTTCGCCCGCGACGTCACCGACGAGATCCTGCGCACGCAGGCCCTCCGCGAGAGCGACCAGCGCTTCCGCAGCCTCGTCTCCGCCTTCGACCGCGCCTTCTTCGTCGTCGATCCCGACCTGCGTCTCGCCGGCATCTTCGGCCGCTGGGTGCGCTCCGCCGGCCTCGAGCCGCGCCTGTGGCTGGGGCGCACGCCGCAGGAGGTCTCCCCCGAGACCGGGGGCGAACCGCACACCAGCGCGCTCCATCGCGCCCTCGCCGGCGAGGATGCCACCTACGAGTGGGACTACCCCGTCCCCGCCACCGGCGAACTGCGGCGGCTGCGCATCCACCTCTCGCCGATGCGGGACGGCGACGGCACGGTCGCCGGCGTCGCAGGCGTCGCCGCCGACATCACGCGCCGCGTGCGCGCCGAGGCCGAGGCCGACGCCCTGCGCGCCCGCATCGCCGAGGCCGAGCGCGCCGAGGCCCTCGGCAAGATCGTGAGCGGCGTCGCCCACGAGCTCAACAACCCGCTCGCCGCGGTGCTGCACTTCACCGAGGACCTGCTGCACACCGAGCCGGATCCGGAGCGGCGCACCGCCCTCGAGACCGTGCGCGCCCAGGCGCTGCGCTCGCGCACCATCGTGCGCGACCTCCTCACCTTCGTGCGCCGCGGCGACCATCGCCCCCGCGTGCCGCTCGCGCCCGGCCCGCTCCTCGAGGGCATCGCCCGCGTGCTGCGCCCCGGCCTCGCCCGCGGCGTGCGCCTCGAGCTCCACGTCGACGATGGCGACACGGCGCTCGACCTCGACCGTGCCGGCTTCGAGCAGGTCATCACCAACCTCGTCACCAACGCGGCGCAGGCCTCCCCGGCCGGCGGCGTCGTGCGTCTCGAGGCCGCGCGCGACGGCGACGCGTACCGCATCGCCGTGCTCGACGTCGGGCCCGGCATCCCCGCCGACGTGCTCCCGCGCGTCTTCGAGCCGTTCTTCACCACCAAGGCGACGGGGCAGGGGGTCGGCCTCGGGCTCTCGGTCTCGCTCGGCATCGTCGCCGAGCTCGGCGGGACGCTCGAGGCGGCCAATCGCCCGGAGGGCGGCGCCCGCTTCACGGTGCGGCTCCCCGTCAGCGGCCGCGTGCCGGTGCCGCCCACGCCGCCCATCGGCATCGCCGCCGTGCCGCGCGCGCGCGTCGCCACGCCCCCGGCCGACGCGCCGTGCCTGCTGATCGTCGACGACGAGGAGCCCATCCGCCGCGCCCTGCGCCGCTACTTCGAGCGCAAGGGCTGGCGCGTGGACGAGGCGCACGACGGCCGCGAGGGGCTCGCGCGCCTCACCGCCCCCGGCGCCGAGGCGCGCTACGTCGCCGTCCTCTGCGACCTGCGGATGCCGGGCATCGACGGTCCCGAGCTCTACCGCCGCGTCCTCGCCGTCGCGCCCGCCCTCGCGCGCCGCTTCGTCATCTCCACCGGCGACACCAGCGGCGACGCGGTCGCGGACTTCCTCGAGGGGATCGAGCTGCCGGTGCTCGAGAAGCCGTACGAGCTCGCCGAGGTCTCCGCCGTGCTCGAGCGGCTGCGCGCCACCGCGGAGGCGGTGCGCGGCTGACCCGCGGGCGGCGCGCGCGCCCCGCGTGCGCCGCCCGCGAGGCCGCGCCCGAACGCCGCTTCGGGACCCGGCGTTTATCTTCCACCGGTCGCGGCTCCCGCGGCCCCTCGCTTCCCGCACCCCCGGAGTACCGCCGTGACCCCTTGGGTCCTGCGCCTGGTGATCGCCAACGTGGCCGTGTTCGGCCTGCAGATCGTCGCGCCGATGCTCGTCAGCGACTTCGCCTTCGTCCCGCGCCTCGCGCTCGTGCGCCCGTGGACGGTGGTGACGTACATGTTCCTGCACGGCGGGCTCGGCCACATCTTCTTCAACATGCTCGGCCTGTTCTTCTTCGGCTCGCGCGTGGAGGAACGCCTCGGCGGGCGCCGCTTCGTCCAGCTCTACTTCATCGCGGGCGTCAGCGGCGCGCTCCTCTCGCTCCTCCTCTCGCCGGGCGCGGCGATCATCGGCGCCTCCGCCGGCGTCTTCGGCGTGAGCCTCGCGTTCGCGTACTTCTGGCCCACCGAGCGCATCTACATCTACGGCGTGCTCCCGGTGCAGGCCTGGCTCCTCGTCGTCATCTACACCGTGCTCGAGCTCTCGTCGGGCCTCGGCGGCGCCCGCTCCGGCATCGCGCACTTCGCGCACCTCGGCGGCTACGCCGGCGCCTTCCTCTACCTGTGGCTGCTCGACCGGTTCTCCCCCGCCAAGCGCTTCAAGGCGCGGGTGAACAGCGTCGCCCCCACCACCGAGCGCGCCCTCAAGGTCAACTGGCGCAACGTCAACCTCGACGGCGTCCACCAGCTCTCGCGCGACGAGGTCAACCGCATCCTCGACAAGATCTCCGCGCAGGGCGTCGGCAGCCTCACCGAGCAGGAGAAGCTCTTCCTCTCCAACTTCGTCCCGCCCGACGACCGGAAGAACTGGACCCAATGACCCGCATCCTGCTCATCGGACAGTGCACGCTCCATGTGGGACGCATGGAGTTCGGCAACATCGGCAACTACTACATCATCGAGCCGCTGGTCCGTGAGCTGCACCGCGCCTTTCCGGGCGCGGAGGTGCGCACCACCCTGCAGATGTCCGAGGGCTTCTGCGCGCGCGAGCGCGTCACGGTCCTCCCGATGGAGCTCTACTACGGCTGGACCGGCCGTGACGAGGCGGTCGCGCGCGACGAGCTCGCCCTCGCGCGTGCCTTCGCGGCCACCGGCGCCCTGCCGCGCACCACGCCGTTCATCGACGAGGTCCTCGCCGCCGACGTCGTCATCGACTTCTCCGGCGACATCTGGGGCGACAACGCCGATCTCCTCGGCCCCGCGCGCTTCTTCGTCGGCTGCGTCAAGGACCGCGTCGCGCAGCTGCTCGGCAAGCCGACGTTCATGATCGCCGGCTCGCCCGGCCCCTTCGGCGATCCCGTCACGCTCGCGCTCGCGCAGGAGACCTTCGCCGGCTTCACGCTCGTCACCGACCGCGAGGCCGCGAGCCGGCCGCTGCTCGCCGCGCAGGGCTTCCGCACCGACCACGTGCACGACCTCGCCTGCCCGGCCTTCTGCTTCGAGCCGCTGCGCGGCCCCGAGGCCGACGCCCTCGCCGCGCGCGAGGGGCTCGCCGAGCGCGACAGGCCGGTCGTCGGGTTCGTGCTCTGCGGCTGGAACTTCACGCAGGGGCCGTTCGACCGCTGGCCGCGCGACGACGCCGAGTACGCGCCGTTCGCCGACGCCGTGCTGCACCTCGCGCGGCACCACGGCATGCGCGTCGTCCTCCTCTCGCACTCCAACGGCTTCACGCTCCCGGCGCCGCCGTTCCACCTGGTCCAGGGGCGCGACTACCCGGTCATCAAGCAGCTGCAGCGCGTCGTCGCCGCGCGCGACCCCGGCGCCGACGTCGTCGCGCTCGACGGCATCTACTCGGCCTGGGAGACCAAGGCGCTCATCGGCCGGTTCGACCTGCTCGTCAGCGGCCGCATCCACGCGGCCGTCGCGGGACTCAGCCAGGCCGTGCCCACCGTGATCATCGACTACGGCCACGAGCCCAAGGCGCACAAGCTGCGCGGGTTCGCCGACGTCGCGGGCGTGGGGCACCTCGTCGCCGACCCGGCGGTCCCCCGCGAGCTCATCGCCCGCATCGACGACGCGGTGCGCGGCCGCGCCGCGATCGCCGCGGCCCTCCGCGAGCGCATCCCGCGGGTGCAGGCCCTCGCCCGCCGCAACGTCGAACTCGTCGCCGAGGCGCTGCGCTGACCGCCCGATGAGGCTCGCGATCATGCAGCCCTACTTCGTGCCGTACCTGGGGTACTTCCAGCTGCTGCACGCGGTCGACCGCTTCGTGATCTACGACGACATCGAGTTCTCCAAGTCGGGCTGGGTGCACCGCAACCGCATCCTCGTGAACGGCGCCCCCGCCTGGCTCACGCTCGCGCTGCGGCACGACGACGACCACGCGGACATCCGCGCCCGCGCCCTCACCGGCGACTTCCGCGCGCGCAACGCGCAGCTGCTGCGCCGCGTCGAGGGGACCTACCGCCGCGCGCCGCGCTTCCGCGAGGCCTTCCCGCTCGTCGAGCGCATCCTCGGCCACGACGACGCCAACCTGTTCGGCTTCGTCGAGCACGCGGTGCGCGCCGTCGCCGGCTGGCTCGACATCCGCACGCCGATCGTGCGCTCCTCCACGCTCGGCGTCGACCGCGCGTTGAAGGCGCAGGACCGCGTGCTCGCGACGGTCGCGGCCTGCGGCGCCTCGACGTACGTCAATCCGTCGGGCGGCGTGGCGCTCTACGACCGCGCCGCCTTCGAGGCGCGGGGCGTCGCGCTGCGCTTCCTGCAGCCGGAGGACATCGTCTACGACCAGGGCGTGCCGTTCGTGCCCAAGCTGTCCATCATCGACGTGGCGATGCACCTTCCGGTGGACGCCATCCGCGCCCACCTCGACCGGTACACGTTCGCATGACCGCGCCCACCGCGCGCTTCGCGTTCTACGTCTCCGGCGGCGCCCGCCGCCTCAAGCGCTGGCTCGCGCTCCCCGAGGCGCGCGCCCTCGCCGCGGCGGGCCGCGTGGGCTTCGTGCTCTCCGACAACCCGGAGGACGCCGCGCTCGACGCGGCCTGCGCCGAGGCGGGAGTCGCCTGCGAGCGGTTCGCCCTGCCCGCGGGCGACCGCCGCGCCGCCGACCTCGCGCTCTCGCAGCGGCTCCTCGAGCGCGGCGAGGCCGCGCGCGTCGACTGGCTCGTCGTCTTCGGCGGACGCGTCCTCCGCGGCCCGCTGCTCGAGCGCTACGCGGGCCGCATCGTGAACTTCCATCCCGCGGTGCTGCCCGCCTTCAAGGGGCTGCGCGCCATCGACCGCGCGCGCGCCGAGCGCGCCTTCCTGCTCGGCAACGCGGCGCACCTCCTCACGGCCGACGTCGACGGCGGGCCGGTGATCCTGCAGCACGTCGTGCACCAGTCGCGCGGCGGCGACGCCGACGCGCTGCTCGACCGGCAGGTGCCGATGCTGCGGCAGCTGCTGCGGTGGCTGGAGCAGGACCGGCTGGTGGTCGCCGACGGGTACGCGACGGTGCGCGGGGCCGACTACGCGACGGGCGAGTTCATCCCCGCGCTCGACGCCGACCTGCGGGACGCGGGCGCCTGAGCGCGCCGCGTCAGCCGCCGAACGCCGCCCGCGCCGCCCGGTCCCACACCCGCCGTCCGTCGGCGCGGATCGCGTCGTGGTGCGCGTGCAGCCACCGGAAGAGCTCGGCCAGGTCGCGCGACTGCGTCGTGAAGGCGCCGTCGTAGAAGGTCGCGTCGAAGTCGAGCGCCGCGAGCGCGCGCCCGATCGCCAGCCGCGCGGCATCGTCCTCGATCAGGCGCCGTGCCGCCGCGACGTACGCGTCGGCGTCCTGCGCGATGAGCCACTCGGGCAGCCCCGCGCGGCGGAGCAGCGCCGCGTCGGTGCGCGCGTGCACCTCCGCCCCCTCGAGCGTCACGCAGCCGAGGCCCTGGTGCAGCGCGTCCATCGTGCTGTTGGTCCCGCCGAACGGGAACGGCGCCAGCTGCAGGTCGCACTCGTTGATGCGCGCGACGTAGGCGTTGTAGTCCGACTGGCCGAACACGCGGCAGCCGGGGAAGCGGTCGCGCAGCCGGCGCGTCGCGTGCAGCAGCGCCGCCCCGCGCAGGTGCGGGAAGAACCAGTACTCCACCGGCCGCGCGCTCTCGGCCTCGATCCGCGCGCAGAGGTCGAGGAAGGCGGCGTTGAGCTTGAACGTCGCGCTCGGCACCGCCACGCGCACGGGACCGTCGATGGTCTGGCGCAGGGCGGGGGGCACCGGCACCGCGTCCGGACGGCGCGCCTGCTGGTTGGCGCCGCGCTCGAACAGCACCACCGTCTCGCTGAACAGCGGCGCCGCGTCGGCGTACACCTCCTGCACCGCCATCACGTCGATCGACGGCGACATCGTCGTCGCGGGATGCCCGGGCATCGCCGCCTGCACCGGCGCGAGCCGCAGGTTCGCCAGCGCGATCGTCTCCGTCGCCATCCCCACGCTCGGGTAGAACACGATGTCCGGCGCGAGCGCCCGGATCGCCGCCACGGCCGCCGTGAACTCGCGCGCGTGCCGCCCGATCGGGATCACGCGTTCGAACAGCGCCTCGCTCGCGGCGTCGAGCGCTCCGGCCGGCGCCACCGCCACGAGCGCGAAGCGCTCGCGCAGCAGCGACACCGTCGGCGCGAAGCTGCGGTACATCGCGTGCGTCGACTGGAACGCCTCCACCGGCACGAGCATCACCGGCCGCTCGCGCACGGGGCGCAGGGCGGGGAGCGGCTCGTCGACGATGCCGATCCCCGCCATCGACCGGCGGAAGGCGGCGTTCAGGTGCGCCTTCACGACGTGCTTCTCCTCGGCGTCGTCGTAGCTGCACAGGTACCAGATCTGCGCCAGCGCCGAGAGGTCCTCGAACGGCACGTCCGCCTCGGCCACCAGCGGCGCGAGCGCGACGAGCCGGCGGCGCGCCTCCGCCGCCTCCGCCGTCAGCACCGTCTGCGTCGAGAGCGCGCCGGCCCAGGCGCGCCAGCCGAGCTCGGGCACCGCCGCCATCAGGTCGCCGAAGCCCACGTCGAGCGTCGCGTACAGCGACGTCGCCAGCAGCAGCCGCGCCACGTCGTGCGGCGTGAGCCCGCGGTTGGCGATCTGCCCGGCGATCGTCGCGATCACGGCGTCGCTGCGCCCGCTCGACGTGCAGCCCCAGAGGTTCACCAGCTCGCGGTGCTGCGCGGTGAGGTGCCGGTACTGCTCGCTCGTGAGCCGCAGCCGCGGGTCGGCCAGCAGCCGCCCGGCCTGCTCGGCCCAGAAGCCGTAGGCCGCGCGCTGCGCGGCCTCGTCGCCGCCGGCGAGCGAGGCGCCCTGGCGCAGGAAGTCGAGGAACGCGATCAGGCGGTCCGTGGCCTCGTGCAGCCGCCCCTCGTGCAGGCCGCGCACGAACTCGTCGGGCGTGAAGTCGAGGCCGCGCCGAGCGGGGGCCGACGCGCCAGACGGTGCGTCGGCGCGGACGGCCGCGGTCACGCCACCCGCCAGCGCGCGCGCATGCTGCGCAGCGGGCGGCGCGTGGCGCGCAGCTCGGGGACCGCCTCGCGCAGCAGGCCGCACACCCGCGCCACCTGCGCATCGCCGAGGAAGGCGTGGAACGGCAGCCCCAGCAGCATCGGGCCGAGCGCCTCGGTGGCCGGGAGCGCGGGGCCGCCGTCGGCCCCCACGCGCTCCGCCGTCGCGAACGCGGGATGCGCGTGCACTGCCGGGAAGTACCAGCGGCGCGTCTGCACCTGCACCGCCGCCAGCCGCGCGCCCAGCGCGCCGGCGTCGATCGGCGTCAGCAGCCGCACGGGCATCGCGCTGCGGATCGTCCCCTCGGGGGCGAGCGGCAGCGCGACCAGGTCGGGCATCGCGGCGAGCACCGCCAGGTAGCGCCCGGCGACGTGCGCGCGCTTGGCCCGCATCAGCTCGAACCGCTGGCCCTGCGCCAGCCCGACGGCCGCGTGGTACTCGCTGAGCTTCGCGTTGCCGCCGCTCTCCGCGATGAGGCCGTCGGTGAAGCCGAAGTTCGCCAGCCGCCGCACGCGCGCCGCGAGCTCGCCGTCGGCGGTGAGCACCACGCCGCCCTCGCCGATGCCGAACGGCTTGGTCGCGTGCAGGCTGCACGAGACGTGCGTGGTGCGCCCCGGCCGCTGCGCGCCGAACGCCGCCGCCGCGTCGACGAGCACCGGGAGCCCGGTCTCGGCGGTGAACGCGTCCCACGCGTCCACGTCCACGGGCATCCCGAAGCTCGCGACCGGCAGCACGGCGTCCACGCGCGTGTGCCGCAGCGTCTCGCGCGCCAGCTCGGGCGTGAGCGTCCAGCGCCGCGCGTCGATGTCGGCGAGCACCGGCGTCGCGCCGCGCGCCACGACCGCGGTGGCGGTGGCGGGGAAGGTGAAGGAGGGCAGCAGCACGCGCGCGCCGCGCCCCACGCCCATCGCCTGCAGGGCGAGCTCGATGCTCGCGGTCCCGTTGGCCACCGCCGCCGCCTCGAGATGCGGCAGCGCCTCGGCCCCCGGCACGTGCAGGCGCGTCAGGCGCGCGAGCAGCGCCTCGAGCTCGCGCACCAGCGGTCCGCCGTTGGAGTACCACCGCGCCGCGTCGATGCGCTGCAGGAACGGCAACACCTCGAGCGCCGACGGGAGGTCGGGCACGAGGAGCGGGATGGGCTCGGCGGACGCGGTGGGGGCGCGCATGACTTCAGTGTCGGCGGGGCGGGCGGATACTTGACCGCGGAGCGGAACGGGGGGAGGCAGGGACGCGGAGGGGAGAGCGGGATTCGGGTTGCGGGGGGGAGGCACGGATGCGGGACAACGAACGAGGCCAGGAGAGAGGAACCCCCCTCGCGTTCTCCCTCCCCCTGATCCTGCCCCCCACTCCGCAACCCGCATCCCTCTCTCCCCTCCGCATTCCTCTCTCCCCTCCTCCCCCCGCATCCCCCAGATTCCCGTCGTGCCCCCCTCCAAGCTCCCCAATGTCGGGACGACCATCTTCTCGGTCATGTCCGCCCTCGCCGCCGAGCACGGCGCCGTGAACCTCGGCCAGGGCTTTCCCGACTTCCCGCCTCCCGCGCCCCTCCTCGAGGCCCTGGCCAGCGCCGCGCGCGACGGGCACAACCAGTACGCCCCCATGCCCGGCCTCCTTGCGCTGCGCGAGGCGATCGCCGAAAAGACCGCGGCCTGCTACGGCCATCGCCCCGACCCCGCCGCCGAGGTCACCGTCACCAGCGGCGGCACCGAGGCCATCTTCTGCGCCATCCAGGCCGTCGTGCATCCCGGCGACGAGGTCGTCGTCCTCGACCCCGCCTACGACTGCTACGAGCCTGCCGTCGCCCTCGCCGGCGGCGTCACCGTGCACGTGCCGCTCGACGCGCGCGACTTCTCCGTGGACTGGGACCGGCTGCGCGCCGCCTGCTCGCCCCGCGCGCGGCTCCTCATCATCAACACGCCGCACAATCCCACGGGCGCCATCTGGGGCGCCGACGACGTCGCGCGCCTCGCCGAGCTCGTGCGCGAGCGCGACCTCCTCGTCCTCTCCGACGAGGTCTACGAGCACATCGTGTACGACGGCCGCCGGCACGAGAGCCTCCTGCGCCATCCCGAGCTCGCCGCGCGCGCCTTCGTCGTCTCGAGCTTCGGCAAGACCTACCACTGCACCGGATGGAAGGTCGGCTACTGCATCGCGCCCGCGCCGCTCGCCGTCGAGTTCCGCAAGGTCCACCAGTACGTGACCTTCGCGACGCACACGCCGTCGCAGCACGCCTTCGCCGCGATGCTGCGCGGGCACCCCGCGCATCACGAGGGGCTCGGCGCCTTCTACCAGCCGAAGCGCGACCGCTTCGCCGCCGCGCTCGCGCGCACGCGCCTGCGGCCGCTCCCCGTGCCGGGCGGCTACTTCCAGCTCGTCGACTACTCGGCCGTGAGCGACCTCCCCGACGTCGAGTTCGCGCGCTGGCTCTGCGTGACGCACGGCGTCGCGAGCATCCCGCTCTCGCCGTTCTACGGCAGCGCGCCGCCCGCCCAGCGGCTCGTTCGCCTCTGCTTCGCCAAGCACGACGCCACCCTCGACGCCGGCCTCGCGCGGCTGGCGGAGGCCTGATGCGCGATCTCGCCGTCACGCTCGTGCAGGCCGAGACCGTCTGGCACAACCCGGCCGTCAATCGCGCGCGGATCGCCGCGCTGCTCGACGCCCGGCGCTCTCCCGTCGACCTCGTCGTGCTGCCCGAGACCTTCACCACGGGTTTCTCCAACGAGGCGCTCGCCACCGCGGAGTCGATGGGCGGCGAGACCGTCGCGTGGATGCGCGCGCAAGCCGCGACGCGCGACGCGGCGATCGTCGGCAGCCTGCAGGTGCGCGAGGGGGAGGCCGTCTTCAATCGCCTCCTGTTCGTCACGCCCGACGGCGCCGTGCGCGCCTACGACAAGCGCCATCTCTTCCGCATGGCCGGCGAGCACGAGCGATACGCCGCCGGCCGCGACCGGCTCGTCGTCGAGTTCCGCGGCTGGCGCCTCTGCCCGCTCGTCTGCTACGACCTCCGCTTCCCCGTCTTCTCGCGCAACCGGCCTGATCCGGCGCGCGGCCCCGACGCGCTCGACTACGACCTGCTGCTCTACGTCGCCAACTGGCCCGCCGCGCGGCACGAGGCGTGGCGCACGCTCCTGCGCGCGCGCGCCATCGAGAATCTCGCCTACGTCGCCGGCGTCAACCGTGCCGGCACCGACGGCAACGGCATCCCGTACCTCGGCGGCAGCGCCGCCATCGATCCCGTCGGCTTCTACCTCGCCGAGGCCGATGCCGACCCGCGGCTCCTCGACGTCGTCCTGCCGGCCGAGCGGCTGCGCGAGCATCGGCGCCGCTTCCCGGCGTATCGCGACGCCGACCGCTTCACGCTCGACCCGTGAGCGTGTCGCCGGTCCCGCGACGCGGCACGCGTGCAGGCCGCGGGCGAGCGACCGTGCTCGCCGGGATGGCGGCCGGGCTCCTCGCCTGCGGCGGCGAGCTGCCCACCGCGCCGCGTCCCGACGAGCCATTCGCCGAGCCCCCGATCGCGCGCGAGTTCCGCGGCCTCTGGGTCGCGACCGTCGCCAACATCGACTGGCCGTCGAGCAGCGCGCTCGCGGCCACGCAGCAGCGGGACGAGTTCGCCCACCTCGTCACGGTCGCGGAGCAGCGGGGCCTCAATGCCATCGTGCTGCAGGTGCGCGCGGCGGGCGACGCCCTGTATCCGTCGTCGCGCGAGCCGTGGGCGCGCGCGCTCACCGGCGTGCAGGGCGGGGACCCGGGCTACGATCCGCTCGCCTTCGCCGTCGCCCAGGCGCACCAGCGCGGGCTCGAGCTCCACGCCTGGTTCAACCCGTTCCGCGCCGGCAACCTCTCCGACACCATCGGCCTCGCGCCGTCGCATCTCGCGCAGCGCCGCCCCGACCTCGTGCGTCGCCACTGCCGCCAGCTCTGGTTCGATCCCGGCGAGCCCGAGGTGCGCGACCACGCGATCGCTGTCGTGCTCGACGTCGTCGCACGGTATGACATCGACGCGGTGCACCTGGACGACTTCTTCTATCCGTATCCGGACTCGCGCTGCGCCGGCCTCGACTTCGCCGACAGCGCCACCTACGCGCGGTACGTCGCCGATGGCGGCGCGCTGGCGCGCGACGACTGGCGCCGCGCCAACATCGACGGCTTCGTCGAGCGGCTCGCGGCGGAGGTGCACGCCGCCGCGCCCGGGGTGCGCGTCGGCATCAGCCCGTTCGGCATCTGGCGTCCCGGCCAGCCGCAGGGCATCACCGGGCTCGATGCGTTCGCCACCATCTACGCCGACTCGCGCCGCTGGCTGCAGGAGGGCTGGGTCGACTATCTCGCGCCGCAGCTCTACTGGAGCATCGCGTCGTCGGGCCAGAGCTTCCCCGCGCTCCTCGACTGGTGGGCACGGCAGAACGTCCGCCGGCGGCACCTCTGGCCCGGCCTCGCCGCGTACCGGGTCGCCGACGGCACCGCGAGCGCGTTCGCGGCGAGCGAGATCCCTTCGCAGGTCGCGCACACGCGCGCGCAGGGCCACCTCCCGGGCGGCGCGACGGGCGCGATCCTCTACAATGCGAGCGCCTTCCGCGCCGACCGGGGCGGATTCGCGAGCGCGCTCGCGACCGGGGCGTACGCCAGCCGCGCGATCCCGCCCGCGAGCGGCTGGCTCGATGCGGCGCCGCCCGCATTGCCGGTGGTGGCGGCCGAGCGGCAGGGCGCGCTGTGGCGGCTGGCGATCACCGGGCCGACCGACGCGCGATGGTGGCTCGTCCGGTGGCGCGCCGCCGGCCGATGGCAGCAGCGCCTCGTGCGCCCGTCGGTCGCGTTCGTCGAGCTCCCCGCCGCGGGCATTGAGGGCGCCGTGGTCAACGCGATCGACCGTGTGGGGAACGCCTCGGCGGCGGCGATCTGGCGGCCCGAGTAGCGCCGATGGGGGACGGTGGACTCCGGGTCGGCGTCCCATTACATTCCCCCGTCTGTCCGCGGGCGCTTCGCCGTGGCGGACGGGACGTAGCGCAGCCCGGTAGCGCACCTGAATGGGGTTCAGGGGGTCGCGGGTTCGAATCCCGCCGTCCCGATCGCAGGTCCGACGATGCAACGTGACGCGGCGCCCGTGAGCTGAGGCTCACGGGCGCCGCGTCGCGCAGGTCAGCCCCTCAATCCAGCGCGCCCGCGTACCACTCGAGCACGCGCGCCGTCAGGGCCTGGTCCCCGTCCCGGTGCGCGTACTCGTTCGTGTGCGGCGAGTAGACGTAGTCCGCCGCCCACCGCGCCCCCTCGCGCACCACCTGCTCCACGGCATCGAGCGTGTGCGCGATCTCCGCGTCGGTCGTCGTCGGGTGGAAGCTCAGCCGCACCCACCCCGGCTTGTCCGACAGGTCGCCGGCGTCGATGCGGTCGGTGATCGCCTTCGACCGCGACGGATCGACGTGCAGCAGGTAGTGGCCGTAGGTCCCCGCGCACGAGCAGCCGCCGCGCGCCTGCACGCCGAACCGGTCGTTGAGGAGGCGCACCACGAGGTTGTAGTGCAGCCCGTCCACCCAGAACGAGAGCATGGCGAGGCGGTGCCGTGCGTGCGGCGCGAGCAGGTGCACGCCGGGGATCCGCGCGAGCCGGTCGATCGCCGCCGGCACGATCGCCGCCTCGCGCGCCTGGATCGCGGCGACCGTCATCGCGTCCTTCAACTGCACCGCGAGCGCGGCCTTGATCGCCTGCAGGAAGCCGGGCGTGCCCGCGTCCTCGCGCGCCTCGATGTCGTGCAGGAAGGCGTACTGCCCCCACGGGTTCGTCCACGCCACCGTGCCGCCGCCCGCCTCGTCAGGCACCGTGTTGTGATAGAGCGCCCTGTTGAACACCAGCACGCCGCTCGCGCCGGGCCCGCCGAGGAACTTGTGCGGCGAGAAGACCACGGCGTCGAGCGCCGCCTCGGGGTCGCCGGCCGGGTGCATGTCGATGTCCACGTAGGGCGCCGACGCGGCGAAGTCGATGATCGAGATGCCGCCCGCGCGACGCACGAGGCGCGCCATCTCGTGGTACGGCGTCATGATCCCCGTCACGTTGGAGCAGGCGCTGAACGCGCCGATCTTCACCGGGCGGTCGCGGTGCGCGTGCAGCGCCTCCTCCAGCGCGTCGAGCCGCACGAGGCCGCGCTCGTCCGGCGGCACCACCACCACGTCGGCGATCGTCTCGTACCAGCTCGTCTGGTTGGAGTGGTGCTCGAGGTGCGTCACGAACACCACCGGGCGCTCCGCCGCCGGCAGCGCGAGGTAGGGGCGCAGGCCCTCGGGGGCCTTGAGGCCCAGGATCCGCTGCAGCTTGTTGATCGCGCCCGTCATCCCCGAGCCCGGCGTCAGCACCACGTCGTCGGGGCCGGCGTTCACGTGCCGCTTCAGGCGCGCGTGCGCCTCGTGGTACGCGATCGTCATCGTCGAGCCGGTCACCGACGACTCGCTGTGCGTGTTCCCCACGTACGGCCCGAACGTCTCGGTGAGCGTCCGCTCGATGGGGCGGTACAGGCGGCCGCTCGCCGTCCAGTCGGCGTAGACGAGCCGTTGCTCGCCGTACGGCGTGCGGAAGGTCAGGTCGTGGCCGATGGTCCTGGCGCGGAACGGCGCGAAGTGGGCGGCGAGGTCGGTCATGGGGGAGAAGTTATACAATATTGATGCCCCTCGACGCCCTCCTCCGCGAACTGCGCCACCACACCTGGGTCGCGCTCCGTCCGTCGCCGGTCGCCGGCATCGGCGTCTTCGCCCTCCGGGACATCCCCGCCGGCACACGCGACCTCTTCTCGCCGCCCCGCGGCGACGGCGACGGCTTCATCCCGGTCCCGCGCGCCGAGGTCGACGCCCTCCCCGACCACGCGCGGCACCTGGTGGAGACCTACTGCCTCTTCGACGCCGACACCTACTGGGTGCCGGAGGAGGGCTTCAAGCGGATGGACCTCTCGCTCTTCCTCAATCACGCCGACGAGCCCAACATCGCGTCGGTGGAGGAGGGAGCCTGGTTCGTTGCGCTCCGCGACATCCGTGCGGGAGAGGAGCTGTTCGTGGACTACGGCGAGCTGGTCGACGGCGCCGAGTGACCGCTCACCTCTCCCCTCTCCCATCGCAGATCCGCCCTTACGTCGGCCTCCGCAGCCGCCCCGACGACCGCCGCTTCGGCGCCGCCAGCCCGTCGTGGATCGCCTGCGCCTGTGCGCGCAGCTCGTCGTCGCTCAGCGTCTCCAGCGGCAGTCGCAGCAGCGGGTTCACGCGCGCCACGATCGCCGCGTACGCCTGCGCGTAGTCCGCGCGCGCCGTCGCGCCCGAGACGTGCTCCGACGGGTCGGGCAGCGGCCAGTGCACCTGCGCGCGCGCGCCGGGAAAGGCCGGGCACGCGTTCGCCGCCCGGTCGTCGAGCGTGATCACGAGGTCGAACGCCTCGCCCGCGAACGCGTCGAGCCCCTTCGTCTCCCGGCGCGCCCAGCCGATGCCGTGCGCGCCGAGCGTGACGATCGCGTATTCGCTCACCTTGTTCGTCGGCCGCGTGCCGGCGCTCTCGCCCAGCACCGCGCCCATCGGCCGCTTCTGTCCGCGCGTCTCCACCACCGCCTCGGCCATCTGGCTGAGCGCCGAGTTGGGGACGCAGATGGCGAGGATCCGGAACGGCGGGCGCGGCGTGGACATCGATGGACGGGGTCGGAGGTGGGGACGCGGAGAACCTAATCCGCGGCCGGCCCCTCCGCCCACGCCCGCTCCAGCGCCCCCAGCAGCGCCTCCTCCCCCTGCGCCCCGCTGACCGCGTACGTGCGGTCGAACACGAAGAACGGCACCCCGCCGATCCCGATCTGCCGCGCCTCGGCCTGGTCGCGGCGCACCTCGTCGTCGAAGTCGTCGCCCGAGGCCACGGCGAGCGCCGCCTCGGCGTCGAGCCCCGCCTCTCCCGCGAGCGCGGCGAGCGTCGCCGCATCGTCCACGTTCGCGCCCTCGGAGAAGTACGCCCGCATCAGGCGCTCCTTCAGTGCGTCCTGCCGGCCCGCCGCCGCGGCCCACTGCAGCAGCCGGTGCGCGCGGCGCGTGTTGGCCACCCGCACGTCGTCGAACGCGAACGCGATGCCGAGCGGCGCGCCCATCTGGGCGATGCGCGCCTGCATCCCCTCGACGCGCTCCGGCGACAGCCCCTTCGCCTCGGCGAGGTGGTCGTTCATCCGGCGTCCCAGGTCGGTGCGCAGCGTCGGGTCGAGCTGGAAGCTCCGCCACGTCACGACGACCGCGTCGCGGTGCGCGAAGCGCGCCAGCGCCTCGCGCAGCTGGTGCTTGCCCACGTAGCAGAAGGGGCAGGCGATGTCGCTCCAGACCTCGACGGCGAGCGGGGGACGGGCAGGGGACACGGACGGACCTCGGCAGGGGTGAACCGGACCAATCCGGCGACGGCGCGCGGAGTTCGCGCCGCCCGCCTTGCCTCGCCGCCGCCCGGGGAGGCACAATCAGGCGTGCGCGACGCCATCCTCCGCAGCCCGTTCCCCGTCCTCGTCGCGGTCATCTGCTTCGTGATGATCGCGTACCTCGCGCGCCTGCGCCGCGACCGCTTCCTTGCCTACTGGGCGAGCGCGTGGGCGCTGCTCGTCGCGCGATACGTCTGGAACCTCGTCTGGGGCTCGCCGTGGCCGATGCCGTGGACGAGCAACGTCGCCGCCGTGCTCCGCATCGGCTTCGGCGTCGCGCTGCTCGCCGGCGGCCTCGAGCTGATGGGCCGGCGCGTCCGGTGGTGGTGGGTGGCGGCGGCCTCGCTCGCGCTCCCGTGGGCGACCGACCTCGTCGGCCTCCTGCTGCCGGCCGTGCACGTGCCCACGCTCAACGGCGCCCTCGCGATGGCCCTCCTCGTCGCTGCGGCGTGGCCCTTCGCCACGCGGCGCGACCTCCCGCTCGCCGAGCGCTCGCTCGCCACGGCGGCGCTCGTCACCTACGGCCTCATCTCGCTCGTCTCCCCCATCCTCCCCGACGGCAGCTGGTGGCTGCTGGCGGTCTCGCAGGCGTCGTGGGTCTCGCAGCTCGTGCTCGCCTTCGCGATGGCCGCCACGTACTTCCGCGTGGCCTACGAGGCCGAGCTGCGCGAGCAGCAGCGGCTGGGCGAGACGCTCACGCAGGCGCTCTCGGGCTTCCTCTCGATCTGCGCCCACTGCAAGTCGGTGCGCAACGAGGCGGGGGAGTGGGAGCGGATCGAGCAGTACGTCAGCGAGCGCTCCGAGGCGGTCTTCTCGCACGGCATCTGCGAGAGCTGCATGCGCGAGCACTTCGGCGAGCCGCGCACGGGTCAGTAGGCCAGCCGCCCCCAGTGCGTGAGCCCGGTGCGCACCGGGCCGAGCGGCGGCAGCAGCGCGTCGATCTCCGCCTGCGTCGTCACCCAGCGGCTCTGCCCGATCAGCGACACGACGTCGATGTACGGGATGATGCTCGGCCAGCCCGCCACCACCAGCGCGTCCTCGGCGTCCATCACCATGCTGCGCATGTTCTGGTTCTGCGAGCCCATCACCGAGTAGAACACCACCTGCGCGCGCGCCGTCTCCGGCAGGCCCGCGTACCAGGCCTCCACCTCGGGGCGCCCGACGTCGAGCATCGGGTCCTGCACCTCGTCGAACCGCACCAGGGCCGCGTTGCGCCCCTGCACCTGCGAGATGCGCTGCTCCAGGAAACCCCGGGTGATCTCCCCCCATTCGGGCATCCCCATGATCGACCACGCCTCGCGCGAGGCGAAGAAGTTCGCCTTCAGGTGCAGCTTGCTGCGCGACGGCTCGGGCGCGGCCGGCTGAATGCTGTCCACCATGGCGCGCAACGAGTCGAGCTGGGCGTACACGTGCGGCGCGAAGCCGAAC
>ERZ1645185.86-NODE-86-length-39771-cov-6.097366_pt1 | contig 39771 bp, 39 predicted proteins | sample MGYA00575351_ERZ1645185 | MGnify/ENA primary metagenome ERZ1645185 (study PRJEB40838, sample SAMN11284767) | freshwater sediment metagenome | isolation source: river sediment | host: Sediment | place: India: Jana village, Kanpur | collected 2015-12-17 ... | reverse complement strand
ATCTGCCGTCAGGCTACCAAACCGTGAAAGACCCGGTTTTTGCGGGTCTCCAGCTTGCCGAACATGCGCTCGATACGGTTGCGATCCTTGTATCGCCGATAGTCAGGATGCGCTGGTGCCTTGCGGTTCGATCGGGGCGGAATGATGGGCAGGATGCCGCGCATGAGCAGACTCTCGCGGAATTTGTCGCCGTCATAGCCCTTGTCGGCCAGTAGTGCCTTCGGTTTGGGCAGCGGCAGGGACATCAGGTCGTCGACAGCTGCATAATCGGAAGCCTCACCACCGGTCAGGATGAAGCCGACAGGGAGTCCCTGATTGTCGCAGCGAGCGTGGACTTTGCTCGTAAAGCCGCCGCGTGATCGACCAAAAGCCTGCGCAAGAGCCCCCCTTTTCCGCCCACCGCCGAGACATGGCCGCGAACGGTAGTGCTATCGATCATGTGCTGCCAGTCGTCGGTAAGCCCCAGATGGACCAGCGTTTGCAACAGCGCATCCCAAACGCCTTGCTCCGCCCAGCGCCGGAACCGGACATAGACCGAATTCCACTTGCCGTACCGCTCGTGCATGTCGCGCCAGGGGCAACCCACGCGCAGGACATGCAGCATTCCGTTGAGAAACCGCCGGTTGTCGCCGGCAGGCCGAGCCCAGCGTCCGCGTTCAGATGGCAGCAGCGGTCCGATCAACTCCCATTCCGCATCCGACATATCGCCACGACCCATGACTGCTCCCCAAAGAGCAGCCTTGAATCAGAACCTGGGTCGTTTGGGAATCCCTTTTGTCAACACGGCCTAGGGTCAGGACCCATTACCCGCACCGTCGAGGCGGCAGAATGGCAAACAGATCGGGCGGCAATTCCCGCCGGGAAGGCTGGTTGCCTTTCCAAGGGGATTGCCGTTCGAGATGGATGCCATTCCGCCGTCCCGCAGGGATTTGGCCAAAATGGCCCGTTGCTGCGTCAGGAAGTCTTGAAATATCGACATATTCCTGCACTTTCCTTCCTTGCACCGAGCCATTTTGACTCAAGCCTCGATAGCGCGGGTAATGGGTCCTGACCCTAGGAAGTCGGTGAAGGGCTGAACGTTCCAAGTAGTCCGTCTCCGCCAATCTCGATGTCGCTGCTCGCCAAGATATTCCGCCTGGTTCTATCTAGTTTCCGGGTCATGTCAGCGTTCTTGCCCGTTGTTCGCCGAATGGGGCAGCCTGGAACGAAATCTGGATGGGAATGCAATGGTTGAGGAGAAGCGCAAGTCGCGCAAAGTGATAATAACGTGTGCGGTCACCGGAAGCATCCACACGCCGTCGATGTCACCGCACCTGCCGATCACGCCAGACGAAATCGCCAGCGAAGCGATTGCCGCAGCCGAGAGCGGCGCTGCAGTGATCCATCTCCACGCGCGCAACCCGCAAGACGGTAGGCCGACGCAGGATCCGGATATCTACGGCCAATTCCTTCACCGAATCAAACAAGCGAGCGACGCGGTGCTTAATATCACCAGCGGCGGCGCGGTGACCCTGACGCTTGAGGAACGTCTGCGGCCCGCAGCGAAGTATGCTCCGGAAGTGGCTTCACTGAACATGGGGACGATGAATTTCGGTCTCTATCCGATGTTGTCGCGGTTCACCGAATTTCGGCACGATTGGGAGCGGCCCTATCTCGAAAACAGCAGGGATTACATCTTCCGCAACACGTTCGCCGATATCGAATGTATCCTGAATACGTGTCGCGACAACGGTACGCGATTCGAATGCGAATGCTATGATATCTCGCATCTCTACAACCTTGCACATTTCCTCGATCGTCAGCTGATCGAACCGCCGGTGTTCATCCAGTCGGTGTTCGGTCTGCTTGGCGGCATCGGCGCGCATAGCGAGGATATCGCCCACATGAAACGAACCGCAGATCGGCTGTTCGGAGATCGGTTCGTATGGTCGGTTCTGGGTGCCGGGCGAATGCAGATGAACGTGGCGGCGCAATCCCTCTTGTTGGGCGGGAATGTTCGCGTCGGGCTTGAGGACAGCCTGTGGAGCGGGCCGGGTCGGTTGGCGACGAGCAATGCCGAGCAGGTCGCCCATATCCGAAAAGTTATCGAGAGTCTCGGTCTCGAAGTAGCAACCCCCTCAGACGCGCGCGAGATGCTACAGCTCAAAGGCGGCGATCAGGTCAACTTCTAGATATGAATGTCAGGATCAAGGAGTGATATGATGCGGCTTGAAAACAAGGTTGCCGTGATCACCGGCGGGTCGGGCGGCATCGGAAGCGCGGCGGTAAGGCTTTTCGTCGAGAACGGCGCGAATGTGCTTGCCGTCGACCGGGACGAGGATCGCCTTCAAGAAGCGATCGCCGGCCTCAATCCGGAGAAGGCAGCCTATTGCTGCGCAGACGTCTCGCAGGAAGCGGACGTGGATGCCTATATGCGCGCGGCGGTCGAACGCTTCGGCGGCGTTGATATTGCCCTTCTAAATGCAGGTGTGCTGGGCGAACTGCTCCCCATAACAGAATATCCGGTGGAGATGTTCGATGCGGTCACATCGGTCAACTTGCGGGGCGCTTGGCTGGGCCTGCGCGCCGCTTTCGGCCATATGAAGGGGCGGGGCGGCGGAAGCATCGTCATGACTTCGTCGGTGCAAGGCCTGTCCGCTATCCAATACACTACCGCCTACACCGCCAGCAAACATGCGGTCGTCGGCATGATGCGCGGTGCTGCGCTGGAAGGCGCGCAATTCAAGATTCGCGTCAATACGGTTCATCCAGGGCTTACAAATACGCAGATGATGGGTGGACTTCATGAGCAACTTGCCAGCGAGGCGGAAACCGAGCAGACCGCGCAAGGCATCATGGATGATTGGGCGCAGACCGTTCCCATGCGCCGCTATGCCTCGCCGGTGGAACTTGCGCGGTTGATGCTGTTCTTGGCCAGTGACGATGCGAGTTACTGCACGGGTCAGACTTACGTCGCCGACGGCGGCCTGCTTACGTCCTGGACGCCTACAGTGACCGAAGACGGGATGCAGGGGCACAACAGCAGTGGGCCCCGAGTGTGATTGGATACCTGAATTGAAAAAGCTTTTCCCTGACGCCCGGTCCGCGCTTGACGGTCTCTTGCGCGATGACCTGCTGATCGCCAGTGGCGGCTTTGGCCTGTGCGGCATTCCCGAACGGCTGATCGACGCCGTGGTGGAGAGCGGCGTGAAGGGCCTGACGGTGGCATCCAACAATGCCGGGATCGACAACGAAGGCCTCGGCAAGCTGCTGCGCACCAAGCAGATCAGGAAAATGATGGCCAGCTACGTCGGCGAGAACAAGGAATTCGAACGCCAGTTCCTTTCGGGCGAGCTGGAAGTCGAGTTCTGCCCGCAGGGCACGCTGGCCGAACGCATGCGCGCCGGTGGCGCGGGCATCCCCGGCTTCTATACCAAGACCGGCGTCGGCACGCAAGTCGCCGAAGGTAAGGAAGTGAAAAACTTCGACGGTCAGGATTACATTCTGGAACAGGGCATTTTCGCCGATCTCGCGCTGGTAAAAGCGTGGAAAGCGGATGAAAGCGGCAACCTCGTCTTCCGCAAGACCGCGCGTAACTTCAACCTGCCCGCCGCGACCTGTGGCAAGATCTGCGTTGTCGAAGTGGAAGAGATCGTGCCGACCGGATCGCTCGATGCCGACTGCATCCACCTGCCCGGCGTCTATGTTCAGCGCATGATCCTGGGCGCGCCATATGACAAGAAGATCGAATTTCGGACCGTGCGCACCAAGGAGGCCGCATAATGCCCTGGACCCGTGACGAAATGGCCGCCCGCGCCGCAAAGGAGCTGGAGGACGGTTTCTACGTGAATCTCGGCATCGGCATCCCGACGCTGGTGGCAAACCATATTCCCGATGGCGTCGAAGTGACCCTGCAGTCGGAAAACGGCATGCTGGGCATCGGCCCCTTCCCTTACGAGGGCGAGGAGGATGCCGACCTCATCAATGCGGGCAAGCAGACGATCAGCGAACTCGACAAGAGCGCTTATTTTGACAGCGCCGCCAGCTTTGCCATGATCCGCGGCGGTCACATCGACTTGACCGTGCTGGGCGCGATGGAAGTCGACGAGAATGGTGACATCGCCAACTGGATGATCCCGGGCAAGATGATCAAGGGCATGGGCGGCGCGATGGACCTTGTCGCGGGCGTGAAGAAGATCATCGTCGTCATGGAGCACAATTCCAAGGCCGGTGCGCCCAAGTTCATACCCGAATGCACGCTGCCGCTGACCGGCAAGAACGTGGTCGACATGATCATCACCGATCTCGCCGTATTCCAGCGCTCCGACCATGAAAGCCCGTTCAAGCTGGTCGAACTGGCCCCCGGCGTCACGGCCGAGGAAGTGGCGGAAAAGACGACCGCCAAATTTGAGATGAACTCTCATTTTGTGTTGCAAGGATAGCAATTCGAACAGGCAGATATCATGGATCAAGAGAATGATAGTCCCGTTGTTCTGCGCACTCTCAGTGAGAGAGTTGCACTTGTAACTATTAATAGACCAAAAGCCAGAAACGCCATTAATTCGGAAGTTGCAAATCTTCTGGAAGAGGTGTTGAAGAAAACTGAATGCAATCCCGAAATTGATGTCGTAATTCTTACAGGATCTGGCGGCACGGTATTTTCGGCCGGCGCAGACCTAAAAGAAGTTGCTGCCGGGAGGTTTTCGAGTCTCTTTACCGAGTGTGGCGGCTTTGCAGGATTTGTGCATGCTAAGCGCAGAAAGCCTTGGATCGCAGCAGTCGATGGGCTGGCGCTTGCAGGTGGATGTGAGATTGCCCTTGCGTGCGATCTGATTGTCGCATCGGAGTCGGCAGAATTCGGTCTTCCAGAAGTGTCGCGAGGGCTAATCGCTTCTGCTGGCGGTTTGTATCGCCTGACCCGTTCTTTGCCTAAGGTGCTTGCAATTGAGCTCATTTTGACCGCTGGTCGTCTTCCGGCGGCGCGCGCGATGGCTTTCGGTTTGGTCAATCGAATCACTGAGGATGGCTGCGCGGTGGATGCTGCGCATGATCTCGCTTTGCAAATATCTGTAAATGCACCTTTAGCGGTACGGGAAAGTCTTGGTATTGCGAGGCTATCCTATGATCTATCCGAAGAAGCACTACAAAAAATGAGCGAAGAATCGCAAGAGCGCTTGATGGTAACAAAGGATTTTACGGAGGGTCCAAAAGCATTTGCAGAGAAACGTAATCCGGAATGGAGTCGTGTTGGAATTTAGCGGGGTAACGCCTCATACGTTCGATGGCCAATTTCCAAACCAGCCATGACAGGTCTAGATCTAGTTTTCGGAGAAATGATTGACGCGCAGTCGGGTCAGGGCCTGCGCCGGACGTTGCGGCCTGCCGCGCTGGCAGGGGCGGGGCGGATCGTGCGGGACGGGCGGGAAATGCTCGATTTTTCCAGCAACGACTACCTTGGCCTCGCGCGGCATCCGCTGCTGGCCGAACGCGCGGGCGAATGGGCAGCGCGCATGGGTAGCGGCAGCGGCGCATCGCGGCTGGTGACAGGGACGCACGAGGCTCACCTCGCGCTCGAGGACAAGATCGCGCGGTTCAAGGGGACCGAGGCGGCGCTGATCTTCGCATCGGGCTGGCAAGCGAATGCGGCGGTGATTCCCGCGATTCTGGCGGCCGTGCCGGGGGCGGTGGTGCTGACCGACCGGTTGAACCACGCCAGCATGCACGCAGGCTGCAATGTCGCGGGCATTCGCCAGACGCGGTTTGCGCACAACGACATGGCGGCGCTTGAAAAGCTGCTGGCCGAAAGCGCCGATGCGCCCGCGCGCGTGATCCTGACCGAAAGCGTCTTCAGCATGGATGGCGACCGCGCCGACATGGCTGAACTGGCGCGTCTGGCGCAGGAATACGACGCATTGCTCTATGTCGACGAGGCTCATGCGACCGGTGTTCTGGGACCGAAAGGCGCGGGGCTTTCCGCGACGGTGCCAGGCGCAGTGGACGTCACGATGGGCACGTTCAGCAAGGCGCTGGGCGGGTTCGGCGCCTATGTCGCAGGCTCGCGCGTGCTGATCGACTACCTCGTCAATGCGAGCAGCGGCTTCATCTACACCACCGCGCCGCCGCCCGCCGTTCTGGGCGCGATCGATGCGGCGCTGGACCTCGTGCCGGAGATGGACGCGGAGCGCGCCCATCTTGCCGCACTGGGCGACCGGCTGCGCGAAGGGCTGACCGCGCGCGGCTTCGACGTGGCTGCGTCGAGCACGCAGATCGTGCCCGCCGTGATCGGTGAGGCGGAGGACGCGCTGGCGCTTTCGGCGCGGCTGGAAGAGGCCGACATGATCGCATCCGCCATCCGCCCCCCGACGGTGCCCAAGGGCACGAGCCGCCTGCGCCTCGCCCTGCGCGCGACGCATGGGCACGAGGACATCGATGCCCTGCTGGCCGCGATCGGTGATCGGGTGTGACGGTGTTGCTGTTCATGCACGGCTGGGGCTTCGATGCCTCGATCTGGTCGGGTGTCGTGAGGCATTTGGGCAGGTTCGATTGCCGCATGGCCGACCGCGGCTATTTCGGCGCGCCGATCACGGTGGAGAGCGATGGGCCTTGCGTGGTCGTGGGGCACAGCCTTGGTGCGATGCACTGGCTGGCGGATTTGCCCGAAGGGTGCCGAGGCATGGTAGCGGTGAATGGGTTCGACCGGTTCGTCGAAGGCGATGACTTTCCCGGTGTGCCGCGACGCCCGCTGGACCGGATGATCGCGCGGCTGCCGCAGGCTCCGGCGCAAGTTGTCACGGATTTTCGCACGCGATGCGGAGCGGAAGCTGTTGCGGGGACGCCTGAACTGGCGCCGCTGCTCGCCGATCTCGAACTGCTGCGTGACGGCGACTTCCGCGATGCTGCGGGTGGTCTGCCGGTGCTGTCGTTGCAGGGTGCGAATGACCCGCTGCTGCCCGACACGATGCGGGGCGCGATCTTTGCGAAGGCAAGCGTGACCCGCATGACTTGCGAGAACGCGGGCCATCTCCTCCCGCTTGAAGCGCCCGAATGGACCGCCAATGCCATCGCCGACTTCGCGAGGGCCGTAGCATGAACGCTGTCGAACGCGACCGGATCGGCGCGGCCTTCGGTTCGGCCCGCGACTATGACCGCCATGCGCGGGTTCAGCACGATGTTGCCAGCGAACTTGCCGCGCGCATCGCCGCGCTCGACCTGCCGGACAGCCCGCGCATTCTCGAGATCGGGTGCGGGACGGGGTTCCTGACACAGGCGCTGATCGATGCGGGTGTCGGGGGCGAATGGCTCATCACCGACATCGCGCCTGCCATGGTCGGACGGTGCAAGGCGCGCGTGGGCGAGAGTGCGGGGCGGCGCTTTGCGGTGATGGACGGCGAATACGGACTGCCCGAAATGGGCGAGTTCGATCTCGTCTGCTCCAGCCTCGCGATGCAGTGGTTCGACGATCAGGACATGGGCCTGGCGCGAATGTTGCGCAGCGTGAAAGTCGGCGGGCATTGCCTGTTCGCAACGCTGAGCGCGGGAACTTTCGCCGAATGGAGCGACGCGCACGAGGCGGAAGGGCTTGAGGCGGGAACGCGCCGGTTTGCGCCTCTGAGCGAGCTAGAGAACATGCAGACAGATGGGCGGGTCGGCGATCTGGTCTCGCAGCACCGGGTCGAACGCCACGACGATGCGCTGGGCTTCCTGCGCAGCCTGCGCGCCATTGGGGCCGGAACGCCGCAGCCTGCTCACCGCCCGCTCGGCCCTGCTGAAATGCGCCGCGTCATGGCGCGGTTCGAGGAACGGGGATCGGCGGTCACTTACGAAGTCGTCATCGGGCATTTCTGCAGGAGCGCGCCGTGAACCCCATCGTCGTCACCGGCACCGACACCGACATCGGCAAGACCGTTTTCGCCGCCGCGCTGGCCGGCGCACTGGGCGCGCATTACTGGAAGCCGGTGCAGGCGGGCACCGACGAACACGGACGCACCGACCGCAACCGCGTGATCGAGCTTTCGGGCCTACCGCAAGACCGTTTCGTGCCGTCCGCCTACGATCTCGCCACGCCCGCATCGCCACACATCGCGGCAGAGATCGACGGGGTGACGATCGATCCGGCGCGGCTGTCGCTGCCCGGTGTCGAAGGTCCGCTGGTCATCGAAGGCGCGGGCGGCGCGCTCGTGCCTTTGACGCGCGACCTTCTATACGCCGACATGTTCGCAAAGTGGGGCGCGCCGGTCATTCTCGTGGCGCGCACTGCGCTCGGCACGATCAACCATTCGCTGCTTTCGATCGAGGCGCTGCGCTCGCGCGGGGTGCCGATCCTTGGCGTTGCTTTCGTAGGCGATGCGGTCGAGGACAGCGAGGCGATCATTGCCGCGATGGGCAAGGTGAAGCGGCTGGGCCGCCTGCCATTCGTCGACCCGCTCGACGCAGCGACCCTAAGCGCGGCGTTCCGCGAAAACTTCGACCTTCAGGACTTCCGCGCATGACATCCCCGATCTGGCATCCCTTCACCCAGCACGGACTGGAAGAGGCGATCCCGACTGTCGTGAAGGGCGAGGGCGCGCTGCTCCACACCGCTGACGGTCGCGAGGTGATCGACGGCATTTCATCGTGGTGGGTGACGACGCACGGGCACAACCACCCGCCGATCATCGACGCAATCCGCGAGCAGGCGACGAAGCTGGATCAGGTGATCTTCGCGGGCTGGACCCACGAACCTGCAGAAGAAGTCGCGCGCGGTCTGCGCGAGATGATGCCCGACGCGCTGACCCGCGTGTTCTTTTCCGATTCCGGCTCCACGGCGGTCGAAGTCGCGTTGAAGATGGCGCTCGGTTACTGGCAGGCCCAAGGTGAGCGGCGCGAAGGCATCGTGGTGATGGAGCATTCCTATCACGGCGACACCATAGGCGCGATGTCGGTGGGCGAGCGCGGGGTCTTTAACCAGGCCTATCAGCCGCTGCTGTTCGATGTCGCCAAAGTGCCGTTTCCGGCCAAGGGCGCGGAGCAGGCCTGCTACGACGCGCTGGACAGCGCCTGCGCGAACGGGGCGGCGGCTTTCATTGTCGAGCCGCTGGTGCTCGGCGCGGGCGGGATGCTGATGTATTCGCCGGAGGTGCTGGCCGAAATGCGCGCCATCTGCGCGCGTCACGGCACGCTGTTCATTGCCGACGAGGTCATGACCGGCTGGGGCCGCACCGGCACGCTGCTGGCCTGCGAACAGGCGGGCGTCGTGCCCGACATCCTATGTCTGTCGAAGGGGCTGACCGGCGGGGCGATCCCGCTGGCCGTCACGATGGCGAGCGAACCGATCTGGGAAGCGCATTACAGCACCGACCGCGCCAAGATGTTCTTCCATTCATCCAGCTACACCGCCAACCCCATCGCCTGCGCGGCGGCGGCGGCGAACCTTGCGATCTGGCGCGACGGGCCGGTGCGCGATCAGGTGGCGACGCTGGCGGAGCGGCAGGCACAGCACCTTGCCGCTCTGGCTGCCCAGCACGAGATCGAGAACGTGCGCCAGTGCGGCACGATCGCGGCTTTCGATGTTCCGGGTGCGCAGGGCTATCTGGCCGACGTTCAGCCGCGCCTCTTGAAGTTCTTCCGCGAGAACGACCTGCTGCTGCGCCCGCTGGGCAACACCGTTTACGTGATGCCGCCCTACTGCATTTCAGAGGCGCAGCTCGCCCGCGTTTACGAAGTCATCGCCTCTGCGCTGTGCTCGCTGCGCGAACCGGCGCACGACAGGGCCTTAGCGTCACGAGGCCGTGCGCGCCGGCAAGGTGGTCTACTTCATCTCACTCGCCGATCTGATCGCCCAGCTTGCCAAGGCCGAACGTGAAGGCACGCTCATCCATGATAGCCGGTCCCGGATCATGAACTCCATGCGAGCATCGGAGAGGTTGTGCTGCGCCTGGACCACAAGAACCTTGAACATCGAGACCGGATCGAACCGTGGCCTACCGCCCTACGCCCCATCGCTGTATCCTAGCCCCTTTACCAGTAGGGTGCGGAAAAGCTCAAAATCCACGGCCTCGCCTAATACCTCAAGCGGATTGCCAACCCGGCTCAGCCGCTCCAAATGCTCCGATAGCGAAAACAGGGTCGATGGACGCATCAGCGATATCTCCTCGCGGATGCTGAATCACATCAGCATGCAAAATGCGAGCGGTTATTGCGGGCGTCCAGCTTGGGCGAGCGTGCCGGGTTCCAGCGCAACGAGCGCATACTGTCATTGGGTCCGCGCTACGTCGTGGCCTTTCCGGGCAATTGTATTCTCTAGAGGCTCGTCATCGAGGCCAAAGCACGGCGCATCACCGTTGTCGACCGGCGCGGCCCGCTGGGAACTAGGCCGCACCAGTAATTTTATGAGCCCACCACGCGCACGGCGCGGTGACGACAATGTCAGCTTTCAGAGATTGGGAGAGGTACTCTACTGAGTAGGATGCGGGCCTGTTTCAGATGCGGAAGGTCGATCATCTCGCCGTTCAGTTGAGCCACGCCACGTGTAGGATTGCTGTTAAATAGTTCAACAATTTCGCGCGCGCGTTTGAGTTCCACTTCGGTTGGCGTAAAGGCCTCATTGATCACAGCGACCTGCAATGGATGGATTGCCATCATGCCGGTAAAACCGTCCCGCCGTCCGCGCGCGGCATAGGCGGCAAGGCCTTCGACGTTCCTGATGTCGGGATAGACGGTCTCGATCGCGGCGACGCCTGCGGCATGCGCGCCGAAGAGGGTGAGGTTGCGGGCCATCTCGTACGGCTGGGTATAGCTTCCGTCATCATTGCGGGACGAAGCTGCGCCGATGGCGGCGGGCAGGTCTTCGGCGCCCCAAGTCAGGCCCATCAGAGGAGTCGTCACCTCGCGATAGGTGCCAAGCTCGAAGATCGCGATCGGGGTTTCGGTGACGATCGGCAGGATCGGGATCGCCTCACCCTGCATGAGTTCGACGAGCCGGTTAACGCTTTTGGCACCCTCGGCCTTGGGCAACATCACCCCGGCGGGCGGGTGCGGCAGGACGGCGGCAAGATCGCGTGCGGTTTCTTGCCCATCCAGCGGATTGACGCGGACGATCACCGGCAGGTCGACGTGCGATTTGAGGAATTCCGCCACGCACTCGCGGCCCTTGGACTTGTTTGTCGGCGTCACCGAATCTTCAAGGTCGAGGATGATCGCATCGGCGCCGCTGGCAGCTGCCTTAGCAAAGCGTTCAGGCCGGTCGGCAGGAACGAAGAGCAAGCTGCGCAGCCTCATGCGTCGGAACCCTTGATCAGCGCCATGCGAAGGCACTCGCAAGCCACCTCGTCACGCTGATTGAGCAGGCGATGCCGGAATGTCACAATACCCGAACCCGGACGTGACTTGCTTTCCCGCTTCTCCACGACTTCAGTCTGCGCACGCAGCGTATCGCCGATGAATGTCGGCTTGGGGTGGAGCAGCTTGTCATAACCAAGATTTGCCACCAGCGTGCCGAGCGTCGTGTCGCTCACGCTCAGTCCCACCATCAGCGCGAAGGTAAAAGTGCCGTTCACCAAGATCTGGCCGAATTCGCTTTCGCGGGCGGCCTCGGCATCGATATGGAGCGGTTGGGGATTGTGGGTCATGGTTGAGAACAGCAGATTGTCTGTCTCGGTCACCGTGCGGCAAATGTCGTGCACGATGGTGTCGCCCACCTGCCACTCATCGAAGAACTTGCCCGCCATCAGTCGTTCCCCGCCTCGACGCGCGCCAGAAGGGCCTCGACCTCGACCTGGCTGCCGACTTCGGCGGACAGTTCGGCCACCGTCCCGTCGAACGGCGCGGTCAGGGCATGCTCCATTTTCATGGCCTCCAGCACCATGAGGCGCTGGCCTTCCTTCACCTCGTCACCCTTGGCGACGTCGAGCGCGAGAACCTTGCCCGGCATCGGCGCGAGGATGTCGCCATCGTGCGCGGAACCATGGCCCGATCCGCGCATCACGGTGTCGAAACCGTATCCCATGCCATCGGCGAAGACGACGACATGATCGCCGTCGGCATAGCCGGTGACCAGCGTATCGTCGGTGGAAAAGAAGTCGGGCGTCACTTCGCCGACGGCCGTGCTGTCCGCCTCTGCCGCTGCCATGTCGACCACGCGCCCTTCCCCGCGATGGGAAAGCCATACGGTGCGGTGCACCGGCGCGTTCAGGCGGAAACCGGCAAGCTCTCCATCTGCATCGCCATAGGCAATGCGCGCCGCCACGTTCCAGACCATGTCGTCGGCAACACCGTCCGGCACCAGTTCGTCGCCGTGGCGCTCGATGAAGCCGGTGTCCAGCACGCCGTCACGGAAGTCTTCTGCGTCCAGCGCGCGGACAAGGAAGCCCGCGTTGGTGCGCACCGGCCAGACCTCTGTATCGGCAAGCGAGGCGACGAGATCGTCGATCGCGCTGTCGCGGTCTTCCGCATGGCAGACGACCTTGGCGATCATCGGGTCATAGAAGGGCGAGACCTGTCCGCCTTCCTCGACACCGGTTTCGATGCGGGTGGCAAGGCCGAACGACAGGTGATCGAGCCGCCCCGTGCTGGGCAGAAAGCCGCTGGCGGGGTCCTCTGCATAAAGGCGTGCCTCGATCGCGTGGCCATTGATCGACAGCTCGTCCTGACCCTTGGGGATGATCTCACCGCCGGCAACGCGGATCTGCCATTCGACCAGATCGACGCCGGTGATTTCCTCGGTCACGGGATGTTCGACCTGAAGGCGCGTGTTCATTTCCATGAACCACGTGCGGTCGGCGCGCAGACTCTCGCTGGCGTCGGCAATGAACTCGATCGTGCCTGCGCCTTCGTAATTCACGGCCTGCGCGGCCTTGACCGCTGCGGCGCAAATCGCCTCACGAGTTTCGGCGTCCATGCCGGGTGCTGGTGCTTCCTCGATCACTTTCTGGTGGCGGCGCTGCAGCGAACAGTCGCGTTCAAACAGGTGCACGACGTTGCCGTGGCTGTCGCCGAAGACCTGCACCTCGATATGGCGGGGCGATAGGATGAACTTCTCGATCAGGACGACATCGTTGCCGAAACTGGCCCGCGCCTCGCGGCGGCAGGATTCGAGGGACGCCATGAAGTCGCCCTCGGCATCAACCTTGCGCATCCCCTTGCCGCCGCCACCGGCAACGGCCTTGATCAGCACGGGATAGCCGATCGCGTCCGCCTCGGACTTCAGCCGCTCGTCCGACTGGTCGTCGCCCATGTAGCCTGGCGTGACCGGCACGCCCGCCTCGGCCATCAGTGCCTTGGCCGCGTCCTTCAGGCCCATGGCATTGATGCTGGCAGGCTTGGGCCCCACCCAGACGAGCCCTGCGTCGAGCACGGCCTGCGCGAAGGAGGCGTTCTCTGACAGGAAGCCGTAGCCGGGGTGAATCGCCTCTGCGCCGGTTTCCTTGGCGGCGGCGATGATGCGGTCACCGATCAGATAGCTTTCGGCAGCAGGCGACGGGCCGATATGCACCGCCTCGTCCGCCATGCGAACGTGGAGCGATTTTGCATCGGCATCGGAATAGACCGCAACCGTGCGGATACCCATTGCGCGCGCGGTGCGGATGACGCGGCAGGCGATCTCGCCGCGATTGGCGATGAGGATTGATTTGATCATGAATTCGCTATCCAGAAAACGACTGCGACGATGGCGACGACAAGGATCATCTTCCCGGCAAAGGCCCAGATCATCCAGCGCGGCATGCCCGCATTGGCAGGACGCTGGCTGGTAGGGTTCGGGGCGGATTGATCCTCGCTCATCGCGTTACATCCTGAATACGCCGAAGGGCGCACGGTCGGGGATCGGGGCTTCGAGTGCGGCGGCAAAGGCAAGGCCCAGCACGTCGCGGGTCTGCGCCGGGTCGATCACGCCGTCGTCCCACATGCGCGCGGTGGCGTAGTAGGGGTTGCCCTCGTCCTCGTACTTCTGGCGGATCGGGGCCTTGAACTCTTCGGCTTCCTCCGCGCTCCACTTTTCGGCGTCGCGGTGGACGGTGGCGAGCACGCTGGCCGCCTGTTCGCCGCCCATGACCGAGATGCGGCTGTTGGGCCACGAAAACAGGAAACGCGGCTGATAGGCGCGGCCCGCCATGCCGTAGTTGCCCGCCCCGAAGCTGCCGCCGATCAGCACCGTGATCTTCGGCACTTGCGCCGTGGCGACCGCGGTCACCAGCTTCGCGCCGTGCTTGGCAATGCCCTCGGCCTCGTATTTGCCGCCGACCATGAAGCCTGAAATGTTCTGCAGGAACAGCAGCGGAATGCGGCGCTGGCACGCCAGTTCGATGAAGTGCGCGCCCTTTTGCGCGCTTTCGGAAAACAGCACGCCGTTGTTGGCAAGGATCGCGACCGGCATCCCGTGGATGTGGGCAAAGCCGGTGACGAGCGTATTGCCGTAGAGCGGCTTGAACTCGTGAAATTCGCTGGCGTCGACAATGCGCGCGATGACTTCGTGAACGTCATAGGGCGCGCGCACGTCGTCGGGGATGATCGCGTAAAGCTCGTCCGCGTCGTAATTGGGCGGAACGGCAGCCTGAAGGTCGAGCTTCGCGCCTTCATTGCGGCCTAGGTGGCTCACGATATCGCGCACGATAGCCAGCGCGTGTTCGTCGTTTTCGGCCAGGTGATCGGCCACGCCCGACTTGCGCGTATGCAGGTCGCCGCCACCAAGGTCCTCAGCTGATATTTCCTCGCCCGTCGCGGCTTTCACCAGCGGCGGCCCTGCAAGGAAGATCGTGCCCTGTTCGCGCACGATCACGGTTTCATCGCTCATCGCCGGAACATAAGCGCCGCCCGCGGTGCAGCTGCCCATGACGCAGGCGATCTGGGGAATGCCCATCCCGCTCATCCGCGCCTGATTATAGAAGATGCGGCCGAAGTGGTCGCGGTCGGGGAAGACTTCCGCCTGATAGGGCAGGTTCGCGCCGCCGCTGTCGACGAGGTAGATGCACGGCAGGCGGTTTTCTTCCGCGATCTCCTGCGCACGCAGATGCTTCTTCACTGTCATCGGGTAGTACGATCCGCCCTTCACGGTGGGATCGTTGGCGATGATCATGCACTGGCGGCCCGACACGACGCCGATGCCTGCGATCATGCTCGCCCCGTGAACGTCGCCGCCATACATGCCGTTGGCGGCAAGCTGGCCGACCTCGAGGAACGGCGCGCCGGGATCGAGCAGACGTTCGACACGATCGCGCGCCAGCAGCTTGCCGCGCGCGACATGGCGTTCGCGATGGCGTTCGGCACCACCGAGCGAGGCCTCTGCCACCTTGGCGCGCAGTTCATCGGCCAGCGCTTGGTTGTGGCGGCTGCGGGCCTGCGCCTCGGGCGAGGACAGGTCCAGCTTCGTCGTCAGAACCGGCGCGCTCATCCCTTCATCAACTCCCGTCCGATCAGCATGCGCCTGATCTCGTTCGTGCCCGCCCCGATGTCGAGCAGCTTGGCATCGCGCAGGAAACGCTCAACCGGCCAGTCGGTGGTATAGCCCGCGCCGCCCAGCGCCTGCACTGCCTCGCCAGCGGCACGAAAAGCGTTCTCGCTGGCCAGAAGTATCGCTCCGGCGGCGTCGAAGCGCGTCGTCTGGCCCGCATCGCAGGCCTTTGCGACGGCATAGGAATAGGCCCGCGCCGATTGCAGCCCGACATACATGTCGGCGATCTTCGCCTGCATCAGCTGGAATTCGCCGATCGGACGGCCGAACTGCTTGCGTTCGCGGACGTATGGAATGACGACGTCGAGACAGGCCTGAATGATGCCGAGCTGCACACCGGAAAGCACGACACGCTCGTAATCGAGGCCGCTCATCAGGACTTTCACGCCCTCGCCGACACCGGCCATCACGTTTTCGTCCGGCACGAAGCAGTCGTCGAAGACCAGCTCTGCCGTGGGCGATCCGCGCATGCCCATCTTCTCGATCTTCTGACCGATGGAGAAACCTTCGAAGTCCTTCTCGATCAGGAAGGTCGTGATGACGCCCCCCCTCTTTCCTTCAGGCCCCGCATCGGGGTCGGTCTTGCCGTAAACGACCAGCGTGTCGGCATAAGGCGCGTTGGTGATCCAGAACTTGGTGCCATTGAGCACCCAGCCGCCATCGGCCTTGTCGGCGCGCATTTTCATCGACACGACATCGCTGCCCGCGCCCGCCTCGCTCATCGCGAGCGAGCCGACGTGTTCGCCGCTGACCAGCTTGGGCAGGTACTTCGCCTTCTGCGCGTCGCTGCCCCAGCGGTGGATCTGGTTGACGCACAGGTTCGAGTGCGCGCCATAGGAAAGGCCGAGCGAGGCGCTGGCGCGGCTCACTTCCTCGACCGCGATCAGGTGGTCGAGATAGCCGAGATCGAGCCCGCCGAACTCTTCCGACACGGTCACGCCGTGCAGGCCAAGCTCACCCATCTGCTGCCACAGCTCGGCGCGCGGAAACCAGTCGTCGCGGTCGATGCGGTCGGCTAGCGGCATGATCTGTTCGTCGGCGAAACGCGCGACGGTGTCACGGATCATCGTGGCGCTTTCGCCCAGTGCGAAATCAAAATCGGGGGTCGCGCGCATGTCTATCCTCTCCAAATCATCTCAGTCATACGAGGACAAAGTCGGCCTAGACAAATTGAAATGAGGTTCGCCATGTCATAGACACCGCCTATGATCGAGCGTTACCTGATCCGCTATTTCATCGCCGTCGTAGATAGAGGTAGCTTTTCCCGCGCTGCCGCAATGGCGCATGTGTCACAGCCAACCCTGTCTGCGGGAATAGCAAAGCTGGAACGGCTGCTCGGGACTCCACTTTTCAAACGAGACAATCGTCGAGTTGAACTCACCGCTGCAGGTGCCCGGTTTGTCGAACATGCCCGTGCTATCGAACGTGCCTTCACCGGTGCTGAAACAGTGGGAAGTGGCGAGGCGGCGGCGCAATTGCTCCGCATCGGGATTGCATCAACGCTGCCCCCCGTCATGGTCGGGGCTGCGGTGGCGACAGCGCGCAAGGCTGACACCAATACCCGGATCGAGATACTTGATGGCCGGATGCGTGACCTGTTACAACGGCTGGATCGCGGCAGGCTTGATGCGGTTATCGGGCCCGTGCCGGCCTCGCGCGAGATGGTGCGGGAAATTGGGCGCGAAGACTATGCGATGGCCTTTGCTGCTAGTCATCCGCTTGCCCGGCGCAGTGCTGTTGCCCCAGCCGAACTGGTCAACGAAACGATGCTGGTGCGTCGGCAGTGTGAAGCTTTACCCGAAACCAGCCGCTTCTTTACGACGCACGGTGTACGACCCTTCATGGCGTCCCGTACTGATGATGACGAGCGCGCCTTGGCGTTGGTTGCGTCGGGACTGGCAATAACTCTTGTGCCGCGGTGTTATGCTCGAAAAGGCATTATTTTGCTTCGTCTGGAACGATTCGACGTGGAACGGACCATCGGCCTCGTCAGTGACCCAGATGCAATGGTTCGGATAGGCACCTCAACGGTTTTGGCGGCGTTGTGCGATAGTTTCCAAGAGGCACTTCTACCTCCAACATAAACCGTCACTTTCTGGTGTTCTGATAGCAGATACCTCTCCCAACACCGGGGCGACTATCTCCGCAACATGCAGCCATCCCAGCAGTCCCACCGACCGGATGGGAGCTGAACTATAACCACATGGATCTCGAAGTGCTCCATTCCAACTGCAACGAGGTTCTCGATGCCGACATCGAAAGCCTCGATGCGATCTGACAGAATCTGCAGCGGCGCGTCGGTCGCCGTTCTGTCCGGGCCCGTTGAATTTAAACTTCAGCGCCGCAGCAGGCAGGTCGGAGCGGTACGCAGAGCGGGGATTAAGGATGTCGCTGGCATTGCTTGATATCGGTGGAGTCATTCCGCTCCCTCACTCGGCCTCGCCATCGGCGAGGCCTTTTCTTTGCCGCGACCGGCACTAGCTAGGCGGCGAGGAGAGGAAACCCGACATGCCGCTTCGGATCACCATGCATCGCAACAACAAGGAACCGATCGATTGCGTCTGCCTCGGCGATCTGGCCGAGGCGATCGCGGTCGCACGCGAGGCCAGGGAAGCCGAGGGCTGCATCGCCGTGCAGGTCTGGAGTGCCGACGGACAATTGCTTCACGAAGACGGCAAACTCGACTAAATCTTTGCACAGCCGCGCCGCGAGCGGTTGTGACGATGCCCCGGCATCGTTAGCCCGGATCGACGCATCAGGGGGTCAAGACCATGTCGAACTATTCCACGCATCAGGGCAAACCGGACCGGTGGTCGCACCCGGTGCAGAATCTCGACCCGTCGCTGCGACGCGCGCGATACGGGCGGCTGCAGCCGCTGGAAATCCCGTCGCTGTTCGAGCGCATTTTCCGTCGCCGGAGCTGACCCGGCGTCCAGTACGAGGCGCTGCCGGGATGGGCGACGGCGTGACCGTCGACGCCGGTAAGCAGTTGCGCGATTGGCGGACCTTTGCAAGATAATGCGGGCCATCTTCTGCCGATCCCTGCCTTGCCTGATTAATCGCAGACTGACCCGATCGAGGACCATGTCGGCGCGAATGTGCGGCCTAGCTGAAGGTGCATCTGCGTTTCATCCAGGTCCCGCGCTTGTCCCTGATCGCCGCTGCGTCCCGTAGGGCGAGTAGCCGAAGGGATGGTCTATCCGCCATGCATTTGCTGGCATGATGGCGAGCAGATGACGCACGTCGATCCACGAACAGGGCCAGTGGCAATCCTCCTGCCAGCACCGAATTCCATTCCGGCTTTGTCGCGAACATTCCTGAACCAGGTCAGCTGATCCCTGCAACCCGCAGCCCCGCCGGCCGTGTTGGCAGCGTCTCCCCCGCGCGATTGCGGTGCAATCTGCGGGGCGCTGCCTGCCCGCACCACCCGGCGTCTGCGGGTTCCCCTTGGGTCGGTGACCCTGCGGTGCAGATCTCCCATGCCCTGCTTCTGACCGGAGTTCGCAAGCCGGAAATGGTTTCCGGTTTGGGAGCAGAAGGAAATCTACCCATGACCAATATCGCAATCCTCGTCGGCCGTATCGCCCGCGATCCCGAAACCCGCACCACGCAAGGGGGAACCACCGTCACTACGATCTCGCTGGTCACCGACCGTCCGGCCCGCGACAAGGAAGGCAAGACCTACAAGGACGAGAACGGCTACACTGCCAAGGACAGCGAGTTCCACCGCGTCACCTGCTTCAACGGCCTCGGCCAGAACGTCGCGAAGTACTGCAGCAAGGGCCAGCTCGTCAGCCTCGAAGGTCGCATCCACTACACGCAGTGGAACGACCAGGACGGCAACAAGCGTTACGGCTGCGAGATCCTCGCCGACAAGGTCGACTTCCTGTCGCGCCCGAACCGCTCGGACAACCAGGATGCCCCGCCGATCGACGAGGACTGATCGGCACGGTACAACGACAAGGCCCCGCTGGCATGCGCCACCGGGGCCTTTTTCTTGCTTGTCCTGCTGATAAGGCAGGGCAGGCGAAGCGCAGATTGCAGCCTGCCTTACAGCATTACGACGATGTCCTGAGACGTTCGAGCGCGGCATCGAGACCCATGGCCGATGCCTGTTTGACGAGCCGCTTGAGCTTGCCGGCTTCGAGCGTTTCGGCGCCGCATTCGAGCAACATCGCTCCCAATTCCTGCGCTGCCTTCTGGCGCAATTCCGCTTCCCTGGCATTGAGCTCGGCGCGTTGTTCGCGGAGGCGAGTGAGCGCATCGCGCGCATTTCTGGACCTTGCCATTGTCGTTTCATCCTCTGGCTGAAGGTCCCCTCGCGGAGCATTCTGCCACAGGACAAATGTTCTGCAAAGGTTCTTGTTTGCGGTGAAGCGAGGGCATGTACTTCACCGAGAGGGGGGAGGTCTCTCTCGCAGTCCCTGTCATGGTGATGGCGGCTTGAGGGCCCGCGTCAAGGACGGACGGTTAGGTCACGTGGTAGAAATCTGTCCTGATTGTAACCAGCGTTGAGCAGGGAACAGGCCGGCCGCCGCGCTAACCCATAAAGCTGGCGGTGGTCGGACTGTTCCCGGGGCACGGCGCTTGCGATGTGACGCAAGCGCGACCGCAGGTCGCGCCCGGTCACGGGAGAGCAGACATGGTCACCATCGTGCGCGCGGTCGAAGGCTGCCCGAATATCCCGCCGAACTTTCCGATCCTGCTGACGAACAGCATGAAAATCATCGAGCCGGCCTTCGAGTACCTCATGGAAGTTGCCACCCTGCATGGCCGCACCCGCAGTCGGGAGACGCTGCGTACTTATGGCGAGCATCTCTACGACTGGTTCGACAGCCTCGAGCAATCCGGTATCGCCTGGCATGACGTGTGCGCCCAGACCATTGCCGCTAGGCAACGCGCTCAGGATCACGCTGGTCATTATCCCCACTCCTGTCCTGCATCAGGAACCGGCGCGAATCATACGCCGATCGATCGCCAGGAGCCATTCCTATCGGCCCCGGAAACCGAGCATCGTAGGGCCGCAGGCGCACCCACGGGAAGTAACGGCAAGTCCCTCCATCCGGATTACGCTCCTATCACTGAAACTCGCCGGTGAAGCTGGGAACAGAGAGCACACCCTACCCCTCACCGGGAGTCGATCTTTGGCGTAAGATATTGATCTGCAATACCTTTGTCCGCACGCCCCGAAATCCCGCAAAACTGACCATTGGTCACCGCGCTGACCACATGTGACCAACTGCTCCAACCCTCTGACAGCAAACGTATTTCCGCGCTTGAATTTGCAGCTTGTTCTATCTATGTTCTAAATCAAGGAGGCGGATCGTAAAGGGGCGTGGAGAATGCCCGAATGTCGCGACGCCATCACCTTGCCTGCTATGTAACGCAGGATATCTTCGACCAGTTCTGTGCATTGGCGACAAGCCGCCACATGACGGTGACGGGCCTGCTGCGCAAACTTGTCGTCGACGAACTCGACGCCGCTGCGCTGCTCGGTCCGGGCGATCTGGAGCGCAATGTCATGTTCACGGCAAGGGCGGTGGGCGCGCTGCTCGAACGCCATGATCCCAAACTCTATGCGCAGGTAATCGCAGCCTGGCGCAGCGACCTTTCCGGCGAGGACCGCGGCGATGTGGGATGACGCGCGCTCCACCTTTGACGAGCCGTTCTACCTCACCCGCTGGGTCGGTCCGAAGCTGGCCGTCGCTATCGTTTTTGCAGTCCTTTACCTGTCGATCCGGTACCAGCTGGAGGTCCATTCCAGCGTCACCACCAACACCTTCGGCCTGGCCCATGCCAAGGCGAATTTGTTCCTGTTTCTGGGCGCGAGCGGGGACGCACAGTGGTACTTCTCCGGTGGCGGCGAAAGCTTCGTTGTGCGGCAGGACGTGGTCGCCACGACGAACCCTTTCGTGGCGGCATGGGCCCATATGCTGGACCGGATCGTGCGCGGCACATGGATCGCGGCAGGTCTGTTATTTGCACCGCCAGCGCTCTGGCATTCGTTGCCGGTTCTGGAGGAGGCTTTGGCCCGGATCAGGGTGCAACGTGCTCGGCGGCGTGAACGGAGTACGCTGCTAGAAGACGTACCGGTTGAGCCCCCGGTACGGACCAAACCACGGCGGCGGCCCAAGTCCAAGGCGGTGCGTGGCGATCAGCTTTCCTTGCCCTTTGCCGAACCTGACGGGGGGCGGCCCCAGACGCCGAGCGATGCGATCGATCCGGTGCCAACACGCATTGTTCGACGGACGGAACAAGCACCAACGCGCCCACCCGATCCGGCCTCTGAACTGCCACCCGCCTTGCCGCCGCCGGTGACCTCCGAGGAACCCCGGTTCGTTCCCGGTCAGGCCCGCCGCAAGTCAAAGCGTGAGGACAAATAATTGCTCTCGGTCGCATCGGTTCGCTCGGCAGGTGGGGCAGCTTCGTACTTCGCTGCCGACAACTACTACACCCGCGAACAGGGCCAGGGCGAATGGTTCGGAAAGGGCGCCGAGGCATTGGGCCTGACGGGCAGGATCGATGCAAAGCAGTTCGAGGCCGTGCTGCGCGGCGAACTCCCGGACGGTTCGCGCGTGGGGCGCGAAGGCATCCACCGTGCCGGGATCGACCTCACATTTTCGATGCCCAAGAGCTGGTCGCTGATTGCGCTTGTGGGTGGAGACCGGCGGATTATCCAGGCCTATGGCGAGGCGGTGAAGGCAACGTTGACATGGGCGGAAAGGAACGCGGCACAGGCGCGGGTCGATGACGGGAAAGGGCAAAGACAAGTGTCGACAGACAACCTTGTCGTCGGCCTGTTCGAGCACGACACGAGCCGCGCGCAGGAGCCGCAAAGCCACTTCCATGCCGTCATCGCCAACATGACCCGGTTGCCGGGTGGCGAATGGCGGGCCCTGCGCAACGACAAGCTCTGGACCTACAATACGCTATTGAACTCGATGACCATGGCGCACTTCCGCCGCAGCGTCGAAGCGATGGGCTACAGGATCGGCGACCGTTCGAAACACGGCAACTTCGAAGCAGCCGGTATCGCGCGCAACATGGTGATGGCATTCAGCACCCGCCGTCAGCAGATTCTAGCCAAGGTCAGCGAGATGGCATCGCGTTCGCCGCAAGCTCTACAGGCTGCCACGCTGATGACCCGCGAGGACAAGGCGCCGATCGAGGATCGCGGCGCGCTCTATGCGGGATGGAAGGAGTCCGCCACCGAGATCGGGCTTGACCTGGCCGCCATCCGCGCCGAGGCCGATCACAGGTTCCAATTCGAACCGAGCATAACCCAGCGCATGGGCGAAGTGTGGAGCACGATTGCAGACAAGGCGCGGGATATTGCCGATCGCTTTGCCAGTGCAGTCGGCCTGCAAGCCACCGATCCCTATCTGCCGCAGAGGTTCCCCAGGCAGACACCGGGGGATATTGCCGCTGCCCATGCGGTGGCGTCTGCCATCCGGCACCTCGAACAACGCGAGGCAGGCTTTGCCGTCACGGACATCGCCAAGGCCGCGCTGGACTTCGGCCTGCCGACAACCATCGATGAGGTCGAAAGGGCGATTGACCGACAACTGCGCAATGGGAACCTGCAACGCGGGGCTGACGAGCCTGCCGGACTGGTCACGACCGCGCAGGCGCTCGCGACCGAACGGCGCATGCTGGACGCGATCGACAAGGGGCGCGGCGCTGTTGCGCCGATCCTGTCGTCCGATCTTGCCGGAGAAAGCCTCCAGCACTTTGCGCGAGATACCAACGGCTTTGCCCTCAATCCCGGACAGGAAGCGGCAGGACGCATGATGTTTGCGTCCTCCGACCGGACCATTGCCATCCAGGGTATAGCCGGGGCGGGCAAGTCGAGCCTGCTTGCACCCGCCGCGCGCCTGTTCGAAGCGCAGGGCCGCAAGGTCATGGGGCTGGCCATACAGAACACGCTGGTGCGCCAGCTGGAGCGCGATACCGGTGCCTCGATGACCGTAACCCGGTTCCTGAAGGCCTATGCCGGGGAGGTCGATAGAACGGTCAGGGCGGAAATGGCAGGCAGCGTGCTCGTGGTCGACGAAGCCTCGATGATGGCCAATGCCGATCAGCTGAAACTGGTCGAGGTCGCCAACCGGCTCGATGTCGCGCGCCTCGTGCTGATCGGCGATGCACGGCAGCTTGGGGCGGTCGATGCCGGTAAACCCTTTGCGCTTGCACAGGACGCCGGGATCGCGACCTCGCACATGGACCAGAATGTCCGAGCCCGCGACGATATGATCCGCGAAGTCGCGAAAGCCGCGCAGGCAGGCGACGTGAGTAAGGCCATGGCCCTGCTTGGCGGCAAGGTAGTCGAAGCCGATGGCAGCGTGGTCGAACAGGCCGCGCGACAATGGCTCGATCTGCCGAGGGAAGAGCGTGATCGAACCATGATCTTTGCATCGGGCCGGCGCCTTCGCGATGCGGTCAACCTGACCGTGCAGGCGGGCCTTCGCGACAAGGGCGAGCTTGGTGGGGGCAGCCTGACCGTCCGGGCGCTCGACCGGGTCAACCTCACCAACGAGGAACTGCGCTATGCCCACCACTACAAGCCGGGCCGGATTGTCGAGCTGGCCAAACCCGTCAAGGCGCAGCGGCTTGCCTCGGGGCTCTATGCGGTCACCGGCGTGAACGGGAATGGCCGCGTGGGACTGGTCGATGCCCAGGGCAAGGCGCATCGCTTCGATCCTGACCGCATCCGGCCCGGGCAGGACAATCGCATCGCGCTTCACGAAGAGAGGGAGCGGACCATCCATGGCGGCGATCGCATCCGCTGGACGACGAATGACCATCAGCGAGGACTGCTCAATGCCGATCGCGCCACGGTGACAGCAATCGGCAGGTCCCATGTCGACATCGAGACTTCGACCGGCATGAAGATGACCCTGGCAAAAACCGATCCGATGCTCTCCCGGATCGATCTGGCCTATGCCTACAACGCGCACATGGCGCAGGGCATGACGACCGACAAAGCGATCGTCGTCATGGAAGCACGCGATACGAAACTGCTGACCCGGCAGAACTTCCTCGTCTCGGTGACGCGCGTGCGCGATGATCTCACTGTCTATGTCGACAAGGCCGACCAGGCCCAGCGAAAGCTGGAACTGCAATCGGGCGAAAAGACTTCCGCGCTGGAAACCGTGGGCGAGAAGGAGCCCAAGGCGCCCGAACTCGAATTGCAGCGCGAGCGGGTCAAACCGTTCGAGATCGGCATTTGACGGCTTGTTCCGCGCGGTGTCCTAACGGCTTGGCCAGCCCAGCATCTTGTGCGGCGCGGGGAAAGCATCGAGCAGCGTGGCGCCCCAGACATCGAGCAACTCGCGCCGGCGTTCCATGTAGGCGGCGCGATTGTAGGCTCCTTCCGATCCCGACACCCCTTCGGGAACATGGGCAAGAATCAGGTCGATCACATGCCGGTCGCCCGGCGAGCCGTTGCGTTCGGCCCATTCGTTCATGATCGTCGAGAACGACGCTCGCCAGCCATGCGGGACATGCCGCCCCTGGTAGCCGCAGCGGTTGTAGAAGTAGGAGAGCGTGTTCTCGCTCATCGGACGGTGGGCATTGCGGTTCGATGGAAACACCAACGGCCCGCGCCCGGTCAGCACCCATGCCGCGCGCAGGACATCGACCGCTTGCGATGACAGCGGCACCAGATGCTCAAAGCCCTCGTCGGACTTCAGTTCCTTGTCGAGCTTCATGCGGTGAGCGGGCACCCGCCAAAGTGCATCAGGGCAAAGCTCATTGCTCTGCCAGTCCACGCCCTCGATCTCGTCCCACGGTAGCGCACGGATCATGCCGGGGCGCTGCGCGGTCAGCGCCAGAAACCGTGAGGCGAGCTTGGTCAGCGGGGATGCCGGTTCGGCTTCGGTCTTGCGCACCATGTCCTGCAATGCATCGAACGACAGGAAGGCCGGCCGCTTCTTCGAGCGCGGCACCGGCTTCAGCGCCTTGGTCACGATCGCCGCCGGATCGCGCGTACCAGCCCCTTCGGCAATGGCATGGACAAACACCGCCGACATGCGCTGGCGCACCCGGTGTGCCGTCTCGATCGTCCCGCGCTTCTCGATCTTGCGCAGCACGGACAGCACCATGGGTTCGTCGATCTCGGAAATCGGCAGCATGCCGACCCACGGGAAGACTTCCTTCTCCAGGCTCGTGATCACATCGCGGGAATGGATCGGCGTCCAGCGGTCCTTCTGCAGGTCGTACCAGCCCCGCGCCAGTGCCTCGAAGGTATTCGCCGCCGCAACCGCGCGTTCGACCTTTGCCTTGGCCGCCTCGATCCCCGGATCGCGGCCATCGGACAGGAGCCGCCGCGCATCGGCCTTGCGGTCCCGCGCTTCCTTCAGCCCCATCTCGGGATAGCGACCCAGAACCAGCCTTCGTTCCTTGCCGGCAAAGCGATACTTCAGCCGCCAGCTGCGCAAGCCTGCCTTCGAGACGAACAGGTACAGCCCTTCGGAATCGGCGAGCTTGTAGTCCTTGGGCCTGGGCTTAGCCTGTCTTACGGCCATGTCGGTCAGCATCAGTGCCCCCAAAGTCGCGTTCCGCTGCCCCCGTTCGTGCCCCCGGATCGGGGTGGATGCAGGCGGAAGATCGGAAACAAATAGAGAACAATGATGGCCGCAGAATGGCGGAAAAGCAAGGAATTTAGCGCTTTAAGGGATGTCCTCGGATCGCGAGGTGGCGGAGACGGAGGGATTCGAACCCTCGGTACGGGTATCCCCGTACGGCGGTTTAGCAAACCGCTGGTTTCAGCCGCTCACCCACGTCTCCAGCCGAAGGCGCGGCTATAGCGAAGCCGTTCGCCGCGTTCAACTCATGTTGTGACGGCCATTCGCCTTTAGCGTGTCGATGATACGCTTCACGTCCTGGGCGCGCTCGTTCGCAACGACGAGGACGGCGTCGTCGGTGGCGATGATGGTGACGTTGGAGACGCCGATGGCCGCAACGAGGGGGCCTTCGCTGCGGATGAGGCAATCCGCAGTATCGAGTGCGATGACGTCGCCGCCCACGGCATTGCCGGCCGCGTCGCGGGGAAGCTGTTCGAGAAGCGCGTTGAAGGCCCCGATGTCCGACCAGCCCATCTCGACGGGAACGACGGCGACTCGCTCGGCCTTCTCCATCACGGCATAGTCGATGCTGTCGGACGGGGAGGCGAGGAAGCTCGCGCGGTCGGGGCGAAGGATCGGGCCTTCATGGGCAGCGTCCGCGACTGAGTGGCGCACGGCGGCGTCTATGTCGGGGGCATGGCGGCGCAGTTCGGCAAGGAAGCTGCCGGCACGAAGCAGGAAGATACCTGCGTTCCAGTAGAAACGGCCGGTTTCGAGATAGGCTTTCGCCGTCTCCAGCGGCGGCTTTTCGACGAAACGGGCGACGCGATGCACGCCCTCTGCAATTGATTCGGCCGTTTCGATGTAACCGTAGCCGGTTTCCGGGCGATCGGGCGTGATGCCGAAGGTGACCAGCCAGCCGTCTTGCGCGAGGGGCTTGGCGCGTGCGATCGCGGCGCGGAAGGCGTCGACATCGTTGATGATGTGATCGGACGGCATCACGAGCATCAGCTCGTCCTCTGGAAGCATGAGCGCGGCCAGCGCCACTGCTGGCGCCGTGTTCCGACCCGCAGGCTCCAGGACGATCGCGCGCGGCGCAACGCCGATCTCGGCGAGCTGCGCTTCGATCTCCGTAAGATGCGCTTCTCCAGCGACGATAAGCGGCGCTCGGAAGCCGTTTTCGGCCGGCGCGCGCCGCGCGGCCGACTGAATCAGCGTTTCGGAACCAAGGAGGCGGAGGAGCTGCTTTGGGGTCGCGTTGCGGGACAGCGGCCACAAGCGGGTTCCGGCGCCCCCGGAAAGGATAACGGGCGTGGTTTGCACTTTGTTCACCGCCTTGCTCTACCTGCACAGCCAATAGGCCCGGGTTAAGGCAGTCACAAGCGGTGCCGAACACGGTCTGGCGCATCCACGCCATAAATCCGTCGCTGGCGTGTTCCTAGCAAGCTATTGTAAACTGTCGGCAAAGCAGGGGGGTAGTCGAAGCCTATGAGCAGGGGTGGCCACGTTTGATTCGACTTTTCAACCACTATCTCCCGCGTCCGTTGCTCATCCTCGGCCTTGTCGAGATCGTGCTGATCTATCTTTCGGCACAGGCCGCCTGGCTTTTCCGGGCGCAACAGATCGGTATGGACCCGGGCAGCATCGCCGAGCAGGCGCCGCAGTTCGCGCTTTATTCGCTGACCGTGTACCTCGTTATGCTCGGCATCGGCGCATACCAGATGGACTGTTTCCGGTCGCTGCGCATGGCGATGAGCCGGCTTGCCGTGGCCATGCTGGTCAGCATCACGGCCATTTCGGTGATCCTGTTCTTCTTCCCGGATGTCGATCTTTGGCGGTCGGTCGTTCTCTATGCCATCGCGCTCACGTTCGTCGTGATCTTCGCATGGCGGGTCCTCATGTCGCGGATCGTGAAGTGGAAGAGCTTCCGATTCCGTGTGCTCATCATCGGTGCGGGACAGCGGGGTGCGCGGCTCGCCCGCGCGGCGCAGGCGCCCGATTCGAATTTCACAGCCGCCGGTGTGGTGCGGCTCACCGATACCAGCAACGCGATCGATGATGCGATGGCCATCGATTCGGTGCCATCGCTTGTCGATCTGTGCGAGCAGTTGCGGATCGATGAGGTCGTGCTGGCGCTCGATGAGCGCCGAGGCGCGGCACCAAGCGAAAAGCTTCTCGAAGTGAAGCTGGCGGGCTTTCCAGTCTCGGAGATCAGCAGCTTTCTCGAGCGACAGACAGGGCGCGTCGATCTGCGCTCGATCTCGCCCTCCTGGCTGATCTATTCGGACGGTTTTCTGGGCGCCGAGCCGCTTGCAATCATGTTCAAGCGGTTGTTCGACATCACGGCGAGCCTCATCCTGCTCTTGCTCGCATCGCCGATCCTCATTGTGGCCGCGCTCGCGGTGAAGCTGACCAGCCCGGGCGACATCTTCTACCGGCAGGAGCGGGTGGGGCAGTTCGGCAAGACCTTCAACGTCGTGAAATTCCGCTCAATGGTGGCGGATGCCGAAAAGGACGGGAAAGCGCAGTGGGCGAAGTCCGGCGATCCGCGTGTGACGCCGGTCGGCCGCATCCTCCGCGCCTCGCGAATCGACGAAATTCCGCAAATCTACAACGTGCTCACAGGCGACATGAGCTTCGTGGGCCCCCGCCCGGAACGGCCGGTGTTCGTGGAGGAGCTGGCGGCGGAAATCCCGTACTACCGGGAACGGCACATCGTGAAACCGGGCATCACAGGGTGGGCGCAGCTCAACTACCCCTATGGCGCGAGCGTGATGGATGCACGCCACAAGCTCGAATACGACCTTTACTACATCAAGAACTACAGCCTGTTTCTCGACCTGCTCATCCTGATCCAGACCGTCCGCGTCGTCGTCTGGCAAGACGGGGTGCGCTAGCGCCGTGCCCGCCTACAGCGATGTCAGCGCCTTCAGCCACAGCGTGGCGGCGATCGGCTATCTGCTGCTCGCGGGGCTGCTGATCTATCGGCGACTGCAGTCGCGCGCGGACATGTGGCTGGTCGGCGCGGCGCTGGCGACGGCGGCGTGGGCGATGCTCGTCGTGCTCGTTCCCATCGTCGATCCGGCCTATTCGGTGCTCGTCTCGATCGCGGAGACGCTGCGTTCGGCGTCGTGGGCCGTTTTCGCGGCGGTTCTCGTCATCAGCAACTGGCAGGATACCGAGCACAATCCTTCGCGAAGCGTGCTTATCGCGCTTGGCGTCGTCGTGGCGCTACAGCTGGCGGGGGACGTCTGGAGCCTCATGCGGGGCGCCGCTGTCCCGGGATGGCTGCAGTACTTCTATACGATGGGGCGGCTCGCCGTCGCCATCGGCGGGTTGGTGCTGACGCACAACGTTTATGTGAACTCCGCGCCCGCGAACCGCTGGAGCATCCGCCTGCTTTGCATCGCGCTCGCCGGTATCTTCGCCTACGACCTCAATCTCTACACGCTGTTTCTGCTCGATCCGAACATGGGACCGGACCTCGTCGAGGTGCGCGGGCTCGTGAATGCGTTTGTCGTGCCGCTCATCTATCTGTCCGCCGCGCGCAACAGGGGGCTGAAGCTGCAGGTTTCACGGCAGGCGGCGTTCCATACGCTGTCGCTCGGCGCGATCGGCTTTTATCTCGTGCTGATGTCGCTCGCGGGTTACGGCCTGCGACTGGTGGGGGGGGACTGGGGGCGGCTGCTCCAGATCAGCTTCATCTTCGCGGCGGCCGTGCTCGCGGCTGTCATCTTGTTCTCGGGCCGCGCGCGCGCGTGGCTGCGTGTTCAGATCAACAAGCATTTCTTCGCCTACAAGTACGATTACCGACAGGAATGGCTGCGCTTCGTGAACACGGTCTCGAGTTCAGGGCCGGGGCTTGGCGAACTGCACCTGCGCGTCGTGCAGGCCGCTTGCCAGCCGGTGGATTCGCCCGGCGGTGCGCTGTTCATCGCGGCGGAAGACGATAGCTTCGCCCACTTGGCCCGCTGGAACTACCGGACGCTGCGGCCGGGACGGATCGAAGGCGCGGCCCGCCTCAAGGCGCATTTTGAAGCGAGCGGCCGTGTCCTCGATATCGAGGAGCATCGGGGCGGGCGGGAGAATGCAGCGCTGAGGCTGCCGCAATGGCTGATTGAAGACCCCCAGGCATGGCTGATGGTGCCGCTCATTCATATCGACGAGGCGATCGGCTTCATCCTCATCGAGCGGCCACTCACCCAGCGCGAGCTCAACTGGGAGGACTTCGACATTCTCCGTACCGTGGGGCGGCAGGCGGCGAGCTATGTTGCCGAGGCGGCGGCGCTCGCGAAGATAGCGGAATCCCGTAAGTTCGACGAGTTCAACCGGCGCTTCGCCTTCATCATGCACGATCTCAAGAACCTTGTGAGCCAGTTGAGCCTCGTCGCGCGCAACGCCGAACGCCATGCCGAGAATCCCGAGTTCCGGGCGGATATGATCGCAACGCTACAAAGCTCGGTTGCCAAGATGAACGATTTGCTGGCGCGCCTCTCCCAGCAAAGCGTGCAGGCGGTTCCTTCCGGGGACACATTTGATGTTTGCTGTGCTGTGGAAGCGGTCGCGAATACGGCGCGCCGCTCATGGCCTGGCTTGACCGTCGATCGCTGCGGGCAGGATGTCATGGTGAAGGGCACCGCGGAGCGTTTCGAACAGGTGCTGACCCATCTTGTCCAGAATGCCGTCGATGCAAGCGAAACGGGAAGCCCGGTCGTGATCGCGGTGGAGCCCGGCGACGTCGTGCGCGTGCGCGTGCGCGACTGTGGTCGAGGCATGAGCGCCGACTTCATTCGTGACGAACTCTTCGCCCCCTTCAAGTCGACCAAATCCGGGGGCTTTGGTATAGGCGCGTTCGAGGCACGGGAAATGACACGGGACATGGGTGGCAAACTCCTGGTTGAAAGCGAGCCGGGCGTGGGAAGCTGCTTTACGATCGAGTTGCCGGCGGCTGCGGCGCCGCTGGCGAACAGGCGAGAAGGCTGAATGGCGAACAAAACGGCACCGAAACTACTGGTCGTTGAAGACGACGAAGGGCTGCAGCGGCAGCTCAAGTGGTCTTACGAGGACTATGAAGTGCTCTGTGCGGGCGATCGCCGCGCTGCCATCGAGCTGCTGCGCGCCCACGAACCGGCGGTGGTGACGCTCGATCTCGGCCTCCCGCCTGATCCGGACGGCACCAGTGAGGGTTTTGCGACGCTCGTGGAAATCCTGGCCCTCAAGCCCGATACCAAGGTGATCGTCGCGTCCGGCCACGGCGCCCGGGAGAGCGCACTGCGGGCGATCGCGCTCGGTGCGTATGATTTCTACCAGAAGCCGGTCGATATCGATCAGCTCGGCCTCATCGTGCAGCGGGCATTCCACCTCCACGAGATCGAGGCGGAAAACCGTCAGCTGGCCGAGCGCGACGGACACGAGGCGCTCGGCGGCCTCATCACCAGTTCGGACAGTATGCTCCGCGTCTGCCGCATGATCGAGCGTGTGGCCAACACCGATGTTTCCGTGATGTTGCTGGGCGCGAGCGGCACCGGCAAGGAAGTGCTGGCGCGTGGGCTGCATGACAGCTCCGGACGCAAGGGTGCGCCGTTTGTCGCGATCAACTGCGCGGCGATCCCCGAAAACCTCCTCGAAGCCGAGTTGTTCGGTTACGAGAAGGGCGCGTTCACGGGCGCTGTGAAAACCACCGAGGGCAAGATCGAACTCGCCGAAGGCGGCACGCTGTTTCTCGACGAGGTGGGCGACATTCCGCTGCCGCTGCAGGTGAAGCTGCTCCGCTTTCTGCAGGAACGCGTGATCGAGCGCATCGGTGGCCGCAAGACGATCCCCGTCGACGTCCGCATCGTCTGCGCAACGCACCAGATCCTTGAGGCGATGATCGCGGATGGCGCCTTCCGCGAAGACCTCTGGTACCGGCTCGCGGAGGTCGTCATCAAGATCCCCCCCCTTGCCGAACGGCAGGGCGACGCCGTGCTGCTTTCCCACCATTTCCTGCGCAAATATGCCCGCGACATGAAGCGCCCGGTGAAGGGTTTTAATGCTGATGCGCTGGCGGCGATCGAGGCCTGGAAGTGGCCCGGGAACGTGCGCGAGCTTGAAAACCGCATGAAGCGGGCCGTCATCATGGCGGACGGCAGCCGGCTTTCGGCGGCCGATCTTGATCTTGCCGAAGTCGAGGACGACGATTTCCTGAACCTCCGGTCCGCGCGCGAGCGGGCGGACCGAAACGCCATTCGCATGGCACTAGCGCGTACCGAGTCCAACGTGTCGAACGCAGCCAAGCTGCTCGGTGTGAGCCGGCCGACACTGTATGATCTTCTAAAGCAATATAATATTGAGACCTGACGTTCATAATGCCGTGGATCACACAAAAAGGTCGCACGCGGCCACGGCAAGTCGAACCGTCCTACTGAGGATAAAAAGATGTTGAACAAGACCTTCTTCAAGCTTGCAGCGGCGACCCTTGCGCTTGCGGCTCCCATCGGCATTGCCGCCTTTCCCGCGCAGGCCGACGCCCGCAGCGAATCGAACGACGCCTACGTCCAGGGCTTCCGCCTCTTTCAGGCAGGCGACTACCGCAGTGCACGCATCCAGCTGATGAAGGCGCTGAAGGCGAACCCCAACAACGGGCTCGCACGGCTGCTTCAGGCGCGCGTCGCGCTGGAGTTCGGCTCGGGCATTCAGGCGCAGACAGAGTTGGAGCGCGCCATGCAGGCGGGTATTCCTTCGGCCAAGGTCCGCCACCTGCGGGCACACGCGCTGATGATGCAGCGCAAGTACGGCGAGGCGATGGATCTCCTCGACGCACGGACGATCGAGCCGCAGTTCGCCGCCTATGCAGCGCGGCTGCGCGGACAGATACTGACACAACAGCGCAATGTTCCCGAAGCGCGCGCGGAGTTCGAGCGTGCTCGCCGCATCGCGCCCAACGACCCGGAAACACTTGTTGATGTCGCGCGCTTCTATGCGTCCGACGGCAAGCTGAAGGAAGCCTCCGCGCTTGCCGATCAGGTGCTTGCGGCAAAGCCGACGAACGTGAAGGGCCTGATGTTGAAGGGCGACCTTGTGCGGCGTTCACAGGGGCTCGAACCGTCGCTCACCTATTTCAATCGCGCGCTCGAGGTCGATCCCAACAACATCGAGGCGCTGCTGGAGCGCGCCGCGACGCTCGGTGACCTCAAGCGCGAAGACCAGGCGCGCGCTGATCTCAAGCGTATTAACGGACTGGTGCCCGATCACCCCCTCGCGCTTTATCTGGAGGCCGTGCTCGAAACCCGTGCCGGGCAGTACGAGAAGGCGCGCCAGCTGATGACGCGCACGAAGGGCCTGCTTTCGAATTATGTGCCCGCGCTGATGCTGCAGGGTATGCTCGCCTATCAGGCGAACAACATAGCACAGGCCACCGACTTCTTTGGCAAGGTCGTCGGCGCCTCGCCGAATGCCGTGCTTGCCCGCAAGCTCTATGCAGCCTCGCAGCTCAAGGGCAACGATACGCGCGGCGCCATCGAGACGCTGAAGCCGATCATCGATTCCGGGAGCGCCGATGGCCGTACCTACGCGCTCTACGGCGCGGCCTTCGCCCGCGAGGGCAAGATGGCCGAAGCGCAGCAGTACCTGCAAAAGGCCGTCACAGAGGCGCCGAAGGCTGGTGAACTGAAAACCCAGCTCGCGATGACGCAGCTCCTGCAAGGCAACGCCGAGTCCGCCGAAGAAGGGCTGATGGACGTCCTGAAGGACGACAGCAAGTCGTTGCAGGCGCTGATGGTGCTGACGCTGATCCAGATTCGCGACCGCGAGTTTGACAAGGCGCTCGTGACCAGCAACCGGATCATCACGCTCTATCCGAACCTGCCGGTGGGCTACAACATCCGCGGCGGCGCGGAGCTTGGCCTTGGACAGACGAAGAAGGCCGAAGCGAGCTTCCGCACGGCGCTGGAGAAGAAGTCCGATTACACCGAAGCGCGGCGCAACCTCGCGCAGGTGCTGATCGCGACGAACCGCATCCCCGAGGGCGAGCGTGAACTGAAGCAGCTGCTTGAATACAACAAGCGCGATGGCCGCGCGCTGACGCTGCTTGCCGTAACGGCGGCGCGGCGCGGTGATGCGACCGCGCGCGTCGAATGGCTGCGTCAGGCTGCTGCGGTGGATGCGAAGCAACTCGGCCCGCGTGTGCAGCTTGCCGACGCCTATCTCGACACGAACCAGAACAAGCGCGCGCTCGACGAGGTCGCCTCGATCCTGCGCGACTTCCCCGAACAGCCGCAGGCCCTGTTGGCGGCGGCCCGCGTCTATGAAGCGGCGGGACAGAAGAACCAGGTCGAATCAGCCCTGAACCGGCTCGTGAACGCACAGCCGGACAGTCCGCAGCCGCGCGTGATGCTGGCCCGCGCGCAGGAGACCAACAAGAAGATCGCGGCCGCGCGCGCGACCTACCAGCGTATCCTCACGATGCCCCGAGTCGATCCGACTCCGGTTTATTCCGAGCTCGTGTTCTTCGAGGCGCGGCAGGGCGACTGGAACGCGGCGAAGCAGTGGGCGGAGCGGCTTCGCAAGCATGCGCCCAAGGAGAATTTCGCCGACCTCGCGCTCGGCCGCGCCTATCTCGCCCAGAACAAGGCCGCTGCGGCGCTCCCGTATCTGGAGGCGGCGCGCAAGACGAGGTTCAACATCGCGGCGGCGCGCGCGCTGTCGCAGGCCTATGTGCAGACCGGCAAGCCCGCTCAGGCCGTGACCATGATGCAGGCCTATCAGAAGGCGAACCCGCGCGATCCGATCGCACTCGCCGCGATCGCCGAGCTGCAGATGAACCAGCGGCAATACAAGGCGGCGATCGCGAACTACGAGGCGCTGCGGAAACTGCCGAACGCCGAGAAGAGCGTGACCGTGCTCAACAACCTTGCCTGGGCCTATTCGCTGACGGGGGACAAGCGGGCGCTCGCGACGGGGAAGCAGGCCTATGCGGTGGGGCCGAACGTGCCGGCGGTGCAGGACACGTACGGCTGGCTGCTGATCCGCAACAAGGGGGACCGGAAGCTCGCGCTCAGCCTGCTGCAGAAGGCGGCGGCGGGATCGCCGAACGACCCGGACGTGCGGTTCCACCTCGCGGTCGCCTATGCGATGAACGGGCAGCGGGGCAAGGCGGTGGAGGCGCTGGAAACCGCGCTGAAGGCGCCGAAGTTCGACAGCCGTCCGGCGGCGCAGAAGCTGCTGACGAGCCTTCAGGGCAGCTAGGCAGAAACCGGCGGGCAAGGCTTGCCTTTGCCCGCCAAGGCCCTTAAGTGCGGGCCACGGTCGGAGCGTAGCGCAGCCTGGTAGCGCATCACACTGGGGGTGTGGGGGTCGCAGGTTCGAATCCTGTCGCTCCGACCAGCTTTTCCGGAAAGTAGACGAAATTACCCGTCGCGTACCGGTTTCGCGATAGGATTTGACAAATAGGAACCAGATGGGTTCGTTCTGCCCCTCACGGCAGGAGAGGCCCATCATGGCGTCCATCGACGATCTCATCGAAATGCTGCTGCGCCGCGAAGGCGGCTACATCGACCACCCGGACGACCGCGGCGGCCCCACCAACTTCGGCATCACGGAGGGCACGGCGCGCGCGGCGGGATACGGCGGCGCCATGCGCGACCTGCCGCGCGCGGCGGCGGCGGACATCTACCGGAAACGCTATTGGCACGACACCGGCTTCGACCGCGTGAACGCGCTCGCCCCGCGCATCGCGGCGGAGCTTTTCGACACCGGCGTCAACATGGGGCCCGCCGTGGCGGTGGGCTTCCTCCAGCGCGCGCTCAACGCACTCAACCGCCGCGAACGCGACTGGCCGGACATCCCGCCAAGCCGCCGCATCGACACCGCGACGCTCGCCGCGCTGAAAGCGATCATCCAGACGCGCGGCAAGGCGGGCGAAACCGTGCTGCTGCGCGCGCTCGAAGCGCTGCAGGGCGCCCGCTACATCGAACTCGCCGAGGCGCGCCCCGCGAACGAAAGCTTCACCTTCGGCTGGCTCGCCGGCCGCATCGGCGATTTCCACGCCTGAACCCGCACGAAAGGAAGACCACCATGTCGCTCGTGGAAGGCATCATCGCGCCCGTCGCCAAGCTCCTCGACCGCATCATCCCCGACAAGGAGGCGCGCGAACGCGCCAAGCTGGAGCTGATCCAGCTGGAAGGCAGCCACGAACTGAAGCTGATCGAAACGCGCATGGCCGCGATCGTCGCGGAGGCGAACGCGGCTGACCCGTGGACGAGCCGCGCGCGCCCAAGCTTCCTCTACGTGATGTACGTGCTGCTGCTCTGGTCCATCCCCATGGGCCTCATCGCCGCCGCCGACCCGGCAATGGCGAAGGCGATCGGCGCGGGGATGGGCGCCTACCTGGAGGCGATCCCCGAACCGCTCTACATGCTCTTTGGCACGGGCTACCTTGGGTATACGGCGGCGCGGAGCTGGGGGAAGGCGAAGGGGACGGATCGGTAAACTGATAGCGAGTTGGGCAGACAGTTATCAGAGTTGCTATCCTACAGAATCGCGCCAAACTGGGGTGCGGGCTTGTTTTTTCGTGTCTCAATCTAGGGGCTTGGGGTGTATTTTATATGGCATTGTGACAACGTATCATTCGGTATCTATTTAAATGAATCAATGAGTTATGGGGACAACGGCCGTCGCCGTATACACGCGATAGAAACTATTTGTTGAAACATCTGAGCGATACAACCATTTAGATAACGTGAGAGAAGTGTGGTGTTCCGCTGCACATTTCACGCAAGGAGTTGTCATGCGACATAACCACAGACGGAATACCTCCGCTGCGAAGTCGCCTAGGGTCAAACCACAGCCACCCTATCACGAGGAAATTAGCGTCGAATATCTAGATGCCATGCAGCGAGCGGTAGACGAAACGAAACCCAAAGGTTTCATTCTAACACCTATCAGCGCTCCGGGTTGGTAATTGGCTGGCTGGACGTTTTTCCCGCTTTCTAATGCTCCGGCACCTTACGATATCGTCTGGTGTCGCTTCCCATACAATGAAGACCCCGATAAGCCGGGGCCGATTTGTCACCCTGGCCTAGTCCGTCAGTCTTTAGCAGATAATGACGGTCGGCCTTGGGTGGAGGTTGTTTACGGGACGTCCGTTGACCCAAATCGCACAGGGCTCGAATATTTTGCTGTATGCAAATATAGTGAAATGGAGGCGTGTGGCCTTTATTATGCTACCAGATTTTGCATGGAGCGTAGCATAACAGTTCCATATTCCACTGAATATTTTGAAGCGCCTCCGGGTTACAATACTCCAATCACTGGCAGATTGACGGAATATGGCATAAAACTTCTTCAAATTCAAATGTCATACTATCAAAATAGTAGAGCTAAGAAGTGATCTAATTTCATAGGAATGCGTTAGACTGGCAGGAATTGTATAATTTCTTCTACAAGCATGGGGGCCGATGTGGCGTTGAATTGTGCCTCCCGTTTCTGCCCTGCCGGTGGGTGAGAAAGCGGAGGCGATGGAGGGGCTTACCTCCCACCCCAACCACGCCAATATGCCCCGAAACATCGGGAGAGCTTCATGCGTGCCATCTTCACCGCCGCGCTGCTGATTGCGGCGCTTCCGGCTTCGGCCGAGACGCTCATTGTGGGGAACAAGGGCGAGGATACGGTGAGTTTCATCGATCTTGCCTCTGGCAAGGAACTCGCGCGCGTGGCGAGCGGGGCCAATCCGCATGAGGTGGCGCTGTCGCCGGACGGGGCGCGGGCGGCGGTGGTGAATTATGGCGGCGCGGCGATCGACGTTTACGGGGTGGCGGACGGCAAGCGGCTCGCGACGTGGGACATCGGGCCGAATTCGCGGCCGCATGGGCTGATCTGGCTCGCGGACGGGCGGCTGGTGGCGACGGCCGAGGCTTCGAAGACGCTGGTGGTGATCGACGGCACGGACGGCCGGGTGCTGCAATCGATCCCGACGGAGGCGGAGGGGTCGCACATGGTGGCGGTGCATCCTTCGCGGCCGCGCGCCTATACGGCGAACCTGAAAAGCGGCAGCGCGAGCGTGATCGATCTGGAGAGCGGGCGCACGGTTGCGCATCTGCCCGCCGGGCGCGAGGCGGAGGGCATCGCGATCACGCCGGACGGCAAGCAGGTGTGGATCTCCAGCCGGGGATCGAACGAGGTGCATGTTTACGACACGGCGACGAACAAGCTCGTTCGGCGCATCGAGACGGGGCCGTTTCCGCTGCGCATCGCGATCAGCCCGGACGGGAAGCATGCCGTGACCTCTGAACTGCAGGCGGGCGCGCTCGGCGTTTACAGCGTGGAGACGGGCACGCGCGAACGTACGATCCCGGTGAGCGGCAAGGCCGAGGCGATGCAGGTGACGATCCTGTTCCGGCCGGACGGCAAGCGGCTGTTCGTCGCGGAGACGGGGACGAACACGGTCGCGGAGGTCGAATGGCCGAGCGGCAAGGTGCTGCGGCGGCTGCCGGTGGGCGAGGACGGGGACGGGCTGGGGTGGTCTCCGGTCGGGTAACTTCCCTCACCAACTTCGCTGCCCTCACCAACTTCGCCCAGGCCTTTGGCCAAGGCTTCGTATCCTCTCCCGCGGGCGGGAGAGGAGGGGCGTTCTGCCCTCCGCTTCAGGGATTCAGGGGTTTTGCCAGGCGGCGATGGCGCGGCCGAGGGCAGCGTGGGCGGTGTTGAGCTGGGGGACGGGGGCTTTCGAGCCGGTCATGTAGACGGCGGCGACGAGCGGGGCGGCTGCGGGCGGCCAGAGGACGGCGATGATGTTGGCGGCACCGTTCATGCCCGTGCCGGTCTTGTCTGCGACGCGCCAGTCTGCCGGGAGGCCGGCGCGGAGGCGGTCTTTCCCGGTGGGCGAGGCGACCATCCAGCCGGTGAGGCGCGCGCGGGCGGCCGGCGTGAGCATGGCGTCCGTCAGCAGCAGTTTTTCGAGCGTTCCGGCCATCGCGCGCGGCGTGGTGGTGTCGCGCGGGTCGCCGGGGATGTTGGTGTTGAGCGTCGGCTCGGTGCGATCGAGACGGGTTTCGCTGTCGCCGAGGCCGCGCAGCCAGCGCGTGAGCCCGGCGGGGCCGCCGACGAGGGGGAGCAGCAGGTTCGCGGCGGTGTTGTCGCTCAGCTCCACGGTCGCCGCGCAAAGCGCCTCGACGCTCATCGCCCCCTCCGCGACGTGGCGCGCGGTGACGGGGGCATAAGCGAGCAGATCGGCGGCGGTGTAGGGGACGGCGCGATCGAGGCGCAGCGCGCCGGCCTCCGCGCGGGCAAGCACCGCGGCGGCGAGCGGCGCCTTGAAGGTGGAGGCCATGGCGAAGCGTTCATCGGCGCGATGCGCGAGCGTGCGTCCGCTGCCGGTATCGCGCACGAAAAGGCCGATGCCGCCGCCGCTTTGCGCCTCGATTTCGGCGATGCGCGGCGCGAAGCCTTCAGCATCGCGGCGGGGCAGACAGGCCGCAAGCGCGGTCGCGGCCAGCCCGGAAACGGCGAGGCGGCGCGTGATCGCGGCGGACATCAGGGCCGGACGACGGGCAGGTTTCGGTGGATCTCCGCCTGTTTTGCGTAGTGCTTCGGTCCCCTGCGGTTTCCGGAGATTTCCTCTGGCGTGAGGTCGCGCACGTATTTCGCGGGGCGGCCCGCCCACATCTGACCCGAAGGGATGCGCTTGCCCGGCGTCAGCATCGCGCCCGCCGCGAGCATGGCGTCGCCTTCGATGACGCAGCCGTCCATGACGATCGCCGACAGGCCGACAAAGCCGCGATCCTCGATCAGGCAACCGTGAATCATGGCGAGGTGGCCGACCAGCGCGTCCTC
>ERZ1645185.85-NODE-85-length-41132-cov-8.440563_pt1 | contig 41132 bp, 44 predicted proteins | sample MGYA00575351_ERZ1645185 | MGnify/ENA primary metagenome ERZ1645185 (study PRJEB40838, sample SAMN11284767) | freshwater sediment metagenome | isolation source: river sediment | host: Sediment | place: India: Jana village, Kanpur | collected 2015-12-17 ... | reverse complement strand
CGCCAGTCGTTGTGCAGATGCTTCAACGGGCCGGACACATAGTCCACATCGATATGGTGCGGCCGGTTCAGCCGGACCCGGCTGGTGAAGGTTTCCCGCAGGCTCTTGAAGCCGACGGACATGTCCCACACCGTCAGCTCGTCCCCCAGCTGGCGGGGGCGAACGGCCACAACCCAGGGCAGGAATTCGGGGTAGCGCTTCACATCCGCCACCAGTTCGAACATTTCCTGCGGCGACCAGGGCAGGACGCGCGTTTCGCTATGCCGTGGCAACTGCCCCATCCTTCGCGGCATGCTTCGCCCGGCGCGCGGCCTGAAGCTTCGCGAAATCGTCCCCGGCATGATAGCTGGATCGCGTGAGCGGGCTTGCGGCGACCAGAAGGAAGCCCTTCGCGCGGCCGATCGCGGCATAGCTGGCGAACGCTTTCGGTTCCACGAACTCGATCACCTTCGCATGGCGCGGCGTCGGCTGAAGATACTGGCCGATGGTCAGGAAATCGATGTCGGCCGTGCGCATGTCGTCCATCACCTGGTGAAGTTCCATCCGCTCTTCCCCCAGGCCCACCATCAGGCCTGATTTGGTGAAGATCGTCGGGTCCAGCTTCTTCACCTGCTCCAGCAGGCGCAGCGAGTGATAATAGCGCGCCCCCGGCCGGATCGTCGGGTAAAGCCTTGGAACCGTTTCCAGATTATGGTTGTAAACATCGGGCCGGGCATCGACGATGCGGGCCACCGCTTCGGACGCCTTGTTGCGGAAATCGGGCGTCAGGATCTCGATGGTGGTGCCGGGCGAGCGCTTGCGCAGCTCCTCGATCACCCGCACGAACTGCGTCGCCCCGCCATCGGCAAGGTCATCCCGGTCGACCGAGGTGATGACGATATGCTTCAGCCCCATCTCGCCGCAGGCTTCCGCCACATGCACCGGTTCCAGCGGGTCCACCTTGTTCGGCATCCCCGTCTTCACGTTGCAGAAGGCGCAGGCGCGGGTGCAGGTGTCGCCCAGGATCATCACGGTCGCATGCTTCTGCTGCCAGCACTCGCCCAGGTTCGGGCAGGCGGCTTCCTCGCAAACCGTGTTCAGGTTCAGTCGCCGCATCAGTTGACGCGTTTCGGCAATGGCGGCGGACGTCGGCGCGCGCACGCGCAGCCAATCGGGCTTGCGCACGCGAACGGGGGCAGTGTCAGTCATGCGGCCGACATAGGCGTTCGGCGTCCGGGGGGCAATTGCGACGCTGCCGCCGCACCGGTCTGGCAGCCATGCGGCCCCGCGCCTCAGATCCCGTGGAAGGTCGCAAACGCCTCCAGCGGCGCCCGGCGCGACTGGAACTGGTTCGCCTTGTCGGCCTCGTCGGCATAGCCGATGGACATGCCGCAGAACAGCATCCGGTCTTCCGGCAGGCTCAGGAAATTGCCGATCGTCTGCGGATAGATGGCGAAACATTCCTGCGCGCAGCTGTCCAGCCCCTCCTCGCGCAGCAGCAGCATCAGCGTCTGCAGATACATGCCCATATCGGACCACTGCGGCGGCCCCATGGTGCGCGCGACAGAGCAGAACAGCGCGACCGGCGCGCCGAAGAACTGGAAGTTCCGGGCGAACCACATCAGCCGCGCCATCCGGTCCTCGCGCGGGATGCCCAGCGCACCATAGAGATCTTCGCCCACCTGGAAGCGATAGTCCTTGTAGGGGCTGTTCAGAACCTCGGGATAGATATGATATTCGGTCGGCTCGCCCTTGGGCGATTCCGGCACCCGCTTCGCCATGATGGCCTTCAGCTCGTCCAGCTTGGGGCCCGCCACAACATCGATGTGCCAGGGCTGGAGGTTGCCGCCCGAAGGTGCCCTCGCCGCCTTTTCCACCACCCGGCGGATCACCGCGGGATCGACCGGGGTGGAAAGGAAACCGCGCACGGAACGGCGGCTGGCGACGGCGTCAGAGACGGACTTTGCGGCGGTCATCCTGAAATTCCCCATGGTTGTTCGCGCCGCCCGGATTGCCTAAGGGTGGGCCATGCTGTCCAGCCTCCCCAATCTGCTGACTCTCAGCCGGATTCTCGCGGTTCCGCTGTTCGTGATCCTGATGTGGAACGCCGGATGGGCGGGCTATACGGCCGCCTTCATCCTCTACTGCGTGGCCGGCATCACCGACTATATCGATGGCTATCTGGCCCGCGCGCAGGGCACGGTTTCAAAGCTGGGCGTGTTCCTCGATCCCGTGGCGGACAAGATCATGGTCGTCGCCGTGATCGTGATGCTGATCCACAACGACCATATCGCCGGCTGGCACGTGATCCCGGCGCTGATCATCATCCTGCGCGAGATCACGGTTTCGGGCCTGCGCGAATTCCTGGCCACGGCGCGCGTCAGCCTGCCGGTCAGCCAGCTCGCCAAATGGAAGACGACGTTCCAGATGGTGTCGCTGGGCGCGCTGATCCTGGCGCCCGCCAGCGCGCACTGGTGGCCCGCCCTCCCCTCCCAGCCCGTCGGGCTTGTCACGCTGTGGCTCGCAGGCGCGCTCACCATGATCACCGGCTGGGATTATCTGCGCGTCGGGCTGAAGCACATGACAGACGAGGCATGACCGTCCGCCTCCTGTATTTTGCCTGGGTGCGGGAACGGATCGGGCTGCAATCGGAGGCGTTGGCGCTGCCGGCGCCGATGCCCATCGCCGAACTGCTGGAACAGCTGAAAGGCCGCAGCGCCGGCCATGATCTCGCCCTGGCCGACCCGTCGCGCCTCAGGTTCGCGCTCAACCAGCTGCATGTCGGCCGGGACGCAATCGTGAACCCCGGCGACGAATTGGCGATCTTCCCCCCGGTGACCGGCGGATGAGCCTGTTCGAAGCCCGCGTTCAGGCGCAGGCCTTCGATCTCGCCGCCGAACAGGCCCGCCTGTCGGCGCTGGGGCCGGAGGTGGGCGCCATCGTCAGCTTCACCGGCCAGGTGCGCGGCGAACCGCTGGAACTGGAACATTACCCCGGCATGGCCGAGCGCGAGTTGCAGGCGCTGCTGGACGACGCGCGCGGGCGCTGGCCGCTGCTGGGCGCAATCATCGTTCACCGCCACGGCCGGCTGGAGGTGGGCGCGCCGATCGTGCTGGTGCTGGCCGCCAGCAGCCACCGCCGCGCCGCGTTCGAAGCGGCCGACTTTCTGATGGACTGGCTGAAAACGCGCGCACCCTTCTGGAAGAAGGAAGCAGGCGGCTGGGTCAGCGCGCGCGACAGCGACGAGGACGCCGCCGCGCGCTGGCGCTGACCCGTCAGGCGGTCAGGATCACCTTGCCCTTGGCCTTGCGGTCCATCAGCAGCCGGATCGCCTCTGCCCCGCGATCCAGCGGCAGATGGGCAGAGACATGGGGCTTCAGCTTCCCCTGCGCAAACCATTGCAGCAGCTCGGCCATGTTCGCCTCATGCAGCTTCGGCTCATGCGCGGTGAAGGCGCCCCAGAACACGCCCACGATGGACGCGCCCTTGATCAGCGGCAGGTTCAGCGGCAGCTTCGGGATCTCCCCGGCGGCGAAACCCACCACCAGATAGCGGCCGTTCCACGCGATGGAACGGAACGCCGGTTCGGCATATTTGTCGCCCACGGGATCATAGATCACGTCCACGCCACGGCCGCCGGTCAGTTCCTTCACCCGATCCTTCAGGTCCTCGGTCGAATAGTTGATCGTCTCGTCCGCGCCATATTCGCGGGTCAGCGCCAGCTTCTCGTCCGACGAGGCGGCGGCGATCACCTTCGCGCCCATCACCTTGCCCAGCTCGACTGCGGCAAGGCCCACGCCCCCGGCCGCCCCCAGCACCAGCAGCGTTTCCCCCGGCTGCAGCCGCGCGCGCTGTTTCAGGGCGTGGTGCGATGTGCCATATGTCATGGTGAAGCCGGCGGCAACGTCGAAGGGCATGTCGCCCATGATGGGGATCACCTGCCGTTCGTTCGCGGTGAACTTCTCGCGGAAGGCGCCGTTGCCGATCATCGCGATCACCTTGTCGCCCACCTTGAAGCGGGTGACGCCCTCGCCCACGGCATCCACCACGCCGGCCGCCTCGCCGCCCGGGCTGAACGGCAGCGGCGGCTTGAACTGATAGAGGTTCTGGATGATCAGCACGTCCGGGAAGTTCACCCCGGCCGCCTTCATCGCAATCCGCACTTCGCCCTTGCCGGGCACTGGCTCGGGGATATCCTGCACCACCAGTTTCTCCGGCGGTCCATGCTCCACACAAAGCAGCGCTTTCATCAGCTTCTCCCTCGCTCCAATGGCGGGCAGATAGGCATGAGACCGGTGGAGAGGCAATGGTGAGCGGACGCCCAAAAATCGCAGTATTCGGGGCCGGAATGATCGGCATCTACGTGGGCGGCCTGCTCGCGCGGGATGCCGACGTGACGCTGATCGGGCGGCCGTCCATGCTGGATGCGCTGGCAGGCGGCCTCCGGCTGACAGACGTGGACCAGCTGGACGTGACCGTCTCCAGCTTCACTGCCGCCACGGATCCGGCGGCACTTGCAGGCGCAGACCTTGTCCTCGTCACCGTGAAGAGCATGCAGACGGCCGACGCCGCAGCGGCGATTGCCGCCCATGCGCCGCCGGGGGCGCTGATCATCAGCTTTCAGAACGGGGTTTCGAACGCCGATCTGCTGCGGGAGCGGTTGCCGGGTCGCCCCGTGCTGGCCGGGATGGTGCCCTTCAACGTCGCCCAGCGCGGCCCCGCCCATTTCCATCGCGGCACGGGTGGCGGGCTGGTGGTGGAGGACAGCCCTGCGCTCGCGCCGTTCGAAGCCCTGCTGAACCGCTCCTTCGAACTGAAGAAGAGTTCGAACATTATTGGAATTCAATGGGGCAAGTTGCTTGTAAACCTGAATAATGCCATCAATGCCTTATCCGGCGTCAGCCTGGCGGAGGAGTTTCGCCAGCGCGATTACCGTCGATCCTGGGCGCTGGCGATGACGGAAGGGTTGAAGCTGCTGAAGGCGGCCCGGATTGAGCCGGTCGATGCGGTTGCCATGCCGCTGAAGCTGATGCCGCAGATCATGAGCCTGCCCGACGCCATCTATGGCTATGTGATGGCGGCGGGCGGCGGCGCGAAGGTGCGCGTCGATCCCCATGCGCGATCCTCCATGGCGGACGATCTGGTTCGCGGCCGCCCGACGGAGGTGGATTATCTGCAGGGAGAACTGGTCCGGCTGGCCGCCCGTCTGGGCCGGACGGCGCCGGTGAATGCGCGCCTGGTGCAGCTTGTGAAGGCGGCCGAAGGCGGCGCGCCGCCCATCCCGGCGAAGGCGCTCTATGCCGATCTCAGGGCGGCTTCGCGCGGCTGACCGGCCCGCGCCTCCTTCAGCGCCTGCGCGAACAACCGGTATTCCTCGGCGCGCGGGCTGCTGGGCCGCCAGGCCAGCGCGATGGTGCGCCTTGCATCCGCGCTTGCAAGCGGCCGTGTCTGGATGCTGGTGTTGGCAAGGATGCCGGCATCGATCGCCATCTGCGGCAACAGCGTCATGCCGATGCGGTTTTCCACCATCTGCACCAGCGTGTGCAGCGAGGTGCCAAGCACCGTCTGGTCCGGGCGGAAGGTGGCGCGGCTGCATGCGGCAAGGGCATGATCCTTCAGGCAGTGCCCGTCCTCCAGCAGCAGCAGCCGGGCTTCATCGATCCCGTCGGGCGCGACCATCGGCGGCGGATTCGGAAGGTCATCCGGGTGGAAGGCAAAGCGGATCGGATCGTCGAACAGCGGCTCGGCCTCGATCTCTCCGCAATTGTAGGGCAGCGCCAGCAGCAGGCAATCCAGCTGCCCGCGTGAGAGCGCCTCGCACGCCGGGCCGGATTGCTCCTCGCGCAGGAACAGCTTCAGTTCCGGCCACTGCGCGCGCAGCTTCGGCAGCAGCGAGGGCAGCAGGAACGGCGCGATGGTGGGGATCACCCCCAGCCGCAACTCGCTCGCCAACGGCTTCCCGGCCGCGCGCGCCAGTTCCGCGATCGAATCGGCCTCTGCCAGCAGCCGCCAGGCCCGCTGCACCACCGCATCGCCCAGCGGCGTGAACCGCACCACCCGCCGGTTGCGCTCCACCAGCGTGACGCCCAGCAGGGTTTCCAGTTCCCTCAGGCCCGCCGAAAGCGTGGACTGCGTGACATAGCAGGCCTCTGCCGCCTTGCCGAAGTGGCGGGTGCGGTGAAGCGCGACCAGATATTGCAGCTGCTTGATGGTGGGCAGGTAGATCATGCCCCCTGATTAAGTGCCGCTATCGATTTATTCAACGGCTTGGGCGAAGGCATTCGATAACAGGGCGCTGGCGGACCGGCGCGCAAGCTGGCAGGTTCAGGCCATGAAACATCCCATAGTTCCGGCCCTTGCGGCCTGTCTGACGGCCGCTGCCGCCATTGCGCAGCCCGCCGCCCCCGCAGCCGCGCCTTCCCCCGGCGAGGTGATCGCTGCCGCCCCCGCGGCGGACTGGCAGGCGATCCCGGCTGCGGACATCCTGCTGCTGGAATTCGCGGGCAACCGCCGGGTCGTCCTGCAACTGGCCCCGGCCTTTGCCCCCACCCATGTGGCGAACATCCGCGCGCTGGTGAAGGACGGCTGGTTCCCCCGCCATGCGCAGATCGTGCGGGTGCAGGAAAATTACGTCGTCCAATGGGGCGATCCCACGGAAAAGGCGCCGATTCCCGCCGCCATCGTCGCACGGCCGGCGGATGGCTATGAGCAGCCCGGAAAGCCGGCGGGCTTCGCCGCCCTGCCCTGGCCGGATGCCTATGGCGCCGTCGTCGGCCATGCCGGCGGCTGGCCGGCCGCCACCGATGGGCAGGCGCACTGGCTGCCCCATTGCCCCGGCATGCTGGGCGTGGGGCGCAACATGGCGCCGGATACCGGCACGGGGGCCGAACTGTACGTCGTGATCGGCCATGGTCCGCGCCATCTCGATCGCAACATCGCGCTGGTCGGCCGGGTGCTGGAAGGGATCGAGCATCTGTCCGCCCTGCCGCGCGGCACGGCGGCGCTTGGCATGTATGATCGGCCGGAGCAGCGCATCCCGCTGGTCTCGGCGCGGCTGGCGGCGGATCTGCCGCCTGCCGAACAGCCGCGCTTTCAGGTTCTTGTGGGCGAAAGCCTTGCGACATGGGCCGGGGTGCGCGCGAACCGGCGCGATGCCTTCTTCAACAGGCCGGCAGGCGGGGCCGACATCTGCAACCTGATGCCGCCGCTCAGGCGCGCGCCTCAGGCGAAATAGCGCCAGATCCCGAAGGCGCTGGTCAGGATCAGCACCGTGCCCACCAGCGTCATCAGCAGGTCGGGCTTCAGCCGCTTGGCCAGGATGGCGCCGAACGGTGCGGCGATCACGCCGCCCGCCAGCAGGCCCAGCGTCGCCGTCGTCACGACTTCCCAGCCCAGGTGCCAGATGAAGGTGATGGCGGCGCTGGTCGTCACCAGGAATTCCGCCGCGTTCACCGTGCCGACCGTGTGGCGCGGCGACTTGCCCTGCACCAGCAGGTTGGATGTCACGATTGGTCCCCAGCCCCCGCCGCCTGCGGCGTCCAGGAAGCCGCCTGCCAGGCCCAGCGGCTCCACCACTTTCGGCTCGCGCTCCACATGGATGTGGCGGAACCCGCGCCAGAAGATCCACACGCCCAGCAGGCCCAGATAGGCCTGGATCAGCGGCTTCGCCTTGTCTGCCGGGATGCTGGTGAGGAGATAGGCGCCCGCCACCGCCCCGAGGATGCCGGGAATGGCGATGCGACCGAACAGCTTCCAGTCGATGTTGCGCGCAATGGCGTGGCTGGTGCCCGAAACGGCGGTCGTCACCGTCTCCACCGCATGCACCCCCGCCGAAGCCGCGGCCGGCGGCACGCCCAGCGCAACCAGCGCGCTGGTGGAAATCACGCCGAAGGCCATGCCCAGCGCGCCGTCCACCAGCTGCGCCAGAAAGCCCACGATCATGAAGGTGAAGAAGTCGGGCCCCAGTTCCATGCCCCATTGCTGGCAGGCCCCGGGCCGTTCGGCAAGCAAGCTGGGCTGCAGGCCGGAATATTCCAGCTATCAGCTAGAGAATGCCTTGCGCGAAACCGGCGAGGCTCGTGACCAGCAGCAGGATTCCCACCAGCCTGACCAGAAGGCCCGGCGGCAGCCTGCGCGCCAGCAGCGCGCCCAGAGGCGCCGCCACCACGGCCCCGGCCAGCAGGCCGATGATCGCCCGGCCCAGCGTTTCCCAGCCAAGCGCCATCAGGAAAGTGATCGAACTGGCCAGCGCGACAAGGAATTCCGCCATGTTGACGGTGCCGACCGCCTTGCGCGGCCAGGCCCCCTGGATGATCAGGTTGGGCGTGGCGATCGGGCCCCAGCCGCCGCCGCCCGCCGAATCGAGGAATCCCGCCGCCAGACCCAGCGGCCCCACCACCTTGGGATCGCCATGATGCCCGTGCCGCATCGGCCGGCGCAGGATCAGCACAATGCCCAGGATGCCCAGATAGATCTGGATCAGCAGCTTCGCCGTATCGATGGGCAGGCCCGTCAGCAGCCAGGCCCCGGCCACCGCCCCGATCACGCCGGGAATGGCCAGCCGCCAGAACAGCCGCCAGTCCACATTGCCGGCCAGCGCATGGCTGAAGCCGGAAATCGGCGCCGTCACCACCTTCACCACATGAATACCGGCCGAAGCCGATGCGGGCGGAACGCCGGTGGCGATCAGCACCGACGACGAGATAATCCCGAATCCGCCACCCAGCGCGCTGTCGATCAGCTGGGCGACGAACCCGACCAGCGCGAACAGGATCAGAACGGAATCGATCTCCATCGCCTGCCCTTCTGCCCGTCCAGGGCGCATCACGCAAACCGCTCCGTTGCGCGCCATCTGGAATTGAGCCGCACTTGGGATTATGTGACAGGTTCAACAGGACAAGGCGCGCCACGGGATGTTCGGCACACTCACTTCCTATCTGTCCAGCATCCGCGCGCGCGATCCCGCGCCGCACAGCCGGTGGGAAATCCTGACCTACCCCGGCGTCTGGGCCGTCGGCTTCCATCGCGTCGCCCATGCGCTCTATCGGGCAGACCTGTTCCTTCTGGCGCGGATGGTCAATCATTTCAGCCGCTTCCTCACCGCGATCGACATTCACCCCGGCGCGAAAATCGGCCGCAACCTGTTTATCGACCATGGCTTTGTGGTGATCGGCGAAACGTCGGAAATCGGCGACAATGTCACCATCTACCAGGGCGCGACGCTTGGCGGCACCAACCCCACCAACGGCGTCGGCGGCAAGCGCCACCCCACGATCGGGAATGATGTGGTGATTTCCCTTGGCGCGGCCGTGCTGGGGCCGATCAGCGTGGGCGAAGGTGCAAAGGTCGGCGCGAATGCCGTCGTCACCAGGGATGTGCCGCCGGGCGCCACGATGGTGGGCATTCCGGCTAAGCCCGTGCCTGTGCTGGTGAAGGAAGAGCCGGCCTTCGTGCCCTATGGAACGCCCTGTTCCGACAAGTTCGATCCCGCCACCCAGAAGTACGAGATCCTGAAGTGCGAGCTGGAAACGCTGCGCGCGCGGCTTGATGCCCATGAACGCGAAATCCGCAAGTCGGGCGGCGAGGCGGCTTGAGCGTCATTCCGCTTCCCACGGCCGGGCAGACGCTTTTCGACCGGGCGGAGATTGATCGCATCATGCAGCTGTATGGCCAGATGGTCGCCGCCGGCGAATGGCGCGACTATGCCATTGATTTCACGTCGCAGACTGCAACCTTCTCCGCCTTCCGCCGCGCCAGCGAGCGGCCGGAATTCCGGCTGGTGAAGGATCCCTCGCTGCGGTTGAAGCAGGGTCAGTACAGCCTGATCGGCGAAGCGGGGCAGACGCTGAAGCGCGGCAATGATCTGCCGTCCGTCCTCGCCCCCGCCGCACGCCGGTTGCTGAAGCTCGCGGACTGAGAGGCGGGGGGCCGGCCCCCGCCCCGCCGGCGGTCAGGCCGTCAGCTGTCCGATGCGCTTCAGCGTGGCTTCCGCCTCTGAAAGCGTGTTCTTCACGATGTCGGCGCAGCTCAGCACCTCGCGCACGCCGCCGCCGCCCTGCCCCACGGCAAAGCACTGGAAGCTGCGGTCCAGATTGTCGGTCACGCCCGCAATCGGCCCCAGCCGGTTCAGCTGGGCGGATTCCATCGCCTGCGCCGGGAAGGGCTTGGCGGCTTCCTTCTCGAACCTGTCGGTGGTGTCGTTCTTCAGCGCCCGCAGCGTCTTGCCGGTGAACCCGCGCGAGATCGTGGTATCGGATTCCGACATTTCCACGATCGCGTCCTTGTAGATCTGGCCGGCATGCGCCTCTTTCGAGGCGATGAAGCGGGTGCCCATCCACATGCCCTGGCACCCCATGGCGAGAGCGGCAGCGAGGCCCCGGCCATCATAAAGGCCACCGGCCGCAACCACCGGGATCTTCACGGCATCCACCACCTGCGGCCACAGCGCCACGGACGCGACGCTGCCGGTGTGGCCGCCGCCTTCCGTCCCCTGCGCGATCACGCCGTCGCAGCCGGCCTGTTCGGCCTTGATCGCATGATCCACCTTGCCGATCACCGCGAACACCAGGACGCCCGCATCCTTCAGCTGCTTCACGATCGGATAGGGCACGCCAAGCCCGGCCACGAAGGCCTTCGCGCCATTGGCGATGATCACCTCGATCGCGGAGGTCAGGGATTCGGGCTGGGCAGACAGAAGATCGACGCCGAAGGGCTTGTCCGTCAGTTCGCGCACGCGCTTCATCTGGCCTTCGATGAACTTGGCGCTGGTGCCCGCCATACCCAGCGTGCCGAAGCCGCCCGCATTCGAAACCGCCGCCACCACCTCTGCATAGGAAACGCCGCCCATGCCGGCGAGCATGATCGGATGGTCCACGCCAAGCTGGGCGCAAAGGGGTGTCTTGATCATCGGATTATCCCTCAATCTCGTCTCGTGATGGCCTGTGAAGCCATGCCCACCGCCCACAGGCAACCTAGGCTTTTGGGCGGGCGCGACAAATGAAGAGGGCGGGCGCCCCGTTTCCGAAGCGCCCGCCCGGCTTCATTCATCGAACTGGCTCAGGCGGCCTTCTGCTTCGCGGCATTGCCGTAGAAGGTCTCGCCCTTCGCGGCCATGTCACGCAGCTGCTGCGGCGGCGTGAAGCGCTCGCCATGGGCCTGCGCCAGCCGGTCCAGCGTCTGCACCACATCGGCGAGGCCGATGGTGTCCATCGCGCTGAACGGGCCGCCAGTGAAGGGTGCGAAGCCCCAGCCGAAGATCGCGCCCAGATCGCCATCTTCCGGCGTTTCCAGCACGCCTTCCGCAAAGCAGCGGGCAGTTTCCACCAGCTGGCGATACAGCAGCCGCTCCTTCACCTCGGCAGGCGTCGGCTGCTGCGCCGCAACCGGGAAGTGGGCGGACAGTTCCGGCCACAGATGCTTGGGCGAACCATCCTCCGGATAGGCGTAGAAGCCCTTGCCGTTCTTCCGGCCGTGGCGGCCCAGTTCCATCATCTTCTCGATCACGCCCTCGCCCGGCCCGCCCTTGTAGGCATCGCCCAGATCCTTCTTCGTCTGCTGCGCAACCTTGTAGGAAAGGTCGAGGCCGACTTCGTCGTTCACCGCCAGCGCGCCGACGGGCATGCCCATCTGCTTGCCGATATTCTCGATGAGGGCGGGCTTCACCCCTTCGCCCAGCAGCGTCAGGCCTTCCTGCACATAGGTGCCGAAGCAGCGGCTGGTATAGAAGCCGCGGCTGTCGTTCACGACGATCGGCGTCTTGCGGATCTGCGAGACATAATCCAGAGCCTTCGCAATGGCTTCCGGGCCTGTCTTGCGACCAACGATGATCTCCACCAGCGGCATCTTCTCCACCGGCGAGAAGAAGTGGATGCCGATGAAGTTCTCCGGCTTCGACCAAGCGTCCGCAAGGCCGGTGATCGGCAGCGTGGAGGTGTTGGACCCGAAGATCGTGTCCGCGCCGACGACGGCTTCCGTCGCCTTCGTCACCTCGGCCTTGATCTCGCGGGTTTCGAACACGGCCTCGATGATGAGGTCGCAGCCCTTCAGATCGGCATAGTCCGCCGTCGGCTTGATCCGGTTCAGGATCTCGGCGGCTTTTTCCGGGGCCATCCGCTTCTTGGCGAGGCGGTCGGCGGTATATTGCTTGCCCTTCTCGGCCGCGGCCAGATCGCGATCCAGCAGCACCACTTCGATCCCCGCCTGCGCGGAAACCATGGCGATGCCGGCGCCCATCAGGCCGGCGCCCAGCATACCCACCTTCTTCGTCTTCATCGGCGGCACATTGGCCGGGCGGCGCGCGCCCTTTTCGGCCGCCTGCTTGGAAACGAACAAGGAGCGGATCATGTTGCCGGCCTGCGGATCGGCCACCACCTTGGCGAAATACTTGCTTTCCACCCGGATCGCCGTGTCCATCGGCAGCTGCGTGCCTTCATAGACGGCCGACAGGATCGCCTTCACCTGGTTCATGTTGCCATAGGTCTGGCGGTGCGCCATGCCCACGCCGCCCACGAAGGTCTGCGCGAAGGCGGGGTTGAAGCCGCCCACGCCGCCGGGGAACTTGAAGTTCTTCTGGTCCCACGGCTGCACGCCGCCGTTCGGATTGGCCTTCACCCAGGCCTTCGCGGTTTCCACGATCTGATCCAGCGGCACCACCGCCTGCGCCACGCCCAGGCCCAGCGCTTCCTGCGGGCTCATGTTCTTGCCCTGCAGCAGGAACATCAGCGCCGGCTGCACGCCGATCAGGCGCGGCAGGCGCTGCGTGCCGCCCGCGCCGGGGAACAGGCCCACCAGCACTTCGGGCAGGCCCAGCGTGATCTTCGGATTGTCTGCGATGACACGGTGATGCGTGGCCAGCACGATTTCCAGCCCGCCGCCCAGCGCCAGGCCGTTCACGGCGGATGCCACCGGCTTGCCGCAGGTTTCAAGGTCGCGCAGCAGCTTGTTCAGCGTGAAGACGCCTTCATACAGCTGCGCCATCTTCGACTTGCCCGACGACGCCCCTGCCCCGCCACCCGAAAAGTTCATGCCCTTCAGGTCGGCGCCGGCGACAAAGCCCGACGGCTTGCCGGAGGTGAGGACCGCGCCCTTCACGGCGGCGTCGGTGCGGATGCGCTCGACAGCGGCGACCAGGTCGCGCGTGAGGGCTTCGTTGATCACGTTCATCGAAAGCCCGGGGCAGTCGATGGTCAGCAGCAGGATGCCATCGGAATCCAGTTCCTGGCGAATTGCTTGGTCGGTCATGGGATCCTCCGGAAAATCAGATGCGTTCAATGACGGTGGCGGTGCCCATCCCGGCGCCGACGCACAGCGTGACAAGCGCGGTCTGCTTGCCGGTGCGCTCCAGCTCGTCCAGCACGGTGCCCAGGATCATGCCGCCGGTCGCGCCCAGCGGGTGGCCCATGGCGATGGCGCCGCCGTTCACGTTCATCTTCTCGTGCGGGATATCCAGGTGCTTCATCATGCGCAGCACCACGGATGCGAAGGCCTCGTTCAGCTCGAACAGGTCGATGTCGTTCACCGTCATGCCCAGCCGCTTCAGCAGCTTCTGCGTCACATAGGTCGGGCCGGTCAGCATGATCAGCGGTTCGGATCCGATGGAGGCCATGCCCTTGATGCGGGCGCGCGGCTTCAGCCCGTATTTCGCGCCGATTTCCTTGTTGCCGATCAGCACGGCCGATGCGCCATCCACGATGCCAGACGAATTGCCGGCATGGTGGACATGGTTCACCCGCTCGATCTCGGGGTATTTCAGCTTCGCGATCTCGTCGAAGCCGGGCATCTGCTCGCCCATCGCCAGGAAGCTCGGCTGCAGGCTCGCCAGCGACTGCATGTCCGTGTGCGGGCGCATGAACTCGTCATGGCCCAGCACCACTTCCCCGATCACGTCGCGAACCGGGATGATGGATTTGGAAAACCGCTTTTCTTCCCATGCCTTTGCGGCCCGACGTTGCGATTCCACCGCATAGGCATCCACATCGTCGCGCGAAAAGCCGTCCACCGTCGCGATCAGGTCCGCGCCGATGCCCTGCGGGGCGAAATAGGCCTTGAAGGCCACCGCCGGGTCCATCGCCCAGGCGCCGCCGTCAGAGCCCATCGGCACCCGGCTCATGCTTTCCACGCCGCCGCCGATGGCGAATTCGGCTTCGCCCGCGATCACCTTGGCGGCCGCCATGTTCACGGCCTCAAGGCCGGATGCGCAGAAGCGGTTGACCTGCACGCCCGCCGTCGTTTCGGCATAGTCCGCGTTCAGCACCGCAACGCGGGCGATGTCTGCGCCCTGTTCCCCCACAGGAGAGACGCAGCCCAGCACCACATCGTCCACGTCCTTCGTGTCGATGCCGGTCCGGTCGCGCACGGCCTGAAGCACCTGCGTCGCCAGCTGGATCGGCGTGATCTCGTGCAGCTTGCCGTCCTTGCGGCCCTTGCCGCGCGGGGTCCGCACGGCGTCATAGATATAGGCTTCGGCCATCTTCATTCTCCCTTGGAAGGAACCGGTTTCCGTTACGCCTGCCCCCGGTGGCGGCAAGCTGATGCTATCGTCAGATAAACGCGCTCAGAAGCTCTCGGCGGGCATCGCCATCAGCGTGTCCGCCCCCACCTGCACTTCCGCGGCATGGACGCGGGCGGCCGGCAGTTGCCGTTCGAAGAAATGGCGGGCCGTGATCAGCTTGGCCTCGTGGAAGTCGCGGCCGAAGTCGCTCGCGTCGCCGGCGAGCGCCACCGTGCTGGCCCTCGCCATCAGCAGCCAGAAATGCCCCAGCGCCACCAGACCCATCAGCCGCAGATAGGCCATGGAGCCCGCACCGGCATGATCCGGGTTCGCCATGGCGTTCTGCATCAGCCAGAAGGTCGCCGTTTCCAGCGCAGCCTTCGCGTCCGCCAGCGCATCTGCATGCGGCTTCAGCGCTTCGATGCCCCGCGCCTCCGCGATGCCGCCATCCAGCAGCGCCAGGAAGGCGCGCAAGCCCCTGCCCCCGTTCTGCGCCAGCTTGCGGCCCACCAGATCGAGCGCCTGGATGCCGTTGGCGCCTTCATAGATCATCGCGATCCGGGCATCGCGCACGAACTGCTCCATGCCCCATTCCGCGATATAGCCATGGCCGCCGAACACCTGCTGGGCGTTGGTGGCGTTGGCATAGCCCTCGTCCGTCAGATAGGCCTTGATCACCGGGGTCAGCAGCGTCAGCAGGTCGTCTGCCGCCTCGCGCGCCTCGGCGGTTTCCGCCTTGTGCGACAGGTCCGCCTGCAGCGCAGACCACAGCGCCAGCGCCCGCCCGCCCTCGTTGAAGGCCTTCGCGTTCAGCAGCATGCGCCGCACATCGGGGTGGACCAGGATGGAATCCGCATTGCCGCCCGGATTCTTCGGCCCCGTCAACGACCGGCCCTGCAGCCGGTCCTTCGCATAGGCGACAGCGTTCTGATAGGCGATCTCCGATTGGGCGAGGCCCTGCACGCCCACGCCCAGCCGCGCCACGTTCATCATGATGAACATGGCCTTCAGGCCCTTCATCTCCTCGCCGATCAGGTAGCCGGTCGCACCATCATAGTTCATCACGCAGGTCGCGTTGCCGTGGATGCCCATCTTGTGTTCGATGGACCCGCACGAAAGGCTGTTGCGCGCGCCCAGCGAGCCGTCGTCGTTCACCAGGAACTTGGGCACGATGAACAGCGAAATGCCCTTCACGCTGTCGGGCGCGCCCGGAGTCTTCGCCAGCACGAGGTGGATGATGTTGTCGGACAGGTCGTGTTCGCCGGCGGAGATGAAGATCTTGGTTCCGCTGATCTTCCAGCTGCCGTCCGCCTGCGGCTCTGCGCGGGTCTTGATGAGGCCAAGGTCGGTGCCGGCATGCGGCTCCGTCAGGTTCATCGTGCCGGTCCAGCTGCCGCCGATCATGTTCGGCAGATATTTCGCCTTCTGTTCCTCGGACCCGGTCACCAGGATGGCGCTGACGGCCCCCTGCGTCAGCCCCGGATACATGCTGAACGCCATGTTGGCAGAGGACTGGAACTCCTCGAAGGCGGATCCCAGCACATGCGGCAGTTCCTGCCCGCCATAGGCCTTCGGGGCCATCAGCGTGCCCCAGCCGCCCTCCACAAAGGCCTTGTAAGCCGCCTTGAACCCATCCGGCGCGGTCACGCTGCCGTCGGCGTGGCGGGTGCAGCCCTGGCGGTCCCCGCTCTGGTTCAGCGGGTGGATCACGCCTTCCACGAACTTCGCGCCTTCCTCCAGGATGGCGCCCACCATGTCGGGTGTGGCTTCGGCAAAGCCGGGCAGATTCTGATACCGCTCCAGCCCGACGACATGCTTCAGCACATATTGGGTGTCCTTCACGGGGGCGCGATAGGTTGCGGGCATTGGGCTCTCCTCAGGGGCGCTCGAGCTGCTGCTCGATTGTGGTGCAGAATTGTTCCAGTTCGGCGATGGTCGCATCGATCGCGGCGCGCTGGTCGGCCAGTGCTGCGATCCGCTCCCGGCTTTTCGCCAGCGTGGCCTCGATCTGGATGCGGCGCGCGGGGCCGGGGGCATACATGTCCAGAAGGTCGCGGATGTCGGCCAGGCTGAACCCCACCGAGCGGCCGCGCAGGATCCACGCCAGCCGCGCCCGGTCCGCGCGGGAATAGAGGCGCGTGGTGCCGCGCCGCGTGGGGTGGATCAGCCCCTCATCCTCGTAAAAGCGAAGCGTGCGCGGCGTGACGCCGAACTCGCGGGACAGATCCGTGATGCTGAACGGCGTGTGCACGCCACTGTCCGCGTCGTCGACGGCGATATCCACGATGTCGAGACCTCCCGTTCCCATGAGCGCCTATTGCCTAACCTTTACGTTCACGTCAATCTTGAATGAAGCGCAGCGCAACCCGAACGCCATCTGCCGCCCGCCGCCCGGGCATCAGCCTATGGGCGGCGGGACGGTGATGTCCGACCCTGAAAAAGTGAAATGGCCTGCGCGACAAATCAGGCACTGCCACCTGATCGGCTGATACGCCAATCCGGCCGCTTTGTTTAGTCACGAATCGTGACCGAGCCTCCTTCAGGCAGCGGAAAGCGCCCGCATCTCCCGATAGTGGTGGATAAACATGCCGTTCCCCTGCGCCTGCAGCAGCGCCGCCATCGCCCGTGCCACATCATCGGCCGGGATCGACCGGAATCTGGCCAGCCCGCCCACCAGCGCCACATCCAGCAGCGGCGCCAGCTTTTGCGCCACCGCCTCCGCCGGCCGGCGCTCCGCGCGCGGGCCGATGATCAGCCCCGGCTGCATCAGGTCCAGGCGGTCGAACCCGATCCGGCCGAGCGCGGCTTCAACCTCCCCCTTCACCCGGCTATAGAACGCCCGCGCGCCCGGATCGGCGCCCACGGCGCTGACGGCCAGGAACCGGCGGCAGCCGCCTTTGTGCGCTGCCTTCGCAAAGGCCAGAACGGCCGCTTCGTCCACCGCCCGGAACGCCGCCTGGCTCCCGGCCTTGGCCATGGTGGTGCCCAGCGCGCAGATCGCGGCGTCCGCCGGCCCCGGCGGGGCGATGGCGATGAAATCCGTCGTCACCTCGCGCAGCGCCGGATGAACCACGCCGCAGGGCCGCCGCCCCAGCGACACCACCTCATGCCCCCCGGCCAGCAGCATCGGCAACAGCCGGCCGCCCACCAGCCCGGTCGCGCCGGCCAGCAATATCCTCACAGCGGTTCCAGCCCGTCGGGCGTCAGCCTGCGGAAGAAGCAGCTGCGTGCGCCCGTGTGGCAGGCCGGGCCTTCGGGCAGGGCCTTCACCCACAGGCAATCCTGATCGCAGTCCACCAGGATCTCGCGCACGTTCAGGAAATGGCCCGAACTTTCCCCCTTCAGCCACAGCGACCGGCGGCTGCGGGACCAGAAATGCGCCCGCCCCGTCTCCCGCGTCTTTGCGATGGCGTCCTCGTTCATGTGCGCCACCATCAGCAGTTCGCCCGTCTCCGCATGGGTGACGACGGCTGTCAGCAGGCCGTTTGCATCGAGTTTCGGTTTGAACATGTCAGCCATGCGAACCTTGATGACCTTTCGGTGACAACAGATATAGCGACAAACGCTTCGGAACCGCCTACATGGCGGGCCTGCGAGCAGCTCACAAGACAGGCAGGATTCCCATGGCAGAGGCGGCTGACGATATTCGGGCAGGCCAGCTTACGACACATCCGTTCGACGACGACAAGCTGCGCGAGGAATGCGGCGTGTTCGGAGTCTGGGGTGCGACGCAGGCATCGGCGATGGCAGCGCTTGGGCTGCACGCCCTGCAGCACCGGGGGCAGGAAGCCGCCGGCATCCTCAGCTTCGACGGCGCGGATTTCCATGTCCACCGCGCCATGGGCCATGTGGCGGGCAATTTCGACCGTCCAGACGTCATCGACGCCCTGCCCGGCCATTCCGCCATCGGGCACAACCGCTATTCCACCACCGGCGAAACCGCGCTCCGCAATGTGCAGCCGCTCTATGCCGATCTGGCCGCGGGCGGTTTCGCGGTCGCCCACAACGGCAATCTGTCCAACGCGATGACGCTGAAGGCAGAGCTGATCCGGCGCGGCTCCATCTTCCAGTCCACATCGGACACCGAAGTGATCATCCACCTGGTCGCCACCTCCAGCTTCCGCACCCTGCTGGACCGCTTCATCGATGCGCTGAAGCAGGTGGAAGGCGCCTATTCGCTGATCTGCCTCACCAAGGAGGGGCTGGTCGCCTGTCGGGATCCGCTGGGCATCCGCCCGCTGGTGCTGGGCAAACTTGGCGAGGCCTGGATTCTGGCGTCCGAAACCGTGGCGCTCGATATCGTCGGCGCCAGCTTCATCCGCTCGATCGAGCCGGGCGAGCTGGTGGTGATCAACGATGAAGGCCTGCGCAGCCTGAAGCCCTTCGCGCCCTTGAAATCGCGCCCCTGCATCTTCGAGCAGGTCTATTTCTCCCGTCCTGACAGCTTTTCCGACGGCCTGTCGGTCTATCAGGTCCGCAAGTCGATCGGTGCCGAACTGGCCGCGGAATCACCCGTGGACGCCGACATGGTGGTGCCGGTTCCCGATTCAGGCACGCCCGCGGCGATCGGCTATGCGCAGGCGGCCGGCATCCCGTTTGAACTGGGGATCATCCGCAGCCATTATGTGGGGCGCACCTTCATCCAGCCCGGAGACCAGATCCGCCACCTGGGCGTGAAGCTGAAGCACAACGCCAACCGGGCGATGATCCAGGGCAAGAAGCTGGTGCTGATCGACGATTCGGTCGTGCGCGGCACCACCAGCGTGAAGATCGTGCACATGCTGCGCGAAGCGGGCGCGGCGGAAGTGCATCTGCGCATTGCCAGCCCCCCCACCACCAACAGCTGCTTCTATGGCGTGGACACGCCGGAACGGCACAAGCTGCTGGCGGCCCAGATGAACGTGGAAGCCATGCGCAACTACATCGGCTGCGACAGCCTCGCCTTCATCTCCATCGACGGCCTCTATCGCGCGCTGGGCGAACCGGCGCGCATCGCCAACGCCCCGCAATTCTGCGACGCCTGCTTCACGGGCGACTATCCCACCCGGCTGACAGACCATGAGGCCACGGAAACGCCCTCCCAGCTGGGGCTTCTTGCGGAACGGCGCGGTTGATGGCCGGGGATCGGCAGAAACTCGCGCTCGTCACCGGCGCAAGCCGGGGGATCGGCGCCGCCACCGCGATCCGGCTGGCTCGTGCCGGCTATCATGTGATCCTCACGGCCCGCAGCGAATCGGGCCTGATCGCGACCGAGGATGCCATCCACGCGGAAGGCGGCAGCGCCACCATCGCCCCGGCGGATCTGACAAAAGGCGAAGAGATCGACAGGCTCGCCGCCGCCATCAGCGGCCGCTGGGACGGGCTCGACCTCCTCGTTCTGAACGCCGCCATGCTGGGCACGCTTTCGCCGCTCGCCCATGCCAGCCCGAAGGAGTTCGAGGCCGTGATGGCGCTGAACGTCACGGCGCAATGGCGGCTGATCCGCGCCTTTGATGGGCTGCTGCGGCTGGGGCGCGGCACGGTCGTCGCCGTCACTTCCTCCGTCGCCGGTCGGGCGGAAGCCTATTGGGGCCCCTATTCCGCCTCGAAGGCCGCGCTGGAAAATCTCGTCGGTGTCTATGCCGCCGAGATGCGCAACCTCGGCGTCAACGCCCTGATCGTCGATCCGGGCGGCACGCGCACGCAGATGCGCGCCCGCGCCTTCCCCGGCGAAGATCCGATGACGTTGAAAGCGCCAGAGGCCGTCGCCGAGGCGATTGCCGCGGCGCTGCCCAAACTGGCGCCGGGATGTGCCCGTCTCGCGCTCGACAAGAAGGGCGAAATCTCTTTCTCAGAAGCCGCTTAACGCGGTTTTCTGACAAAGACTCTCCGGCCGTCCAGCCAGGTTTCCTCGACTGATACCTGCGGCAGTTCGGCCGGCGCGATGGTGAAGGGGTCGCGGTCCAGCAGCAGGAAATCCGCGTGCGCGCCTTCCTGCAGCACCCCCACCTTCCCGTCTGCGCCGCCTGCCCATGCGGCATCCGTGGTAAAGCCCGCGAAGGCCTGCTGCATCGTCAGCGCCTCCTGCGGCCGCCAGCCGCCGGGCGGCTGGTTCTGCCGGTCCTGCCGCGTCACCGCTGCGTGCAGCCCATAGAAGGGATTGGCGGGCTCGACGGGGAAATCGGACCCCAGCGCCAGCTTCACGCCCGCCTTCAGCAGGCTCACCCAGGCATAGGCGCCTTCCAGCCGCGCCTCGCCCAGCCTGTCGCCCGCCATCGCCTTGTCGGACGTGGCGTGCGTGGGCTGCACCGATGCGATGATCTTCATCTCGGCAAAGCGCGGGATGTCGGCCAGGTCGATCACCTGCGCATGTTCGATGCGGTTGCGGAACCTGTCGCCATAGGCCGGGCGGATTTCCGCAAAGGCATCCAGCGCCTGCCGGTTGGCGGCGTCACCGATCGCATGGGCGGCCACCTGATAGCCGAGGTAGTTGGAGCGGCTGAACAGGTTCTTGATCTTGGCGTCGTCCAGGAACTGCAACCCGCGCGTGCCGGCCTCGTCGGAATAGGGCTTCAGCAGGAATGCCCCCCGGCTGCCCAGCGCCCCATCGGTATAAAGCTTGATGCCCTGCAGCTTCAGGCGCCCGCCATAAAGCCAGGGCGTCGGCCGCAGCGGGCTGATCGCCTCCATCGCGGGCATCCCGCCGGCATAGGCGGTGATCCTCAGCGTCAGCCGCCCTTCGTCGCCGAAGGTGCGGAACAGCGCCCAGTCCTCGGCGCTCGTCCCCATGTCATGGACACCCGTCAGCCCTAACGAGGCGAGATGTTCCAGCGCCGTCTCCAGCGCCTTCTCCCGCTCTCCGGCGGATGGCGGCGGCGCGACCTTGTCCACCAGATCCATCGCGGCGTCGATCAGCACACCCGTGGGGTTCCCCGCCGCGTCGCGCAGGATGCGCCCACCGGCCGGATCCTTCGTCGCCCGCGTGATCCCGGCCGCCTTCAGGGCCGCGCTGTTCGCCCATCCCGCATGGCCGTCCACGCGCGACAGCCACACCGGCCGCGCCGAATAGGCGGCGTCCAGCTCGGCCGCAGTCGGCATCCGGCCAAGCCCCCAGCTCACCTGGTTCCAGCCCCCGCCGCGAATCCACCCGGCAGAGGTGTCGCGCGCCGCATAGGCAGCGATCTTCGCCTGCGCGTCCGCCAGGCCCGTCGCCCCGGAAAGGTCCAGGCTGCGCAGCCCCAGCGCCAGCGACATCACATGCCCATGGGCATCGATCAGCCCCGGGATCAGCGTGCGCCCGCGCGCATCCAGCTTGAAGTCGCCGGCCACCAGTTTCGGCTCCGCCGCGCCCTTGGGCAGGATCGCCAGCACCTTGCCGTCATCGCCCACGAACAGCGTGGAAAACCGCCTGAGGTTTCCCGCATTATCAAGCGTATATCCGTTGGCATTCACAACCAGTGTCTTGGCGGCGTCAGCCGGAACGGCCAGCAGCAGGGCCGTCGCGGCCAGCAGGCAACGCATCATGTCAGCCTCCGGATCAGCGAGCTGGTGTCGTCGCGGTTGCCGCCCAGCTTCTGCACATCGCCATAGAATTGATCGACCAGCGCGGCCACCGGCAGGCTCGCGCCGTTGCGCCGCGCCTCGTCCAGCACCAGCCCCAGATCCTTGCGCATCAGATCCACCGCAAAGCCGAAATCGAAGCGGCCTTCCACCATCGTCCGGGCACGGTTGTCCATCTGCCAGCTCTGCGCCGCGCCCTGCCCGATCGCATCCAGCAGCGCATCCGTATCCAGCCCCGCCTTCATGGCGAAATGCAGCGATTCCGCCAGCCCCTGCACGACCCCGGCAATCGCGATCTGGTTCGACATCTTGGCCAGCTGCCCATGGCCCGAAGGGCCGATCCGCACCACCCGCCGCCCATAGCAGCCAAGGATCGGTCGCGCGGCCTCCACGGCCTCTTCCGCGCCGCCGCACATGATCGCCAGCTGCCCGGCCTCTGCGCCAGCCTGCCCGCCGGAAACCGGCGCGTCGATGCAGCTGAGGCGCGGGTTGCGCCCGGCAAGATCCCGGGCGAGCGCGGCAGAAGCCGTGCTGTGATCGATGAACAAGGCCCCGTCGGGCAGCGTCGCAAAGCCGCCTCCCTCCCCTTCGGTCACCTGCCGCACATCCGCGTCGTTGCCCACGCAGGTGATCAGCGCGTCGGCGCCGTCGGCCGCCTCGGCCACGCTGGCGGCAGGGGTGCCGCCATAGGCGGCGGCAAAGCGCGCGGCCTTGTCCGCCGTGCGGTTGTAAAGCCTGAGCCGGTGACCGGCGGCGACCAGATGGCGGGCCATGGGCCAGCCCATCACCCCCAGCCCCACGAATGCGATATCTGCCATGGCCCCCGATTAGAGCGGCCGGGGCCGGGCCGGAAGGGCGATTCTTCGCGGCCTCGTGCAATGGTTGCCCCCCGGTGCGGCGGGGTCTATGCCGCAGCGTCCAACAACGGGAACAGACATGAACGCCTCGCCTGCAACTGCCAGTCTCGCCGAACCGCTCGCCATCACGCCCGATGATGTGGAGGCCGCCGCGGCGCGCATTGCGGGCCAGATCGTGCGCACCCCCACGTTGGAAAGCCGCACCCTGGGCGAGCTGACGGGCGCGAAAGTCTATCTCAAGTTCGAAAATCTCCAGTTCACCGCCGCCTATAAAGAGCGCGGCGCGCTGAACCGTCTGCTGGCGCTCACCCCGGAAGAGCGCAAGCGCGGCGTCATCGGGATGAGCGCGGGCAACCACGCCCAGGGTCTTGCCTATCACGCCCGCCGGCTGGGCATTCCGGCCACCATCGTGATGCCCCGCTTCACCCCCATGGTGAAGGTGCAGCAGACCGAAGGGCATGAAGCCGAAGTGGTGCTGCATGGCGAGAAGCTGGAGGAATCCAGCGCCCACGCCCACATGATCGCGGAACGGCGCGGGCTGGTGTTCGTGCATCCGTTCGATGATCCGCTGGTGATGGCTGGCCAGGGCACGGTCGCGCTGGAAATGTTCCAGGATGCGCCGGATATCGATACGCTCGTGGTGCCGGTCGGCGGCGGCGGGCTGATTTCCGGCTGCGCGGTCGCGGCGTCGAAAATGGCCCCCAGGTGCGATATCGTCGGCGTGCAGGCAGAGCTTTACCCGTCGATGAAGGCCACCCTGATGGGCGAGCCGGTGGTGGCCGACGGCGACACGCTGGCCGAGGGCATCGCGGTGAAGTTCCCCGGCGAGAACACCGTGCCGGTCGTCCGCAAGCTGGTGTCCGATGTGCTGCTGGTGGGCGAACGCGATCTGGAACGCGCCGTTTCCATGCTGCTCTCCATCGAAAAGACGGTGGTCGAAGGCGCGGGCGCGGCGGGCCTCGCCGCGCTTCTGGCCCACCCCCGCCGGTTCCGGGGGCGGACCGTCGGCATGGTGCTGACGGGCGGCAACATCGATACGCGCCTGCTGGCGAACGTGCTGCTGCGCGATCTCGCCCGCAACGGCCGCCTCGCCCGCCTCAGGATCCGGCTGAAGGATCGCCACGGCCAGCTCTATGGCGTGGCGCGCATCTTCGACCAGCAGCAGGTGAACATCCTGGAGGTTTCGCACCACCGCATCTTCACCAACCTGCCGGCCAAGGGCCTGATGACCGAGATCGAGTGCGAAACGCGCGGCGGCGACCATCTGGACCGCCTGATCGAGGCGCTTCGCGGCGCCGGCTATGAAGTGACCAAGGTGGAACTGGGCTGACGGGTCCGGGCGGGATTGATCCGGATTGGCCGCATCTCCCGCCTCGCTGGCTTGCCGGGGCCGGGCCGCTGGCGCTAGCTCCCGTTCGATCAGCGGCGGAAGGGGCCGCACCGGAACAGGCAGGCTCCAGCCGCGTCGGAAACGGCAGGAACCGAAAAGGCAGGGTTAATGGCGGGCGATGCCCCCATTTCCGTGCAGCTTGTCCGTTGCCTCCACTCCACCCAATGTGCATCATCAGCGCGGGAGCGGATGGATGGAGTCGGGAATAATCCTGTCGTGAGGGTGGGCGCTGACATCTTCGGCCGGGTTCGGCCTGCCGCGGCGGCCGCCCGGAAGGCTGCGGCATGACCGAACAGCCAACCCGTTTTCCCCGCTTCTTCGTGACCGCCGAAAGCCCCTGCCCCTATCTGCCGGGCCGCACCGAACGGAAGGTGTTCGCCGAACTGCGCGGGCCCGACGCCCAGCGGATGAGCGAGGGGCTGGGCCGCATCGGCTTCCGCCGCAGCCAGAATGTCGTCTATCGCCCCAGCTGCGACGGCTGCACCGCCTGCGTGTCCGTTCGCATCGTCGCCAACCAGTTCGAACCGTCGCAATCCCATCGCCGCCTGCTGAAGCGCAACGCGGATCTGGATGTCGCCGCCTGCGACGCCTGGGCAACGGAAGAGCAGTTCGATCTTCTCCGCCGCTACCTGAAGGATCGCCACCCGCAGGGCGGCATGGCCGGCATGGACGGCTATGATTTCGCGGAAATGATCGAGACGTCGCCAGTGGATACGGTGGTGGTCGAATATCGGGAACCCGCCGTGAACGGCAAGCCGGGCCGCCTGATCGGCGCCTGCCTCACCGACAAGCAGTCCGACGGACTGTCGATGGTTTACAGCTTCTACGACACGGGGCCGGATGCGCGCCCCGGTCTCGGCACCTTCATGATCCTCGATCATGTCGTGCGCGCCGCACAGGTCGGCATGCGCTATGTCTATCTTGGCTACTGGGTAAAGGGCAGCCCGCGCATGGACTACAAGCGCCGCTTCAACCCGCTGGAAATGCTCACCCCGCATGGCTGGCGGCTGATGCCCAGGCTGGAAGGCGCGGCCGCTCGCCGCCCGCTCGCAGAGGTCGACTGACGCACCCGGCCGGGCTATCTGTCGCACATGGAAACAACCACCCGCGATCCCGAAAATGTCGCCCTCTTCGCCACCCTCGCGGCGGACTGGTGGAACCCCGAAGGCTCGTCGCGCCTGCTTCACCGCATCAACCCGGCCCGGCTGGGCTATGTGCGCGAACGACTGGTCAGCCACTTCGGGCTCGACGCCCGCAACCGCCGCGCGCTCGCCGGCCTCAGGGCGCTGGATATCGGCTGCGGCGCCGGGCTGCTGACCGAGCCGCTGGCCCGCATGGGCGCAGAGGTTGAAGGGCTGGACGCCGGGGAGGATGTGATCGCAGCCGCCCGCGCCCATGCCTCGGCCCAAGGCCTCGACATCCGCTACACGGCCGGCGACGTGATCGCGTTCACCCGTGGACGCAAAGCCAGCTACGACTTCATAACATGTCTTGAAGTAGTCGAACATGTAACTGAAATCGAGGAATTTCTATCTGCGGTATCCAGCCTTCTGAAGCCCGGCGGCCTGCTGATATTCTCCACCCCGAACCGCACCCCGCTCAGCTGGGCCGTCCTCATCGCCGGCGCCGAGAAGATCGCGAAGCTGATCCCGGAAAGCGGCCATGACTGGCGCAAGTTCGTGACGCCGGATGAACTGACGCAGAAACTGGCGGCTTCGGGCCTGCGGGCAACGCAGATCAGCGGCCTTTCCTGGTCGCCCACACGGGGCTTCCATATCTCCGCAGACGTCAGCATCAACTACATCGGCACCGCAGTCCACGCCTGATCGCCGCTCTCCCCGCCACGACGGTCACCCGAACGGTCGACATCCGCCCCGGAATTTCTTAGTGTCCTAACGAATTCGCATGTTGGCGGACCGCCGGATCCTGCCGCATGCTCCGCCGGCATATGGGGAGAACGGGCATGAGCAACGAACTGAAGGGCATCCACCACTCGGCCTTCCGCTGCCGCGACGCCACCGAAACGCGCGCCTTCTATGAAGGCGTTCTCGGCCTTCCGGTCGCGGCCGCGCTCTTCATCGAGCAGGAGCCTTCGAGCGGCAAGGCGCACCCCTATGTCCACATCTTCTTCGAGCTACCGGACGGCAACTACATCGCCTTCTTCGATGCCCCCAGCAGCGCCCGGCCAGAGCATTTCCAGAAAGCCCATGGCTTCGATCGCCATGTCGCCTTCGAGGCGGACAGCATCGACAAGCTGCACGAATGGAAGGACAGGCTGGAAGCGCAGAATGTCCCGGTCGTCGGGCCTGTCGATCATCACTTCGTCCAGTCCATCTACATGTATGATCCGAACGGGCTTCAGGTGGAAATCACCGCCCGCACCGATCGCCACGATCCGATCATGGCGCATGAAAAGGGCCAGTCGGAAGCAATCCTGGCGGACTGGACGGCCCGGACGGTCGCGGAAAAGGCAAAGCTGTACGCATGAGCAACTTTCAGCGCATCCCGCTTCACATCAGCTTCGACGAAAAGGTCACCGTCCGCTCCACCTATGGCGGCATCGGGGGCATCATCCAGCTTCAGGCGCATCTGCTGAAGCCCGAAACGCCGTCGGACACGCTTGTCGTCTTCATGCATCCCATGGGCGTCATGCACTATCTGCCGATGCTGGTCGGCCTGCCTGCCGCCGGCATCCATTGCCTCAGCGCCGTGTCCCGCTATCCCAACAACGACAGCGCGCTGATCATGGAGAATGTCTGCGCCGATCTCGGCCAGTGGATCCGCCACGCCCGCGAAAAGCTGGGCTACAGCAAGATCGTGCTCGGCGGCTGGTCCGGCGGCGGTTCGCTCAGCCTCTTCTACCAGTCGATGGCCGTCCGCCCGCGCATCAGCGAAACCCCGGCCGGCGATCCGGTCAATCTCGAAGGGCTGATCCCGGCAGATGCGATGATGCTGCTCGCCGCCCATGTCAGCCGCGCCACCACCCTCACCGAGTGGCTCGACCCGTCCATCACCGACGAAACCACGCCCGACAACCGCGACCCGGCATGGAACCTCTATGCGGATCCCGCCCCCGCCGTTGCGCCCTATCCGGCGGACTGGCTGGCCGAATTCCGCGCCCGGCAGCAGGCCCGGAACCGCCGCATCACCGAATGGGCAAAGGCCCGGCTGGCCGTCATCAAGGCGGCGAACGGTCCCAACGCCGAACAGAGCTTCGTCGTCCATGGCACGATGGCCGATCCGCGCTGGCTGGATCCCACGATCGATCCCAATGATCGCACCCCCGGCATCTGCTATCTGGGCGATCCGCGCCTCATCAATGATGCGCCGGGCGGCCTCGGCCGCTATTCCACGCTCCGCTCCTGGCTGTCGCAATGGGGGCTGGACACGTCCATCGCAGACGGGCCGGCCTGCGCCGCCGATTGCCATGTCCCCACGCTCGTCATCGGCAACTCGGCGGATGACGCCTGCACGCCCAGCCACACGCACCGGCTGTTCGATGCCGTCGCGGCCGCCGACAAGTCGATGCAGACGATCACCGGCGCGACACATTATTATTCCCGCCAGCCCGAACATCTCGGCAAGGCAGTCACGGCGGTGAAGGGCTGGCTCGCAGCCCGCGACTTCTGATTATTTCCGGTCGGGCACCGCGAACCGGCCGGAAACCCGGCTGCCGGCCTGTCCGGTCGAGGTCTTGCCGTCCAGCGTGGACCGGCCAGAGGCCAGGTCGATCGTCAGACGGTTGCCCTGCACCTTCGTCGTCCCCTGCGTCAGCACCACATTGCCGATCAGCGTCAGGATGCGCTTGCTGACGTCATAGATGCCGAAGCGGCTGCTGGCGCGCTCGCTGGGCGTCGCCAGCCGCACATTGCCGTCCGCGTCCAGCCGCTGGATCACGGGGTCGCCCTTCACCGGGCGGCTGTAGGCAACCTTGATCCGGTCGGCCTCCAGCGTCAGATTGCCCTGCCGCACCCGCACATTGCCGGTGAAGATCGCCTGGTTCTGCTGGTCCAGCACGTCGATGCGGTCGGCATCGACATCGATCGGCGCCCTGCTGTCCAGCCCGCGCAGCGCGGAGGTGGTGATGCCCTGGGCGAAGGCAGGCATGGCGCCCATCGGCGCGGCAAGCGCAATGGCGATCAGGATCTTTGTGGTCTTCATCATCCGACTGTCCGGTTGGGGGTGATGCGCAGCTTCACGCCGCCCGCCATGCTCACCTTGCGGCCCTGGATGTCCGCAGTGAAGGCGTTCGCGCTGAACTGGCCCATGGGAAGGGTGCCCGAAACGGGGTCGCTCGTCGTCACCCGGTTTTCATTGATATCGACAAGGATCGTGTTGCCGTCCAGGCTATAGCCCGATGCAGACCGCGCCGTCACCGGCCCGCGCACCAGCAACCGGTTCTGCTCGATGAAGAATTCGCCCGAAGGCGCCGTCACCGTCGCCGGCCCCTGCGCCTGCTCGATCCGGGCAGACAGGCCGGAGAGGACGACCACCGGAACCGCGCTCGTCTTCTGCACGCCGGACCGGGCAATGATCTCGAATGGCTCGCCGCGCGCGGTTTCGCCGCGGTAGGTCGCCTCTTCCATCCGCATGCGCTCGCCGGCCCTTGCCGCGCTGTCCTTCGAAAGCAGGAAGCTGAATTCCTGCGTGGCCAGCATGGGCAGCACGATCAGCACGGCCGCCAGCGCCAGCGATGCAGCGGGCAGCACCCATTTCGCCGCAGAAACCAGCGCATCGCGCGGCCCGCCCGGCAGCATGGATCGCCGCCGCGCTTCCCGCTGGCGATCCGCCAGTTCAGACATGCGCGAAGATGTCGATTTCGGGCCAGCCCTGAAGGTCCAGATCGGCCCTGTGCGGCAGGAAATCGAAGCAGGCCTGCGCCAGCGCCGTTCGCCCTTCGCGCGCAAGCCGTTCGTCCAGGATGGGCTTCATCCGGTGCAGGAAGCGCACGTCTGATGCCGCATAGTCCTTCTGCGCGTCGCTCAGCACGGCCGCGCCCCAGTCGCTGGATTGCTGCTGCTTCGAGATTTCCGCCCCCAGCAGTTCCCGCACCAGGTCCTTCAGGCCATGGCGGTCGGTGTAGGTGCGGATCAGGCGGCTCGCCGTCTTCGTGCAGTAAACCGGGGCCGCGACGACATCGAGGTAGCGGCGGATCACCGCAAGATCGAAGCGCGCGAAATGATAAAGCTTCAGCCGTGCCGGATCGGCCAGAATCCGCCGCAGGTTCGGCGCGGAATAGTCGCCGGACAAGCGCACCAGATGTTCATCCCCCTGCCCGTCCGACAGCTGGACAAGGCAAAGGCGGTCGCGATGCGGGTTCAGACCCATCGTCTCGGTGTCGACCGCGATCGGGCCGGGCGCAAAGGGGTCGCCGGGCAGGTCACCTTCGTGAAAATATATCGCCATCGCTTCGCCATAGGCGTTCGGCCGATTCCGGGCAATGGAGCTGGTGGAGCAACCCCGCCCCACCGGACGGATCATCGCAGGAAGATGAAATACACGCCCATCAGCAGCAGATAGCCGGTCAGCACGCCGGAAAGCAGCACCTTCCAGCCGGATTTGTGCGGGCGTTTGTCGTCCGTCATGGCCATGAAGTCCTCCTAGGCTTCAGTTGGGGCCGAAGTTATCCACAGGCCAAAAATTGTCAAGTGACGTGAAGATTTCCACGCAACTTCATGATGATATACAATATTGTCATATTTCATGCTGCCAGTTGAACTGAGAAATCAGCAACTTGTCCTTCGATCTTCGGGGGGCGCCCGCCTACTCCTCTTTTCCCGCAGCTTGGCCGCGACCGTGCGCCGCGCCACCGATAAGGCATGGCCATTGCCCGACCCCGCGACGCCGCGACCCTCATCCTCGTCCGCCGCGACGGCGCTTCCCCGCGCATCCTGATGGGCCGCAGATCGGGCGGCCATGATTTCATGCCAGACAAATGGGTGTTCCCCGGCGGCCGCATCGACCGGTCCGATTATCGCGCCCCCATCCTCAGGGATCTCGCCCCCGAAGTCGCGGCCGATCTGGCCGCCACGCGGCGCCTGCAACGGCAGGATGGCGCCCGCCTTGCCCGCGCCCTGGCCCGCACGGCCGTACGGGAAACCTACGAGGAAACCGGCCTCGTCATCGGCCGCCTCGATGGCTGTCTGGAAGCGGATCTTTCCGGCCTCAGCTATATCGCCCGCGCCATCACGCCGCCCGCCCGCCACAAGCGGTTCGACGCCCGCTTCCTGATGGCGGATGCCGAACAGCTCCAGTCGCTCGACCCGTCAGACAGCCGGGAACTGGGTGAAGTCGCCTGGTTCGACCTCAGGGAATGCCGGGAGCTCGACCTGCCCACCGTCACCCGCGCCGTGCTCGACGTGGTGGAACAGCATATCCAGGGCCGCCCGGCCGCCCGCCCCTTCTGGCGATGGACTCGGCAGAGCCCCGAATCGGCGATCTGACGAACATGGTTAACAACTCGTCGGCGCAGCCGGCTCGCTTCGTCGACACGCTGCGTCACTCGCCTCCAACTTTGCCCGGATCGTCGACAACGGGGGCGACAGGCCGCGCCTGACGGTCAATACTCCCTATCGCGGAATATAAGGAACCGCGCTCAAGGGATTGGAAATCAGAATGAAAACAATCTGGACTGGCCTTGTCGCCAGTGCCGGCCTGCTGTTGGCCGCGCCCGCTTTCAGCCAGCAGTCGCCGCCGCCGCCGCCAGCCCCCGCGCAGCAGCCGGAGATGGCCCCGCCGCCCTCAGGCCCGGCCCAACCGCATGGCGGCCAGCCGGCCCCCGAAGGCCAGCCCAAGCCCGAAGAGGGAAAGACGCCGTCGCCCGAAGCCACGGAACCCAGGACCTAAGCGACAGAAGCCTGGACCACTGGGGCGTCAGTCGAGATTCGGGCGCAGCCACTGCCGCGCCTGATCCAGGCTGACGCCCCGTCTTTGCGCATAGTCGGCCAGCTGGTCCTCGCCCACGCGCGCAACACCGAAATAATGGCTTTGCGGATGCGCGAAGTAAAAGCCCGACACCGCCGCCGTCGGCAGCATCGCGAAGCTTTCCGTCAGTGTGATCCCTGTTTTCGCAGGCGCATCCAGCAAATCGAACAGCAGCGGCTTCAGGCTGTGATCCGGGCAGGCGGGATAGCCGGGCGCCGGCCGGATGCCCTGATATTGCTCGCGGATCAGGCCCGGATAATCCGGCTCCGCCTTTGCTTCATATCCCCAATGCGTTGTGCGCATGCGGAAATGCAACGCTTCTGCTGCGGCTTCTGCGAACCGGTCTGCCAGCGCCTTCAGCAGGATATCGGAAAAGTCGTCGTGCGCGGCCTTGAACCCGGCCAGCCTCGCCTCGATCCCATGCCCGGCCGTCACCGCGAACCCGCCGATCCAGTCGGCGTCGGGCGACACGAAATCCGCCAGGCAGTCATTCGCCCTGCCCTCGCGCTTCGCCACCTGCTGCCGCAGCATCGGCAGCCGCGCGATCGGCGCACCCCGCGCCTCGTCCGCGAACAGCAGGATGTCGTCGCCCTCGCGCCGCGCGGGCCAGATGGCGGCGGTCGCCTTCGCGGTCAGCCACTTCTCCGAAACGATCCGTTCCAGCATCGCCTGCGCGTCGTGCCACAGGGCGCGCGCCGCTTCGCCCACCACCTTGTCGTCCAGGATCTGCGGATAGGTGCCATGCAGCTCCCACGCGCGGAAAAACGGCGTCCAGTCGATGAAGGGCACCAGTTCCGCCAGCGACCAGTCGTCGATCGTCCATTGCCCGGTCGCGGCGGGCCGCACCGGCGGCTCCGCCGTAAAGTCGATCGCCAGCCCGTTCGCCCGCGCATCCGCCAGGCTCGCCAGCGCCGATTGCGCGCCCTGCCGCTTCGCCCGGATATCGGCATAGTCTGTCGCCACGTCGGCAATGAACCCGTCCGCCAGCGTATCCGACATCAGGCTGGAGGCGACGCCAACCGCCCGGCTGGCATCCAGCACATGGATCGTCGGCCCGGAATAGGCCGGCGCGATCCTCAGCGCGGTATGCACCCGCGAGGTCGTCGCGCCGCCGATCAGCAGCGGCATGGTGAAACCGGCGCGCTCCATCTCGGTCGCCACGGTCACCATCTCGTCCAGCGAAGGCGTGATCAGGCCCGAAAGCCCGATGATGTCCGCCTTTTCCGTCCGCGCGGTTTCCAGGATCTTCGGCCAGGGCACCATCACGCCCAGGTCGATCACCTCGTAATTGTTGCACTGAAGCACGACGCCCACGATGTTCTTGCCGATGTCGTGAACATCGCCCTTCACGGTCGCCATCAGGATCTTTGCCTTGGGCGCCGCGCCCTCGTCCTTCTCCGCCTCGATGAAGGGGATCAGGTGCGCGACCGCCTTCTTCATCACGCGGGCGGATTTCACCACCTGCGGCAGGAACATCTTGCCGGTGGCGAACAGGTCCCCCACCAGGTTCATGCCGTCCATCAACGGCCCCTCGATCACCTCGATGGGCCGCGCCGACAGCAGGCGCGCTTCTTCGGTATCGGCCACCACATGCGCGTCCAGCCCGTTCACCAGCGCATGGGCCAGTCGCTTCTCCACTGGCAGAGACCGCCACTCTTCAGTCTGTTTTTCAACAGATTGAACCTGATTGCTGAAACGGGATGCCAGTTCGATCAGCCGGTCGGTCGCATCCGGCCTGCGCATCAGGATGACATCCTCGCAGGCCTCGCGCAGCGCTGCATCCAGGCTTTCATACACATCCAGCTGCCCGGCGTTCACGATCGCCATGTCCAGCCCGGCCGGAATGGCATGGTACAGGAACACGCTGTGCATCGCCCGGCGGACGGCTTCATTCCCCCGGAAGGCGAAGCTCAGGTTGGAAAGCCCGCCCGAAATCCGCGCACCCGGGCAGCGCTGCTTGATGGCGCGGCAGGCCTCGATGAAGTCCAGCGCATAGCGGTCATGCTCCTCGATCCCCGTCGCCACGGCGAAGATGTTGGGATCGAAGATGATGTCGTCGGCGGCGAATCCGTCCGCCGTCAGCAGGTCATAGGCGCGGGCGCAGATTTCCAGCTTGCGCGCGGCGGTGTCGGCCTGCCCCGTCTCGTCGAAGGCCATCACCACGGCCGCCGCGCCATAGCGGCGAACGGTGCGCGCCTGCGCCAGGAACGGCCCCTCCCCTTCCTTCAGGCTGATCGAATTCACGATCGCCTTGCCCGCCACGCATTTCAGGCCCGCCTCGATCACGCTCCACTTGCTGCTGTCGATCATCAGCGGCACGCGGGCGATATCCGGCTCGGCGGCCAGCAGTTTCAGGAAGGTCGTCATGGCGGCCTCGCTGTCCAGCAGGCCTTCGTCCATGTTCACGTCGATCACCTGGGCGCCGTTCGCCACCTGCTCCCGCGCGACATCCAGCGCTGCTGTATAGTCGCCGGCCACGATCAGCTTGCGGAACCGGGCCGATCCGGTGACGTTCGTGCGCTCGCCGATGTTGATGAAACTCGTCGCGCTCATGCGAACACCGCTGCTTCCAGCCCGGAAAGCCGCAGCGCCGGCAAATGCCCCGGCACCGGCCGGGGCGGCAGATCCTTCACCGCCCGGGAAATCGCCGCAATATGGGCAGGTGTCGTGCCGCAGCAGCCGCCCACCACGTTGATCAGCCCGGCTTCCGCCCATTCATGGATCAGCCGACCGGTCGTGTCCGGCAGCTCGTCATAGCCGCCAAAGGCATTGGGCAGCCCCGCATTGGGATAGACCATCAGCAGCGCATCTGCCTGCGCCGCCAGGATCTGCACATGCGGCCGCAGTTCCGTCGCGCCGAAGCTGCAGTTCAGCCCGATGGTCAGTGGCCGCACATGCTGCACCGAAATCCAGAAGGCCTCCACCGTCTGCCCCGAAAGGTTCCGCCCGGCCATGTCCGTCAGCGTCAGCGAGATCATCACCGGCACGCGCACGCCGCGCGCCTCTTCCGCCTCCATCGCGGCGAAGGCCGCCGCCTTGGCGTTCAGCGTGTCGAACACCGTCTCGATCAGGATGAAATCCACACCGCCATCCAGAAGCGCGTCGATCTGTTCGCGGTAAACGGCCTTCATCCCGTCGAAATCCACCTCGCGGTAGCCGGGGTCCTCCACGCGCGGGCTCAGCGACAATGTCTTGTTCGTCGGCCCCAGCGCGCCCGCCACGAAGCGGGGCCAGCCATCCTCGGCGGTCGCGGCATCCGCCTCTGCGCGCAGGATACGGGCGGCCGCCAGGTTGATGTCCCGCACCAGCGCCTCGGTGCCATAATCGGCCTGGCTGATCGCATTCGCGTTGAACGTGTTGGTCGCCAGCAGGTCGGCGCCCGCTTCGATATAGGCCCGTGCGATGCCCGCAATCGCCTGCGGCCGCGTCAGGTTCAGGATATCATTGTTGCCCTTCTGGTCATGGGCCACCGTCAGTGAACCGCGATAATCGGATTCGTTCATGGAAAGCGCTTGTATCGCAGTTCCATAAGGGCCGTCCTTCACCAATATTCTCTGATTGGCGGCTGTCCGGAAGGCGGCCTCGGCGGCCGAAGGCAGGATGGTCACGGGCGAACCCCAAGTAGATGGCAGATGGCATAGGCCAGCTCTGCGCGGTTGAGCGTATAGAAGTGGAAATGCCGCACCCCGCCGGCATAAAGGCGGCGGACCATTTCGGCAGCGATCGTGGCGGCCACCAGCTGGCGCGCCTCCGGCTTGTCGTCCAGCCCCTCGAACAGCCGCCCCATCCACTCCGGGATTCGGGTGCCGCATTGCGCGGCCATCCGCTTCACATTGGCGAAGTTGGAAACCGGCAGGATGCCCGGCACCAGATCCGCCGAAATCCCGGCGGCCGCAGCCCGGTCACGGAAGCCGAAGAAGGCCTCCGGCTCGAAGAAGAACTGCGTGATCGCCCGGCTCGCGCCCGCGTCCAACTTGCGCTTCAGATGCGCCATATCCGCGTCCGCGCTGGCCGCTTCGGGGTGGGTTTCCGGATAAGCGCCCACGCTCAGCTCGAACGGGTGGCGGGCGGCAAGCCCGGCCACCAGTTCGGCGGCGTCCCGGTACCCATTTGGGTGGGGAACGAACCGCTGGAACTGCCCGTCGCGCACAGGGGGGTCGCCACGCAGGGCGACGATGTGGCGGATGCCGGCCTCCCAATAGGCGTCGGCCACGGCGGCGATCTCGTCCCGCCCGGCGTCCACGCAGGTCAGGTGGGCGGCCGCCGAAATGTCGGTTTCCGCCGCGATCCGCGCGACGGTCGCATGCGTCCGCTCCCGCGTCGTTCCGCCCGCCCCATAGGTGACAGACACGAAGCGCGGCTTCAGCGGCGCCAATGTCTGCACGCTGCTCCACAGGGTTTCCGCCATTTTCTCGGTCTTTGGCGGAAAGAATTCAAACGATACTTCAATATCGCCGGGCAGATCCGCAAACAGCGGGCCGCCGGCCGGTTCCGTCACGGTCATCGCCGCCCCTCCCAGATATTCACAGTCAGTTCCGGCCCCGGATGCGTCGAATGCAGGCGCGGCTTCAGCCCGGCCATCGCCATATAGTCCTGCATCGCCATGTCCTCGAATCCCAGCCGGGCGTGCTGGAAGCGCGTGCGCAGCTCTTCCAGCCCATGCGCGGCATAATCCGCCACCAGCAGCTTGCCGCCCGGCGCCAGCACCCGCGCCGCCTCCGCGATCACCGCGGCCGGCTCGTCCGCGAAATGCAGCACCTGGTGCAGCGTCACCGTGTCGAATCCGCCGTCCGGGAATGGCAGCGCCCGCATATCCGCCTGCCGCACATCGGCCGTCTGGTTGCCGCCGCCCGCCAGCTTGCCGCGCGCCAGCCGCAGCATTTCGGGCGAGCGGTCGATCCCCGTCGCACTGTCGGCTTCCGCCGACAGAAGCTCCAGCACCCGGCCGGTGCCTGTGCCGATATCCAGCAGCCGGCCCACCCCCGGCAGGCGCGCGGCCGCAACCAGCGCGTCTTCCACTTCGGTATCCTGCCCGCCCAGCCGCCGCAGCAGATCCCATTCGCCCGCATTCGATTCGAACCAGCCGTCGATCCGCCGCTGCCGCTCTGCCCGCACCTGCCCCAGCCGTGCCCGCTCCGCCGCGATCGGGTCGCCCCCGCCCGCAACCGCCGTGATCAGGCCATGAACCGGCGCCAGAACGGCCCCGTCGCCCTGCCCCACAAACACCCAGGCGCCTTCCTTCTGCCGCCGCACCAGCCCAGCTTCCGCCAGGATGCGCACATGCCGGGATACGCGCGGCTGGCTCTGGTCCAGGATTTCGGCCAGTTCGCCCACCGAAAGCTCCAGGTCGCGCACCAGCAGCAGGATGCGCACGCGGGTCGGATCGGCCAGCGCCGCGAACAACTCGTGCGCCCGTTCCACCAGCTTGCTCGGATCTTCGATCGTCATGGATGAAAGACTTAAACATGTCTTTATATCCGGTCAAGGCAAGGCGCCATCTTCCCGCACTTGTGCAGGGCGCTGACTGCCCCTAGGCAAATCGCCATGTTCCGGCCGTCACTTGCGCCCCTCACTGCCCTTCTGCTGCTCGGCGCCTGCGCGCATGGCGGCGAACGGCTGGATCAGGTGGCGATCACGGACGTCGCCCAGCGGGATCCCTGGGAAAAGACCAACAGGCGCATCTTCGACGTGTCGATGAAGATCGACCGCTATGCGCTGAAGCCGGTCACCAACGTCTATCGCACCGTGATCCCGGATGCCCCCCGTCGCGGAATCGCCAACGGATACAATCTGTTGCAAGAGCCTACGAACATGGGCAACGCGATTGCGCAGGGCAAGGTGAAAAGCGCCTTCCGCGCCTTCGATCGCATCCTCATCAACAGCTTTCTCGGCCTCGGCGTCGCCGATCACGCCAGCGACATGGGGCTTGTCGAACAGCCGCATGATTTCGGGCAGACCCTCGCCGTCTGGGGTGTGCCGTCTGGCCCGTTCGTGATGCTGCCCTTCCTCGGCCCCAACACCGCGCGGGACAGTATCGGATTCGTCGTCGATTTCCTGCTGGATCCCTTCGATCCGGTCGCGAACCGGCTGCTCTCCTCGGAAGAGCAGCTGTTCGAACTCGCCGTGCAGGTGCTCGACACCCGCTCCAACCTCAGGGACCAGGGCGAACAGCTGCTCGTCGGCGCGGCAGACCCTTACGCCACCACCCGCTCTGCCTGGCTGCAACTCCGCCGCTACGAGATTTTCGACGGCAACCTGCCCGCCGAAGACGAAGAGGATATTCCCCCCCCGCCGGACGATCCGGCGGCAGAGGTCAGCGAAGAAGCGCCTTCGCCATCCGCCCTTCCCGCTGCTGATACCGCCACAGCGCCTTCCACACCGGCAACCGAAGCTCCGGCTGACGCCCCTCGGCCAGATTGAGGATCTGCAGGCAGAACCAGGCCTGCACGCCAAAGCCGTTCAGCATCTTCACGAACGCCCCGCCCCGTTCGGGCGACAGCGGGCCGGGCCCCAGCCGCAGCTGCTTTTCCCAGGCGGGCAGAACCGCGCCCGGATCCGCCAGCAACCGCGCCGGCCCGTCCGGGTCGGTGCAAAGCGGGCGCGCCAGCCCCACGATGTCGCAGGCCCCGCCCGCAACGGCTGCCGCCATCGCTGCCGCCCCGCGAAACCCGCCCGTCACCATCAGCGGCGTCTTCACCGCCGCCCGCAGCCGCTCCGCCTCCTCCAGGAAATAGGCCTCGCGCCGCGCCGACCGCGCCTCGCCGGGTGAAAGCCCATCGGAATCCATCATCCGCGGCTGCTCGTAATTGCCGCCGGAAACTTCCAGGAAATCAATCCCCTCCGCCTCCAGCATCTGCGCGACAAGCCGCGATTCCTCCACCGCGAACCCGCCCCGCTGGAAATCCGCCGAATTCAGCTTCACCGCCACGCCAAAGCCCGGCCCGGCCGCGCCCTTCGCCGCCCGAACCGCCTCCAGCAGGAACCGGGCCCGGTTCTCCAGGCTTCCGCCGAACCGGTCCGTCCGCCGGTTCGCCAGCGGCGACAGGAACGCCGACAGAAGATAGCCATGCGCCCCGTGCAGCTGCACCCCGGCAAACCCCGCCGCCCGGCACACGCCCGCCGCATGGCCGAAGGCCGAGATCAGCTCCCCGATCTCTGCCTCGCTCAACGCCTCCGGCACGCCGAACTGCTTGCCCGGCAGCGCCACGGGGATCGCGCTCGGCGCCTTTGGATGGGCGTTGACCGTGATCGGCGTCTGCCGCCCGGCATGCGAAAGCTGCACGAAACAGGCCGCACCATCCGCCGATGCCGCCGCCGCATAGGCCGACAGCGCCGCCATCGCCTCCGCTGTCTGCGGCCCCTCGATGGCGACATTTCCCGGCCGTTCCAGATGGCGGCGGCTCACCTGCACATTGCCCGTGATCAGCAGCCCCGCGCCCCCTTCCGCCCAGCGGCGATACAGGCGTTGATGGGCCTCCGTCGCCCGGTTCGCCGGGTCGGCAAGGCCCTCCGTCATTGCGGATTTGCCAAGGCGATTCTTCAGCACGACGCCGGATGCCAGCGTCAACGGGGTTGCGAGGCTGTTCATGACCGGGGCATAGGCATGGGGATTGCCCGGCGAAAGGAGCGCTTGTGAGAGGATTTCCGCTGTTGCTTGCCGCCACGCTGCTCGCGGCCTGCGGCGGCCAGAAGGATGGCGGCACCGCGGAATCGACCAGCGCCGGCGTCGAGCGCGCCAATGCCGACATCCGCGCCGCCGAAGCCGCAGCCCGCGCGCCCGTCAGCGTGAGCCGCTCCGTCGGCGAACTCACCGGCAGGCCCGTGAAGGACGCGCGGGATGCGGCACCGCCCAAACCGCGCCCCACAGCCCAGGCAGAAGCCCCGGAACCCGCCGAAGAACCGGCCCCGCCGCCCGCAGAGCCGAACCCGCAGCCCTAGCGCAGCATCAGTCCGCCATCGATCGCGATGGATTGCCCGGTGATATAGGGCGCCCGCGACGACGCCAGGAACAGCACCGTCTCGGCCACTTCCTCGGGCTCGCCCCAACGGCGCATCGGCACCGATTTCATCAGCCGCTTTTCATATTCGGCATCGGTGCGCTGGATTTCCGTCATCCGGGTGCGGATGAAGCCCGGCGCCACCATGTTCACCCGGATTCCGTCGGGCGCCCATTTGTCGGCCAGCGCCCGCGTCAGCCCCAGCAGCCCCGCCTTCGATGCCGTATAGGCCGGCGTTTCCCGCAGCGCGAGAAAGCTGGAGAGCGAGCCCATGTTCACGATCGCCCCGCCCCGCGCCTTCAGCGCCGGGTGCAGCGCCGCGCTCAGCGCCATCACCGCGTTCAGGTTCACGTCGATCACGGCCCGGAACCCCGCCTCGGTATATTCGTCTGCCCGTCCGGTCCCGGCGTTGTTCACCAGGATGTCGATCTCGCCCGCCGCCTTGGCCACGGCCGCAGCCGTCTCGACCCGGGTGAAATCCGCCTGAAGATAGGTGTAGCCCGACAGGTCATCGGCATAATCCGTCGCCGCCGCCCGGGTGCCGGTGATCAGCACCGTTGCGCCGTTCGCCCGGAAGGCCTTCGCCGTCGCCAGCCCGATGCCCTGGCTGCCGCCCGTCACCAGGACCCGCTTGCCCTTGAATTCCGGCCATGTCCCGCTCATCCGCTCGCCCTTTCCGTCCCCGGTTTCCTGCTGCACCCATTGGTAGGCTGGCCGAAATCCGCAATCAGCCAAAAGAATGGGGCCGGCGGCTTCCGGCCGCGCCATCGCGATGCCCGGATGTCGGTTTTATACAAAATTGCCAAATTTCCTTGAAACATCAGGACCCTCCAATCCCGGGCCGACGGCGTCTTGCCCTGTTCCGCCATTTCGGTCATTACCCCGGCCGAGGGGAAAAAGCTGGCGGCCGATCGTGTCGGCCTCGCAGGGAGTCTTTGCAAATGCACGCTTTCTCCACCCGCGTTTCTTTCGTCACCGTTCTTCTCGCCGCGTCCCTCGCGCTCGCCGCCTGCAAGGACGAGCCCAAGGTCATCGTTCAGAAAGACGGCAAGGCCAGCGTGATCACCGGATCGGGTGGCGCGGTGGTGGAAAGCGCCAGCGACGGGGAAAGCCTGTCCCTCACCACCGAGCTTCCGGCCTTCGCCCCGGCCTATCCGGGCGCACGGCTGGTAACCCGGGTATCCGATGGAAACCGGGGCCGGGGTGGCGGGCTGATGGTGTTCCGGACCGAAGATTCCGTCGAAAAGGTCGCCGCCTTCTACGACGCCAGGGCAAAGGAACTGGGCGTAAAGGCGGGGATGGTCGTGAACGAAGCCGACAGCGCAGTGCGGATCTTCGCCGGGCGCGACGGCAAGGACAAGGCCGGCGGCGCCCTCATCGCCATCTCCCGCTCGGACGAAGGCGCCGGCACCGAAATCGTCATCACCTCCGGCATGGCCGACGCCCAGATCCGGCGGATGGAGGAAGACAGGAACGCCTGGCGCGAAACTGCCCGCCCCATGCGGCTGCAATAGCGTTGCCGATGGGGCCCGCCTGCCTGAATTGGCGGGCTGGCCGCCGCTGCCCCAAACGCCTAATCTCGGCGCATGTTCCTTCATTTCCTTGATGAGCTGCGCGCCGCGAAGATCCCGGCCTCGCTGAAAGAGCATCTGATGCTGCTGGAGGCGATGCAGGTGGGCGTCATCGAAAACCGCGTCGATGATTTCTATTATCTGTCGCGCGCCGTCTATGTGAAGGATGAAGGCCTGCTGGACCGGTTCGACCAGGTTTTCGGCAAGGTTTTCAAGGGCCTCGAAACCACGATCGACACCGGAACCGCGGAAATTCCCGAAGAATGGCTGCGCAAGCTGGCCGAACTCTACCTCACGCCCGAGGAGATGGCCGAGATCAAGTCGCTCGGTTCCTGGGACGAGATCATGGAGACGCTGAAGAAGCGGCTCGAGGAACAGCAGAAGCGC